>Ga0209690_1001821_pt1 | contig 12186 bp, 9 predicted proteins | sample GraSoiAngelo_150_FD_186164 | JGI IMG/M metagenome (GOLD analysis project Ga0209690, IMG submission 186164) | Grasslands soil microbial communities from the Angelo Coastal Reserve, California, USA - 14_1009_09_40cm (SPAdes) (version 2) | ecosystem: Environmental > Terrestrial > Soil > Grasslands ...
CGCCGTCCACGCAATCCGTAATATAGGTATAGTCGCGCTCGCTCGACCCGTCCCCGTGCATCCGGACCGGCTCTCCGGCGGCGATGAGGTGGGTGAAGCGATGGATCGCGAGGTCAGGCCGCTGGCGCGGCCCGTACACCGTGAAGAACCGCAGGCAGGCGATCTGCATGCCGTACAGGTACGCGAACGCGTGCGCCATCAGCTCGCCGGCGCGTTTGCTGGCGGCGTAGGGCGAGATCGGCCACACGGCCGCGGTGTCCTCGGCGAAGGGGGCGGGCGTGGCGTCGCCGTACACCGAAGAGGACGAGCCGAACACGATCCGCCGCAGGCCCGCGCGGCGCGCCGCCTCGAGCACGCGCACCGTCCCCGTCACATTGGTCTCGCCGTAGGCGGCGGGGTCCGCGAGCGACGGCTGCACCCCCGGGCGCGCCGCGAGGTGGAGCACGACCGACACACCGTCGAGCGGGAGGGCGTCGCGGACGATATCCGCCTCGACGAAGCGGAACCGCGTCGCCCGGCGCAGCCCGTCGAGGTTCCGCTCTTTCACGGCGCGGGGGTAGAAGGGATCGAAGTTGTCGAGGCCCACCACCTCGTCGCCCCGGGCGAGCAGCGCTTCGCACACGTGCGAGCCGATGAACCCGGCCGCGCCCGTGACGAGCACCCGGGCGCTCACGCCGTCATCAGGCCGCTGAAATACTCGATGGTGCGGCGCAGACCGTCTTCGAGCGAGACCTTGGGCTCCCAGCCGAGTGTCTCACGGGCACGCCGAATGTCGGGTTGGCGGACTTTGGGATCGTCGGTGGGGAGGGGTCGCTCGACGATACAGCTCCGGCTCCCGGTGAGTCGCAGCACCAGCTCAGCCAGCTGGCGCACGGTGAATTCATTGGGGTTGCCGATGTTCGTGGGCTCGGACCCGCCGCGCTCGAACAGCCTCACGATTCCCTCGACCAGGTCGTCCACATAGCAGAAGGACCGCGTCTGCGAGCCATCACCGTACACGGTGAGCGGCTCGCCCTTGAGCGCCTGCACGATGAAGTTCGAGACCACTCGGCCGTCCCGGGGTCGCATGCGCGGGCCATAGGTATTGAAGATACGCACGATCCGGGTATCGAGCGCGTGGTAGCGATGATAGGCCATCGTCATGGCTTCTGCAAAGCGCTTGGCCTCGTCGTACACCCCGCGGGGGCCGACGGGATTCACATTGCCCCAGTAGCTCTCGGGCTGGGGGTGCACCAGCGGATCGCCGTAGACCTCCGAGGTCGACGCGAGCAGAAACCGCGCGCCCTTCGCTTTCGACAACCCCAATGCCTTGTGGGTGCCCAGCGATCCCACCTTGAGGGTCTGGATGGGCAGCTCCAGGTAGTCGATCGGGTTCGCCGGGCTCGCGAAGTGGAACACGCCGTCGAGTGGCCCCTCCACTTCGATGAACGTGGCCACGTCGTGGATGATCAGCTGAAACTTCGGGTGGCTCTTGAGGTGCTCGAGGTTCGGTCGCTGGCCGGTGATGAAGTTGTCCATCCCCACCACGCGGTGGCCGAGCGCCAGCAGTCGGTCGCAGAGATGCGAGCCAAGAAAGCCCCCGGCGCCGGTTATGAGGATACGCATGGGACAGGGCGGCCGATGCTCTCGTAGACGAACCCGAGTCGCGCCATGCGCTGCGGGTCGTACAGATTGCGCCCATCCACGATGAGCGGCCGGGACAGCGCCTGCTTGATCCTCGCGAAGTCTGGGTTGCGGTACTCGAGCCACTCGGTGACAATCGCGAGCGCGGCGGCGCCCGTGAGCGCGTCGTAGGCCTGCGAGGCGTAGCATACCCGGTCGCCGAAATGACGGCGCGCAGTCTCGAGGGCCGCGGGGTCGTGCACCCGCACGGTGGCGCCCGCGTCGAGCAGCGCGTCCACCAGCACGAGGGCCGGGCTCTCGCGCACATCGTCGGTCTCGGCCTTGAAGGCCAGGCCCCACACGGCGATCGTGTGGCCGCGCAGCTTGCCGTCGAAATGGCGGTGCAACTTGTCGAACAAGGCGCGCTTCTGCCGCTCGTTCGCCTCCTCGACGGCCTTGAGGATCTCGAGGGACACGCCCCGGTCCTCCGCGGTCCGGATCAAGGCCTTCACGTCCTTGGGAAAACAGGAGCCACCGTACCCGGGCCCGGGGAAGAGGAAGGCGGAGCCGATCCGGCGGTCGGTGCCGATGCCTTTGCGCACGTGCGTCACGTCGGCGCCGACGACCTCACACAGCCGGGCGATCTGATTCATGAACGAGATGCGCGCCGCCAGCATCGCGTTGGCGGCGTACTTGGTCATCTCGGCGGACGGAATGTCCATGAAGATGATCGGGTTGCCGGTGCGCACGAACGGCGCGTACAGCTCGCCGAGCACCTGCGCCGCGTCCGGGGAGTCGACGCCCACCACGACCCGGTCGGGCTTCATGAAGTCCTCGACGGCGGCTCCTTCCTTCAGGAACTCCGGATTCGAGCAGACGTGGAACGGGCTGTTCGTGTACTTGGCGATCTCGGCCCGGACCTTCTCCGCCGTCCCCACCGGCACCGTGCTCTTCGTGATCACGATCTTGGGAGCGCTCATCCGCTGGCCGATGGTGCGCGCCACGTCGAGCACGTGCTGCAGGTCGGCGGAGCCGTCCTCGTCGGGGGGCGTGCCCACGGCGATAAAGATGACATCGGAGCGCTCCACGGCGCCGCCGACGTCGGTCGTGAAGCGCAGCCGGCCGCCGCGTTGGTTGCGCTCCACCAGCGGCTGCAACCCCGGCTCGTAGATCGGCAGGCGATTCTGTCGCAAGCCGTCGATCTTCGCCGCGTCCACGTCCGCGCAGACGACATCGTTGCCCGTTTCCGCGAGGCACGCCCCCACGACGAGCCCCACGTACCCGGTGCCGGCGACCGCGACCTTCACCGCTCTTGGCTCCGGCGCCGGGCCTTCGCGAGGGCGTTCCGCGTATCCACGATGAGGCGCCCGCACCGCTCCACGAGGGCGTAGTCGACGTCGGTGTGATCGGTCACGATGACCACACAATCCGCGGAGGTGAGCGTCTCGGGCGTGAGTGGGAGGGACGCGAGATCGATGGCCTCATCCTTGAGCTTCCGGACGTGCGGATCGTGATAGGAGACCGCCGCGCCGCGCCGCTGCAATAAGCGGATCACGTCGAGTGCGGGACTCTCGCGGATGTCACCGATGTCCTGCTTGTAGGCGACGCCCATCACCAGCACCCTGCTGCCGCGCGCGGCCCGCCCCTGCTCGTTGAGGCGGTCGACCACGCGCGCGACCCAGTATTCGGGCATCTCGGCGTTGATCTCGCCTGCCAGCTCGATGAATCGCGTACGATAGTTGAGTGTCCGCATCTTCCACGCGAGATAATGCGGATCGAGCGGGATACAGTGCCCCCCGACGCCGGGGCCCGGCGTGAATTTCATGAAGCCGAAGGGCTTTGTCGCCGCGGCCTCGATGACCTCCCAGACGTCGACACCGAGCTTGTCGCACACGATCGCCATTTCGTTCACGAGCCCGATGTTCACGCTGCGAAACGTGTTTTCGAGAATCTTGACCAGCTCGGCGGCCTCGGTGGAGGACACCGCCACGAGGCGCTCGATCGCCGGCTCGTAGATCGCCACCGCGACGCGCCGACAGGCCGCCGTTATGCCACCCACCACCTTGGGCGTGTTGTGCGTGTTCCACTTCGGGTTGCCCGGGTCCACCCGCTCCGGGGAGAACGCGAGGAAGAAGTCCTCCCCCACCTTGAGTCCCGTTTCCTCGAGCGCCGGCAGCATCAGTTCGCGCGTGGTGCCGGGATAGGTCGTGGACTCGAGCACGACGAGCTGCCCGCGCCGCAGCGTCTGCTTCACCGCGGTCGTCGCCGCGAGCACGTAGCTCACGTCGGGGTCCTTCGTCTTCGAGAGCGGCGTGGGCACGCAGATCGACACCACGTCGGGCTCGCGCAGCCGCGCCAGGTCCGTCGTCGCGGTGAACTTGCCCGCCGCGTTGAAGCGGGCCACCTCCGCGCTCGGGACGTCCTGGACATGGGAGCGCCCCTGGGTCAGGCCCTCCACGACCGCCTTGCTCACGTCGAACCCGAGCACGCGGAAGCCGGCGCGCGCGAACTCCATCGCGAGGGGCAGACCCACGTAGCCCAGCCCGACGATCCCGATCAGCGCGGAGCGGTCCTGCGCCTTCGCCACCAAGACGTCGGCGGGGGACTGGGCGGCGGCGCTCATAACTGGACCGGCGCCCCGCCCGTGGCCAACGAGCGCGTGGCCGCCTCCAGCACGCGGACCACCCGCACGCCATCCTCCGCGCTCGCACGAGGCGACTCCATGCCCCGCGCCACGCGGATGAAGTGGCCCACCTCCGCTGCGAGCGGCTCCACGTTGGGAATCTTGGGGATGAAGATGTCGCCCTCCCGGACGGACAGCGCCTCGCCGTACGACCCGTAGTCGGGCGGCCGTTCCACGCCCTTGTCGTAGATACGGAGCTTCTCGCGCGCCTCCATATCGTCGAACACGACCATTTTTGTCGCCCCTACCACGGTGAGTTTCCGTTCCTTGTGTGGGTCCAGCCAGGATAGCTGCACGTGCGCGAGCACGCCGCTCCCAAACTCCATGGTCAGGAACACGACGTCCTCGACTTTCGGCTGCAGGTAGCTCTTCCCGTGCGCCGCTACTCGCACCGGGGCCTCCCCGAGCAAGTACAGTGCCACCGAGACGTCGTGCGGCCCGAAGCTCCACAGTGCGTTTTCATCGGCGCGCACCTGCCCCAAGTTGACGCGGAGACCATACAGATAGTAGATCCGGCCGAGCTCTCCCCCCTGCACCAGCGCCCGCAACCGCTCCACCGCCGGGTGGAAGATCAGCAGGTGGCCCGCCAGCACCGGCACGCGGCGTTCGGCGGCTACCCGCGCCACGGCCTCCGCATCGCGCATGCTCAAGGCGAACGGCTTTTCGACGAGACAGGGCTTTCCAGCCTCGACGCACTGCAGCGCGAACCGCGTGTGCGTGGCCGCCGGCGACGCGATCACCACCGCGTCCACCCGGCCGAGCAGGTCGGCGACGTCGGCCGTGACGTACGCGGTCGGGTACTGTCGCACCAGGCGCTCGCGCACCTTGGCGTCGGTGTCGCACACCGCCGCCAGCTCCGCCTCCGCCAGGCCCGCGGCCGTGCGGACATGGTTCCGGCCCCACGCCCCGGCGCCGATCACGCCGAGCCTGAGCCGACTCACCGGTAGAATCCACGGATGGTCTCGATCACGCAGTCGAGCTGCCCGCGCGTCAGCTCCGGATACACGGGGAGCGACAGCACCTCGCCGGACGCCCGCTCCGACGCCGGCAGGCGGCCCGGCCGGTAGCCCAGATGGCTGAAGCAGGGCTGCAGGTGCAGCGGGACGGGATAATAGATCGCGCTCCCGATGCCCTGGCTCTTGAGGCGCGCCTGCAGCTCGTTCCGGCGCTCGACGCGCAGCGTGTACTGATGAAAGATGTGCTCGTTCGCGGGGTCCACCACCGGCGGCCGGACCGCCGGGAGATCGGCAAGCCCGCGCGTGTAATACGCCGCGTGCTCCCGTCGCTTCGCGGACCACGACGCCAGGTGCGGCAGCTTCGCGAGCAGGACGGCCGCCTGGAGCGAATCGAGCCGCGAGTTGGTGCCCACCTCGTCGTGGTGGTACTGCTTCGCGCCGCCGTGGAGCCGCAGCCTCCGGAGCCGCTCGGCGAGGGCGTCGTCCGACGTCACCATCATCCCGCCGTCGCCCCACGCGCCCAGGTTCTTGCTCGGAAAGAAGGAGAACCCGGTGGCCCACCCGAGCTCACCTGCCATACGCCACTGCCCCTCGATCATGCGGCGCGCGCCGATCGCCTGCGCCGCGTCCTCGATGATGGGGAGACCGCGGGGGCGCGCCACGGCGCGGAGGCGCTCCATGGCCGCCATCTGGCCGTAGAGGTGGACCGGCATGATGGCGCGGGTCCGTGGCGTGATGGCCACTTCCACCGCCGCCGGATCGATATTGAACGTGCCCGGCTCGATATCCACGAACACCGGCGTGCCGCCCGCGTTGTGAATCGTCCCGGCCGTGGCGAAGAACGTGAACGACGTGGTGATGACCTCGTCCCCGGACTCGAGATCGAGCGCCTTGAGGGGCAGGAGCAGCGCGTCGGTGCCGCTCGCGCACGCAATGCCGTGCGTGGCGCCGGCCAGCTGGGCCACGGCGGCCTCGAGCCGCGGCACCGCCGGACCCATCACGAACTGCTGCGACTCGATGACCGCCTGGATGGCGGGCAGGACGTCGTCCTTGATCGCCCGGTACTGCGCCACGAGGTCCAGCAGCGGAACATTCACGGTGTCAGCACCCGGAAGCGTGATACGTCATCCGACGTGGCGGGGCTGGGCCAACGGCCGCAGGGCGCCGCTCGCCTCCTCATAGGTCGTGCCGCACACCGCGCAGGCGGCCTTTCCGGCGCCGATCGACAGCCGTTCGCCGCACTGGCACATCCATCCCACGCGGCGCGCCGGGACGCCCACCATCAGCGCGTACGCCGGGACGTCGGATGTCACGACCGCCCCCGCGCCGATGAACGCGTACTCGCCGAGCGTAACGCCGCACAGGATCGTGGCGTTGGCGCCGATGGAACTGCCCCGCTTCACGCGCGTGGGCCGGTACTCGTGCTTGCGCGACACGTGGCTTCGGGGGTTCAGCACGTTGGTGAACACGCACGACGGCCCGCAGAACACGTCGTCCTCCAGGGTCACGCCCTCGTAGATCGAGACGTTGTTCTGGATCTTGACGTTGTTGCCGATCCGCGTGCCGGGCATCACCACCACGTTCTGGCCCAGGTTGCAGCGCTCGCCGATGACCGCGCCGGGCATGACGTGGCAGAAGTGCCAAATCTTCGTGCCCCGGCCGACCTGCGCTCCGTCGTCGACATAGCTCGATTCGTGGACGAAGAACTCCGCCATCTAGACCCCGATCACCTTGACCTCGAGCTCCAGCTCGACACTGGTCTTCTTGGCGACCGTCTTCCGCACGTGCTCGATGAGCTTGAGCACGTCACTCGCCGTCGCGTTGCCGGTGTTGACGATGTAGTTCGCGTGCAGCGGTGACACCTGGGCGCCGCCGATGGTAAAGCCCTTCAACCCGCATTCGTCGATCAGGGCCCCGGCGGTACGCGGACCGCCCGGATTCTTGAAGACCGAGCCAGCGCACGGCTGGTCAAACGGCGTTCCGGCCTTTCGCCACCGCAGCAGGCGCGCCTGCAACTCCTTGAGCTTGGCCGGCGGCTCCTCGATCAGCGCAAGCTTCGCCTCCAGCACGATCACGGTGCCGAGGTTCGAGGAGCGGTACTTGAACGAGATCTGCTTGCGCGGCACCGGTCGGAGCTTCCCCTTGGCGTCCATCACGGTGGCTTCCGTGAGCACTTCCGCGAACTCGGCCCCGTGCGCACCCGCATTCATGTACACGCCGCCGCCTACCGTCCCCGGGATTCCGATGAAGCGCTCCACGCCCGCGAAGCCCGCCTCCGCCGTGCGGCGGGCGAGCAGCGGCGTCGGCAGACCGGCTCCGACGATCGCGGTCGCGCCCTTCATCTCGAACCGGTCGAGACCCTTCCCGATGCGGACCGCGACGCCCGGAAACCCGCCGTCCTTGACGAGCACGTTCGAGCCGAGGCCGAGCGCCAGCCACGGCAGCCCGCGGTCATGCGCGAGCTCCAGCGCCTTGGCCACGTCATCGGCGTCGGCGGGCATGACGAGGTAGCGCGCCGGGCCGCCGATCCGATAGGTGGTGTGGCGGGCCAGAGGCTCGCTCTCGAGCACCCGCCCGCGGAACTTGACCTTCGGAGCGGGCGGCGCGGCCGCGGCCGACGGCTTGGCAGGAGCTTTGCCCGCCTTCCCCGCTGCCTTGGCCGGTGCCTTCGCTAGGCCCGGACGGCTGCCTTTGCGAGTCCCGGCGGCCGGTTTTCGACGGTCGTTCTTTCGTGCCATTCTTGGAGACTCCTCACGCTGCCGGTTCGGCTGCGCAGAGCGATGATCGCATCGCAGGCGGCGCTCGCGGCCGACATCGTCGTCGTGTACGGCACGCGGTGCATCAGCGCCGCGCGCCGGATCGCGTAATCGTCCGCCTGCGTGAACTTCCCCAGGGGCGTGTTGATCAACAGTTGGACGTCGCCCGACACGATCAGATCGATCGCGTTCGGCCGCCCTTCGTGCACCTTGGCCACTCGCTCGGCCGGCACGCCGCGGGCCCGCAGGTACCGCGCCGTGCCCTCGGTGGCCGTCAGACGAAACCCCAGCTCGTGGAACCGCCGCGCGATCGGCAGCACGGTCGGTTTGTCCGAGTCGTTCACCGTCACGAAGATCCCCCCGGCGAGCGGCAGGCTGCCGTCGGCGGCGATCTGCGCCTTGGCAAAGGCCATCCCGAAGCTGTCCGCCAGCCCCATCACCTCGCCGGTGGAGCGCATCTCCGGGCCCAGGATGGTATCGACGCCGGGTAGCTTCGTGAAGGGGAAGACCGCCTCCTTCACCGCCACCCCGGGGAGCGGAAGGTCATCGGGAACGCCCAATTCGTCCAGGGTGTGTCCGGCCATCACCGCCGCCGCAAGCTTGGCCAGGGACACCCCCGTGGCCTTGCTCACGAACGGGACGGTCCGGGACCCCCGCGGGTTGACCTCCAGCACGTAGACCACGCCGTCCTTGATGGCGTACTGCACGTTGATCAAGCCGACCACGCCGAGCGCCTCGGCGAACGCTTTGGTGTAGCGGCGCATCTCGTCGACCTGCCGATCCCCGATCAGATAGGGCGGCAACACGCAGGCGGAGTCCCCCGAATGGACCCCGGCGTCCTCGATATGCTGCATTACGCCGCCGATGACGCACCGCGTTCCGTCGGCCAGGGCGTCCACGTCGCCCTCGAACGCGTCCTCGAGGAAGCGGTCGATCAGCACCGGATGCTCGGGCGCGACGCGGGCCGCCTTCTCGAAGTAGTCCCGCAGCGAGCCCTGATCATACACGATCTCCATGGCGCGCCCGCCCAGCACGTACGAGGGCCGCACCAGCACCGGGAAGCCGATCCGCTCGGCTACCTGCACGGCTTCCTCGACGGAGCGCGCCGTCCCGTTCGCCGGCTGCGTCACCCCGAGGCGGTCCGCCAGCGCTTCGAAGCGCCCGCGATCCTCCGCGATGTCGATCGAGTCGGGCGCGGTGCCGAGGATCGGGACCCCCGCCGCCTCGAGCGGCTTGGTCAAGCGCAGCGGCGTCTGCCCGCCGAGCTGGACCACGACGCCCTTGGGCCGCTCCCAGCGCACGATCTCGAGCACATCCTCGAGGGTGAGCGGTTCGAAGTACAGCTTGTCCGAGATGTCGAAGTCGGTCGACACCGTCTCGGGGTTCGAGTTGATCATCACCGTCTTGAAGCCGAGCTCACGGAACGCGAGCCCCGCGCGCACGCAGCAATAGTCGAACTCCACCCCCTGCCCGATCCGGTTCGGCCCGCTCCCGAGGATCACGATGCCCTGGGCGCCGATGGGCTCCGATTCGTTCTCGGCGTCGTACGAGCCGTAGAGGTACGGGGTCGCCGACGGGAACTCGCCGGCGCACGTGTCCACGGTCTTGTAGGCGGGGTGCACGCCGAGCCGCCACCGCGCCTCGCGAACCGCCTCCTCGGGGATCCCGCGCAGCGTCCCGAGCTGCCAGTCCGAGAAGCCCAAGCGCTTCATGCGACGCAGCTCGGCAGCGCCGGTCTCCCCCCGGGGCCGCGCGGCGAACCAGCGCTCCGCCTCGAGCAGCTCTTCCATCTGAAAGAGGAACCAGGGATCGATCCCCGACGCCTGCGCCACGTCGTCGACCGAGACCCCCGCGAGCAGGGCCCGCTTGATCTGGAAGACGCGCTCGGGCGTGGGCGTCCGCAGGGCCACGCGCAGATCCTCCGGGCTGTCGCTGGTCAGCCGGTCGTCCGCCAGGGACGCTCCGACGACCCAGCCCGGCCGCCCGATCTCCAGAGCCCGGAGCCCCTTCTGGAACGCCTCCTTGAACGTGCGTCCGATGGCCATCGCCTCGCCCACGGACTTCATCTGCGTCGTCAGGCGGAAGTCCGCCGTGGGAAACTTCTCGAACGCGAACCGTGGCACCTTGACCACCACGTAGTCGAGCACCGGCTCGAACGAGGCGGGGGTGGTTTTCGTGATGTCGTTCGGCAGCTCGTCGAGGGTGTAGCCGACGGCGAGCTTGGTACCGATGCGGGCGATCGGGAAGCCGGTCGCCTTGGACGCGAGCGCGGATGAGCGCGACACGCGCGGGTTCATCTCGATCACGAGCAGCTCGCCGTCGGCGGGGTTCACGGCGAACTGGATGTTGCAGCCACCCGCCTCGACGCCGATCTCGCGGATGATGGCGATCGCCGCGTCGCGCATGCGCTGGTACTCGCGGTCGCTGAGCGTCATCGCCGGCGCCACCGTGATCGAGTCGCCGGTGTGCACGCCCATGGGATCGAGGTTCTCGATCGAGCACACGATCACCACGTTGTCCCGACGGTCGCGCATGACCTCGAGCTCGAACTCCTTCCACCCGAGGACGCTGCGCTCGATCAGGGTGGTGTGCAGCGGCGACAGCTCGAGCGCGCGCTCGACCAGCTCCTCGAACTCGGCGCGGTTGTAGGCGACGCCGCCGCCCGTGCCGCCTAGCGTGTACGACGGTCGAATGATCGCGGGGAACCCGGTCTCGCCCGCGGCGGTGAGCGCGTCCGCCACGGACGCCACGGTGCGGCCCACCGGCGTCACGAGCCCGATGCGTCGCATCGCGGCGCCGAACTCCGCTCGGTCTTCCGCCATCTGGATGGCCCGTGCGTTCGCGCCGATCAGCTCGACGCCGAACCGCTCGAGCGTGCCGTCCTGGACCAGCGCCATCGCCACGTTGAGCGCGGTCTGCCCGCCCATCGTCGGCAACAGGGCGTCGGGCCGCTCGCGCTCGATCACCTTGCGCACCCAATCCGGCGTGACCGGCTCGATGTAGGTGCGGTCCGCGAGCTCCGGGTCCGTCATGATCGTGGCGGGGTTCGAGTTCACGAGCACGACGACGTAGCCCTCTTCCTTCAGCGCCTTCGCGGCCTGGGTGCCCGAGTAGTCGAACTCCGCGGCCTGGCCGATCACGATCGGTCCGGAGCCGATGAGCAAGATCCGCCGCAGGTCAGTCCGCTTGGGCATCGAGCACATCCCGTAACGTGTCGTCGAGCGTGTAGCGCGGCACCCACCCCGTGGCCGCGCGGAGCTTCGCCGCGTCGCCCACGAGGTGGAGGATGTCCCCTCCGCGCACCAGCTCCGGGTCGGCCTCGGGAATCGGCCGGGCGCCGATCAGATCGGTCAACCGGAAGAATAGCTCCTCGAGTGAGACGGCCTGCCCCGACGCGACGTTGTAGGTCTCGCCCGGCTGGCCCTTGACCAGCAGCCGCGCGTATGCGTCTACCACGTCTCGCACGTGCAGAAACTCCCGCACCGGCTCGAGGTTCCCGACCTTCACCACCGGGGCCTGGACCCGCTTCGCGAACCGCAGCCGCTCCGCGAACGCGGGCACGACGAAGCGCGTGTCCTGGCCGGGCCCGGTGTGCGCGAAGGCGCGCGTCACGATGACGCGGAGGCCGGTGCGACGCCACGCCTCGAGCCCGGCGAGCTCCCCGCCCGCCTTGCTCGCCGCGTAGGGTGAGCACGGGGCGACCGCATCGGTCTCGCGGCGCGGCCGCGACTCGTGCGAGGCGCCGTACACCTCCCCGGTCGACACGACGAGCACGACCGGATCGGCGCGGCCCGTCCGCTTCGCTTCGCCGAGCACCTGCACGACACGAGCGGTGCCGGCGGCGTTCACGGTCCAGGCGTAGCCCGGGTCGCGCGTCGCGTCGCTGCCCGACGAGACGGCGGCGAGGTGCACCACCGCGTCATAGGGCAGGTCCACCACCTTCCGCACCGACTCGGCGTCCAAGAGCTCGAGGGGCAGCCACCGCACCGCCTCCCGCTCGGCGGGCGTGAGATCGGCCGCCGGGGCGACCGGGGCGGGGCTCTGGCCCGGGCGCACCGCGCCGTACACCTCGCGGCCGTCTCCGAGCAGCCGGCGGACGACCCAGCGGCCCACGAAGCCGTCGGCGCCGGTCACGAGCACCTTCACGCCAGCCGCTCCAGGTCCGCGTCCACCATCATGCGCACCAGAT
>Ga0209690_1001823_pt1 | contig 12179 bp, 7 predicted proteins | sample GraSoiAngelo_150_FD_186164 | JGI IMG/M metagenome (GOLD analysis project Ga0209690, IMG submission 186164) | Grasslands soil microbial communities from the Angelo Coastal Reserve, California, USA - 14_1009_09_40cm (SPAdes) (version 2) | ecosystem: Environmental > Terrestrial > Soil > Grasslands ...
AGGAGGAGCTCTTGAGGGCGGCGAGGACGCGCTCGGCGGTCATCGGGAACTGGGTGAGCGGGGAGCGGGCGGCGCGGGACACCGCGTTCATCACGGCGGCCGGCGTCGGGGTCATGGCGGGCTCGCCGATCCCCTTGGCTCCGAAGGGTCCCAGGCCCTGGCCCGATTCGAGCAGGATCGTGATGATCTCGGGCGCGTCGAGCGTGGTCGGGATCTTGTAGTCGAGCAGGTGCGGGTTCTTGGACACGCCGTCCTCGAGCACCACTTCCTCGAGGAGCGCGTGGCCCAGGCCCTGCACGGCCCCGCCCTCGATCTGGCCCTCGGCGCTCTGGCGGTTGATGGCCTGGCCCACGTCATAGCAGGCCGCGAGCTTCGTCACGCGGGTCTGCCCCGTCTCCTCGTCCACCTCGACCTCGACGGCCTGGGTGCCGAAGGTGTAATCGTTGAAGGGCTTGCCCTGCCCGGTGACGGGATCGATGGTCGGCGCCGAGGGCGCATCGTACTTGTCGAGGGCCTGGACAGGTCGCCCGGCCGCCGTCGCCGCCTTCACGAGGGCGGAGAAATCGATGGCGCGATCCGGCGTGCCCCGGACGAGGGCCCGCCCCTCCACGAGCTCGATATCCTCGGGGGCGGCCTCCAGCATCTCCGCGGCCTGATCCACCAGATGCCGGCGCACCTCGCGCGCGGCCTTGAGGACCGCGTTGCCCGACATGAAGAGCTGGCGCGTGGCCGTCGTGGTGCCGGCGCGCGGCGTGAAGTGGCTGTCGCGTCCGACCGCGGTCACCTGCTCCACGGGCACGCCGAGAACCTCCGCGGTGATCGAGCAGAGAGAGGAGGTCTGTCCCCCGCCCACGTCGGGAGCGGCGCAGCGGACGACCGCGGTGCCATCGAGCTCCATGCCCACCCAGGCGGAGGCGGAGTCCCGCGTCCAGCACATGCGGCCATACGGCGTGAAGGATGCGGCGAGTCCCCGCGCCACGCGCACCGGCCCGCCGCCGGGGCGGACCGGGCCCAGCGCATGCCAGGCACGGCGCATGGTCTCCCCCAGCATGGGCTCGCTCTCGAGCACCTGCCCCGTGGCGATGCTGTCGCCCTTCCTCAGGAAGTTCCTCTCGCGGAGGTCGAGCGGATCCATGGACAGCGCGGCGGCCAGAGCGTCCATCTGTCCCTCGTAGCCGATGCACGTCTGGATGGAGCCGAAGGTGCGGTAGGCGCTCGCCACGGGATTGTTCGTGTAGACGGTGAACGCGTCCACGGTGACGTGCGGGACGCGGTACGGCCCCGTCGCCGTCACGAGACTGTACAGGAGCACCCAGGGCGAGAGGGCGGCATACGCTCCCGAGTCCGACACGAGCTCCACCTCCATGGCCACCAGCTCACCCGTCCGGGTGGCGCCGGACCGGTAGCGCAGGACATACGGATGACGCTTGCCGTGGCCGATGAAGCTCTCTTCCCTGGAGAACACCAGCTGCACGGGCCGGCGCGTCTTCCACACGAGCAGGCCGAGGAGGCACTCGACGGTCACGTCCTCCTTGCCGCCGAAGCCCCCGCCCAGATAGGCGCCCTCGAGCCGCACGCGCCCATGGGGCAGCCGCAGCACCTCGGCCACGTCGCGGAAATGCTCGAGCACCTGGGTGCTGACGCGAAGGACCAGGGTGCCCTCGGCGTCGATCCAGCCGATGCCCGTCTCCGTCTCGAGGTACACGTGATCCACGAACGGGGTCCGGTAGGTCTTCTCCACCACGACGTCCGCGCGCGCGAAGGCCTCCGCGGCATCGCCCTTGCGGATATGCCAGGCGCGGAGAAGGTTGCCGCCCTCGTGGACATGGGGCGCGCCGGGCCTGAGCGCCTCCGCCGGATCGTAGACGCCCGGCAGCGGCTCGTACTCCACGCGCACGCGCTCCGCAGCCTCCGCGGCGATCTCCGGAGTCTCCGCGGCGATGGCCGCCACGGGCTCGCCCTGGAAGCGCACCCGATCCTCGGCGAGCACGGGCTGGGTCGCGAGCACGGCGCCCGCCGTCGCCTCGGCCATGCGCCCGGGCAATTCCATCCGGAGCGCGTTCTGCGGCACGTCGGCGTGGGTGAGCACGGCGACCACTCCGGGCATCGCGCGGGCCTCGCTCGTGTCGATCCTGACGATGCGCGCCGAGGCATACGGGCTGCGGACGATCCTGGCGTGGAGCATGCCGGCCACCGCGAGGTCGCCGGCATAGATGGGACGGCCCCGCACTTTCTCCCAGGCGTCCGCCCTGGGCTGGGACCCCCCGATCACGCGATAGGCCATGCGCTCCGCTTGGATCAGATGGAGGATCAGACGTCCCAGCCGCCGTCCACCGTCACCGACTGGCCGGTCATGTTCTTCGAGTCGTCCGAGGCGAGATAGAGCACCGCGTTGGCGATGTCCTGCGAGGTGGTGACGCGGCGGAGCGCCATCTCGTTGACGTACTCCTGGTGCACCTGCTCGGGTGTCCAGCCGCGCTTCTTCCCTTTCTCCCGGCAGAGCTTGTCCATGCGATCGCCCGCCACGATGCCCGGATGGAGGGCGTTGACGTTGATGTTGTGCGGCCCCACTTCCAGGGCGACCGTGCGCGTGAACCCTCGCAGAGCCCACTTGGAGGAGGAGTACGCCGCGCGGTACTTGTAGCCTCGCAGCCCCGAGGTGCCGCTGATGTTGACCACCTTGCCGTACTTCCGCGCGATCATTCCCGGGAGGACGTGCTTGGTGGGCAGGAACGTGCCGAGGACATTGGCCTCGAGGACGAAGCGGAAGTCCTCGGCCTTGATCTCCTGCACGGGCGTCTCGATGGGGCCGGTGACGCCGGCGGCGTTGACGAGGATGTCGATGCGCCCGTAGGCCTCTAGCGTCTTTGCCACCATGCGCTCGACGGCCGCCTCGTCCGTCACGTCCGTGGGAACCACGAGCGCCCGGCGCCCCTGCGCCTCGATCTCATCCTTGAGCTTCTCGAGGGGCGGGACATCGCGCGCGGCCAGCGCCAGGTCCGCTCCTTCGCGCGCCAGGGTCAGGCAGATGTCCCGGCCCATGCCCTTGGCGGCGCCGGTGATGAGGGCGACGCGATTCTCGAGCCTCATGCGACGTAGCCCTCCCGGCGGTCGGCCTCGCGCGCAGCGATCGGGCGATCGGTGGGATTCCCGTAGCCGCCGCCGCCGCACGTCTCGAGCAGAACCAGATCCCCCTGGGCGAGCTTGAGCGTCTCCTTGCCCTTGACGTCCCGCTCGCGCGGGGTGCCCGGATTGAGGGTGATCCTGAAGGGCGCCGCGTCCTTGCCGCCGAAGAGACCGTACGGCGGCACGATCCGGCGCTCGATCATGGTCGTCAGCGTCACGTCGGATCCCAGCACGCGATAGGCACGCCGGAAGCCCAGGCCGCCGCGGTGGCAACCGTCGCCGCCCGAGCCCGGGCGCAGGGCCAGCTCTTCGATCATCAGCGGGTACTCGCTCTCCACGACCTCCAGTGGCGTGTTCATCACGTTCGACATGTGCACGCGGGTGGCGGAGACGCCGTCCTTGCCCGCCGTGGCCCCCTCGCCGCCGCCGTGGACCTCGTAGTAGACCGCCCAGCGGCCGTCGGGCAGGCGCGCGCCCAGGATGAGCAGCCCCGCCGTCGTCGGCCCTCCCGCCTGGACGCGGTCCGGGATGACCTGGGCCATGGCCCGCATGATGGCATCCACCACGCGCTGAGACGTCTCGTGGTTGCCCCCGACCACGGGCCGGTCAGGGTCGGCGTTGAGCACGCTCCCCTTCGGGACGATGACGCGAAGGGGCCGGTAGCAACCCTCGTTGGGCGGCGCGTCCGGCGCCACCAGCGCCTTCATGGCGTAGTAGACGCCCGAGCAGGCGATGTAGTAGGTGGTGTTGACGGGTCCCATGGCCTGGCCATCGCTCCCCGAGAAGTCGAAGCTCGCCTCGTCGCCTCGCTTGGTCACGCGCACCTTGATCCGGATACGCCGGTCCTCGACGCCGTCATCGTCGAGGAAGTCCTCGCCTTCCCACGAACCATCAGGCAGCGCGCGCAGCGCCGCGCGCATCTGCTCTTCGGATTCGTCGTGCAGCCGGTCGAAGCAGGCGAGGACAGTCTCCGCGCCGTAGCGCGCGAAGATCTCGTGGAGACGCCGGGCGGCCACGTCGTTCGCGGCGAACTGGGCAAAGATGTCCCCTTCCCGCTCGTCGCGCCCGCGCAGGTTGGCGAGCACGAAATCGAGAGCGGGCCGCTCGGGCCCCGCGGCCGAGAAGAGCCGGATGGGGGCGATCCGGAGCCCTTCCTGGTAGCACTCGGTGGCCCAGGGGACATAGCTGCCGGGGACGGCGCCGCCGATATCCGCCCAGTGGGCGAGGTTGATGGCGAAGGCGACGAGTCGCCCCCCGAAGAAGACGGGTCGCACCGCCTTGACGTCGGGCAGGTGGTTGCCCCCGACTTCCGGAAGGTTGAGGAACCAGACGTCGCCTTCACGTAACGTGTCCGCGGGAATCCGCTTGAGGAATTCCTTCACCGTGAAGCCCATGACGCCCATGTGGATGGGGATGTCGCGCCCCTGGGCGATCAACCGACCCTGCGCGTCGGTCAGCGCCGAGGAGAGATCGCCCGCCTCTTTTAATAGGGGCGAGCGGGCCGAGCGCATGACGATGACGCTCATCTCCTCGGCGATGGCATAGAGACCGTTGCGCACGACTTCCAGGGTGATCGGGCTCAACGCGGGCGCGCTCATGCCGGGGCTCCCGCCTCGATCACGAGATTGCCCAGGCGGTCGGCGACGCAGCGCATGCCCGGGTACACGATCGTGGTCGACCAGTCGTCCTCGACCATGGCCGGCCCCTCCACGAGGTGGCCGGGCGGCAAGCTGGCCCGGTCATAGCGCAGCATATCCACGGCGCCCGTCTCCGGGAAGTAGGCGCGGTGCGAGCCGGTGGCCGCGGCCGATGTGCCCGAAGGCGGCGCGGGCATCGGGGGCGGCTCCTCGGCGGCCCGCGCCGTCACGCGCAGGTTGACGCACTCCACGTTCTCCCCGGTGGCGTAACCATAGAGCTGACGGTGGCGCTTCTCGAAAGCCGCCCTGAGCGCCCCCGGTCCCCCGGGGACGAAGCCGATTTCGAGCTCGTAGTTCTGTCCGACATAGCGGAGGTCGAGGCTCCGCAGCAGCACGATCCGCTCCACGGCATGCCCCTCGTCCAGGAGCGGGCGCAGGCACTGGGCCTCGAGCGCGCTGAAGCGCTCCTCCACCACCTTGGCGTCCCACGTCTCGAGCCGCGACCGATGCGTCTGCACGGTGTCGTAGCGGAGCGGCGAGACGAGACAGCCCAGGGCCGAGAAGGCGCCGGAGTGGGCGGGCACGATGACGCTCGAGATGCCGGCCTGACGCGCGAGGGCGCCCGCGTGGAGCGGGCCCGCCCCGCCGTAGGCGATGAGGGCGAAGTCGCGGAGATCGTAGCCGCGCTGGACCGAGACGAGCCGGAGCGCGCGGAGCATGTTGGCATTGGCGACCTCGACCACGCCGTGCGCGGCTTCGATGAGCGAGAACCCGAAGCGCGCGGCGAGCGGGCCGATGGCGGATTCGGCCCGGGCGGGATCGAGGCGGATGGAGCCGCCGTAGATCCGCTCCGAGTTGAGGTAGCCAAGGAGCAGGTTCGCATCGCTCACGGTCGGCTCGGCGCCCCCCTGCCCGTAGCACGCGGGTCCGGGCACGGCGCCGGCGCTGCGGGGCCCGACCTTGAGCGCGCCCGTCGGCTCGACCCGCGCGATGGAGCCGCCGCCCGCGCCGATGGACTCGACGGCGATCATGGGCAGCCGCGCCGGATAGTCGCCGAGCTTGCGCTGCCCCGCTGTCTCGGGCACGCCGTCCGCGATGAGACAGACATCCGTGGTGGTGCCGCCCATGTCGAAGGCGAGGGCGCGCGTGAGACCGAGGGCCCGCGACGTATGCGCGGCGGCGGCCACGCCCCCCGCCGGGCCCGACATGGCCATGCTGAGCGGCCGCTCCTTGGCCGCTTCCACCGACATCATGCCGCCGGCCGAGTGGAGGAGATGGAGCGGCTTGCCCGACGCGCGCTGGACGAGGTCGTCGAGATACCGGGCGGCCAGGGGCATGACCGAGGCGTTGAGCGCGGTCGTGCAGCCGCGCTCGTACTCCCGGAACTCCGCGTTGATCTCGCTCGAGATCGAGACGTAAGGGAAATGCGCCTCGAGGGCCATGCGCAGCGCCTGCTCGTGGGCGGGCGAGGCGTAGGAATGGAGAAGGCACACCGCCACGCTCTCGATGCCCTCGCGCTTGAAGTCCTCCACGATGGCGGGGAGCTCTTCAAGGTGAAGCCGCGTGAGCACGGTGCCGTCCGGGCCCACACGCTCGGTGATCTCGCGGCGCAGGCGGCGCGGCACGAGCGGCTCGGGCTTGGCGGGCAGGTCGAGCCGGTAGAGGTGGAGCCGGCTCATGCGGCCGATCTCCAGGACGTCGCGGAAGCCGCGCGTGGTGATGTAGCCCACCGGCGCGCCCCGGCGCTCCACGATGGCATTGGTGACCATGGTCGTCCCGTGGGCGAGGGAGGCCCAGGCCCCGGTCCGGGGGGCGAGGGTGGCGATGCCGTGAAGCACGCCCTCGGCGGGATTGGCGGGCGTGGTCGGCACCTTGCACGACTCCATCCGCCCCGCGGGATCCCAGGCCACCAGGTCCGTGAAGGTGCCGCCCACGTCCACGCCGATGCGAATGCCCTCAGCCATCCCCTCGCCTCTCGTGCCTCGACCTGCCTACTTCCGCTCGGACCACTTCGGGAGCGGGTAGAGCACGTCGGTCGACGCGAGCTCGAAGGGCCAGACGATCTTGAGCTGACCGCCCCGCCACTGGGTGATCAGGGGCGTGCCCGACTCGTTCTGCCCCGTGGCGGGATCGAACTTCACGCCCTTCCACGGCATGATGAGCTGGCTCGGCTTGAGATCCGTGGTGAACAGAGCCTTGCGAATCGCCTCCGGGTCCGTTGAGCCCGCGCGGTTGATGGCGTCGAGGAGCACGATCATGCCCGTGAAGGAGCGCGAGGTGTTGTCGTTCAGGTCCTTGCCCTGCTTGGCCTTGTACATGGCATTGACCTTGGCCACCATCGGCTTCTTCGCGGCGAGGTCGAGCGAGAACACCGAGCGCGACATGATCCCGTCCGCGTCCTTGCCCACGGCGGTGATGAAGTCCGACTCGATGTAGCCGGAATCCTGGGTCAGGATCATGGGGGCGTTGTAGTCGAGCTCGCGAGCCGTGCGCACGAAGAGAATGGCGTCATTGGTATAGCCGGTCGGGAGCAGCACCGACGGGCCCGCCGCCTTGAGCCGCTGCACCTCCGAGGTCAACGACGTGCTCCGCGATCGATAGGCGATCTTCTCCACCACCTTGTAGCCGTGCTCGCCCGCGAGCTTCTCCTGCACGCGGGAGGAGTCCGAGCCGAAGAGCGTGTCCTCGTAGAAGGTGGCCACGGTGGGGAACTTGACGCCCTTCTTAGCCTGGAACTCTTTCAGGAACTCGAACATGGCGATCGAGAAGTGCTCGTCGTGCGGGCTCGTGCGGAAGAACCATTTGAAGCCTCGCCGGTGGAGGGTGGGCGAGGACGACTCGCCCGACAGGTAGGGGATGCCGGAGCGCTCGGCGACCTGGCTGGCCGTGGCGGAGACGGAGCTGTGGTAGGCGCCGTAGAGCGCGACGACCTTCTCCTGCGTGATGAGGCGCTCGGCCTCGGACTGGCCGAGCTCGGGCTTGCCCTGGTGGTCCACCACGACGAGCCGCGCCTTGGCGCCGCCGAGGTTCGGCAATCCCTCCGTCCGCGCCAGGGGCAGGTCGAGGTCGTGCTTGCCGTTGACGATCTCCACGGCCAGCTCGGCGGCGACCTTGGAGTCGATACCTGCCTGAGCCGTGGGGCCCGTGGTGGGATAGAGCACGCCGATCACGACGTCCTTGGGCTGCGCCGTCGGCCCACTCATGGCCACGCCGAGGAGCGCCGCCACCGCGGCCGCGCCGAGCATCAGTCGGTTGAGCCAGCTCCGCATGGTCCGGTCCTCCGTTCTTCTCGATGACTCACGTGAGCAGCATGGCGACGTCGGCGGCGAAGGTAGGCGGCTCTGCCCGCGGTGTAAGCACTCTGCCCGACACCGTCACATGCGTCAAGGCGTACTGCCGCCCGCCATGGTCCGCGCGGCCTCGGCGATGGCCTCCACGATGAAGTGGTAGCCGGTGCAGCGGCACAGATGGCCGGCCAGCATCTCGCGGATCTCCTCGTGGGTCGGCGCCGGATGCTCCGCGAGAAACGCGCAGGCGCTCACGATGATGCCGGGCGTGCAGTAGCCGCACTGGAGCCCGTGCTTGGCCCAGAAGGCCTCCTGGACCGGATGCAGCCCCTCTCCGGGCGCGATGCCCTCGATGGTCGTGATCTCCCGGCCGTCGACCTGAACCGCCAGCACGAGACAGGCGCGAACCGGCGCGCCGTCGAGGAGCACGGTGCAGGCGCCGCACACGCCGTGCTCGCACCCGACATGCGTCCCCGTGAGATCGAGATCTTCGCGAAGGAAATCAGCCAGGGTCGAGCGCACGTCCACATCCCGCGCGTGGGGCGCGCCGTTGACGGTGACGCGAACGGCCCGCTTCATGCGGCCTTCCCGCATCGCTCGAGCGCAGCGGCGAGCACGCGCGAAGCGAGGGTGGCGGCCACGGTCGAGCGATACTCCGCGGTGGCGTGCAGATCGCCATCAGGACGGAGCGCGGCCGCCGCCGCCTTCGCCGCCTCGCCGATGCGCGCAGGCGTCGGCTGCCGTCCCAGGAGGGCGGACTCGCCCGGCCCACTTCGCACCGGCGTGCCGCCGACGCCGAAGAAGCCCAGGCGCGCATGGGTGACCGCGCCCGCGCCATCCAGCGCGAGCACCGCGGCGCAGCCAACGAGGGCGAAGTCTCCGTGGCGTCTCGTCACCTCGGCAAACCCCCAGCCCGCCCCCTCCGGGGGCAGCGTGAAGCGGACCGCGGTGGCGAGCTCGTCCGACTCGAGCGAGGTGGTCAGCGGCGCCACGTAGAGCTGGTCGGCGGAAATGACGCGCTCCCCGCCCCTTCGCCGGGCCACCACCTCGCCGTCGAGGCAAAGCAGGAGCGCGGGCAGCTCGGAGGCGGGATCCGCGTGCACGATGCTGCCCACGACCGTCCCGCGATTTCGTATCGGGGGGTGGGCGACCCACCGCAGAGCCTCGGCCAGGAGGGGCGCGCGCTCACGTGCGAAGATCTCGAGGTCGCGCTGCCGCGCGAGCGCATTGACGGTGAGGACGCCGCGCGATTCCGCCATGCCCTCGAGATCGCCGCAGCCGTTGATGTCGACGAGGGCCGCCGGTCGCGCCAGCCTCAGGGCGAGCATGGGAATGAGGCTCTGTCCTCCCGCGAGCACCTTGGCCTCGTCCCCATGGCGGCGCAGCGCCTCCACCGCGTCGGCGGCGCTCGAGGCCGCCACGTACTCGAACGGCGCGGGCTTCACGACCTCGTGGCCCGACGGATGAGGTCGAGCACCACGGAGGGGCCGAGGGGCGTGCGCGTGACGCGCGCGTTCCAGGGGGCGAGCGCGTCCTCGACGGCATTGGCGATGGCGGCGGGAGGCGAGATGGCCCCGCCCTCACCGATGCCCTTGACGCCCAGGGGGTTGCGGGGCGACGGGTACTCGAGGTGCACGGTCTCGATGGGCGGCAGCTCCATGGCCGTGGGCACGAGGTAGTCCATGAAGGTGCCGGTGAGAAGCTGGCCATGCTCGTCGTAGACCATCTCCTCGAGCAGGGCGCCTCCGATGCCTTGCGCCACGCCGCCGTGAATCTGCCCTTCCACGATGACGGGATTGATGACCTTGCCGCAGTCGTGGGACACGAGATAGCGCAGGAGCCGGACCGACCCCGTGCCGGGATCCACCTCGACGAGGGCGACGTGCACCGCGCTCGTATAGGTCACCGTCGGCTGATGGTGATAGACGGTGGCCTCGAAGTCGGGCGACACGAGGCTCGGCCTGGCGAAGGTCGGGATGGCGGACTGGATGACTCGCGCGAGCGGCACGGAGGAGGCCGGCGCCCCGCGCACCGACACGGCGCCGTCGCTGACCTCGATGTCGGCGGGCGCTGCCTCCAGGAGCGCGGCGGCCGCCTCGGCGATCTTGTCTCTCACCTTGCCGGCCGCCACGTGGATCGAGCTGCCCGCATTCACCGCGCTCCGCGAAGCGAACGTGCCCACACCGAAGGGGATGGCCGCGGTGTCGCCACCGATCACCGTGACCCAGTCGAGGGGGATTCCGAGGGCGTCCGCCGCGATCTGCGCAAATGACGTTTCGTGCCCCTGCCCCTGACAGCAGGCCCCCGTGGCCACCACGGCGCGCCCCCAGGCATCGAGCCGGACCACGGCGCCCTCGTAGGGGCCGATGGCCGTCCCCTCGACATAGCCGGAGATGCCGACGCCGCGGTGAATGCCCCGCGCCCTCAGCTCCGCCTGCTCTCTCCTGAGCGCGTCGTAGCCGATGGCCGCGAGCGCAGAGTCGAGCGCCGCCTTGAAATCGCCGCTGTCGTAGACGAGCGGGTTGCCGTCTCGATACGGGATGCCGAGCTCATAGGGCATGTCGGCCGCGCTCAGGTAGTTCTTCCGCCTCAGCTCCGCGGGATCCATGCGCAGCTCTCTGGCGAGGCAGTCCACGATGCGATCCATGGCGAAGACAGTCTCGGGGCGGCCCGCGCCGCGATACGGCGCATTCGGGGTCTTGTTGGTGACCACGCCACGGCATTCCACGCTCAGGCTCGGCACGCGGTGAGGGCCCAGGAGGTGGGCGACCGTGTTGTAGGGGAGGACGATGCCCCACGAATTGTAGGCGCCGAGATCGACCCAGATCCGGTCGCGCACGGCCAGCATGCTCCCGTCGCGCCGCGCGGCGATCTCGATGTCGTGGATCTGGTGGCGGGCGTGGGCGGCCGCCATCATGTGCTCGCGGCGGTCCTCGACCCACTTCACAGGGCGGCGAGCGGCGATGGCCGCCACGGGGATCAGCAAGTCCTCCGGATATCCGGTGGCCTTGGTGCCGAAGCCTCCGCCCACGTCGGGGGCGATGACGCGGACCTTGTGGGGCGGCAGCCCGAGCGCCGCCACCAGCCCCTGCTGGACGAAGTGGACGACCTGCGTGCCGTTCCACGTCGTCAGCGTGCCGTCGCGGGTGTCCCACTGCGCGACCACGCCGCGCGTCTCGATGGGCATGCCGACATAGCGCTGGATGTGGAAGCGCTCTCGCACGGTGACATCGGCCCCTCGAAACACCGCCTCCGTGTCGCCGAAGCCCGTGGCGAAATGAATCGCCACGTTGTCGCCCCATTCGCCGTGGAGCACCGGTGAGCCCGGCTCCGCCGCCGCCACCATGTCGACCACGGCGGCGAGCGGCTCGTACGTGACCTCGACGGCCTCGCAGGCGTCTTCGGCGAGCGCGCGACTCGTGGCCAGGACCATGGCGACGATCTCGCCCACGAAGAGGACACGATCACGCGCCATGGCGAGCTGGGGCACCTGCTTCATGGTCACGTCGACGCGCGCCGCGAGACCCGGAGGAACGCTGCCGAAGAGCGGCAGCGGCTTCATCCATCGCTCGAGGTCGGCGAAGGCAAAGACGTGGGCCACGCCGGGCATCCGATGCGCCGCGTCCGTCTTCACGGAGAGGATTCGGGCGTGGCCGTGCGGGCTCCGGACAAAGGCCGCGTGGAGCATCCCGGGCAGCTTGATGTCGTCCACGTAGCGGCCTTCACCGCGGAGGAAACGAGGGTCTTCTTTCCTGCGAACGGAGGCTCCGAAGAGTTTCGCGCCCATGGAACCGTCCGACCATATCAACAGGCCGCTCACCTGTCCAGCGCGCGCAGCCCATGTCGATGCAGCGCCGAATACGCCTCCCGCCCTGCCCGTCATAGACGGCAAGAGGAGGAAACGACCATGAGCCCATTCGGTAAAATCGTCACGATCGGCATCGCTCTCGTCACAGGAACCGCATTCCTCACGGGCGTCACCACCGCCTACATGCTCCGCCCGGCGGCGTCCGCAGATACCATGACCGCGACCTACGCTCCAACTCCCGTACGCCGCGCCCCCGCGGTGGTGGCGCCCCGCGTCGTGCCCGCGGTGAGCCGCGCGACGGTGGAGGCGCCGCGGGCGACT
>Ga0209690_1001824_pt1 | contig 12167 bp, 7 predicted proteins | sample GraSoiAngelo_150_FD_186164 | JGI IMG/M metagenome (GOLD analysis project Ga0209690, IMG submission 186164) | Grasslands soil microbial communities from the Angelo Coastal Reserve, California, USA - 14_1009_09_40cm (SPAdes) (version 2) | ecosystem: Environmental > Terrestrial > Soil > Grasslands ...
CCCGCAAAGACAGGAAGAATTGCCCTCGACTTGCCAACGTCCATTTGTTTTTGAGCCGTCAAGCCTTTGGAAAGGTAACTTGGTTATCCAAGCCAGGTTTGCACCCTATAGTGCCTGCGAGGGCCCGCGTTGAGAGTAATTTGAGATGAACGAGCTCGGAGTCCAGAAGGAGGTTCGAACTCAGATAATGTCGCCATTTTGGTTAAGACGGGTGAACTATGGGAGTCAATATTTGCGCTTGGTTCGGTTGCTACTGTCAAACATTTGTATTCCCGATAAGAACATTGGATTCGTGGGCAATAAACGCCTATCCTTGTTCTCGATGCCCCGGGGTCAGAATGAAGTTATGTGGCATTCAAAGTCGGCTGGTGTCTATCCTCGATTAGTCTCTGACGCTTCCTGCTCACTCACCAATCGCCAGTGGTTGCAAGTCCTGTCCTGGGGCTGGCCTTTGTCGCGTCCCAAAACGACTGGACTTGTCACTAGTCTACGAACAGGCTCAAGCGCCAATCCCTCTGGCGTAGGCTGTGAAGAAACAGTCGTGCGGCGTCCCCATTGAGCTGTAGCAGCCCGAGGGAGAGAAGGCGGCGGACCCTGGTTTTGTCGGGAGGCCAATCCAGCCTTTCGAATTGGCGCTCGAAACGTATTGCCTTGGATAGCTATTTGTCGGTTAAATGGTCCCTTTGAGCGCATAGCCCAATTTTATTGCCAGCAGTATTGTTTGGTCCGGCATCAGGTGATGCCCAATCGCGGTTGCTGCAAGATCCGGAATCAACACTTGCACTCCCCCGTTAGACACAGAGATCGTAGACGGTTGAGTGATATCGAAAGCGTTCGGCAATACTGAAGAGGCAAAGCTTGCGCTGTCGGGCGAATCGAGAGTTGTCGTGTTAACAAAGTAGACATGGATCGCTCCCCTATCCTGCCCCCACGTTGGGCTGATCACCCAATCGACGGGCAGTGTTGCATTAACAGCGAGAGACTGGAAAGTCGCGTTGAAACCAGTATACTGCACCTCAACCCATACGACCACTTGACCGGGAATGGTGAAAGTCTAGATGTCATACGACGGGATTCCATGTTCTGCGACCTTAAAGCTACCGGCCAGGACAGCATATTTTTCAATCGGCCGACATCTGGAAATAGAATTATGTGGCTCAAAATGGATATCTCAAGCGCTTTGCGCAGCTTTTGCAACTTTATGTTCGACGAGCAAAAGCATTGCTGGCTTACTGATGTGCTTCGAAAAAGAGGGTTCCGTACATGAACCCGTACGGGGCCAATCCCATGGTCCCCGCCTCTCCGATGGCCTGGCAGGGGAAGAAGATGAGCGCCAGATGGATCTAAGCGTCACCCAATGCGAACTCTGCCCCCGGATTTGCAGTCGGACAATCGTAGGGATTACCCACCAGATCTGCGTGTAGTCGTAGCCTGAGCAGTTCTTCGGCCCGAGGCTCGTCGAATCCGAGTGCGAGATTCTTCTTCGTTCGGTAATTGCCAAAAAAAGGGTAGCAGCCCTCAACTCTTCAGGCCCACTCCCCCAAAAGGGTTGAATCCGGGCGGGCCCACTAGGTACGTATCGGTGAATCACAGGAGATTCAGGATCGGCACGACAGATTGGCTTGTTGAGACAATCGGTAGCTAAGGCTGTTTGCAAAGACACTCATGGAAGCCTGCATTTCGCCACTCGGAAGCGTGCTGATCCCACGAGACTGGTAACGATACGGCAAAATGTCAAATCGTCCTATCTAGATCACTGTCTACCCTACTATACCGGCTCATTGCGGAAGTGTTGAAATTGCTGTTGATTTTTCCCCAAGTGAGAAAGTCTAGGGCGTTCCTCCTCTGTTCCCTGGCCGTGCTCGGGATCGTCACTACCCAAATTCTTCACAACCAGTCCATCCACCGTGGCGAAGGCTCAGCACCAACTAGGTTACTCGACTCGGAAACTCCGGGGATCCGACTGGCCGCTACTCCAGCCCTAGAACCCATGATCCAAGGATGGGGAGGCGTCAGCCTGTACGAGGCAGGAAATGGAGAGTTGCAGGCCACGCTACAGAGGCTCAACCAGTCAGGTTACAATGCCGTGAGGATTGGATTCGGCGGGGGCACGAGCATCGGTTGCTCGTCGGGAGAACTCGGGGCTTGGGATCCCGCGCAGTTTACCCAGGCGATACAAATGGCCCGACAATACAGTATGTGGGTCATCCTTGACTATCACAGTTACAATGACCTAACCGACCTATCGTGCCAGATGGAATGGCTGGCCTTCTGGAGTGGAGTCCTTTCCACAAACTGGAACTATGACAAGATAATATGGGAACCGATCAACGAGCCAGCAGGTTCCGTGGCTTTGCTATCCACTGAGTACCAGGCCTGGATTACCCAGGCGAGAAGTCTCGGCGATACACACTGGATAGTAATAGAGAACTCTTGGAGCAACGGAAGTAATCCTAGCTGTACCTTCGACGTATCAGCACTCGTGACCTGTTCCCCCTTTGTGACAGACCCGTTGAATGAGACATTTCTCTCGATACATCCATATTTCTTCTACGACATTTGGGAGCAGGGAGGATACGGGAGCTGCAGCCCTAGCGCCACCAATACCTGGGGAAACGGAACCGCTGAGTGTGTAGCGAACATCTACTACAGTGCAATGCTACAGTCGACGGCCAAATACCATATACCGATTCTCGACACAGAGGGCGGCGCGGTCTACTACAGTTGCAATAATGTCTGCGCTAGACCGCCGGATGCTGTTGGAACAGACGACGCTAGCTACTCAGTGACAACCTTTCACTTCATCCAGTATCTCACCACTCTGATGGATTCAAGAGGCATGGGATGGCTCTGGTGGGAGGCTGGCGAGGGATCCTGCTGCGGCGCCCTAGACACTTGGGGAAGCCTTCTCTCTTTCCAACAGACCAAGCCTTCTCCACAGGAGAACCCGCCATCCCTAGAAGCGCCCACTGGACAGAGCGTCACTGCAGGATCAACGTTGGCGTTTCAGGTAAACGCTACAGACCCTGACCTTCCCCTTCAGAACCTGACTCTGTCGTGCAACAACTGCCCCTACGGGGCAAGCTTTCCCACGGTAACGGGTATGGGCAATGTTTCTGGCGTATTCGTCTGGACCCCGAACGATGCTCAAGCAGGCCCCCACAATGTCACGTTCACGGTCACTGACGGCGCGGAGAACTCTAACGCAACAGTCTCCATAACAGTCCATGCATCAAACACATCATCGACCCACAACCGGCCAATCCTCACAATTCCCACCAATCAAACTGTGATAGTTAGCGATGTGCTACTGTTTAACGTGACCGCCACGGACCCCAACAACCCGACGAGTCAGCTAATTTTGGCCTGTCTCAACTGTAATGTTCTAGGCGCGACGTTTGTGACAACTGGTACGTCTCAATCCACAGGTACCTTCAGATGGGGCCCGAGCAGCGGCCGTTTGGCACAAACCTATACTGCCAGATTCACAGTGACAGATGAAACCAATTCCACCAGCGGAACGGTTTTGATAAAGGTAGCTAGAACTTCCCCCGAGATAGATGCGGGCGTCAATCCATCCAACCTTACCCTAGGCTCGTCGCCCGTATCGGCCTCGGATACTGCAACATTATCACATGGATTCGACCCGACCGGGATCGTCTCATTCTCAGTATTCGAAAAACCGACGTGCGCCGGAACAGCCGTGTTTACAGGCTCTACTCCGGTTCAGAATGGCAACGGAGTCTATCTCTCTCCACCATTTCATCCTCAAACCAACGGAACCTACTATTGGTTCGTACATTATGATGGAGACCCGAACAACAATCCCTCCTCCACACCCTGCGGAGCTCCGTCACAGACGCTGACTGTTTATTCGGCTAACCCTCAACAGCCCTCAAACCCATCACCGCCCTTCTCCATTGCTTTGCTTATGGCAGGAACCGGAGTCGCGCTGTCTGCCAGTGCAATGTTAGCTTTGGAGTTCTATAAACGCAAGCATAGTCGCAAACGCCATTCGACGGTCTAGCAATGATCCCCTAGATTGGTACTTGCCAGTCAATAGTCATGGTTGCCGGACATATGTAAAAGCAAACGATTGTGGCTCCGGCTGGCCTTCGTGTCGTGAGCTAGCAGGATGAGTGCGCGGGGCCGAATGACCTTGTAGCCATGCTTTGTCCAGTCAGCGAGATCCTGTTTCTCCAGTCATGCGAGATACTTCTGTACATCACTCCTAGTTACCTTGTCGAACGACTTTTTCAACGAGCCTCCGGTCAAGCGTAGAAGTTGCAACAGTCGTAGCAGACGGATAGGCTTCAGTCCTTCAGCCCCACATGCTTCGTAGAATCGCAAGATCGTCTTCTTGTTCTGTTCTGACAGATTCGGATCCTCTTTGAGAATCTCTAGCGTCCGAGTTAGGTCGGTTGCGGTGTTGTGTGGATCGAAGGCCGGAGTCTTCATGCAGCTTCCGTATATGGTAAATGCGTGTGCTCCGCACTTGCAGTGTGGAGCCTCGGGCGGGGTTTGAACCCGCGACCTTGCGGGGCAGAATGCTGCCATTCCGCTTACGAGGCGGATGCTCTCTGTTGCGAGACGCATCTACCAGGCTGAGCCACCGAGGCACCGGCCGAGCCCCGTTCACAACCTTGACTTAAAGCTCTACGATTCCCGGCTAGAATGGAACGGGCATGGCCAAGACTGGTCTCACAGAACGCGAGATCATAGGAATCTTCAAACGACGTTTCGCCTCAGGGCCAAAACTTCCACTGGGTTTCGACGACGATGTAGCTGCATTCCCAATGTCCCAGGGTAGACTCGTTGTGTTGAAGACTGACATGCTCGTTGGCAGCACCGACGTCCCTCGCGGCATGACACTTGGACAAGCAGCAAGAAAGGCCGTCGTCGCCACGGTTAGCGATTTCGCGGCGAAAGGGGTCCAACCTCGTGGCCTCCTGGTATCTCTCGGCATCCCTCCTCCCGTAAGACTGTCGAGTGTGAAGGAAATTGCGTCGGGTCTCAAGAGAGGCGCAAGCGAATACGGATGTAGAATACTCGGTGGAGACACGAGTGAGACCGATGAACTTGTTATCGACTGTATCGGGTTCGGATTTGCGGAGTCTGGAGGCATCGTCCGTAGGGATGGTGCAAGACTAGGAGATGTGGTAGCAGTGACCGGGGAATTCGGAAAGACAAGCGCTGGACTCCGAATATTGTCTGGGAAAAAAAAGCCTTGGCCTCAGAGATTTTCGAAACTCGTCTACTCTGTTCTCCATCCCGCGGCCAGATTGGAAACTGGCCTCAAGCTAGCCCGGACCGGGTTTGTGAATAGTTCGATCGATTCAAGCGACGGTCTGGTCTGGAGCCTTCACGAAATAGCTCGGCTAAGCGAGGTGAGTATCTTCTTGGAAGAGATTCCGGTCGCGCAAGAGGCGAAAGTATTCGCGAGAGAAAATGGTCTCGTCCCGGAAGAACTCGCGCTATTCGGGGGAGAAGAATACGAGCTCGTCCTAACAATCAAGAAAGACCGATTTGAGAGTCTAAAACGGAAGATTCCTTCCCTTCTAAGAATCGGCACAGTGAAAAGTGGTTTGGGAGATGTGATTATGGATTACCGCGGAAAGAATAGGAAAGTTGAGCCTCGGGGGTATGAACACTTCACGTAGAGGAATTCAACCCTAGGATTTGAGAGTCCTTGAGCCCAAAAACTTAGGTTAGTCTAGCTTTATTAGACCCAACTAAAACACTATCAATTGTGTTCTATCTACGGCACCGGGTAGGTGTTAGAGGATGACGGAACTACTAGAAGTCCCCCTGCAGTACAAGTCCCGGAGCTTCATTCGTAACCTCGCCGTGTATTTTGGGCCTGCTCTTGTTGTAAGTGTCGCCTACATGGACCCTGGAAACTACGGAACAGACATCGTAGGAGGATCATCCTTTGGTTATACTATGCTCTGGGTCGTCTGGCTCGCTGGCATTATGGCCATGCTTCTTCAATATCTTTCAGGAAAACTGGGAATCGCAACAGGGCATTCGCTGCCCGCCATGATACGACTCCACCTGAAGGAGCCTCGCTACATCATTCCTTACTGGCTAGCATCGGAGGCGGCAGCTGCAATGACTGACCTGGCAGAGTTTTTGGGAACTGTGATAGCACTATACCTACTGTTCGGAGTTCCCCTGATCTATGGGACTTTTCTTTCGGTCCTTGATGTTCTTTTGATACTAGGGATCACTCGGGGGAGAGCGCGACGGCTCGAATACGCTTTCCTCTTTTTTGTTTCGATCATCGGATTCGGATACCTATACGAAATCTTCCTAACATCTCCAAACGCGGCAGGGATTGTAAGAGGTTCAATCATACCAACTCTTAGCACGATTCCCGAACTCCTCCTTGCAGTCGGCGTCATTGGGGCGACGGTCATGCCTCACGCCGTCTTCCTCCACTCTGCACTCACAAACGATAGAGTAACTGATCCGAGGGTGGAAGTCAAGAAGCAAGTATTGCGTCTTCATCAGGCTGAGAGTATCATAATGTTCACGATGGCAGGCCTGGTTAATGCGGCGATAATGATAATGGCTGCCGCTGCATTTTATCCCAAGATATCCGTTCCGACGATAGACATCGCGTACGAAACACTCCTTCCGCTCTTCGGTCCTCCGGCCGCAGTGATCTTTGGAATAACTCTGCTGTCATCTGGGTTATCCTCATCTACAACCGGCACGTTGGCGGGACAAGCAATCATGGAAGGAATGCTCGGTAAGAAGATCAATCCATGGATGAGGCGACTCGTCACGAGATTCGTCAACACTATCCCCACCACAATCGCGATCCTTCTTGGATTGAACCCGCTCATTATCCTAGTCTACAGCCAAGTTGCCTTGAGCCTCCTGCTTCCTCTGCCTTTGGTTCCTCTCTGGTGGTTTACTCGGAATAGGAGTCTGATGGGAGTATTCACAAACCGGAGAATTACGACTGTCCTAGCAGGAATTTTCGTTCTTCTCATAATCGGACTGAACGTAATGTTGCTCTACTTCACTTTCACGGGTGCCTCATAGCACATCGTCCAGAGGGTGATCGAACCACCGGCGATTCCGACCGAAGCATAAGCCACAAGAAGCCTCCGCCCGGATGTTCTCCAGTCTCCTTGACAAAGACGGCAGAGGTCTACAATGTTCCTCGGGGCACAGCCTATCTTACTAGCCAGCAGGTCCTCCTCTACATCACCTACCTAGTATTCTACGTTCTACTCGCTCGCATTCTGAATAAGACAGAGGTTGGCCTAGTCGCGATTCTCGCTCTGGTGCAAGCGCTTCTCACAGGACTAATATCCGGAGCATTGCCTCTATCAGCAACCCGCTTCATCTCCAGAAGCATCGTCGCGGGCGATACCCAAGCCGCTGCTGGCGTGGCGGGGGTGACTCTCAGGCTGTCGATTGCAATAGCTTTGCCGGTAGTCGTGGTCGCCGTTCTTTTTTCCCCATATCTAAGCGGGTTCCTTCGGGGCGCCACGGACCCGGCGAACCTATTGCTCGTGACTTTCATTGCTTCCTTCTTTATCGATGTGACGCTTCTCTACACGGCATTCTTTCTAGGCGTTGGACGTTACGCAAGGACTCTCTATCAAAATGCGCTGTTCGTTCCTCTTAGCAGAGGACTTGGGCTGTTTCTAGCGTACTACGGTTTCAGGGTCTTAGGTATCGTCTCAGGCTGGGCCATCGGAGGAGTCGCGACCGTTCTTCTATCCGTCTACCTTTGGCATGGCCAGCTTCCAAAAGGGAGTAGCTATCCTCTGCGTCCGATATTGATGTTCAGCCTTCCAGTATTTGCTTCTGCCTTGATTACCCTGGGCCAGCTATGGGGTGACATGGGTATCATATACTTACTATTGGGTCCAACCATCCTCGGACCCTACTTCCTGGTAGTGTCCAGTGTGAACTTCCTATCAGTACTATGGACGCCAGTGAACCAGGCGATCTACCCCGCGCTCTCCGCTGCTCACTCGACAGGCGATCCGAGAGAAGTCTCGGAGAGATTAGCTGCGGCTTTCAGGCTGATCAATTTGACGGTTCTTCCAATCGGTGCGGCTCTCGCTGCGATAACTCCCACTGCTCTCGAGATTGTTTATGGCGCATCTTACGTTGGCGAGGCGTTGACAATGTCAATTCTCTCGCTGTCTTCTGTCTTCGTGGCCCAAGGGGTCCTATTGGTCACAACCTTGCAGGCTGTCGGCCATACCAGACAATACCTGGGGGTCACCCTTGCATCTACTCTAGTGTTCATTGGATTCGTGGGGCTGAGTGCGTCGCCGCTAGGAACCCTAGCTGGAGCTGTCGGTCGAGCCCTGCTTTCAATACTAATTGTGGCGCTTGCGAGATTCACGCTTCGCGATGCGGTTGCCACGCGCGTCAATTCTGCATTGTCAAAAGCTATTCCATTGGCTGCTGGCGTGGCTCTGCCCTTGTTAGCTCTTGATCAAGTCTTTCTCATATCTCATCCCTTTAGACCCGTCTTTCAGCTAATCATCCTCTTTGGACTGTTCGTCGTGTTGTATGGCGGGATTTGTCGGCAGTTGCGAGTGTTCCATCATGGAGATTTCGCGATGCTGCATGATGCGCTCCCGAGGAGATTGCGGCCTTACCTGAAGATGGTTCAGCGTATCATTGTTAGCGGCGCAAGCTGAGCCGCCTAGCTATACTAGGAGTGGGCCCGGAGGGGTATGCTCCCGGGACCCTTTGACCCATCCAGGAGACGGGAGACAACGTAGGAATTGGCGTCAGAGTCTGCGCCATGACCGGAGTGAAACAGACCTTTTGGAGAGGATCCTTTGAGATATCTTTGGAATCATATGGCAGGCTAAGACAGAATTGTTTAAGAGAGCGCAGGTTAAGATTCTCCGACGGTTAGGTCATACGGCTCAGAAGGCACCCGTTCTCACATCGTTTCTCGTTATTACCCTACTGACATCTCTTCCTTACCTTAGCGGTCTGGTGCCGCCGGCACAAGCCTCACCGACCCCAACCTTCACCTTCGCCGCGTCCGGAGACATCGGGTCTCTAACTTCGACCACGGGGGGAAATAATCTGGCTCGCCTCAGTTCGTCTGGGATGGGATTCTTTCTTGGACTGGGAGACTTGAGCTACAACAGCTCCTTGACGGGCGACGTGTGGTGTTCCCAGTTCAAGGCCAAATACAGCAATATCGAGATTATTCCAGGAGATCATGACACTGGCGGGCACAATTCAACAGCATTTGGAGAGACTCACAGCTATGAAAGGTACGTCAGCAACTGTCCGCTGACCCTCGGCGTACCTATTACATGTGGTCCTGTGGCGGGTGCCTGCTATGCTAAGGAGTACTACTTCGACTATCCAGCAACCAATCCGTTGGCACGTTTCATATTCGCATCTCCAAAGATCTATAACATAACTGGGGTTTGCACCCAAGCATTGGACCCATACTGGCCTGGTTGTAGCTCGCAGACGAAAAACCTGCCGTGCACAGACCAGTACGGTTGCTGGCCTTATGCCAAAGCAGACATCCACTACAACTGGGTTTCAGCAGCAATAGACAATGCAAGAAGTCTTGGGATAAAGTGGACCATAGTCGGGACTCACAAAGTCTGCATAAGTGCCAGCGACGCCACCTGTTCGGTGGGTAACGACTTCTTCAATATGCTTCTGTCCAAGAAGGTGGATTTGATAATCCAGTCGCATGATAACGCGTACGAGAGATCAAAACAGCTTGCGCTCAACGGCGGCTCTTGTACAAAAATCGCAACCAACCTTGACGGCTACCCGATTTACAACTCCGCATGCGTGGTGAACTCTGGTTCAAGCGGCTCGTATCCAGCCGGTGCGGGGACGATTGTTGTAATTCAGGGAGCATGGATCAACGATCTTTACAAAGTGAACAGTACGTCGGTCGGCAATGGACAAACCATCGCTGAGGCACCTTACTTCGCAAAGCTAATGGGAAGCAACACGGCAGGCGCTGGACTAGGGTTTGTCAAATACTCAGTCTCCCCCACTGAGATTGATGTCCAGACAGACTTCACATCAACTTTCCAGGAAAGCTTCAGCATTATATCACCACAAGCCCCCTTGTCAGCTAGCTTCGCCTACTCTCCGACAAATCCGACTGTAGGAAATTCCGAGTCTTTCACCGTGACTGCATCCGGAGGAACAGGTCCCTACACATTCAACTGGAATTTCGGTGATGGTTCCGCAGGCTCCGGAAACCCTACAACACACACATATGCCGCCCAAGGAAACTACACCGTCTCACTGACAGTCACCGACTCAGCATCCCCGACCCCCGCAACCAAAACCGCGACTCAAACCATCTCAGTCCTACCACCATCACCCTCCTATCCATCTTGGAACCCTAACGTGAGATGCAGTGCAACGCTGGTAACATTCGCCCAAGCGACAAACGGAGGACCGCTAACCGGAAGTCTGTGGCAGACCAGCTTGACCAGCGGGGGCATACCCAACAAGCGTGCGTTGTCTCCACCGTGCACGACCATGAACACACAGGGCCAGCTAGTTTCGACCTTCGTTCAGATAAACGGCGTCTACATCAACTCAACATTTTCGAACTTCCTCGACTGCTCAACGACCTACGACCCAGTCAACGGAGGGGTATCGTACCCGGACAGAAATGGCGATGGCAATCCTGATTTGTACTGTGACACGACCGGTCCAATCTTTGCCCAAGGGTCAAACGCAGAGGACCACTACGAGTTCGACCAAGATTGGCTCGCGGCAGGCTATTGCGGAGCCGGAGTACCGCCCTGCGACAACTCAACCCTTCGCCAGTACCTCTCGACCGGAAGCATCTCACTCGACGTGCAGGGCTTCATCTTCTGGGATTCCATCGACACGCCCGGTCACTGGGAAATCCATCCGATCACCGCCTGGAAGCTTGACGGAAGTCCTCCTCCCCAGCCCCAGCCACTCTCCGCCAGCTTCTTGTATTCCCCTCAGAACCCGACACCTGGGACACAAGTCTCCTTCAATGCAGCAGCAAGCGGAGGAGTTCCCCCCTACGGTTACACGTGGAATTTCGGCGATGGCTCCACAGGCTCAGGTAGCTCACCTACACACAGCTACTCGACTAAGGGAACCTACACAGTCAGCCTGACGGTAAAGGACTCTGTCTTCCCAACTCCTCACACCGCGAGCGCGACCCAGTCTCTGACTGTGTCCCCTCCACTGTTTACACTCGCGATAACTGGCCCATCGTCAGGAGTCGCAGGCGCCAAGATCAACTTTACTGCAACGGCTTCGGGCGGCAGTTCACCATACTCCTTCAGCTGGAACTTTGGCGATGGAACTGCCAATGTTGCAGGAGGCTCAACAAATCCGAACGTGCAGTCTCACACCTACACGAAGACAGGAACGTTCACAGTCAAAGTCAACGCCACAGACTCCACGGGCAAGATTGCAACAGCCACTTCGACGGTCAATGTCTCAACCACGATTTCTCCGTTAAGCGTCTCTCTCAGCGGCCCAGGCTCCGAAGGCATTGGCAGTTCTCTGACGATCTCAGCCACCGCCATCGGTGGTTCGACGCCGTATAGCTTTAGCTGGACGGCAATTGGCGGCAGTCCGTCTTCAGGAACCGGCTCAAGCCTTTCAACCACCTATAGTTCGCCGGGAACGTACACTGTCAGTGTGACCGTTACGGATGCAGATGCGAAGACTGCCACCGCCTCGACAACCATCAGCGTCAGCCCGCCTTCCCAGTACACTTTGAGCTGGCAAGGCTTCGACTGGGACGGGGGCGGAGAAGAGACCCTTACAATGAACGGGCTCTTCCTAGCATCGCTTCCCACAGTCGACACGCTTCAGAATGGCAACGTCTATGTGTATTTCTCACTCAACGTAACATCTTTCATCGTTCAAGGCACCAACAAGCTGACATTCACTCACGCAAACTGGGACTGCAGCGTCTCCGACAACGTTAGAAACCTACAACTCACGACTGGAAGGACCGTTGTCTACACCAACTCCACTGTCGAACCACTGTCATGCACGCAATCGCTAGCATACACCTTTACCATCGCTCCTTCTTCTTCTCCGCCAGCTCTGGCAGCATCTTTCAGCTACACGCCGATCAATCCTACCACGGGTCAGTCGGTCACTCTCACCGCAACGGCCGCCGGCGG
>Ga0209690_1001826_pt1 | contig 12167 bp, 11 predicted proteins | sample GraSoiAngelo_150_FD_186164 | JGI IMG/M metagenome (GOLD analysis project Ga0209690, IMG submission 186164) | Grasslands soil microbial communities from the Angelo Coastal Reserve, California, USA - 14_1009_09_40cm (SPAdes) (version 2) | ecosystem: Environmental > Terrestrial > Soil > Grasslands ...
AGCCGCGGCACTCGAGATACATCTTCCGCCCAGCGCCGATGTCGACTGATGCTCCGCTAGGAGCAGTACTCTGTGATATGCCTTGGGGCGCTGACTCACGCTTGAATGTGCCTTCGCCACGCACATTGAGATTTTCCACGATAACCTGTGTCGCTTTGCCATCCGAGCCGATGGTAAAGGTGATGCCGCTCCTGCCAACGGCGTTTTCGCCTTCCGTCTCGTAGGTAAACGTATCCCGGTCGTAGTGCTTCATCGGGAAGGTCTTGTTTTTCGGACCCTGCAGGATCGCTAATCCGTCGTCCTTTTCGATGATGGAGATGCCTCCAAAGTAATCGTTCGTATATCGTCCAACGTAGGCGCTGTTTCTCAGCGCAGGCGCACGCGATGCGGGCGGTTTGGAATAATCGAAGCCCAGGACCGTGCCAATCGCTGCCGGGTTTGAATATACCTGTTTAAAAAGCGCAAACCAATCCTGGGTGGGTTTGCCGTACAGAGCAATATCCATAAACGTTGTCCCCAGTGCTTCCGCTATCCCGAGGGGATACGCATTAGTGAGAACGACGATGCCCAGTTGCTCGCCTGGCACGAGATTCACATAAGTCGCAGCGCCCAGGCCAAACGCGCCCGAGTGATTTAACCGCAACCGACCCTCTGGATCGTAGCTAACGTTCCATCCCAAGCCGTAGAAAGTCGGCAGTTGCGTGAAAGGATTAAAGCCGGTGAGCATGTGCGGGTGATGCGTTTCGGCCAGGGCGTCGTTATCCACAACTTGTTTGCCGTCAAATTTGCCGTTGGCGAGCTGCAACCGCAGCCATTTCGCCAAGTCATTAACCGAAGAACTCACCCCACCCGTGGGCGATTGCGCATCTGGATCACGCTTGAACTTTTGCATCCATTTGCCATCCACCAGCACGTGTCCCAATGCCTTGTTCGTCCGCGTGACAAAATTCGCATAACGCGAACTTGTCGAACTCATCCCGAGCGGCTTGAACAGCTTTTCTTCGGCTGCCTGTTCCCATTCCAACCCGTACGCTTTCGCAGCCGCGATGCCTCCTTCCGTCATACCAAAATTCGTGTAGGCGTAATGCGAACGAAAACTGCTCGCGGGATGTTGATAGCGCAGGCGATGTAAAATTTCCGCCCGCGTGAAACCCAGATCTTCGAGTAAATCGCCTGCGTGCTCGGGCAAACCGCTGCGATGCGCGTACATATCGCGGATTGTGATTTCGTGCGTTACCCACGGATCGAACATCGCGAATGTCGGATCGAGAACGCTGAGTTTGGAGTCCCAGGTGATTTTCCCTTCGCCGACCAGCGCGCCAACGACTGTCGAGCCAATTGGTTTGGACAGCGACGCGAGTTGAAACACTGTGTCCGCGTCCACCGGCGTCTTCGTGTTGACATCCCGAACGCCGAATCCTTTCGCGTACACAACCTTGTCTTGAAACACGACAGCGATGGCAACACCCGGCAGGCCATGTTCTTGAATTTGCGTTTGCGCGAGCTTTTCGAGTTCTTGAATGGCATGAGTCACTTGGTCGGAAGTGACATGAGATTTTTCCTGCGCGGTTACATAAAACGGCGCCAGCACGATCAGCGATATTGTTTTAGCCGCAATAACCGAACGCAAGATGTGCATGTCGCTCTTCCTTATGTCTCGTCCAGAGAACTTCAATATCCAACATCCAAGCTCCAGAGAAACCTCAAGCTGCAATATTCAAGAATCGGATACTTGGAATTTGGTGATTGGAAGTTCTTTGGAGTTTGGAGCTCGGGATTTTCAGCTTTCGGCTAGAAGCCGACGGGATGCCTTGGTTCAAAACCGCGCGGCGGGCGATCTGTGGTTTGCCAGCGCGGAGCCCAGCGACCGGTATAATTATCGTATGGCGTTGTATCGAGTCGCAGCCCAGCAATCACAGCAAAAGTGTGTCCTTCACGCGCGTAGATCGTGATCCACCTGCCACGGCCACGTTGACCGTAGCTGCGGAACTCAGTCGAACTAATCGGGGAACTGATCAAACCGGCTGCACCAAGGACGTAGGAGACCGTACCGGAACAATCGTAACCGCGGTCATCAAACGATTTGTGACCGCCACCGTACCGGTACGGTTTCGAACGAAGTTGATTTGCAGCCCAAATCGCTCGTCTGACTGCCAGAGGCGCTTTTTTTGGCGCAGCCGCTTGGCCGAAACGAAGACGAGCCACTTTGCCCGACACAAGAGGACCTGACATCGGAAAGAGGTCGGCATTGATCGATGAGACACTCAGCGCAAAAACAGCGACGCCGAGCGGAATTCTGGGAATAACCGGATGGATAAATTCCTCCGGGACTGTCATGTATGCAAAAAAATCGACGGATGAAAGAACAAAATTACAGGAATCTCATCTTGTTTGAATCTGGAAGCGCGGAGAAATTGGCGCGGCGCGATCGCCGGGCGCGCCGACGAATTGCGCGATGCTGTGTCGATGCGCGGAATTTCGTGATAAACTCGCGATATGACCCGCCTAGTCGCCTTGCCGGTCACGCTTCTCGCTACAGTGATGGTGGCGTTGGCTGCGGATCAATCGCCGGGGAACAAATCCGAAGAACCCGATGCATTCGACATCGAGCCGCCGCTGTTGAAGCAAAACCTCTCGGATCTGCCATTGTCTGCCACGCCGGCGCCAGATGGCGATGCAGCGCGTCTGGAAATACAATTGGAGCGCGCAAAGAGAAATGCCGCCAGCGCGGAACGTCTTTGCAAAATTGGCGCGCTTGCAAAAGTGGAAGTGGAGCAACGGTTGTTGAAGGTGGTTCGGTTTGAATCCGACCTCGCAAATGCGCGGCTCGCACAGGCGAAAGAGAAAGTTGCGGAACAGGAATCTCAAGTTGCTACCGGTGAAAGCCCAAAAAGTGAATTGGAATCCGCCAAAGGAACGCTTGCGCAATTAACGGAAGCCGCCCAAATCGCCGGGGTAAAACGCGAGCGTGCCGAGCTCGAGGCTGCAGAAGCAAATTTACGTCGGCAACAAAAACTTCTCGCTCTCGGCAGCGCAGAAAAATCCGATGTTACTCGCGCCGAACAAAAACTCGCCGAGCTCAAAGCGCAGAAAAATTAACTAAGTGGATTTTCCGATGTACACTCGCCGTCGCTCGATTTGGAGGCGCTGAGACACCGTCGCCAGCACACGAGATGCGTGCGCGACCCAGAGACGCGTCGGCGACCGCTAATCGGAGATGAGACGTCAATATCCCGCCGCTTGGCCGTCTTTGCGTGATTCGCTCGCGCCGACGTAGACGCGTTGCTCGTCGTGCGTTTCCACTTTGATGGCCTGATAACCGCCGTAGCCGCCGACATCGAAGCGCATGTCGTGCCCTTTCTTGCGCAGTTCGCGCGCGGTCTCGTACGGAATACCGCTCTCGACTTCAACGTAGCCACCTGATTCAGTCATTTTTCCTCCGGTCGGTTCGTTGTCACCCTCATGTTGCCAGCGCGAAGCGTCGCCGGCTTCCTGCACGTTCAGACCGAAATCGATCTGGTTGGTTAGCACTTGTACGTGACCCTGCGGTTGCATGCCGCCCCCCATGACACCGAATGCTTCCCACGGTTTTCCATCTTTCATCACAAACCCAGGGATAATCGTGTGAAAGGGGCGTTTGCCCGGCGCGTAAACGTTCGCATGCTGCGGCTCCATGGAGAAAAGTTCTCCGCGATCCTGAAACATGAACCCCAGTCCGGGCACGACGATGCCGCTGCCCATCCCGCGATAATTGCTTTGAATGAGTGAGACCAAGTTCCCTTCGTCATCGGCTGTGCAAAGGTAAATCGTGTCGCCGTCATCAATGACGTTGCGCGCCAGTAGCGGCAGCCGTGCCGGCTGCGAACCTGTGGGATTTGCAGGCGACACGCCTGCCTCTGCAGAGCCCGGACTCACAATTTTGGCCGCGCGGTTCGGGTCAATCAGTTTGCGCCGCTCCGCCGCGTATTGTTTCGAGATCAACTGCGTGACAGGAATCTTCGCGAAAGCGGGATCGGCATAAAATTTCGCGCGATCAGCCCATACGATCTTCTTCGCTTCAATCATCGTGTGCAATGTGTCGGGTGAATTGCGGCCCATCGCGCGCAGATCGAATCCTTCAAGTAGGTTTAACATTTGCAGCGTGGCGATGCCCTGACCATTCGGCGGCAATTCGAACACATCGTAGCCGCGATAATTCGTCGAGACTGGCTCGACCCATGTCGATGTATGCTTTTCAAAGTCGGCTTTCCGCAAAAAACCGCCATTTGTCCGCATGAAATTGTCGATCTTGTCCGCGATCTCGCCTTTGTAAAAAGCGTCGCGACCTTTTTCACCGATCAGCCCTAGAGTTTTCGCGAGCGCCGGATTCTTGAAGATGTCGCCCTTGGCCGGTGTGCGGCCTTTGCCGTCGAGGGTGTAGGTTTGGAAAAAGGCGCCGGGAAGATCCTTGTAAAGACGCGGACCGAAAGCCCAGTAATACGCGATCAAATCGGTGACCGGAAAACCCTCCTCGGCATAACGAATTGCCGGCGCGAGATCGTCACTGAATTTCAATTTGCCGAATTTCTTGTGCAGCTCAGCCCAGGCATCCACTGTCCCGGGCACGCTAATCGGCAGCATGCCGGTCGGAGGAATCGTCTCGCGATGCAGCTTTGCCAGCTCCGCTTTCATCTGCTCGTAACTCAAACTCAGCGGCGAATGTCCGCTGCCGTTAATTCCGTAAAGTTTGTTTTCTCTCGCGCTGTAAACAATGGCGAACAGGTCGCCGCCAATGCCATTCGAGACCGGCTCCATTAAACCGAGCGTTGCGTTCGCCGCGATCGCCGCATCGACGGCGCTGCCGCCGCGTTTTAAAATTTCGAGGCCGACCTGCGTCGCTGCCGGAACACTTGTGCAAACCATTCCATGCTGCGCCAACACTTCCGATCTTGTCGCGAAATTCTTTCCCGTGATGCGATCGATTTGGGCATGGTCTGCGTTCGTGATGAAGAGAATCCCTAACGTCGAAATCGACCGAATGAATTTCCTCATTCGCTCATCTTAGTTTCACGCTACCGAAATGGAAGAAGTTACAGGCTCCCTATATCAACGCCCATTTACCCACTCGGCGTTCGGTGCGGTAAGTGCCGATTCTGTCTACTCGATGTGAAAAACGCCAATGCGTAACGCGATTTAAAGTTGGCGTTTGACACATGTGCTTTAGAGTCCGTTCGATGAAGATCACACCCGAGACCAAGAAAGCGATCAGCGTAATTTTGATCTACCTGGCTCTCTTGTTCTTCCTGATCGGCATGGCAGCGCGACTCAAAAGCGATTTTCACTCGCGCGCAGAAATTTCCACGGCGGGATTCAGCGTCGCAGCAGTATTAGTCGCGTTGGGCGTGATTACGTTCCTGTTTTCGCTTGGGAAGAAACAGGGTTGAGATGGGAGCACGCGCCTCGCCATGCGCTCCTCAGATGCGAGAATTGGCGCTGGGCGCTTTGGCAAGGCGGACGCCTGCTAACGGATCTCGAAGATCGATTCGCGAGGTCTCGTTTCCCGGACAGGCAGCCGCGTCGGCTGTAATGCTTCGGATATTTTTCATTAAAATGCTATGGCGGCGATCGTTCCAGATCACCGCCGTCCCCACCGCTCTGAACAACCGAAAGTTATTCCGGCATTGTGTCGTCAGGCTCCTTGTGCGCGTTCATCCTGCCTTGATGAGGCTTCTGAATGTCATCGAGCTTCTTCTGCTGATCAGGTGTGAGCAGCGGCCGAATCTGCGACATGGTGCTGTCCATCACCGCCTTGATTTTCTGCATCGCCTCCCGACGAATGGTGGCGATTTGTGGCTTGGCCTGATCGATAATCGGCTGAACCTTCGTCTGCTGCTCGGAGGTCAGGTTTAGTTCCTGCGGTAATCGTTCAAGCATCAATCTTTTCCCGTGCCCGCGGCCACCGCCGCCGCTAGGCCCAGGTTGTGCTTGCACCATCACAATGCCCCCGAGCACGATCGCACCTGCGGCCATGAGTGTTAATGAGTTTCGTTTCATAGTTTATGTTTCATCTTGTTGTTCACCTGCCCGCTTTTTGCGCTTCCATAGATTATGACCTGTAACCCATCTCGTCGGTTACATTTTTGTTTTGGTCGATCCAACCGAAGAACGCGGTCGATCTGGGCATTTAAAGCATGTGTCGCAAAGAGAAGTCCCGCCGCCCAGATCAAAAGCGGCGTCTTTGGCATTCGCTTAGTTTAATGTCATGTTATCGCATTGCGCAAATAAAGGCCGAGTGAAAGTTGGTGTCTTACACAGACACCCTGCAATTGGTGGAATGAAGATGTCATCCGATACTCGAAAGGCGATCAGCGTAATTTTGATCTACGTGCCGTTTTTATCTTTTCTGATCGGCATGGCGGCTCGGCTCAAAGAGAGTTTTCACTCGCGCGTCAAACCTTCACGGCGGGATTCACCGTCGCGGCAGTACTCGTGACGTTGGGAGTAATCACGTTCCTTTTTCCCTCGGAAAAAGGCAGAGCTAAGGCGAGCACACGGTCCGTCGTCCGGCACCTGCGAGAGCGGCCTTGCCGGAAAGCTCAGCTCGATTTGTCCAGACGCGGCGGCGATCTTCCAGATCGCCGCCGCTCCACCGCTTTGTACAACCAACGTTATTCCTGCGTTGCGTCGTTAAGCTCTTTGTGCGCGTTCATCATGTCTTGATGCGCCTTCTGAATGGCGTCGAATTTCTTCTGCTGCTCAGGCGTAAGCAGCGGCCGAATTTGCGACGTAGTGCTGTCGATCACAGTTTTCACTTTCTGCATCGCCTCCTGATGAATGGCGGCGATTTGCGGTTTGGCCGCGTCGAGAATCGGCTGAACCTTTGTCTGCTGATCGGAGGTCAGGTTCAAGTTCTCGGTTAGATGCTGCAGGCCGAATCCTTGACCGTGCCAGCCCGGACATCCGGGACCACCAGGGTCAGGTTGTGCCTGGACAATGACAAAGCCGCCAAGCGCAATCGCACTGGCGGCCACGAGTGTTAACAGATTTCTTTTCATAGTTTGTGTTCTCAGTTTTTGTTGTTTTACTGGGCGCTTGTCGCGCCTTCAAAGCTGATGACCGGGTGCATGGAGCAGCGGTTACAATTTTTGTTTGTAACCGACCATCGCGGCGCTCCCACATTAACTACAGCCGTTTCGAAACCGCCGCTCCTTGCTAAAATTGTAACCGAAGCGCGGCTGCAACGGTCATGGGTAGTAGTGTGGATGCGCTCTCGATTACATGGATGATTCTGATGCAAGCGCGCTGGTTCATGCTGCGCTCCAACACGACGATGAGGCGGCTCGTACATTGGTCCGGCAGCTTTATCCACTCGTGGCAAAAATCGTGCGTGCGCATCGCCCGCGCCGAACGGCTGAGGAGGATCTTTGCCAAATGATTTTCATCAAAGTATTCCAAAAGTTATCGCAATTTTCCGGTAAGGTGCCGCTGGAGCACTGGGTCTCACGTATTGCGGTCAACACTTGCCTGAATCAGATCGAATCGGAGAAAGTGCGGCCTGAACTTCGTCACGCCGATTTGAGCGATGAGGAGCAAGCCGTGATCGAGAATCTTGCAGTTTCCTCCGATGAGTTAGCCCCAGACAAGTATTTTGCCTCGCGCCAATTGGTTGAACACCTTCTCGCTGCACTGAAGCCGGTCGAGCGGCTGGCGATTGATTTGCTATACTTGCAGGGATGTTCCGTGGATGAGATCCGCAAAATCACCGGCTGGAGCCCGGCACTCATTAAAGTGCGTGCGTTTCGAGCGCGACAAAAAATGAAACGTCAACTCGGCAGAATTTCGGCAAAAGAAAAGCTATGAAAGATCAAAAAATCGATCGGTTGCTGCGATCGGCGGCACAGGCGAGTGAAGAAGTTCCGGTTTCGATGCCGTTTGGATTCGATACGCGGGTGGTCGCGCTCTGGCGCGCGAGTGCGATTAAGGCGAACGGCCCGACGCCGCCGCTTCTTCGGCGCGTCGCACTGTTGTCGGCGGCCGTTATCGTCATATCGACGGTTGCAGCCGTTCGCGAAGCCAGACAGAACCGCGAACAACTCGGCGACTCCCTCTCGAATGAATTCGCTATCGCGGATTCGGCGATCCAGGATGAGTTTTGAATGAACCGCGTGTTGCAGTGGAAACTGATTGGCGGCTTTATCCTCGTATTCATCGCCGGGGGAATTACCGGCGCTTTCTTTGGAGGATTGCACGCTCGGCATGTTTTCTTTGAATTTCACCACCCGGAACTGATAGGCATTAGAATGAAGGAAGAGCTTCGCAAGGAGCTCAATTTGACGCCCGAACAAGTCGCCAAAATTTCGCCGATCATCGATAAGACGGCAGCGCAACTGAAACAAATACGCCGTGACACCGGCCGACGCGTCCATGAAATCATGATGGAAGCGCATCGGGAAATGGCCGCGAACCTTACAGACGAACAGCGCCTTAAATTGCAACAAATCGCAGATCGCCATCGACACCGGCCTCATGCTCATGGGCTGCGCGAGCCCACTCCGGAGCCGTCACCAACTCCGTAGCGCAGGCTCTCAGGCTGTTTCTGTCGATCGTCCATTTCGCCTGATAGATCTGTAGTGGCAGTCGTGTCGGCTGCGATCCGCTGTTTGCAGGGGAGCACGCTGCCTCTAAGGGCTCCAAGCGCGCCTGCCGATCTCACGAAACAGTTTGCATGATTTCGCCAAGAAGTCGCGGACCGCGATAAATCAAGCCCGTGTAAATCTGAAGAAGCTGCGCGCCGGCCTCGAATTTCTCGCGCGCAGATTCTGCATCTGAAATTCCACCGGAAGCGATCACCGGGATCTTGGATTTCGCGACGACGCTGCGCACCAGCGCGGTCGATTTTTCCCGCAGGGGAGCACCGCTCAAACCGCCGGCCTGATTCCGTGTCGCCGGAATGGATGAATGGTCCAGCGTCGTGTTCGTCGCGATGATTCCGGCGACTTCACTTTGTTCACAGATCGCGATGATCCCTTCCAGCTTGGGGGGCGACAGGTCTGGCGAAATTTTAACGATCAATGGTTTGGCGGTCCGGTTCTCATCGCGAATTGCGCGAAGCAAGTGTGAAAGCGCCGCCGGTTTCTGCAATTCACGCAGCCCGGGAGTATTTGGCGAGCTGACATTCAGCGCGATGTAATCGGCAAACTCATGAAGCAAACGGATGGAGGAGAGATAATCGTCTGTTGCTTCCTCCAACGGCGTGGCCTTCGATTTTCCAATGTTGACCCCGACCGGAATCGCCGGCCATCGCCCGCTCTCGTGCAGCCTGCGCAGTCGTTTCGCGATAGCATCCGCGCCATCGTTGTTAAAACCAAGACTGTTGATAAGTGCTCGTTGCTCTGGAAGACGGAAGATGCGCGGTTTGAGGTTTCCCGGCTGAGGTTTGGCGGTCACCGTGCCAATCTCGATGAAACCGAAACCGAGCGCCGCCCATGCAGGCAGGGCAACACCGTTCTTGTCCAATCCAGCTGCAAGTCCGATTGGATTTGGAAATTTCACGCCGAAAACTGTTTTTGGTTTCGGCGGCGGCTTAAAAACCTTCAGCGCGCGCAGGACAAGATCGACATGTGACGCGCCATGCAAAAGCGCGATTGCAAGATTATGCGCTGCCTCGGCATCGAGCGAAAAGAGCAGCGGCCTGACGAATCGCTCATAGCCGTTCTTCATTTGCCGATGCAGAACTGTCCGAAGACTGAATCGAGAATCTGGTCGACCCCGACCGCGCCAATGACCTCCCCGACCGCGCGCAATGCTTCGTTAACATCGACCGCAACATATTCCGGCGGCAACCCCTGGCCCAGCGCTGTCCGCGCGCAATCGCACGATTCCAATGCGCGGCGCAGGCAATCGCGGTGCCGGGTATTGATCGCTACCGTACTTTCCGGTCTCAGATTTTGCTTCGTGATACGCGCCAGAATCTCCTTTTGCAGTTCCGGCAGGCCTTCTCCCGTCGCGCACGAAATCCGCGGCGCATGGAAATTTTTCCAGTCACTCTCTTCAGGCAAATCGCTTTTATTCAAAATGACAATCTCATTGGAATCGCCGGCGGTTTCACCGAAATGCGGAGGCCTGGGCGCGTTGCGATCTGCTATGTGGAGACGCAAGTCGGCCAGTTGCAGCGATTTTTCAGTGCGCGCAATTCCTTCACGCTCGAGTTCGCTTGCAGATGCTCGCAAGCCGGCAGTATCGAGCAAACGGATTGGCACACCATCCAGATTGACCGTTTCTTCGATGGCGTCGCGCGTCGTGCCATGTGTTTCGCTGACGATCACTCGATCGTAGCCGAGAAGCCGATTGAGCAAGCTCGATTTGCCGGCATTCGTCGCTCCGTAGATCACCACCCGCACACCTTCGCGCAGAATGCGCCCTTGATCGGCGGTGGCGAGCAACGCATCGATTTGCTCGCGAACAGAATCGAGCCGCCCGCGCAACGTTTCACCTTCATCCGGTGCGATCCCTTCCTCCGGAAAATCAATCGACGCGTCGATGTGGGCGAGCAGCGAAATTAAATCGTCGCGAATTTTCCTGATCTTCTCGCCGAGCCTGCCTTCGAGCTGCTCGGTGGCGGACCGGAGTGCCAGGTCGGTCTTGGCGCGGATCAAATCGATCACGGCCTCGGCCTGCGTCAGATCCATTTTGCCATTGAGAAATGCGCGCTCGGTAAATTCGCCCGGCCGGGCTGCGCGCGCGCCGGCATGCAAACAAGCTTCAAGAACTTTCGCCGTCACCAGTGTTCCGCCGTGGCAACTGATCTCGACCAAATCTTCGCCGGTATAACTCGTGGGCGCGCGATGGACAGCCAGCATCACTTGGTCGATCAATCGATCTGCTCGGTCGAGAATTTCCCCGAAATGCTGCACATGCGATGCAAATCGCGACGGCTTTTCTTTGCCGCGAAACACTTTGTCCGCAACGGCGACTGCGTCGGCGCCCGAGACGCGGACGAGGGCGATCGCACCTTCACCCGAAGGAGTGGAAATTGCGGCGATCGTGTCGCCCGCGATGATCAACTCCTTCTCTGTGTTCAGACTTGTCGATCTTTCGGCAGAATTTGTTTCAGTGTTGTGATGCATTTTCGATTTTGCTCCATGGTCCCCACCGAAATGCGGACCCATTCGGGCAGTTTATAGCCTTTAAGCGGTCGCACGATGACCTTCCTCATCAACAACTTTTCGAAGACAGCAGCCCCGTTGCCGACATTTACCATCACGAAATTCGCGACGCCGGGCACAAACTGGATCTTCATTTCGGCAAATTGCTCCTGCAGATAAGCACGACCTTCATCAACAATGCGTTTCGTTTTGCGCTGATGGGCGGCATCGTCCAGCGCGGCGAGTGCACCGGCGTGAGCGATGCTGTTGACGTTAAATGGTTGCCGCGTCTTCTGAAGCACTTCGATCAAGTCGCGCCGCGCGACGCCGTAGCCGATGCGCAGACCGGCGAGTCCGTGAATTTTGGAAAACGTGCGCAGAACGACAATGTTCCGGCCTTCGCGAACATATTGAAGCGTTGCGGGCGGATCATCGAGGAACTCAAAATAGGCTTCGTCAAAAATCACGATGATGTTTTCCGGGATGCGCGACATGAAACTGTCGATCTTGCGCTCCGAGATAAACGTGCCGGTTGGATTGTTAGGATTGGGGATGAAAATCAGCCGGGTTTTTGGCGTGATCGCATCTAGCATCGCCTCGAGGTCTTGCTGATAATCCGGGCTCGGCGTTTCAATTGTGCGCGCGCCAAAAGACGTCGCGATCAATTTGTACACGATAAAGGCGTACTCAGATGTGATGACGTCGTCGTCGAGATTGAGAAACGCATGGCCGAGAAATTCGATCACTTCGTTCGAGCCGTTACCCAGAATAATATTCTGCGGAGCGAGATCGAGTTTCGCCGCGATTGCTTTGCATAAGTAAAATCCGCCGCCATCCGGATAGAGGTGCGCGTTTTCCGCCGCGCTGTGCATCGCTCGAATTGCTTTTGGAGACGGGCCAAGCGGATTCTCGTTGGAGGCCAGCTTAATGATTGCGTTTGGGTCGACGCCGAGTTCGCGTGCCGTTTCCTCGATCGGTTTGCCCGGCTCGTAAACAGTGAGATCGCGCAATTGGGGATTCGCGAGCTCCCAAATTGAAGTCATG
>Ga0209690_1001830_pt1 | contig 12155 bp, 10 predicted proteins | sample GraSoiAngelo_150_FD_186164 | JGI IMG/M metagenome (GOLD analysis project Ga0209690, IMG submission 186164) | Grasslands soil microbial communities from the Angelo Coastal Reserve, California, USA - 14_1009_09_40cm (SPAdes) (version 2) | ecosystem: Environmental > Terrestrial > Soil > Grasslands ...
TGTGCCGCGCGCCGGGATGTGGCGCACTCCGTTTGCCGCCTCGAGCTCGGCGCGCCACTTGCGCAGGCGCTCCCGATCCGGACTCGCGTCGAAGACCTGCCGCGCCCCGTAGTAGAGCCAGTTCTGGCGCGAGGCCCGACTGTGACCCGCCTCCAGCTTGCGCAGCTCGGCGTCGAGGTCCCGATCGGTCCGGCCGATCCAGTCGACGATCTCTCGCTCGATCCGTCGCGCAAGTCCGGTCAGGACGTTGACCAGGCTGTGCGCGTTCGAGGAGACGAAGTAGATCGGCGCATCGCGCGCCCCCAGCTCATCCATCGCGGCCGCGATGGGCAGCCACCACCGGCTCGCGTTGCGCGCGAACCCGAGGTGACTTCCGCCGATGAGCCTGAGCACGATCCGGCATTCGTCGCGCTTGATCGCTGCGAGGTTTGCGTCGAAGCTGTCGCCCCAGGCGTCGTGGAGCCGGCGCCAGTCGTCCTGGGTCGCGCCCGCGGCCTGCCGCGCCTCCTCGTCTGAGAGCCCTACCTCCTGCAGCGAGCGGTGCAGCTTGTTCCATTCGATCTGAAACGCGACCAGGGTGGGCACGAGGTCGTCGATGTCCGAGGTCGAGGCGATCAGCACCGCGAGCGTGTTCTTGCCGTCGTGGTACCAGCGGCGCCGCCGCGCGGGGGCTTTGACTGCCTCCCAGCTCATGATGTCGGGGCCGAGCACGGCCCGAAAACCCTGCGGGCTCTGGCCCATGATCACCCGGCGGCAGCGAATGATGGCGGCCGGCAGACGCCTGACGGTGTAGAGAAGAGCGCCCATATCGGACTGCGGCTGCGCGGCCAGCGGGTGAAGGACCGAGCCCATGCCCAGGTGGGCCTGAACCAGGGACTCGACCTTGATCTCTCCGGAGCTCTGAAGCATGGTGTTGTAGGTCCGGACGTAGAGCTCGACGGCGTGCTTGCCGCTCCAGCCCGAGGTCGGCGGCGCTTCCATGTCGCGACTATAGGACTCGGCGGTGAGCCGGCCTTACAAAACCATGAAGACGCCGAAGGCAAGGCGTGTGAGAGTGGTCGCATGATCACACGGCTCTGGAATCTGCGTTACCTGCGCGTCGCCGGGCTTGCCGCCGGAGCGGTGGCCGTGGCGGGCGCAGCCGTCGTCGTCACCGCCTCGGCCGCCGGCATGAGCTTCGGGTTCCGCCCGGCCGGCCAGCTGCAATCCAACGGCGCCTCCCTGACGGCGGTCGATGCGAACGCTCCGTCTTCGGTGTGCGGCAGCTTCATGAAGCACTTTGCTGTCCAGATCGGCAAGAGCCAGGCCGATATCAACGCCGCCTTTCAGAAGGCGATCGCCGATACCCTCGCGGACGAGGTGAAGAGCGGACAGATCACGCAGGCGCAAGCGGACACGATCAAGCAGAAGCTCTCCAACCAGACGCCGTGCGCGCTCCCGAGCGCGATCGGCCGGCCCGGCGGCAAAGACAAAGGCGAGATCGGCGCCTACCTGCAGCAGTACATGAGCGCCGCCGCATCGGCGTTGGGGATCACCCCGGCCCAGCTCAAGACCGATCTCGCCAACGGCCAATCACTGTCGCAGGTCGCCGCGGCGCAAAAGGTGTCCGAGGCGGACTTCCGGACAAAGCTGGTCGCCAACCTCAAGCCGGTGCTGGACAAGGCGGTGGCGGACAAGAAGCTCACGTCGCCACAGGAGCAGATGCTCATCAGCCGCCTGCAGACCGGGCAGCTGCCGCTCTGGAATACGCCCATCAAGCGCAGGCCGGCTCCGACCACCACACCGTCGCCGACCACGACCTGAAGCGGAGCCTAGTTCAGGTCCTCGGTCGGGGGCGTGCCGCCCAGCCGGCGCATCAGCTCCTCGAGGAGCTGCCGCGTCTCCGGGTCGGACATGAGCTTTTGCTGCATCTGCTCGGCCGAGCGCCGGATCTCCGGATCTGACATCAAGCGCTCGGACATGGCCTGAAATCGTGAGGTCATGTCCTTCATCGCCGTTTCTTGCGCGACCTGGATCAGGATCGGCTGGCTCGCCGCGGCGGCAACCGCCTCGGCCTGCACGCGCACCATCTCGATTCCCTTGCAGCCGAGACACTCGCCCTTGAGCCCGCAGTGGCAGAGCTGCGGGCGGAGCCGGTCGAGCGCCGCGTGAAGCTCGGAAAGATCAACAGGTCCTGCCACGCTGGTGAGATTACGAGCCTTCCGATCTTCCTGCGTACATCGCTTCGATCTGGTCGCGGTAGCGCTCGGCGACTGCCTTGCGCTTCACATCAAGCTTCAGCGAAAGCTCTCCGGCCTCCTCGGTGAAATCGCGGTCGAGGAGCGTGAAGTACTTGATCGTCTCCCACCGGCCGAGCCGTGAGTTCAGCTCGTCGACGGTCTTCTGAATCGAGGCTCTGATCGCTGCTTCGTCCAATCCCTGCTTCTTGGCGTCGTCCCAATCCGGCACCACGAGCGCGGTCACGTAGGGTTTCCCGTCGCCGATGACCAGAGCCCGGAGCAGCAGTGGGTTGCGCATGAGACCCTGCTCCAGAGGCACGGGCGCGACGTACTTGCCGCCCGCGGTCTTGAAGAGCGATTTCTTCCGATCGGTGATCTTGAGAAACCCGTCGTTGTCGAACTTCCCGATGTCGCCCGAGTAGACCCAGCCGTCCTGCAACACCTCGGCCGTGGCCGCCGGGTTCTTGTGGTAGCCGAGCATGTTCCCGGGTCCTTTGACGAGGATCTCGCCGTCGTCGGCGACCTTGATCTCGACGCCGGGAAAAGGTTTGCCCACGGTTAGGAACCTGTGCTCGAGGAGCGTGTTCGAGCACACGCCGGATGACGTCTCGGTCATGCCCCAGCCATTGAGGATCGGCACGCCGATCGCCCAGAAGAACTCCTCTATCTCGCGCGCCAGGGCCGCCCCGCCGCTGATGAAAAAGCGCAACCGCCCGCCGGTCAACCGCTTGCGAAGCGGGGCAAGAACGAGCCGATCGGCCAGGCGGTGCTCGGCCCGGAGCAACGGGCCAGGTTTTTGAGCATGGAAGCGACGCTTGCCTGCTCCGATCGCCCAATTGAACAGCGAGCGCCGGGCGGGACTGGTGTCGCGCACACGCGCCATCACGGCCGCATACATCTTTTCGTACATCCGCGGAGCGCTGCACATGACGGTCGGTTGGACTTCGGCCAGCTCTTGAGGGATGTGATCCACGCCCCGGGAGATCCAGACCTGACCGCCGTAGATGATGGCGAGGAAGATCTCATTGATCCTCCCGAACACATGGGAGTACGGAAGCCACGACAGCGCCCGGTCCTGGTCGTTGATGGGATGTACCTCGACCGCCGCGCGGCCGATGTCGACGAGGTTACGGTGCGCCAGCTCGACGCCCTTCGGGTCGCCCGTCGTCCCCGACGTGTAGACGATCGTGCACAGGTCGTCGGGTCGGATCGCCGACATGCGCCTGCCGATCTCACCATCCTGTGTGGGTCCGTGACCGACCCATTCCGCGACCTGTGTCGGCATCAGAGCGACGTTTTTGAAGGGTACCTTCGACGCCGTCGCGGGATTGGACGCAATCGCGAACGTCGCGCCCGAGTTGTCGACGATCTTCTGGACGACCTCCGGTGTCGAGCCGGGGTAGATCGGAACCGTGATCGCTCCAGCTGCCTGGATGCCGAAGTCGCACCAAAGCCAGTCCAGGCTGTTCTCTCCGATCAGGATCACGCAGTCCCCTACCTTGACCCCGGCGTCGATCAACCCGGATGCGACCGCGAGGACGTCGCGGCGCATCGCGTTCCAACTCGTGGCCTGCCAGACGCCGTCCTGCAGATGATGGGCGAGAGCGCGGTCGCCGTATTTCATCGCCTGCCGAAAGAGGACGCCGAGCGTAGTCCGCTCCGCGATCGCCTCGGGATCGATCTCTTGGGCGCCGGCGGTGGTCGGAGTCCTTAACGAGGACGTGGTGTTACTTAACCGCCTTGATCGTCAACGTCAGAGTGCCCGACGGCACCGATACGGTGACCTTGTCGCCCTTCTTGTGGCCCACCAGGGCGCGACCAACGGGCGAGTCGACCGAGATCCGGCCGGCGGACGGGTCGCTCTCGACCGCGCCTACCAGATGATAGGTTTCGCTTTCACCCTCATGGTCGACGACCTCGATGGTCGAGCCCGGGCCGGCGACGCTGGAGTGCGTGTCTCTGATGATCTGCGCGCGCCCGATCATCTCGTGCAGCTCGTAGATCCGGCTGTCGAGCATGCCCACCTCTTCCTTCGCCTGCTCGTACTCCGGGTTGTCCTCGATGTCTCCCGGCTGGAACGCCTCTTTGAGGCGCTCGCCGGCTTCAGCACGGCGAGTCAGGGCGACCTCGAGATCGCGCTTTAGCTTCTCGAGGCCCTCGGGTGTCAGCAAAACAGGTTCGGTTAGATCCATACCCAAGCCTTAACTGAATAATAGCCCGGCGTATGGACCCCTCCGATCTCAGGGCCGAGCTCGCCGAACGGTTGGCGAATAGTACGCCAATCGACGCCGAGACGTTCAACGCGGCGTGCTTCATGCTCTCGCGCGCGCTCGAGGGCCTCGAGTTCAGCACGCCGGAAGCGGCGCCACTCGTCAGGCGGCTACTTCGCGTGGCGGGACGAGTCGTGATCGACACCGCTGCGGTGGATTCAACGTCGGACGTGTGGCCCAACACCAGGGAGATGGCGCTGCAGTGGATCGACGAAGCGCTGAAGGCGCTGGGCTACGAAGCCCGACCCGTCTAGCTCAGTTGATCAGCCGCGCCGCCGGCGGCACCGGCGAATAGTTCGGGTTGAAGTCGATTCCGGCGGCCCCGGAACCAGCCACCTTCGCCGTGTAGCAGATCACCTGGCCCGCAAGCGGCGATCGGTCGCCACCGTTGATCGTCCAGTTGGCGCTCGGCGTGTAAATCGTCCCGATGTACTGCGTGGACGCCCCTCCGTTCAGGGTCTCGTCGCATGTGTTGCTGGCCGGCGCGTAGATGACAATCCAGTTGTACTGGACGCCTGAGTACACATACGTCGCGCCCTGCGAGTTCTGGCTGAAGCACGAACCGTTCGGGAAGTAGAACTGCACGCCTCCGGGTGTGACCTGCGAGCCGACGCATGGAGCATTGATGTTGCCCGGGTTGGGAGAGAGCTGGCAGTAGTTTTCGTTCGCCACGTCGCCGGCCGTGTACGGCGGGTACTCGAGCGACATGGGCGCGTTCTCCTGCGACAGCAGGTTGGCCGGTGGAGGGCAGTTGCTGAAGCACTGCGGTTTAGTCTCGGAGTCAGGCGGGATGCAGTTGATGGTCCTCACCTGGGCGTAGCACGTGACCGAGGGGTTGGCGATCATCGTGTCGTTGATGTCGTAGAGGGACGCACCCGCCGCCGGAGGCAAGGCCGGGGCCGCGGCGCCCAGCGCCCACGCGGTTCCATTTGGAAACGGTCCGATGGGAGTTCCGTTGACATAGCCGGGGGCGTTGAAGCGACCCACCCAACCGAAGTTGTCCTGGACTCCATCGCACCCGTTCGCGTTCAAGTACACGTTGTAGTACTGCGCGCCGGGAGCGTTCTTGGTGATGTTGATGGTGATCCCGATGTTGGACGGTGCGTTCAGGTTGCCCGTCACCGCGTTGGGGGTGAGCTGGCACTGCGACGGCGCGCTTTCGCGCTTGCAGCTCGACGGGGGATAGCACGGATCCGGGGTGACGCCCGGGTCCAGGAACTGGTCGAAGCGGACCGACGTCAGCTCGACGCCCCATCTGTTATTGCGACCCAAGGAGTCGGTGATTCCCGAGTGGCACGGGTTCGGCGTCAGCGGTGAAAGCTTGGTGCACGTCGGGCCGAGAAGAATTGTCTGAGGGGCGCCGTTCGCTACCGTGAAGTGGCCGGCGCAGGTGACCCCGTTCTGGTTCCAGAACTGCGGGTCGGCGACGCCGTTGGGGTTTGAGTACAGGGCTTCATCCGGCGCCCTCAGCTCGTTGGACAGGAGGCTGCCGTTGGCGTCGGACGTGTAACCGTTGGTCCAGTTGTAGACGCCGGGGTCCAGGAAGGCGCAGCTGGCCGACCCACCGCTCAGGTGGAAGCTTCCATAGCTGCCGGGATACATCTCGGTCCACGTGCCGCGGTTGTACTGGCTGTAGGCCTGCGCGTTTGCGTAGTAGCTGACCGAGTTTGCGAGGAAGCCGGGGTCCGGCAGGGTCGGCGCGGGGACGATGCCGGTGCCCTGTATGTCACCCACTGCGCACGTCGGGTTCGGCGCGTAAGGGACGAACCCGGGGCTTGAGTTGTAGCAGTAATACTGCGCGACGTTGCAGTTCGATCCGGCGCCGCCATAGCAGTTGCCGGCCTCGTGCAGGTTGGAGTCGAGGCACGCGGTGCCGTTCGTGTACACGTCGCCAAGCACCGTGAGCTGGGCGGAGCCGGTCAGGTTCGTGGCGCAGCTCTGCGTGCTGAGCGTCAGCAGCGCGGGCGTCTGGCGCTGGTTGCCCACGATCGACGTCGCCGTGGCGCTGATTGGGATCGTCAAACCTCCGCCGAAGACCTGCATGAACGCCAGCGGAAGGTTGTGGGACGTCGTGTAGGTGAACTGATAGCCGTTGAACTGCGTGTCGGTGGCGACGATGTTGAGCGTGTAACCTTCGCGGTAGGTGTAGGTCCACGTGTTCTCACGGAGCGAATTGTTTGCTCCGACCATCCTCAGTATCGGGCCGTTGCTCGTCGCCCAGCCGCTGTACAGCCGCAGGTCGCGCTGGTACAGCGCCACCGACTGCTGGACGGAGAGGGTCAGGTCGGTGTAGTTCTCATACCAGTCGCCGGCCGCCAGGGCGGCGGCGTCAACCGCGGTCTGCTGGTCGCGGCGGTCGACGTAACCGCGGCCGGAGTCGACGGCGAGGCCGAGCATCCCGAACAGGACAAGGATCAGCAGGGCGATCAGGATGATCGCCTGGCCCTCCTGCAGCTTGCGCTGCGGAGACTTAGTTCGAGTACTCGGCTCGATAAACCGCATATGCAGTGATGACGAAGTTGTTGCCTACGACTTGCTGAATAATTGGGGTGATCGGCTGGAACGTGTACCAGAGGGTCACCTTGAGCGGTTGGTTTCCATCCGCGGCGACAGCCTCGTTACAGCCAGCGGGCGGCGGATTGTACGGCAGCTGCCCGCGGGGCGCATTGGGTGTTCCGTTGCCCGCGGCGCTCGGGTCAGTGATGAAAACCCAGCCCGAGTTGGGTGGAGGCTTTTGGGGCGAACCCTGCGCAATGCCTCCGTTCGGGATGGGGCCGTTGGGGCAAGGGTTTGCCAGCAGCACCGCGACGGCGTGACCCTGAGTGGCCGCCTGGACGTCGGTGTTTTTTGGCCAGTTGTGGGACGCGCCGCTGGGGTCGATGAAGTACGACGCCCGCACCGCCACCCGCGCGCCTTCGTTGGCCGCCTGCTGCAGCGTGATGTACAGGTACAGGGCACGGCCGAAGTCGATGATCCCGAAGGTCAGCAGCAGCAGGACCGGCGCAATGATCGCGAACTCGGTGAGACCCTGCGACCGCTCGCTGCGAAAGTAACGCTTCATGCGTTCTCTCATGGCTTGCCCTGGATGGTGAAGTGCTCGTTGTAGGCAAGGTTCAGCCCCTGGCCGAACAGGCCCTGGATCAACGGGGTGATGAGCTGGAATCGCATCAAGAGAGACACGTTGATGTCTCCCAACCACATCGAGTTGTCGGTGGGATGGTTGATGATCGAGCCGCGCGAGTTGCCGTTGGGGTCGGTGTAGCAGATGTAGACGTTCACGTTCTGCGAGGTCGCCGGAAAAGCCGAGGCGGGGTACGGCTTGTTGCTGACGCCGTTCCCGTCCGTGGGTGAGAGACATCCCGCCTGCTGCATCAGGTGGATCTGCGGATCCTTGAACCCGGCGCCATAGAGGGAGTCGCTCACGGCCCTCAGCACATCGGCGTCGTCGAGGAAGTTGTTCTCGCGCGCGGCAGTGTTGAACCAGGCCCCGTGGCGGGCCCCTTCCCGGGCCGCACCCTGGAGGCTGACGGAGTAGTAAAAGGCCCTGGAAAGGTCGATGAGGCCCATAGCGAGCAGCAAGAGGACCATGGAGGAGATTGCGAACTCCACCAGCGATTGGCCGCGCTGCCGCTTGCGGTGAACGAGCGTTCTACCTCCAGCCGGCATTTCCAGCGCCATAGGATGCAACATCTGCACGCGTCTAACGTGCGTTAAGTCGTTTTCGTTCGCGAAACGGGCGAGTAATTTAGCGGGGTCCCCCCGGACCCCCAGATGAGCTCACCTGCGGCCAGCGCCGCCAAGCCCCGTCAACCGCCTCGATGGTAGGACGTCCGCGCCAAAGCGATCGACGCCACGTTCGACGCCGACCGCCGCAGGGTCGGGGAGCGCGTAGCTCTCGCCTTCAGGTGGCTCTTTCATCGTGCTTGGTGCACTGAACCACCTCAACCCCACACCGGGACCGAGGCCGGCCACTTCAAGTCCGTCAACGACCAGCTCGGACATGCGGCGTCCAGGCGGCGTCGAAACTCGCGCGCCATCGGCACCACCACGCTAGGCCGTGCCGTCCAGGATGGGGGCCTCGAGCTGAACCTGCCTGCGGTCGCGCTTCCCGCAGTCGCGGTCCCCGCGCCGGACCTCGTCGCGGCTTCGTAGCTTCCCCAACAGCCGGACGCGGCGCTGCTCGAGCTCGGCCGCCTCCTCCGGCATCCGATGCTGCGCCGCCTCGACCACGCTCAATGCGCGGGCGGGGTCGCCGCGCCGCCACTCCAGGAGCCGCGCCCGAGCGAGGGAGACGCGAATGTCCTCGCGCGCATTGGTCTCCAGCCAGCCGAGCAGTCGGTCGGCGCCGGCGATCGAACCACGCCGTACCAGCCGGCGTGTTAGCAGCAGGCCCGCGGTGGCGGCCGCCTCGCCGCGCGCGAAGGCGGTCGCGTTCCGCAAAGCTCTCCATCCGTCGGCGCGCGCGCCCCGCCTCCAGCGATGGCGGCCGAGCGCCAGCCAGTCGTCGGCGTCCATGTCGATGTCTGCGCCCTGCAGGCGGCGAAGGAGCCGGGAGTGGAGGTGGACGAGGCTGACCACGTCGAGGCGGTTGTGCTCGAGCGCCGCTTCGAGGAAATCACGGGAGCCCTCACGGAGGTAGCCGAAGTACGCGTCCGGGACGAGGGCGCTGGGGAGCGGATCGTCGCGCTCGTAACCGAGGACCCGCTGCTCGACATAACGCAGCGTGCAGTTCTCGAGGCGATGCCGATAGAGCGCGCGGACAAGCGTCAGCAGGTCGACATGAGGGGCGAGGGAGAACTCGCCCGGCATGCGCGCCATCACCCAGCGGGTGCGCAGGATCGGTAGGTCGAAGGACCCGCCGTTGAAGGTGGCGAGACCGCCTGCGGGCTCGACCTCGTCGCGCAGCGCGTGCAGGAACGCGGACTCCATTCCCGGCTCCGGCAGGAAGAGCTGCACGACGCGAAGACCGGCCGGGATGGCGGTCGCGACGGCCGCCGCGAAGATGTACGTGCCGGCGCCGCCTGCCAGCCCGGTCGTCTCCGTGTCGACGTAGGCGATGGAGCCCGGGTGCGGATCCAGCGCGGGCAAAGCGATCACGTCCTGGCGCACTGCGGCCACACCCAAAGGAGTTGGCGTCTCTTCGAAGCCACGGGGCAGCTCCCAGCTGCGCGGTGGGCGGGGTCGCGGCGGCGCGCCTAGACGGGTAAGGCGCTCGCGGAGAGAAGCTTGAGACAAGCCTCTTTCGCTCCTTGAACGAGATGAAGGGGACCGACGCATGACGGGCAGCCGGCGGCGCATGGGCACTCGCGCACCAGCGCCGCCGCGTCTTCGAGCAGCTCACGGTGGAGCTCGTAGAGGCGGGCTGAAAACCCCACGCCGCCCGGGTAGACCTCGAAAACGGTCACGGTCGGCAGCAAGGTCGTAATGGAACGCACCTCGGCCACGGAGCCGAGGTCGCGCGGATCGCACATCAGTCGCAGGCTCGCGATGTGCCGCAGCGAATGAGCCATGCCCTGGAGCCCGGCCTCCATTTCCGGGGTCCCCGCGAAATCGCCAGATTTCGTCGGGTGGTCAAGCGTCTCTTTGCCCAGCGACCGCCAGAGATCTTCGTCGACGGTGATCCAGTAGCCGGTCGTGTGCAGCGTCTGCTCGGGAAGATGGATCGGTCCCGCGCCGATGTTCTCGTGCGTCTGGAACCGGATCTTTTTGAACATGCTGGCAAGGGAAGTGATCTTCACCTCACCGTGACTGCGACTGAGTGCCTCGTCCCGCGGTCCGGCGAATGTATCCAGCACCTGCACCGACACCGACGCCAGCGCGTCGGTGTAGTAGTCGACCTCGACGGGCCGCACGTAAGCCTTCTTCTCTTCCCAGTCGAGCCGGTCGACGTGGTACTGCGCGCCTTCGTGCAGGTAGACGGCTTCCTCGTGCAGCAGCACTGGCGCCGTGAACTGGTCCATCTCGCCGATGACCTGCGGCCGCGGCTTCGAAGTGTCGATGATGACGACGTTGTCGGCGAGGATCCGGCGGAGGTGGACCTCGTCGGCCGGGAAGGCCTGGCGGCTCCAGAACCAGCGTCCCGCGGAACGCGTCGCCGAACCGTCCTCTTCGAAAAGCTTCAACAGCTCCTGCACGTCTGCCGCGCCAAGCCTCTCGTCGTCCATGAACGGGAGCTCGAAGAGGCCCGCCTGCAGATGCGCCGCGAGCAGGAGGAGATTGTCAGGATCGATCAGTCCTTCTTCTGGATCAGTGCCGAGGAAATATTCGGGATGGCGGACGATGAACTGGTCGAGCGGAGAGCTGGAGGCGACGAAAACCCCGATCGAACCGGACCTCCGGCCGGCACGTCCGAGCTGCTGCCACGTCGACGCGATCGTGCCCGGGTAACCGACGAGCACCGCGCACTGCAAGGTGCCGATGTCGATGCCGAGCTCGAGAGCGTTGGTGCTCACCACGCCGGTGATCTCGCCGTCGCGAAGCCCTGCCTCGATCTCGCGGCGGTGCAGCGGCAGGTAGCCGGCGCGGTAACCCCGCACGCGTTTCGAGGCATCGAGCCGAGGCGCCAGGTCCTGTCGCAGGTAGCTCAGCATCACCTCGACCTGAAGGCGGCTGCGGCAGAAGACGATCGTCTGGACCGCCGCGCGGATCCATGGCGCAGCGATGCGCCGGGCTTCCAGCATCGAGCTGCGGCGCACGCCCAGGTCGCGGTTGACGAGCGGCGGGTTGTAGAAGACCAGGCGCCTTTCGCCACGCGGTGCGCCGCTGCGATCGACGAGCGCTATGTTCTGCTCCTCGAGCAGGCGCCGAGCGAGCTCGAGGGGGTTGCGAATCGTCGCCGAGGCGCAGATGAACGTGGGATGCGAACCGTAGAAGGCGCATATCCGCTTCAGGCGCCGGATGACGTTGGCGACCTGGCTTCCGAACAGTCCTCGGTAGGTGTGGAGCTCGTCGATGACCACAAACTCCAGGCTCGAGAAAAGGCGGCGCCACCGGGTGTGGTGCGGCAGCAGTGCGGTGTGCAGCATGTCGGGGTTGGTCATGACGATGTGGCCGCCTTCGCGGATGGCGGTCCTGCGACCGGGAGGCGTATCGCCGTCGTACGTGTCGACGCGAACCTCGATGGGTAGACCCGATTTCAGCGCGCCAAGCTCCGCCAGCTGGTCCTGGGCCAGGGCCTTGGTCGGATATACATAGAGGGCCCGCTTTGCGGGGTCTTCGAGCAGCCTTTGAAGGACAGGGAGGTTGTAGCAAAGGGTCTTTCCACTTGCGGTCGGCGTAACCACCACGAGATGCCGGCCGTTGCGGACAGCTACGTACGCCTCCGCCTGGTGCGAGTACAACATCTCCACGCCGCGACGCCCAAGCGCGGCCACCAGCTCCGGCCGGAGGTCTGCGGGCAGCGGGGCGAAGGTGGCGGCGGATGCGGGAATCACGCGATCCAGCGTTATGTCACCTGGGTGCTCCGACGGGTCGAACGCGGCCAGGCCGGACATATGTTCGAGGAGGTTAGACGAACATCCGTTTGCAGTCAATAGACGAGCCGCCGGCTGAAGAGACCCCAGCGGCTGCAGTGACACCCGAGGAGCGGGCGGCCCCAGGGCCCTACCAGCCGGGCTCGGAGGCTGACTTCGAACGCCTCTACCGGAACACATACCGCCGGATACTC
>Ga0209690_1001831_pt1 | contig 12155 bp, 11 predicted proteins | sample GraSoiAngelo_150_FD_186164 | JGI IMG/M metagenome (GOLD analysis project Ga0209690, IMG submission 186164) | Grasslands soil microbial communities from the Angelo Coastal Reserve, California, USA - 14_1009_09_40cm (SPAdes) (version 2) | ecosystem: Environmental > Terrestrial > Soil > Grasslands ...
CGGCGTGTAGACGACGTCCGCGCCGGTGTCGATCGCGCGCACCACGTCGCGCGCGACGCGCTCGGGGGAGGCGTAGAGCGGGTTCTTCGGCAAGTGGTCGGTCATCGGCGTGTCGACGAAGCCCGGTTTCACGGTGACCACTCGGACGCCTGCGCCCGAGAGGCGGTTGCGCAGCCCGGAGAGGAACGCCGTCAGCCCCGCTTTCGCAGCGCCGTAGACGAGGTTGCTGCCCCGTCCGCGATCGCCGGCGACGGAGGAGAGCGCGGCGATGCACCCGCTCCCTTGCGCCTCGAGTCGCTGCGCGGCGCGCGTGAGTAGCGAGACGGGCCCGAGCAGGTCGGTCCGCAGCACCGCTTCCGCAGCCTCCGCGGTCCCTCCGGTGTCGCGCGCGTCGCCCAGGACGCCGTGCGCGAGGAAGACCAGCTCGAGCGGCGCGGCGCGCGCGAGGAGCTCGTCGTGCCGCGCGGGATCGTCCAGGTCGGCAACGGCGGTCTCTACTGATGCGCCGCGAACGCGCAGATCGTCCGCGACGGCGCCCAGCCGCTCCTCGTTGCGCGCGACCAGGAACAGCTCGGCCCCGCGATCCGCATACAGTCGCGCGACCTGCTGCGCGATCGCCGAGGTCGCGCCGAGCACCAGGACCCGCCTCATGCCGCGCGGACCCGCCGCCAGAAGGAAGAGGAGAACGCCGGATCGACGTGTCGCTCGAACCCGGCGGCGCGCGGATACGCGGCAGCGAAGCTGGCCGGCGACATCCGCGCGTCCTTCGCGGGGTACAGGGCGCCGCCTGCGTCGCGGACGATCGACTCGAGCGCGTCGAGTAGCGCGAAGGTCTGCGCGCCGCGATTCGGGAAGTCCAGCGCGAGCGTCGCTCCCGGACGGGGGAACGAGAGCATGCCGGGCGAGGGGACATCGCCGAACGTCTTCAATACCCCGAGCGAGGAGCGCAGGCCCGAGGAGACGATGCGCTCGAGGAGCGCGCTCACTGCCGCTCGATCCTGGACGACGCACTGGAACTGCAACAGTCCCCGCTTCCCGTAGACGCGGTTCCACCTCCCGACCGCGTCGAGCGGAAAGAAGAAGGGCGGGTAACGGACCTGCTTCCGGCTCGTGCGGAGACGCCCGCGCGCGTAGTAGAGGGCGTTGAAGGCCGCCACCGTCGGACCACTCACGGCGAAGTCGGGCAGGTCGAGCGGGAGCGCAGCGGGATCGCGCACAGAGGGCGCCTTGCCCGCGCGCTCGGAGTGGTCGCCACGGAAATACAGCCCGCGGACGCCGCCCGGCCGCGGGTCGATCCAGGCCACCGTGTACTCGAATCGCTCCGAGGAGTCCGCGTCGAGAGCGAAGAACTCGTCCAGCCCGCGAAAGGGGACGGTCTCGGCCTCGATGAAGGGTCCCTTGACCGGCCGGAGCTGCAGCTCCGCCCAGGTGACCAGGCCAGTGAGCCCCAATCCGGCGACGGTGGCGGCGAACAGCTCCGCGTTCGCGGCCGGAGAGCAGACCGCGCGTTCGCCGCTCGAGCGCAGCAGCTCCAGCCGGCGCACGTGGCGGCCGAACGTCCCCGCGCGGAAATGGTTCTTCCCATGGATGTCGTTGGCGATGGCGCCGCCCACCGATACGAATCGGGTCCCGGGCACGACCGGCAGGAAGAACCCGCGCGGCACGGCGAAGGCGAGGATGTCGCCGAGTCGCACGCCCGCTTCGCAGCGCAGTACGCCCTGCTCCGGATCGAACTCGATGAAGCGGTCCAGGCGCGAGGTGGCGAGGAGCGTCCCCCCTTCGTTGAGACAGCAGTCCCCGTAGCTGCGGCCTTGCCCGAACGGCAACAAAGTCCCGTGCACCCTGGGGAGCGGGTCGCTCCGCCAGTGCACGGACACTGCCGCCTGGCGCGCCGGAGGGTAGCGGCCCCACGATTCGAGCGGCTGCATCGGCGCGGCATGCTACAGCCGCGTTACAATCGGCGCATGTTCCAGGTCACCCAGGAGCTGGCCTTCTGCTACGGCCACCGGCTGCTCGGCCATCCCGGCAAGTGCGGGCGGCTGCACGGCCACAATGCGCGCGCGTTCGTGACGCTCCGGGCGGAGGTGCTGGACGAGCAGGGGATGGTGGCCGACTTCGACCTCGTCCAGCGGCGGGTGCGCGCCTACGTGGACGAGCAGCTCGACCACCAGCTTCTGCTCCACCGCGACGATCCGCTGGCGGCGGCGCTGCGCTCGCTCGGCGAGCCGTTTCGCGCGCTCGACGTGGCGCCGACCGCCGAAAACCTCGCGCGCATCCTCTTCGAGCAGGCGGAGCGGGTCGGGCTGCCGGTCGCCGAGGTGCGCCTCGAAGAGCAGCCCGGCAGCGTGGCGACCTTCAGGAAGTGATGCCGCGCTCGGCCCGGTACTGCAGGCAGCGGGCGCTCCCTGGATCGACCTTGCGGCAGGCGGCGGGGCGGTCCGCATAGATGGCGCAGCGGACCCGGCCGCCCAGCGCGCCTTCCAGAGCGGCACACCGCCCCTCCGCGCCAACGAGCTTGAGATGCCGCTCGCCGCGCCCGTTCACGACCGTGTAGCGGCCGAGGAGCTGGCGCCGTCGCAAGAGGCGCGCGGAAGGCTCGACCAGTACGTAGTCGCGATACCCTTCGGCGCGGTTCTCGGCGGGATTGCAGCAGCACGCGCCGCAGCTCTGGCACTCGTAAGTCACGCCGCCGAGCTTCGCCGCGCGACCGCCGCGGCGCAACCCGGATCGAGCCGGGCTGCGCGTTGCCTGCGCAGCGCACCGTCCAGGGCGAGCCGGCCGAGCGCCTGCACCGGGCGCGCGCCGGGTTCCACGATGCGCACCGCGAGCAGCGCGGCGCAGAGCCGCAGCATCCCGCCCATCAGGAACAGGAGATGCGAGCCGACCAGCGTACGCCCCATGAACCCGACGTGCGCCGGCAGGACGTTCGCGAGCGCGCCGCCGGCCGCCGAGGCGACCCCGGTCGCGATCCCGGCGGCCGCGGCGAACGCGGCGAGATGGAAGGGGCGGGTCCCGCGCGAGGAGAGATTGAGCGGCAGCGAGAAGGACGCGAGCCCCTGGCCGGCGAGCAGGACGCCGCAGAGGACGGCGTCGACCGCGAGCGGCCAGAGCACGTCCTCGCGGGGAAAGAGCCAGATGGCGGGCGAGACGCTGAGCCCGAAGCAGCACGCGACCAGCACGGGCCGCGCCCCGACGCGATCGAGCGCCCGCCCCCACAGAGGCGCCGTCAGCATGCGCACGGCCGCGATGGCGCCGTTGTAGACCGCCATGCGCGCGAACCCCATCCGCAGATTGGCGATCATGTGGATCGGGTAGAAAGCCGCCGCCAGGCCGCACGCGGCGGCCCAGGCGACGTGAAAGACGAGCGCGCTGCGCGCGGCCGGCTCGGTCCACGGGCGCAGCGCGTCCGCGAGAGTCGGCTCCGGGGGAACGAGGCAGGCAACTGGCTCGTGCTGCCGCCGCAGCAGCGCCACCGAGATCGCGCCGAACGCGCACGATGCGAGCGAAAGCAGCGAGAGCACGAGTCCCGCGCCGGCCCCGGGGCGCGCGTGGTCCAAAGCAAGTCCCGCGGCGAGCGCGCCGACCGTGCTCCCCAGCGCGCAAAACGCGGTGCGCCTCCCGAAGTAGCGGCCACGAAGGCGGTCCGGGACCAGCTCCCCCATCCACGAGGTCCAGGCATTGTTGCCGGCGACGGCGAGCAGCGAGCTGGCCGCGGCTACCGCGAGCAGGATCGCGCGCTGGCCAGGCTCATCGACGGGGAGCCAGGGAAGGATCGCGAGCAGCAGCGGGAGCTGGCGCGAGACGCCGATCGTCCACAGCGCGGTACGCCGGCTGCCGTGCACGCGCGTGAGCCAGGCCGAGGGGATCTGCACCAGCTGGGCCGCGAACGGCAGCGCGCCGAGGACGCCGACCAGCACCGGCGTGAGGCCGAGGTACAGGGCCCAGGCGGTGATCGCTCCCCCGCTCGCACAGGCGCCGACCAGCTCGGCGACCACGCCCTCGGCGACGGACATCCGCAGCGAGCGGCGGACGGCGCTCTGGTCGTCGGTTCTCAAGCGAAACGACGGTCCCACGCCTCCGCGGGTGGCGCGCAAGGGCGTTGTGGTGTGGGGTGCGCGCACCGGGCCGGGCGGGCGCCCGGCCGTTCCGCCGGACAGCGGCGGAAGCCGCTCGTCCATTCCTAGGTGTAGGGGGCGCGCCTACCTTTGCTGGGAAAGGAGGCGGCTTATGCTCTGGACCATCACGGTCATCCTGCTCGTGCTCTGGGTGCTGGGCCTCGTTTCCGGCGCGCAGATCGGGGCGTGGGTCCACATCCTGTTGATCCTCGCCGTCATCAGCTTGATCTTCGCGGTCCTGCGGCGCGGCACGGGCGCGGCAGTCCCGTAGTTTTCCCGAGCGCGAGGGGAGAGTGCTGCTCCCCTCGCTCTTTCATTGCGCCCGCGAAAGGCGTGGCAGCTTCTGCTTCCGTTCGAGCAGAGGCTTGAAGAGATCTCCGTGCGCCTCGACGCGGCGGATGACGTCCTCCGATTCGAAGGCGAGCGAGGTGGAGTCGCGATCCTTCGCGCACGCCTCGACTTCCTCCCAGGTGACCGGGGTGGATACGGTCGGGCGCTCCTTCGCGCGCAGCGAATAGACGCACACCGTGGTCTTGTGCGGATCGTTCTGGCTCCAGTCGACCAGCACCTTCCCCGTCCGCAGCGATTTCTTCATGTTGGAGACGATCCGCTCGGGACGCTCCCGCTCGAGCAGCTCGGCGACGGCGCGGGCGAACGGCTTGGTGTCGTCGTAGCTCACGCCAGGCGTGTTCAGCGGCACATACACTTGCAGCCCCTTCGAACCGCTCGTCTTCGCCTGGCAGAAAAGGCCCAGCGAGTCGAACAGGCCCCGGAGCAGCAAGCCCACCTCGCAGCACTGCACGAGGTCCGCCGGCGCGCCCGGATCGAGGTCGAACACCACCGAGTCCGGACGGTCGTACGAGCGGGCGCGCGCGAGCGGGACGTGCAGCTCGAGGTCGGCGAGGTTCGCGACCCACACCAGCGAGGCGAGATCGTTCACCAGGCAGAAGCGGATGCCGTCCGCTTCCGCGGTGCGCACCCACTCCGGCCGGTGGCTCGGGCAGCGCTTCTCGTAGAAGTAGGGCTGCGTAACGCCGTTCGGATACCGCTTGAGCGTGAGCGGCCGGTCGCGCAGGTGCGGCAAGAGCGCGCCGGAGATGCGCACGTAGTAGTCGATCACCTGCGCCTTGGTGAATCCGGCCTGCGGGTACAGCACCTTGTCCAGATTGACCAGGCGCAGCTGCCGCGAACCGATGCGCACCTCGCGCGCGTCGCGCGAGCCCATTCTCCGCGCCTACCGCCTGGCCTTGGTCGCGGTCTTGCGGCGCCGCGCCGGGGCGCGCGCCGTGCGCGCGGCAGCGCGTTCCCCGTCGGAGCGGTGGCGCCGCTCGCCGGCCTGCGGCGCCTCGCCCTTGCGCGCGGCAGCGAGGCTCTTCGCCAGCGCGTCCATCAAGTTGACCACCTTGCCCCGCGGCTCCTCCTCGGCGGGCTCGGCGACGATCTCCTGACCCTCCGCCTTGCGCTCGAGGAGCTCCAGCACCTGCTCGCGGAACGTATCCTTGTACTTCTTCGGATCGAAATCCGTTGCGAGGGACTGCACGAGCTGCTCCGCCATCTGCAGCTCCTTCTCGCGCGGCTTCGCCTCCGCCGACGGCAGGCCCTCCAGCTCGCTCTGATCCACCACCTCGTCGGCATGCAGCATCGTCGAGACCGCCAGCGCCTTCCCCATCGGTCGCACCGCCGCCAGGTACTGCTTGGTGCGCAGGACGAACTGGCCGATGCCGACCTTGCCGGTCCTCTTCATCGCCTCGTGGAGGAGCGCGTAGGGCCGCGACGCGCCGCGGTCCGGGACCAGGTAATAGCTGTGGTCGTAGTAGATGGGATCGATCTGGTGCAGGTCGACGAAATCCTCGATGTCGATGGAGCGCGTCGCCTTGGGGGTGAATGCTTCCAGCTCCTCCCTGGTGACGGTCACGTACCTGCCCTTGGAGACCTCGAATCCCTTGACGATGTGCTCCCACGGCACTTCCTCGCCGTCGATCGAGCAGACGCGCTTCTGCTGGATGCGTCCGCCGTCCTTGTCGTGGAGCATGTGGAAGCGGACTTCCTTCGGGGAGGTCGCCGAGTAGAGCTTCACCGGCACGTTGACCAATCCGAAGCTGATCGATCCACTCCAGATCGGCCGGGGCATCAGACCACCTCTCGCGCAAGGGCAGGGGCTGCCTCGAGGCGCGGCGGCTCGGCGGGATTCGAAAGCTCCGCCGCGTCCACGCCGAAGCACTTGAACACGCGCTCCTGGTGCTGCCGCAGCCCGCGCAGCTGAACGCGCAGCCCGACCAGGCCGAGCAGCGCCTGGGACAGCACCGCGATCGCGTAGTCGTCGAATTCGTGGCACCGGCTGAAATCGAGCACGGTGCGCGGCAGCCGCTCCTCCGTCAGCCGGGCGGCCAGCTCCCAGGCAGAGACACCTTCGAACCGTCCGGACGAAATGTAGGTGGCGGTGTCGCCACGCGCTTCGCGGATCACGGTGCAGGCCGGCATCGGACAGGCTCCTCGGTCGAGTTGCGCATTCAGTGCCGCGAGGGCAATGAGTGCGCACCCCCCGCCGGGCGGACAAGCAGGCGGATGTGGATCCTGCGCGGGATCGAACGCCGTTCGATATGCGACGGTCCGCCTCGCCGGTTTCAAGGAGGCTCGGGCGGAAGCTCCTCGGGCGGCACGACCCCCTCCTCGGACGGCGCCTGGGGCTCGATGGCGCGCCGCTCCTGGCGGCGGCGGAGCAGACGCAGGTGCGACCTGCGCGCGGCGGTGCGCTCCTTCGACGCGCCGGGAGACGCGGCGCTGGGCCTCGCGTCCGGGGGTGGAGGCGCCTGCCCGGGAGCGCGGGCGCCGGGCGCCTTTCCCTCGTGCGCGGCGTGCTCGAGGATGGCGTTGACCTCGCCGCCGAGGACGAAGATGAGCCCGGTCAGGTAGAGCCAGGTGAGCAGCACGATCATCCCGCCGATCGATCCGTACATGACGTCGTACTTGCCGAAGTGCTCCGCGTACTGGGTGAAGCCCCAGGTCGTGAGCAGCCACAGCGCCGTCCCGACCACCGATCCGGGAGTGATGAAGCGCCATTCCTGCTCGACGTCAGGCAGGAAGTAGTAGAGAGAGGCGGCGACGAACATGATGAGGACCATCGTGATTGGCCAGCGCAGGACCGCCCACACCATCGCGTAGACCTGCTGGACGCCCAGCTGGCCCGCCAGCCACGCGCCGGCTTTTCCGCCCAGCGCGATCACCGTGATGGAAACGAGTACGAGCAGCGCGCCGATCACGGTGATTCCGATCGCCATGCCCTGCGTCTTCCAGAACGGCCGCGTCTCCTTGACGTCGTAGGCGAGGTTCAGCGCGGTGCGGATCGCGTCGACGCCGCGCGAGGCGCTCCAGACCGCCAGGAGCAAGCTCACGGTCAAGAGGCTGGGGCGCTGGACGGTGAGGAGCTTCTGCAGCTGGTCCTGGACGATCGCCATCGCCTCGTCGGGCATCACTTCACCCGCGCGAGCAAGCAGCTCCTGCACCGCGCCTTGCAGCGGGAGGTATGCGGTCAGCGTGACCAGGAACGAGAGGAACGGGAACAGGGCGAAGAGGAAGTAGTACGCCAGCTGCGCCGCGCGATCGGTGATGGCGTTGTCCGACCATCGCTTGTAGAGCTTCTTCAGGAAGCCCGGGAACCCCAGCTCGCGAAGTCCGGCGATGTGCACGCCTGGGAACCTAGGACGGCGGCGACGCCGCAGCACCGGGGGGGAGCGGGCGGTCAGGCGCCGGGCAGTTTGTAGAGCGCACCGAGGACCAGGCCATACGCCGCATGGCCAAGGAGGACGAAGAACGGCGTGCTCGCGCCGTAGTGCAACGCCAGTGGCCCGGGAGGCTCGAGCTGCCGGGTCACGGTCGGCCCTTGCTCCTCGCTCGCCATGCGCGGATGGAGCGAGGGGAGGAGCGGCATCACCAGAAGCAGTACGACGGCGGCGTGGATGACTCCGAGCAAAAGCCCGCGCCATGGGCCGGCCGCGCCCCACGCGTGGAACAAGGCGACGTACACGAGCGCGAAGATCTGCCCGTTCACCAGGTGGACGACGAAACCGACCAGCTTCGCCCGTTCGCGTCCTGCCGTGAACATCGAGCCGAGCAGGTACGGGATGCTCATCCTGGTGAGTCGCGCTTGCTGGCTGCCCGCCTCGATGGTGGTGAGGAGCAGCGTGGCGGCGAACCCCGCCAGAAGCCAGCTTCCCCAGTCGGGTTTCACGCGCGAGCCTCGGCGTCGGCGGCGGGGGGACGCGCCCGCTCGGGCACTGCCTCGCGGCCGGTCGCGCGCTCCTGCAGGGTCAGCGCGGCGTTGATGAGACCGACGTGGGTGTATGCCTGCGGAAAGTTGCCCAGGGCCTCTCCCGTCCCCGGCAGGATCTCTTCCGCGTAGAGACCGACGTCGTTGGCATGACGCAGGAGCGCGTCCATCTCGCTGCTGGCCTGGGCGAGCGTGCCGCCGCCCATCGCGAGGTATTCCACCGCCCAGAAGCTGCAGATGCCGAATGCCCCCTCGCCCCGCGTCCAGCGCCCGCGGTACCTCTGGTACAAGCCGTCGCCTCGATACAGCTCGCGGCGGATGCGGGCGAAGGTGCCGGCCATCCGCGGCGCGGCCGCCTCGGTGTAGCGGTACCAGGGCAAGAGCAGGAGGCTCGAATCGACGTCGCCGCCGCCGAGGGTCCGGGTATAGCTGCCGAGCTGCTCGCTGTACCCGAGGCGCTCGACCTCCGCGCGGATGAGCGCGCGGTTCCGGGCGAAGAGGTCCAGGGGACAGCGCAGGTGGTTCTTGCCGTGCAGCTCGAGCAGGCCGTCCAGCGCCGCCCAGCAGAGCACGCGCGAGTGGGTGAAGTGCCGCCGCTCACCGCGGACTTCCCAGATGCCCTGGTCGGGCTGGCCCCACCGTTCACAGACCAGCTTGCCCAGCTCGATGAGCGCCTTCTGTGTGCCGCTGTCGAGGGAACCGCCGCTGCGCACCAGGTACGCGGCGGCGCCGATCACCTCTCCGTAGAGATCCAGCTGCCGCTGGGCGGCCGCCTCGTTGCCGATGCGGATTGGTCGGGCGCCGCGGTGACCTTCGAGGTGGGGCAATTCCCGCTCGCGCATCGCAGGGCGGCCGTAGACGTCGTACAGCACGTTCAGCTCGGGCCACGATCGGCTGGTCGCATTCAGGAGCCAGCTGACGAACGCCTCTGCCTCCTCGCGGTGGCCGAGCCCGAAGAGAGCGCGCGCGGTGAGGGAAGCGTCGCGCAGCCAGCAGAAGCGATAGTCCCAGTTCAGATCGCCTCCCAGGCGCTCGGGCAAGGAGGTGGTGGGAGCGGCGAGGATCGCGCCGGAAGGGGCGTGGGAGAGGAGCTTGAGCACCAGTGCGCTGCGCACCACTTCGTCGCGGTACGGCCCGCGGTAGGTGGTGCGGGCCGCCCAGTCCAGCCAGAACCGGAGCGTCGAATCGAGCGCGGACCGGCTGTCCTCGGGGGGCGGCAGCACGGCCGGGTCGCGCGTCGCCAACGTCAGGCAGAAGGCGACGCGCTCACCGGCGCGCAGGCGGATCCGCCCGCGTGCTCCGGCTGCCGCCGGCTCGAGCGTCGCCTGCGTGCGCAGCGTCAGCAGGCCCGCGCGGCAGCGCATCCGCAGCCCCAGCCGACCCGCGCCGGTGAGCACGCAGCGTTCTCTCGCGTAGTCAGGCCGGGGATCGAAGTCCACCTCCAGCTCGACCTGGCCGCGGGTGCACTCCGCGATGCGCAGCAGCTCGCATTCGGGGGTCATCCGCCGACGCCGCTCGGGCTCGCTGCGCGCCGGCATGAAGTCCGTCAGCAGGACCTCTCCGCCGGGGGTCGAGAAGCGCGTCAGCAGGACGTTGGTGTCCGGCGCGTACCAGCGCTCGGCGCGGATCATGCCCGCCGGCGCGATGCGAAAGCGGCCGCCTTCGCGCGCGTCGAGCAGCGCGCCGAAGAGCGAGGGGCTGTCGAACCCCGGCCAGCAGAGCCAGTCGACCGAGCCGCCGCGCGAGATCAGCGCCGCGGAGCGCGAGTCGCCGACCAGCGCGTAATCGTGGATCCGCGGCTCCTCGCCGTTCACAGCGCCGCTGCGGCCTGCGGAGGCGCCGCCGGGCGCCGCAGCGCCTGCGCGCGCGCGACCAGCGTGCGCTCGTCGAACCACAGCGCCCGCGCCAGGCGCGCCAGCTGGTCGGGCTCGATGCGCACCTCGTCGGCGCCGTCCCAGAGCCGGTTCTGCGGCTCCCACAGATCGAGGTGCATGCCCAGGCGCGGCGCCAGCTCCAGCACGCCCGAGAGCTGCGCCGCCGCGTCGCGCGATCCGCCGGCGAGGACCCGCGCGACCAGTGTCTGCAAAAGCTCGTGGAAGGGCCCTCGCACCGCGGCCGGATCGATGCGCGCGCCGAGGCGGCGGGCCAGATGCGCAGTGGCGAGCAATTCCGACTGCGCCGTGGCGAGGTCGACCTTCCCGTCCGCCAGCGCGCGGGCGCACTGCTGCGCCTGGCGGGTGAGGGCCACGTCCGTGGCCACCTGCAGCGGCCGCGGCACCGGCGAGTCGATCTCGCGCAGGAAGTCGATGAGCCGCCGGTTGGACTCGTAGATCTGCAGGTAGTCGTCCTCGTACCGGCGCATCGTCTCGTCGAGGAGTTGTCCGGCGAGCCTGCGGCGCTCGTCGAGGAACAGGTCGCGCAAGGTGTAGTCGCGCCCGGGGAACTCGCGATCGATCTCGCGGACCATCTGGGCGAGCGAGAGCGCGGCGAAGCGGCCGAAGAGGCGCTTCTCCCCCTCGGCATGCGCATCGGGATCGTAGGGCCGCAGCCCGCTGCGGATGTCGGAGCCGGAGAAGTGCAGGACGCAGGCGGAGAGGTCGCGGCGCTCGTGGGTGAGGCGGCTGCGGATCTCCAGCCGCGACATGGCCAGGGTAGCGCTGCCTGCTTTCTCGCGCCGCCGTCCCCGCAGCGCGACGTCGTAGCAGAAGAGCTCGTCCGCGGTGCCGTACTCGTCGAACAGCCCGGCGATGGCGTAGTGCGCGGCGACGCCTTCCAGCGACACCACCGAGGGCTTCACCAACGTCTCGTAGACCCGCGCGCCGTCCGCCAGCTCGGCCAGGTTCGAAGGCGCCTTGGCCAGCGCTTCGACGAACTCCGGCTCGAAGTCGGTCCCGCTCACCTCGCGCGCGAGCTGCAGCGCCCGCGCCGCATACTTCAGGATCTGCACCGCCTCGATGCCGGAGATCTCGGAGAAGAACCAGCCGCAGCTGGTGTACATGAGCATCGCCTGGCGCTGCATCTCGAGCAGCTTGAGCGCCGCGACGCGCTCCGCCTCGTCCAGAGCGCGGCCCGCCTGCCGCTCGACGAACTCGACGGCGCGCTTGCGCTCGGGATCGAGGACCAGCTCGATGAGCTCGTCGCGCGCGCGCCACGGATCGCGGAAAAGCGCGGCGGCCTCGCGCTGGTACAGGTCGGCGAGCCGATCGCGCAGGAGGTCGAGGGCGGCGCGCAGCGGCCCCCGCCATTTCTGGTGCCATCCCGGCTGACCTCCGGTGTGGCAGCCGCAGTCGCTGCGCCAGCGCTCCACCCCGTGCATGCAGCTCCACGACGAGCCCTCCGCGATCTCGGCCTCGCGCTCCGGGGGAGAGAGCGCGAGCGCCTGCGCCAGGTTGACCAGCTCCACGTCCTCGCGCTGTTGCAGGTGGCGGAGCGCCGCCGCCAGCACCTCGTCGCCGCCCTTCTTGTGGTGTCCGAAGGTCTCGCCGTCCACGGCGACGGTGAGCACCTCGTCGTGGGAGCGCGCCTCGTTGAAGCCCTGCTCCAGGCGCTGCACCAATTCCTCGCCGTTGGCGAGCCCCTCCCCGAAGGCGATGCCTCGCGCGATCGGGCCGTCGTAGAAGAACACGGCCATGTGCCGTCCGTCGCGCAGGTCGACCTTGTACGGGAGCGTCGGGTCGAACCGGGCGTTGCGCGCGTCCTCCCACTCGCCGCGCGGCGCGCGAACGCGCAGCGCCTGGTAGGGCGAAAGCACGGTGAACTGCACTCCTTCGTCC
>Ga0209690_1001832_pt1 | contig 12154 bp, 7 predicted proteins | sample GraSoiAngelo_150_FD_186164 | JGI IMG/M metagenome (GOLD analysis project Ga0209690, IMG submission 186164) | Grasslands soil microbial communities from the Angelo Coastal Reserve, California, USA - 14_1009_09_40cm (SPAdes) (version 2) | ecosystem: Environmental > Terrestrial > Soil > Grasslands ...
GGCCGTAAACGCTCAGGCCCAACCAATCGACATAATCCGGGCCCGGATAGTAAGCGGGCGCGAAATTCCAAGTATCGAGCGGAGAGGAATAGTTATTGGCGTGAAACATCCATTTGATGTTGGTCGCGCCCCGCGCACGAACGCGGTCGACCACGTGGCGATATGCGCGCCGGAATGTCTCCGGACCTTTCCAGTTATCGGCGTCATCATCCCAATCGTCGCCGCCATAAAATGTTCCCGACCAGGGAAACCAATCGCCGTTCATCTCCACTCCGAAAGCGACGATCATTGGATGGGCGAACTCTCTCGCGCCATCGGCCCACTTGTCGATGTAGGCGTCCCATTTTCCGGCGATGATATCGTTGAGACTAAATTTGTCCGGACCGCGATTTTGCACGTACGGTTTGTCCCACGGCGACCAAAAAACGAGCGGCAGCGACCCATGTCGCCAGACCACATTTAAATTCGCGGTCGGAAAAGTTTGCTCACCCCAATAGCTCGACGACGCGATGATCGCCTGATGTTTGCCGACCATCTGCTCGAAGTCCTCGATCATCTCCAGCGTGACGTCGTCTTCTTCGTCCCCGAAATCCATGAACGAGCCGGTGTAGGCACCATGCTCGGGAACCGCGATTTCGACCGGGCCATTTGGATCGATTGTTGAGTTTTGCGAAGACGGCGTCTTGTTGCACGAAAGGATCGACAGCGTGGCCATTGTGACGGCGAAATGACGAATGACGAATGACGAATGACGAAATAATGTCGAACGCAGGATGACGAAGCTCATGATTTGCTTCGCCAGATCTTCGAAAAGATAAGGTGCAATTCCTTCGCCTCCAACCAAAGTGGTCGTGCCGTCGGCTTAAGCTCCGGGACAGCGCGAACAACCATCCGAAGAAAATGTTTCACCTCGCACGCTTCTTTCCGGCACGTTCCAATGTTTTTCAGAAATTCTCTTTTCGAAATCGCGTCATCCGCTTCGACATAATTCGCGCCAACATTCGTCGCGGCGCCGACAAGCTGACTAATTAGCCGACTGGTTACCGCAGTTTGCGGAATCGTCTTCGCGAAATCGATTACAGCTTCACCGAAGTGGGCGGTTCGCTTCTCAAGATCGCAAACGCGTTGTGCCGGCACGTCCTCCCGCACAACCAGGGTCTGATCGAGCCCCCAGAACGCATCCTCGTCAGCCCTCCTTCGGGCTTCGTGCTTGGTAATTCCTTCGACATTCGTCATTCGTGCTTCGTCACTCAGATCACGCTCGCACCGGCACGCTGGCGGTGCGCTCGAGTTTGCCCCAGCTCACCCATGCGCCTTTGATCGCGCGCAAAATTGCTTTCCAAATGCAATAACTCAGCATCGGCCGATAAATCAGCCGCATCGGCAAAATCCGCCACGCGCGCGTGATCGGTTCGCGTTCTAAAATGCAAGCGAGCGTCGCCAGGATGACGTCCATGGAAAGAAATGTAATTACAAACGGGAGCACCGCGCTCCAGGCACCGAACGGAAGCGAAGCGAACAAGAGCAAATCCACCACCGGCGTGACCGCCACCAGAATGATTTGGAAGAACCAAACACTCGGCAAACTGAACCAGCCGAGCGCGCGATAGTTCCAGTTGAAGATCATGTCGCGATGTTTCCAAAGACATTGCAACGTGCCGTAGGCCCAACGAAAACGTTGCCGCGCCAACGTGCGCACCGATTCCGGCGCTTCTGTCCACGCGATAGCCTGCGGCACGTAAACGATGCGCTGTCGATCTTTATGCAGACTCAATGTGAGATCGGTGTCTTCGGCCAGGGTCTGCAAACTTAACCCGCCGGCTCGATCGATCGCTGTTTTTCGGATCGCGCTGATCGCCCCCGGGACGACGGTAATGCAATTCCAGCGCGTGTAGGCGCGGCGATCGAGATTGAATCCGCAGGTGTACTCGAGCGATTGGCACCTCGCGATGAACGTGCCCAGATTGCCAACTTTCGCGTGGCCCGAAACCGCGCCAATCGTTTCGTCAACAAATGGGTCGAGCAATAACGGCAGCGTGTCGCGTTGAAAATGCGTATCCGCGTCGACGAACACAATGATTCCGTGCCGAGCTGCGGCCAGTGCGCGTTGCAACGCACGCGCTTTCCCTCGATTTTCCTGACGCAGCAAACGCACGCGCGGATCGACATCAGCCACGCGTTCGACTTCCGCAGCGGTTTGGTCGCGCGATCCATCGTCCACCACGATGATCTCGAGTTCGCCGTTGTAATCGGTCGAAAGCAGCGAGCGCAGAGTACCGGCGATCACTTTTTCTTCGTTGTAAGCGGCCATCACTATGCTGATCGGCGCTACAAAATCTTGTCTGGGTAAGCGCCGAAAACGATAAGCGAGCCAAATCACTAGCAACGTGCGTGCGACCACTAGCGCGGTGGCGACGATCATGAAAGCCCAGAGAAATTCTTCGAGCGCGTGATAAACGCGGAACCCGGCGGCGCTGACCAGCCGCGCCAACGACGGATTCGATGTTTGCAACGGTGGCATCACCGCATCGCGCGATGTTCCCAACAAAGTGCTCAGGGGCACAATCGTATCGCCGCGTGTGTGCAGCCAATCGAGAATGCGCGGCAGAGCGGCCACCGTTTGGGAACGATCGCCGCCGGCGTCATGCAACAAAATGATACTGCCGTCACGCCGTTGCTGTTTTATCCGCTGCAAAATAATGTCCGCGCCCGGCTTCGCCCAATCCTGCGGATCGATGTTTTCGAGAACGACGAGATAGCTCAAGTCCTGCGCAATTTGCAACGGCATCAGCTCGCTCATCTGTGACGGCTGGGTGTCGGCGGCGTAAGGCGGACGAAACAGCGTGGTCGCGCGGCCGGTAATTGTTTCGATCAGAAGCTGGGTCGCATTCAATTCAAGCCGCACATGTTCGGGCCAGGCCAGCGCCAGGTTCGGATGATAATAAGTGTGGTTCCCAATCTCGTGCCCTTCGTTGACAATTCGCCTGACCAGCCCGGGATATTTCTCGGCGTTCACTCCGACCAAAAAGAACGCGGCCTTCGCGTTTGCCGTTTTCAAAATGTCCAGAATCTTTGGCGTCCATCGCGGGTCAGGACCATCATCAAACGTGATCGCAACCTGATGCTCCCCACCCGCGCCCTGATGATACAGGGTCGGAAACTCGGGGAACTTTGTGTATTTGGCGGTGAGATAGCCTTCTGAATCGACGGCGAGTTTGCGCATCCCGTCGGCGCGACTTTCGTCCACCGTCACGATTTCGCCTTCACCTACGTCAGTGATTGTGTCGGTGCCTTTCAACACTTCGAGTGCATCGCGTGTCTGATTGTCGATCTTGAAATCGCGAGGGACAGCCAGCGCGTCCCAAATCGCGGGATCTTCGGTGCCAAGGCGATAGAGTGCGAAGCCGCCTGCTTTTTGACCGCGCACCTCGCGTAGCTCATTTAATAACGTAACCACGTCGAGAAACCAGACGGCGTGTTCCTTGTCGCCGTCCTCGAAATAAAAATACGGATTGTAACTGGGACCGCTGACCTCGGCGCCCTGGATTTCAGCGTTGTTCGCGCGACTCATTGCCTCGGCGAAGCTGATCAGCTCCGCTTTTTTGCCGCCGACCGTCCAATCGTAGCCATAACTGCCGAGCGTAATGATCCATTGCTTGGTATCGGTCTCTTCAAGCAGCACATGCAGCCAGCCTTCAAACCACGACCGCGATCCGAGCGGCCCCGGCGGATCGATGTCCGAAGTCTCATCGAAAAGCGAAGCGACGAACCGATCGACGTTGTCCGAAAGCTCGTCGAAATCGATGTACTCAAGCTCCTGACCCGGTTGAACGGTGAGCCAAAGTTCCTTGTCGTCGTTGTGGAGCGCGTCGCAAAACTTGTCGATGAACGCAGTAATGTCTTTTTTGTAAACCGGATCGATTTGTTCCCAGTCGATCACGACACCAGCGGCTTTCGCGTCGCGCAACGCTGCGATCACGTTTGCGAAAAAGCGCTCCTGTCGATCCGCCGGCCCGTGCGCCAGATTTTCGATCGCCTCAGGTTGCCACGAGTCGCCGACTAAATTCGTTACCAACGGCATCAGCTTGATCCCTTTGTTCGCGCAAAATTTTGGCAGCCGAACGTCGGGGTCGATCTGAATGTCGCCGAGACCGTTCACGACTGTGATCCACTCCGGACACAAATGCGTAATCAGCGACGCGTGCTCTTCCAGCGACGAGTAACTGTAGGGATCGCCATTGGTGTAAAACGCAAGACGCACCTCATTCGGTGGCGCTTTCTTACGCGGCTTGGCCGGCGGGGTCGGCGTCGGTGTTGCGCCGGCCAATTTTTTTGCAGCCTGTTTGGCGGCTCCAAACTTCTGCCAGAGCAACGAGCTCGGCGCAACCTGGCCAGCCGGGTTCGCTCTCTGGAGCGCCTTCAATTGTCCCTTTAATTGGCGCAACGAAAACGGCACCCGCATTTGCGGCGCGACAAACAGTGTCTGGACAAAGAGCACCGTGCTCAGAAAGGCGAATACGCCGAAAATGAGCAAAATAAGACGCAACCGCGGCCAGCGTTTACCAGCCGGATCGGAAAAAACAAACGGCGTCAGCGCGCCCGGAGGAACGTCCTGCATGAGTCGGCTATTTTCGCCCACTGCGTGCGAAATGAAAGCCGCTTTGTCATCCGGAACGAAGTGAAAGACGGCTACGAAGCGTAGAATTTCGCCCTATAAACTTTTCGCCAGCTTCCGCGCATTCTCGCGCAACAAATCCGCCGCCTTCTTCATATTCTCTTCCTCGCTCATTCCGGTTCGTGCGTTTTGATAAACACCATCAAATAGTTGGCGCGCTTGTCGATCTTCAGTTGCGCGGCCAACGATTGCGAAAACGCGCTTGCCGAGCTTCCGCGCAAGTCGCGCCACGCCCGCCGGCGTTTTTCCTTCCAGTGTTTGTCGATCCAAACTTCCCTCGCCGGTAATCACCAGATCGACATCTTTCATTTTCGCTTCCAGGCCAATTGATTCGGCAACGACGTCGAAGCCCGGCCGAATTGTTGCGCCGCAAAAACTCATCAGTCCAAAGCCGATGCCGCCCGCCGCGCCTGCGCCCGGTTGATCTCGATAATCAAACCCGAATTGCTCGGCCACGACATCCGCCAGTCTCGTCAGAGCGCGTTCCAATTCGCCGATTTGGTTCGGGGTCGCGCCCTTCTGCGGACCGAACACTCGGGTCGCGCCATTCACGCCGAGCAACGGATTTCGCACATCCACGGCCGCAACGATTTTCGGCAACTTCAAATCCTTCGGTTTTTCGATTCGCGTAAGCGTAATCAAATCACTCACACGTCTGCTCTCATACTCTCGCTCGAACCGAAAACCCAGTGCACGTGCCATTCCGAATCCGCCATCGTTGGTGGCGCTGCCGCCAAGTCCAATGATGATTTGCCGCGCGTCTCGCTCGGCGGCGTCCAAAATCACTTCGCCAACGCCGAAGGTGGTCGCAAGATCGACATCGAACTCGTTCGGCCGTAAACGTTTCATGCCGGCCGCTTCGCTCATCTCCATCACCGCGAGTTTGCCCTGATCGATCCAAGCGTAATGCGCCTCGATCTCACGACCGAGCGGATCGTGCGCTTTACATTTTAACCACGAACCGCCGAGCGCGTCGCAAATCGCTTCGGCGGTTCCCTCGCCGCCATCCGCCATCGGCGCGACGTCCATCTCGGCATCCGGTAAAACTTCGCGCAGGCCAGCCGCGATGCTCTCGGCAACCTCACGCGCATTTAGCGCGCCTTTGAATTTATCTGGGGCGATTAGGATCCGCATTGCCGCTTCCTGTCATGTCGAGTGAAGTCGAGACATCTCTTAATATTTCCGAAATAGCGAGAGATTCCTCGACTCCGCTCGGAATGACAAAGATACAAATCGAAGCCCGAGACTAGACTCTTAACTTTCGCTCTAAGATTTCGCCGGCCAGCTGCGGATTGGCTTTGCCTTTCGACAATTTCATGACCTGGCCTTTGAGGAAATTGAGAGAAGCTGCATTGCCCGCCTTAAAATCCGCCGCCGGTTTGGGGTTGGCCGCGATCACTTCGTCGCAAAATTTTTCGATCGCGCTCGTGTCGCTCAATTGCTCGATCCCTTTTTCTTTTACAATCACGACCGCACCTTTGCCGCTGGAAAACATATCCGCGAAAACTTCCTTGCCTTGTTTGCCGCTGATCTTTCCGCTCTCAATCAAGTTGACCAGCTCGTCGAGCGCTTCCGGTGGAATTGGACAGTCATTGATTGTCTTGCCTGCCGCGCTGAGCGCGCTTTGCAAATCGTTTAGGATCCAGTTGGCGACGTTCTTTGGTTTTTTCGAACCTTTGGCGGCGGCTTCGAAATAACGGGCAAGATCGACATCGTCCGCCAGCACGCCCGCGTCATACGGGGTGATTTGATATTGCTCGATGAAACGCGCGCGTTTCGCTTTCGGCAATTCCGGAACGCGCGCCCGCGCGTCCGCCAGCAGCACTTCGCTCTTTACCGGGACCAAATCCGGATCAGGAAAGTATCGATAATCATGGGCCGATTCCTTGGTCCGCATGAGAAATGTTTCACCAGTGGCGTCGTCCCAGCCGCGGGTCTCCTGTTGGAGTTTTTCGCCGCGCTCGAGCGCTTCAGTTTGTCGCTGAATTTCAAACGCAAGCGCGCGCCGTACACCGCTGATCGAGTTCATGTTCTTGATCTCGATTTTCGCGCCGAGCTCCGCCTGCTTTTCCGGCCGCACCGAAACGTTGCAGTCGCAGCGCAGTTGTCCCTTTTCCATATCGGCATCGCTGACTCCGCCGTAAATCAAAATTTGTTTGAGCGACGTGAGAAAGGCGAATGCCTCTTCGGGTGAGTTGATCTCCGGCTGCGTCACAATTTCCATCAACGGCGTGCCGGCGCGATTGAAATCGATGCCGGTACTCGTCTCAAAATGGAAACTCTTGGCCACATCCTCCTCGAGATGAATGCGGACGAGGTGCACTTCCTTGTCCGGCGTGGCAATATTTTTCTGCGCATCTTTCGGATACGCCAGGTCGTGCAACGGCACCCGGCCGTTTGCGCAAAGCGGCATGTCGTATTGCGAGATCTGATAATTCTTCGGCATGTCTGGATAGAAATAATTTTTCCGGTCGAACTTCGAGATTGGCGCAATGTCGCAGTCGAGCATCAGTCCGGTCAGCACCGTCATGCGCAACGCTTCGTGATTCGTTACCGGCAAAGCGCCCGGCAGACCAAGACAGACCGGACATGTGTGTGTGTTCGGCGCCGCGCCAAATTCCACCGGGCACGCGCAAAACATCTTCGAGCGCGTCTTCAACTGGACGTGAACCTCCAGTCCAATTGTCGCGACATAATTCATTGCTGTTTTTGGGTCGCGTAGGTGAGTGCCGCGTTCAAATCGAATTTTTTCAGTCGCGCCCTAAGATCCGGGTCGTTCGCGGCATCGATGATCCGCGGATCTTGAATCAGCTCGAGCAATCGCCCTTGCCCAAGCATTTGCGAGATCTCCTGGTCATTGCGGAGCGCGATGATTTTTGGGTGCTCGCTGAGTTCGCGCGCGCCCGGAAATGATAAAAAGCGCTCCGCATTTTGAGGATTTGCCGCTACTGCCCCGACCTTTTCGATTACATCGTAGGTCTGTTGTGGAACGACATCGATTTTCTTGACCGCATTACCGATCACTCCCATCTCAAGCGAGTTTTTGAGACGGGCCAAAGACGTGGTCAAAGGCGCCCGGTCTTCATTCGCTTCTCCCAAAAAACGTCGACGAACGTCCACCGCATGAAGGACACTGGAATCGCTCGCTTGTTCGCGCACTTGGGCGTCAGCCACCGAACCGATCGATCGGACGGCGACGACGATCAGCCAAACCAGGAACAGCCCGAAGAACACCCCGAGCAACGCGCCGGTCGATCCATAGAGCAATCGGACAATTAAGGAATCGTGTTGATTTGTTCGCCGAAAAAGAGCCGAACCGATCCCGCTGATGACCAGGTAAATGATCAGTGCGAAGATCGCACCCGCGAAAATCGACAATAACACGTCCGGCATTCTGAAAAACATCCCGAGAAGCGGGGCAAGAAATTTACCGCCAAAATAGGCGGCGAAGTAAGCGGCGATTAGCGCCCCCAAGCGCGCCACTTGTCGCGGCAAACCACGCCGCCAGCCGCGCAAGACTTCGAACACAATCAACGCAAGCGCGAAGGTAACAAAGACGAGCTGCCAAAGCGGCGAGCCGGCGGCGGCTTGAAGTTGCGAGTTCATTCGTTCGAAAAACTAATCGAGCGCTGGCGGAGGGCGTGATCGCACAGGACAAGCGCCGCCATCGCCTCGACCATCGGCACCGCCCGCGGCAAGACGCACGGATCATGGCGACCGCGGGCGACAAGTTTGGTTTGTTCGCGTGACGCGCTGACAGTTTTTTGTTCGCGAGCGATCGTCGCCGTCGGTTTGAACGCCACTCGAAAATAAATCTCTTCGCCGTTCGAGATCCCGCCCTGAATACCGCCCGAATAATTTGTCGATGTTCGAATCTTGCCGGCGCGCATTTCAAACGGATCGTTGTGCTCCGAGCCGCGCATGCGCGTGGACGAAAAACCAGAACCGATCTCGAACCCTTTGGTCGCGGGTAAACTAAGCATCGCTTTTGCAAGATCGGCCTCGAGTTTGTCGAAAACCGGTTCACCCAGGCCGACTGGTGCATTTCGCACGACGCATTCGATTAGTCCACCTAACGAATCGCCTTCGGCCCGGGTTTTCTCGATCAATGAAATTATTTTCTTGGCCGCCGTTTGGTCCGGGCAGCGGACGATGTTTGCATCGACATCGCTCGTCTTCACTTTCGATCGATCGATCTTCGCGACGAGCTCGTGGACCTGCATCACGAAGGCGACGATGTCGATTTTCGGATAAAATGAGCGCAAAACTTTTTGCGCGACAACACCCGCGGCTACGCGCCCGATGGTCTCGCGCGCGGAAGCGCGTCCCCCGCCCTGCCAATTCCGAATTCCGTATTTCGCTTCGTAGGTGAAGTCAGCGTGCGACGGCCGGAATTTTTTTGCGATTTCGGCATAATCCTGCGGTCGCGCATCTTTATTGCGAACGAGAATGCCGATCGGCGTGCCGAGCGTCTTGCCATCGAAGACGCCGGAAAGAATTTCGCAACGATCTTCCTCCTGCCGCTGCGTGGCGATTTTGCTTTGACCGGGCCGGCGTCGATCGAGCTCGCGTTGAATGTCGACTTGCGAGATCTCGATCTTTGGTGGGCAACCATCGATCACAACGCCGATGCCGCCGCCGTGCGACTCACCGAACGTCGTGACGCGAAAAAGTTGACCGAAGCTGTTGCCCATTGAGCGAGGAAGTTAAACCAAGCGAGGAAAAGCGCGAGAGGTGGATCGAGCAGTCCCTTATCCGCCTACGGACGGACTCGTTCCGTGGCGAGCTCGATGATATTATGGCGGCGTAGCCGCATTTATTTACCATCGCGCGACGGAGCGCGCGATCCACCTCAGATTGTTTCCAGGGCGGTTTTTAGATCGTCCACCAAATCCCGCAGATCTTCCACGCCCACTGAAAGGCGAACGAGTGAATCGGTCACACCAAGTTTTTCGCGTTGTTCTTTCGGCACCGAGGCGTGGGTCATGAGCGCGGGATGATTAATCAGGCTTTCCACGCCGCCCAAACTTTCTGCCAGCGCGAAGAGATGCGTATTCTCGAGAAACCGGCGCGTTCCCTCGAGATCGGTCTTTAAAACGATCGTGACCATTCCGCCGAACCCTCGCATTTGGGTGCGGGCCAGATCATGCTGCGGATGGGATTTCAATCCGGGATAGCTGACCGACTCGACCTGCGGCTGTTCTTCCAGCCAGCGTGCAATCTCCAATGCGTTCGCGCAATGGCGCTCCATTCGCAACGCGAGCGTTTTCAAACTTCGCAACACCAGAAAACTATCGAATGCGCCGGCGATCGCGCCGACCGAGTTTTGGAGAAACCACATCCGGTCGCCGAGTTCCTTGCTCTCTCCGACCACGGTCACTCCGCCGATCATGTCCGAGTGACCGTTCAAATATTTGGTCGCCGAATGAATGGCCAGATCAAAACCGAATTCAATCGGTCGCTGGATCCAAGGTGTGGCGAAGGTGTTGTCGGAGACCGAAATAATTTTGTGCTCGCGGGCGACCTTCGCGATCGCTTCCAAGTCGATAATTTTGAGCAGCGGATTGCTCGGGGTCTCGATCCAAACCATTCGCGTGTTCTTTTTGATCGCCGATTCAAAGCGCGATGCGTCGGTAAGATCGACATACGTGAAATCGAGATTCGCGGAGCTACGCCGGACTTTTTCGAAAAGTCGAAACGTTCCGCCATAAAGATCGTCGCTGACGACAACATGCGAACCGCTTTCGAGCAAATCGAGCGCGGTGGACATGGCGGCGAGTCCGGAAGCGAAAGCAAAGCCACGTGTGCCACTTTCGAGATCGGCGACGCATTTTTCGTAAGCGAGCCGGGTCGGATTAATCGAGCGTGAGTAATCGTAGCCTTTGTGTTTGCCCGGACTTTCCTGGACGTAGGTCGATGTTGCGTAAATCGGCGTCATGATCGCGCCCGTGGTCGGATCAGGTTCCTGGCCGGCGTGAATCGCGCGGGTGGCGAACTCGTGTTGTTTCTTCATGTCGATCTTGTTTGAACGCGCGCGCTAATTGTATTCGCGCTGCGGCGGAACCGAAGACTTCGGCATGTTCAGCCGCAAATAGGAAAGCAAATCGGTCCGCGTAATCAGACCGAGAAATTTGTCCCCGTCCATGACGATGGCAACGCGGCCGCGCTCAAAAACCTCGAGCAAGTCGTTGATCTTTGTGTCGGGCGGGAGCGTTTCGAGCCGGTCGGTCATCGCATTTTTTACCGGATCGTTAAAGTGCGTTGAGTCGCGATGCACTTTCACCAGCACGTCGGACTCATCGAGAATGCCGATCGCGCGTCCGCTTTGATCGACCACCGGCAATTGGGATACGTCAGCATCGCGCATCCGTTTGAATGCGGTTAGGAGCGTGTCGGTTGGCCCGACCGAAATGACTTCGCCGGCTTCATATCGATGTGAAATCAGGTCATTCAGATCTCCCTGCGGCGGCCGATGAATGAATCCCTGCTCGGCCATCCAGAAATCGTTGTACATCTTGGATAGATATTTATTTCCGGTGTCAGCTACGAAACTGACCACGCGTTTGGGCTGCGTTTGCTGCCGGCAATAACGCAGCGCGCCCGCGACCAGCGTTCCGGTCGACGAGCCGCCGAAAATTCCTTCTTTTCGCAGAAGGTCGCGCGCGATCCCGAAACTTTCTTCATCGTCGATCTCAAAGGCTTCCGTCACCAGCGACATGTCCGCGATTTCGGGAATGAAATCTTCGCCGATCCCTTCGACCGCCCAACTGCCGGACTCCACTAACTTGCCGGTCTTAACATATTCATAAAGCACCGAGCCGGTTGGATCGGCCAGGACCATTTCAATTCCACGACGCGGCTTGACCCGATTAAAAAAGCGGCCGAGACCGGTCAACGTTCCGCCCGAGCCAACGCCGCAAACGATTGCATCGACATCGTGCCGCATTTGTTCCCAAATTTCGGGCCCGGTAGAACGCTCGTGCGCGAGCGGATTCGCCGGATTGCCGAACTGGTTCACATAAAACGCGCCCGGAATTTCTTCAGCCAACCGCGCGGCGACGTCCTGGTAATATTCGGGGTGCCCGCGCGTCACGTCCGAGCGCGTCAACCGCACTTCGGCGCCGAGCGCGCGGACATGCGATATTTTTTCCTGTGACATCTTGTCGGGAATTACGAGGACGACGCGGTAACCTTTCGCCCCGGCAACGAGCGCAAGACCGAGTCCCGTGTTTCCAGCGGTTGCTTCGATCACCGTGCCGCCGGGTTCAAGTTTCCCTTCTTCCTCCGCGGCCTCGATCATCGACAAGGCGATCCGATCTTTGATCGATCCGGTTGGGTTTTGATTTTCCAATTTCACAAAGAGCTGGCACGGACCGGTCTCGAATTGCGTGATCTCAACCAGGGGCGTCTCGCCGATGAGCGACAGAATCGCCGGCGGCTTCTTGGTTGAGGTTGGCGCTGTCGGAACTTCGACCATGT
>Ga0209690_1001833_pt1 | contig 12152 bp, 12 predicted proteins | sample GraSoiAngelo_150_FD_186164 | JGI IMG/M metagenome (GOLD analysis project Ga0209690, IMG submission 186164) | Grasslands soil microbial communities from the Angelo Coastal Reserve, California, USA - 14_1009_09_40cm (SPAdes) (version 2) | ecosystem: Environmental > Terrestrial > Soil > Grasslands ...
TTGAAGCAAGTCACGATCGAGGACGCTGCGACCGCCGATGCCCTGTTCTCAATCCTCATGGGGGAGGCCGTCGAGCCTCGCCGGCAATACATCCAGGAGCACGCGAAAGAAGTCGTGAACCTGGACATCTAGGAGGACCATGCCGGAAGAAGCCCAGGAGTCCCGTCCCCACGTTTCGCCCCAGCCAATCGAGGACGAGCTTCACCGGTCCTACATCGATTACGCGATGAGCGTGATCGTCGGGCGGGCGCTGCCCGATGTCCGGGATGGCCTCAAGCCTGTCCAGCGCCGGATTCTGCACGCGATGAACGAGCTCGGGATGGGCTCCGGGTCTGCGCACAAGAAAGCGGCCCGCGTGGTCGGCGAAGTCCTTGGAAAATGGCATCCGCATGGAGACCTGGCGGTCTACGACGCACTCGCGCGGATGGTGCAGGATTTCTCCCTCCGGTATCCGCTCATCGATGGGCAAGGGAATTGGGGGAGTACGGAAGACGATCCCGCCGCAATGCGGTACACGGAGTGCCGCCTCGCGAAGACGGCCGAGGCGATGCTTGAGGACCTGGAAAAGGACACCGTCGACTGGATGGACAACTTCGATGGCACGCTGAAGGAGCCTCTCGTCCTTCCTTCGAAGTTCCCCAATCTCCTCGTCAACGGATCGAGCGGGATCGCCGTCGGGATGGCGACGAACATCCCGCCGCACAATCTCGGAGAAATCGTCGACGCGCTCATCGTCCTAATCGACAACCCTCAGGCCGAGTTGATCGACCTGTACAACCCGGAGACGGGTCCGATTCGCGGCCCGGACTTTCCGACGGGCGGCATCCTTTACGGCGCGGACGGAGTCGCGGACGCATATCGGACCGGGCGGGGGCTCATCCGCATCCGGGCGAAGGCGAAGTTCGAGGAAGCGGGTCATGAACGCGCCCGAATTGTCATCACGGAAATCCCATACATGGTCAGTAAGGCTTCTCTCGTCGAATCGATCGCCCTGCTCGTCAAGTCGAAGAAAATCGAGGGCGTGACGGACCTCCGGGACGAGAGCGACCGAGATGGCATGCGAATCGTGTTGGAGCTGAAGCGGGACGCCGTCGAGGACGTGGTCCTCAACCAGCTCTACCACCACACGCAGATGGAGACGACATTCGGCGTGATCAACCTCGCCCTGCTCGATGGACAGCCGAGGGTCCTACCGCTCAAGGATTCGATGCAGGCGTTCATCGACCATCGGGTCATGATCGTGCGCCGCCGCACCGAGTTTGACCTGAAGAAGGCACGGGAGCGCCTTCACATCGTGGAGGGCCTCATCACCGCGGTCGACCACCTCGACGACGTGATTCGGCTCATCCGACGTGCGCGGGACGCAGACGAGGCGCAGGCGGGCCTGATGAATCGGTATCTCCTGAGCGAGAACCAGGCAAAGGCCATCCTCGCCATGACATTGCGCCAGCTCACCGGACTCGAGATCGAAAAGCTGCGCCAGGAGAAGACCGACTTAAACCACAAGATCGAGAACCTCGAATCGATCCTGGCGTCCCGAGAGCGAGTGCTCGACATCTTGAAGGCGGAGTTCCGCGAAGTCAAGGAGAAGTTCGGCGACGACCGCCGGACAACCGTCGAGCTCCAAGCCTACGACATGCAGATCGAAGACCTGATCCCCGAGGAAGACAACGTCGTGACCATCACGAACACGGGCTACATCAAACGGCTACCCGTCAGCGTGTACCGGAAACAGCGTCGCGGCGGAAAGGGCGTCACGGGCATGGACACCAAAGAGGAAGACTACGTCGTCGACCTCTTCGTTGCTTCAACCCACGATTTCATCCTCTTCTTCTCGTCGAAAGGGAAGGTGTTCAAGCGAAAGGCCTTCAAGCTTCCCGCCGCGGGCAGATATGCGCGAGGGAAGCCCGTTGTCAATCTCTTGGAGCGTCTCGATCCCGATGAGAAAGTCGAGGCGATGATTCCGACTCGAGATTTCCCCCAGGACCGATTCCTCGTCTTCGTGACCAAACGAGGACGAATCAAGCGGACCGGTTTCGCGGAATTCCAGAACATCCGCGAGAGCGGGATCCGGGCCATCAGGCTGAATGAAGGAGACGAGTTGATCGACGTCCAGATCGCGGGAGGCAACGAGGAGGTCATCCTCGCCTCCGCCGGCGGATATGCCAATCGGTTCCCAATCGACGAAGTCCGGCCGATGGGGCGACCTGCAGCGGGGGTCGCGGGGATGCGTGTCCGAACAGGAGACGAGGTCGTCTCGATGGCCCTATCGACCAATCCGGAAGCTGAGTTGCTGACGGTCCTCTCGAGCGGGTACGGGAAGCGCACGACGACCTCCGAATACAGGAAGACCCGCCGAGGATCGAAAGGGGTCCGTACCACGAGTGCGAAATACGCGAAAGGGCGCGTCGTCGCAGTGAAGGTCGTCCAATCGGAGGAGCATCTCCTTGTAACGACGAAAGCGGGGGTCGTAATCCGTTGCGCCGTCGCCGACATCAGCGTGAAGGGTCGTTCGGCTCGCGGCGTGAGGCTTCAGCGTCTCGGGGATGGCGATGAGGTCGTCGCGGTAGCTCGAGTGATCGAGGAAGAGGAACAGGACCGCGCCTTGAACGAGGAACCGTCGGCGGAGTCCGAGAAGCCATCAGGATAAGGCGACACCCAGTCCCGGCCTGCCCGGAGCGATGAGCTCCCCGTTATCGAAACCCAGGCCCGTTGACGGATCCTCAGCAAGGTTGAAGTGCGAATCCAAGTCGAGCCAACGAACGTTCTTCTGGCCAAGGGCGAAGGACAGCGCCGCGGCGATCGAGACCTGCGGTTCTCCCATGCAACCGACCATCGTCGAGTAGCCGGCGGATTCACAGATCGTGTTCACGTCCATTGTACGGCAGATGCCGCCATGTTTCATCAGCTTGAGATTCACCGCTTTCGCGGCGTTCGCCCACCGGATCTTCTTCGCATCGTCCGCGGTGAGGACCATCTCGTCTGCCATGATCGGGATCGGCGATGATTCCGTCAGCACGCGCATTCCCTCCATGTCCGTGGTGGCCACCGGCTGCTCGAACAGCGAGATGTTCAGGTCTTTTGCCGCGCGGGCGAAGCTGAGCGCCTGGCTCCACGTGTACCCTTGGTTCCCGTCGATCCGTAATTCGATCCGGGGACCGACGGCACCGCGAATCGCGCGCACCCGCTCCAGGTCCGATTTCGGATCTCGGCCGATTTTCACCTTGAGTGCACGGAATCCGGTTTGGACCCATCGCTGGGCTCGCTCGACCGCGCTTTGGGTGTCCATGATTCCAATGGTCATGTCCGTGACCATCCGATCCCGGGTCGCGCCGAGATAACGATGCAGCGGGACGTCCGCTTGTTGCGCGGCGAGGTCGTGCACTGCGATGTCGATGGCCGCCTTGACGGATGGGTTGCCTGGGAGGACTTTGTCCATCTTGTCGGCCACTTCGCGAGGCCGCTCGAACGGGAAGCGCTCCATCCCGGGTCGCGCCGAGATAGCGATACAGCGGGACGCCCGCTTGTTGCGCGGCGAGGTCGTGCACTGCGATGTCGATGGCCGCCTTGACGGATGGGTTGCCTGGGAGGACTTTGTCCATCTTGTCGGCCACTTCGCGAGGCCGCTCGAACGGGAAGCGCTCCAACGCTCGTGCCATGGACTTGATCGCCTCCATCGCGGACCGGACCGTCTCATGAGTCACGTCCGTCGGAGCGGCGCTTCCATATCCAGATAGCGAACCGGCGTGAACGATGACGAACACGTTCTGTGCGACGGTCGAAGACCCTTTCGCGATAGCGAACGGTTCCTTCCGGGGAAGGTCCATCGCTGTGTACTCGAGGAAATCGATTCGCATCGGAACCGGACACCGCGACGCAACGATATCAAGCTGCCAGCCGGCTCAGCGCCCTGTGGTCCTTCGTCGGCCGCGGCGCGCGTCACGAGACCATTTCGTCCGCGGATAGAACCGGCAGAACGAGGTGAACGCGCATTGTGGGCAACGAGGCCCGATCGGTCGACAGAGGTCTTTCCCGAACCGGATGAACAATTCGTTGATGTGGAGCCAGTACTCCTTCGGCACGGTCCGCATCAGGCGCTGCTCGGTCGCTTCGGGGGTCTTCGTCCGCACGAGGCCGAGCCGGTTGCTGACCCGGTGGACGTGGGTGTCCGTCGGGATGCGCGGGACGCCGAACCCGTACACGAGGACGCAGTTCGCCGTCTTCGGGCCGACCTGAGGCAGCTCGATCAGTTCCTCGTAGGTCTGTGGCACGGTGCCATCGTGCCGGTCGAGGAGGATCTGGCTCACGTTCACGATCTGAAGCGCCTTCTGGCGGTAGAATCCGACCGGCTTGATCAAGCGTTCCACATCGGCCGCGTCCGCGTCGGCCAGTTCGGCCGGGGTATCGTACTTCGAGAAGAGCTGCCTCGACGCAATCTCCGTCATCTCATCGCGCGTCCGCTGGGACAGGATCGTGGAGATCAGGACCTTGAACGGGTCCTCCGTCTCCGCGACGATCTTCGCCAAGGCCGTCTCGCCCGTATGGAGGTCACCCTCGGGCAGATATCGGCGGGAGAGATCCCGCACGATGATCCGAATGCGCTCACGGGCGAACGCCGAGGTGGTCAAGGGCCTCCCCCGCCGTGTAAATCGAACCCGTAATCAGGACGATGTCCTCGACGCCCGCCGCCCGGAGCGCGGCGTCGATCGCGCCGCGGACTGATGGGATGACGTGGGATTCCGCGAAGGGGCGGAAGGCCGCGGCGACTTCCTCCGCATCGTACGCACGGTGGGTCTTCGGCCGACAGGCGAACACACGGGACGCAATCGGCCCCAAGGCAGCCGCCATGCCCGGGAGGTCCTTGTCGTTCAAGATGCCGGTGACCAGGATGGCCTTGCGACCGGAGAACGTTTCCGTCATCGAGGCGGCCAGGGCGATCGCGGCAGGGCGGTTGTGGGCTCCATCGACGACGACGAGAGGGGACTCACGCACAATTTCCATCCGGGCGGGCCAACGAACGGACTCAATCCCGGAGCGGATCGCCTCGTCCGGGACCGTGAACCCGGCCGTGCGGAGTTCCTCGAGGGCTGCCACAGCGATGCCCAGGTTCTCCACCTGGAAGGAGCCCAGCAAGGGCGTCTGGACATCGACCGATCCGAAGGATCCGCGCACCCGCACCGTCTGACCGCGGAGGTCGCCGGCCGTGCGCTCCGCGTGAACGTCCCGTCCGACGACGGAGAGAGGCACGTGGAGCTCGCGGCATCTCGCTTCGATGACCGGGAGCGCCTCTTGGTTGACGGCAACGACCCGGGACGACGGTTTGATGATCCCGGCCTTCTCCCGGGCGATACGCTCCACGGTCTTGCCGAGGTGCTCCGTGTGCTCCAGGTCCACCCGGGTGATGACGGCCACGAGGCCGTCCACGACGTTCGTCGCGTCCATCCGGCCGCCCATCCCGACCTCGATCACCGCGACGTCGACCTTGTTCTCCCGGAAGTGCTCGAAGGCCATCGCGGTCGTGACCTCGAAAAACGTCGGATGGTCGACCGCCCGCGTCGCGGTCATCGCCTGAATCGCCGGTTGCATGCCGGACCAGAGGCGCAACACATCGTCGTCGGCGACCACCTCGCCGTTCACGCGAATCCGTTCGTTGAAGCGGACGAGATGCGGGGACGTGTAGAGCCCGACGCGGTAGCCCGCGGCCTGCAGGACCGACGCCGCGTAGGCACAGACGGAGCCCTTCCCGTTCGTTCCCGTGACGTGCAGGACCTTCAGCCCGCGCTGCGGGTCGCCGAGGAGGGACAGGAGCTGACGAATGTTGTCCAGGCCGAGCTTGATCCCGAACCGCTCGAGTCGGTACAGATGTTCCAGCGTCGTCTGATAGTCCATCGAGGCGGCCGGAGCTAACGGGCGTCGCGGATTAAAGCTTGCTCGGCGTCGAGAAAATCTCATTCCTTCGAAGCGGGGCCACAGCTATATATCGCGTATGGCAATCGTCAACGGAATGCATCCGGCCGAGCGCCTACGGGGGGTGAAGAGCCTCAAGCTCCAAGGCAAGACGATCGTCCTGGGCGTCACCGGGAGCATCGCCGCGATTGAGAGCGTGAAGTTGGCCCATGAGCTCATCCGCCATGGAGCCGACGTCTACGCGGTGCTTACCCGATCGGCGACAGAGATCCTCCACCCCAACGCGCTGCAGTACGCAACAGGTCATCCCGTGGTCACGGCGATCACGGGCTCGATGGAGTACCTCGAGATGTGCGGCCGGGACGGAAAGGCGGACCTCCTTCTGATCGCGCCGTGCACATCGAACACGATCAGCAAGATCGCGCAGGGGATCGACGACTCCACCGTCACGACGTATGCCGCGAACGCACTCGGTTCTGGCATCCCGATCATCGTCGCCCCCGCGGCCCACGAATCGATGATGGACAACCCGGCCGTGGCCGCGAACGTCCGGCGCCTTCAGGAGCTTCGCATCCAACTGCTCGAAGCGAAACGCGAGGAAGAGAAAGCAAAGATGGCGGACGTCGAGACGATCGTGGCCCATGTCATCCGCCGACTCGGCCCGAAGGACCTGGTCGACATGCGCGTGCTAGTCGTGGCCGGATCGACGGTTGAGCCGATCGACGACGTCCGTGTCGTGACGAACCGCTCGACGGGCGGGACGGGAATCGAACTCGCCAAGGTCGCCTTCGAGCACGGCGCGAACGTGGAGCTCTGGCTCGGGAGACACGAAACGCCGGTACCGCCATGGCTTCCGTTCAAGGCTTTCGAGACGACCGCAGATCTCGTCTCGATGGCTGAGAAAGCAGACGCGGACGTCTGCGTCGTCCCGGCCGCGGTATCGGACTTCACGCCGACGAAGAAAGCCGGCAAGATCCCTAGCCGCGATGGGGTTCTGAGTCTGGACCTGCAGCCAACGCCCAAGGTCCTCAATCGGTTCCGCAAGGGCGCGAAGAAGGCCTTGGTCGGCTTCAAGGCGGAAGCGGGCGTCAGCGAGGCGGACCTGAAGGCGCGTGCGATGGCCCTCGTCAAAGAGGCGGACGTCGACTTCGTCGTGGCGAACGACATCTCCAAGGTCAAGGGGGACACGACGTCGATTACGATCTTCGACCGCAAGGGTCGCTCGGAGACGTTCGAAGGGTCGAAGGCCCTCGCGGCCGAGCGGGTGTGGCGGGCCATCCTCCATGGTGTCCGAGGGTGAGGCGTTCTGCCCCGGGCACGTCACGGTGTTCTTCGAGGTCCATGACGATCCGGATCCCCGGAAGAAGGGCTCGCGCGGGGCCGGCCTGTGCCTGGACCTCGGGGTCCACACGGTCGCGCGGGTTCGCGATGAAGCGCGTTCCTCAATTGACGTCATCGTGAATGGGCGGCGCCAGAAGGCGGAGGTCACCCAACGTGTCGCGCAGAGGGTCCTCGGCGATCGGTCCTGCGAGGTGAAAATCCTGAGCGAGACGAACCTGCCGGTCTCGCAGGGATTCGGTGTGAGCGCGGCCGCGGCCTTGAGCACGGCCCTCGCCCTCGACGATGCCCTCGGATCCCAGGTGCCGCGAGACGAGCTGGTCGCCATCGCGCACGAGACGGAGGTGGAGTGCGGCACCGGTCTCGGCGACGTCGTTCCCGCGTCCTTGGGCGGGATGGACCTACGGCTCAAACCGGGGGCGCCGGCTCATGCGGAAGTGCGAACGTTCCCCGTCGAGGCGGACCTCCTGCTCGCGGTGATCGGCCCGGAAATGCCGACGAAGACGGTGCTTCGCGATCCGAAGAAGGTTGCGGCGATCAACCGGATCGGCGGCGCGCTCGTGGACGAGTTCTCCCGGGATCCTACGATGGAGCGACTCTTCGAACTGGGGGCTCGCTTTGCCGAAGGAACGGGCCTTGCGGACAGACGAGTCCTCGAAGTGATTCGGGCCAGCCGCATGTTCGGGCGGGCGACGATGGCCATGCTCGGCAATTCGGTGGTCGCGACGGGGAACCGCGAGCAGCTGGCGACCTTGTACCTGAAATTCGGGACGCTGCAGCGCTGTGGCGTCGACAACGAAGGCGCGCGCGTCCTCTGATCACTCGCTCAAGGTGAATAGCTGGTCGTCCCCGCCGACATCGAAGAGCCCGACCCGCGCGCCGGCATCGAGCCACCCGTGAGCGTAATTCACGTTCGCCAGGGCCTTCTCGAGTTCGCCTCGCTCGCGGAAATGTTTCGCGTCCTCGAGGTAGGCACGGGCCATTCCGAGGAAGTCCTCCGCCACCTTCCGGAGGTGGGAACGCGGAGGCGGGGCCAGCGTGACCTTCGCGAGGGCCCTCTCCGTCAGGGTGACATCCTTCTCGACCAACGCGCGAAGATCCACACTCGTCCATCGGGCGCCGCGCTAAAACCTTTCCCGCTCCCGGCCTGCGCGCCTGCGTCGGTCAATCCTCGATGACCTTGACGCTCTCTCCACCGTGACGCGTTTCTCGCGGACGCACTTCGACCATGAGCGGCATCTGGAGCCCGCCACCCGTCATGATCGCCACGCCAATCGGGAGGCGGGAGATCTCCTCGGCCATCGCGGTCGTCAGCCCCTCGACGCTCGCGATGATCGCCTTCAGGTCGTTCGGGTTCGTGACTTTCAGGATGATTTGCGTGTTGCACTGGCTCAGGACATTCTTGTCGACCTTCGCGGCCCGCTGCGTGATGACGACGAGCCCGAGACCGAACTTGCGACCTTCCGAGGCAAGGGTCCGGAACACCTTCGACGACGCCGCCTGGCCGACCTGGGGACAGAAGTTGTGGGACTCCTCGACGACGAGCATCATCGGCGGGATCCGTCCGACCTTCCGCAGCTCGAACATCGCCGTGGCGAGCCGGTTCACGACAAGCTCCTGGATGTCCGGCGGGACGCCTTTCAGGTTGATGATCGTCGTCTTGCTCTTGATCACGAGTTCGTCGATCCGCGTGCCTTCCTTCGCGAAGATCTCGACCTCGCTCAGGTATTCCAGCTCGTCGATCAAGGACGCATTCTGCGGGTCTTCTTCCCTTTCCAAGACGCGGATGATGTCACGGATCGTGTAATCCTTCGTCGCCTGGCGGAGCAGATCGAGGGCCTTTCGGAGGGCGGTGAGGTGCGTCCGGACCTTCGCGGACCCGGTGAGCGAAAGGATGTCCCTCGCATCGAGGTTGCTCAACGTGAACTTGAGCGGGCGGCTTCCGGGATTGATCTTCGTGTCCGGGGAGAACACCTGGATCAGGTCGGCGTAGGCGCGGGGCTCGACGTGGAAGCGACTGGACCCCTCCGCGTGTTTGCCCTTCTCCCGCAACGACGCATATTCGCCATGCGGATCGAGGATCACGCACGTCACGTGATGCTTCATCAACTCCTCGATCAACACGCCGGCGACGTACGACTTGCCGCCTCCGGTCTTCGCCAAGATCGACACATGCTTCTGGACCATCGCGTTGATGTCGAGGTAGACGGGCACATTGTGACCCGCCAACAGGCCGACGTAGGCCCCGTGCTTTTTGTCCTCCTCCAGCCCGATGACTTCCTGAATCGTCGGCGTCTCGGCCTTGTACACCGGTTCGCCCGCGCGAAACGGGGTGCGGGGGACTTGCAGGAGCCCCCGATCGTCGCGATACCCGATCACGCTGACCTGGGCCGAGACCCGCTCCTCGACGTCGACGGGATCGCCGTCCCCGAGCAGTTGAGCGCGGTCGAGCGACAAGTCCGTCTTCCGCTCGATCTCGTCGACCCGGCCCAGCACCTGGCCGCAGGTCTCGTGGGACACTTGGACGAACTCGTGCCGTTCGACGGCCTCCACGACCGAGCAGCGGAAAGACGTCGTGCCTACATCGCCGTAGATGACGCCGACAAATCCGTCGCCATGGTGGGAAGAGGACTTAGAATGAGCGGAGGAATCCATCCGTGCATCCCATGCGTTGCGCGATAATCAGCGTCCGTTAAATATCTTTGTCCACGGAAGATAGACCTGCGCCGCGAGCGGATAAAAATCGCGAGTGATATTCTTGAGCGGGGTTTTCAAGCCGCTCTCCGGGCAATCGGTCTCACCCATGGTTGGCTCCGGACCGGACGCTTCTCTTCAGGTCGTGTTTGGCAGAGCATTTCTGTTGCAACTCCAACGCGGAGATCTCGAGACCGCCAAAGTGTTCGCGCGGGCATTCCTTCTGAGGACTGAACTCGATTCCAAGCGCACACTCAGCGCTTCCGCGGCCGCGTGAGACGTTTCTCGATCGCGGAAATCGCGTCGCGACCGACGGCATCCGCACCTCGGGTTCCATCGACGGGCATTCCTTCTGAGGACTGAACTCGATTCCGAGCGCACACTCAGCGTTTCCGCGGCCGCGTGAGACGTTTCTCGATCGCGGAAATCGCGTCGCGACCGACGGCATCCGCACCTCGGGTTCCATCGAGGACGACGAAACGACGAGACCGCGCGAGCCGCTCGTAGTTCGCGGCGACTTTTGTGAGGAGCGCGAGGTCTTCGAACGGAACGAGATTCGGCCGACCTTCGATGCGCTTCCGCGCCAACTCGGCGGGCACCCGCAGAAGAATTGTCAGGTCCGGGCGGAGCATCCACGATTCGCTTGCCCGCTGCAAGAATCGGATCGGATCGTCCACGAGACCTTCGAGACGCGCCCCTTGATATGCGTACGTCGAATCCGCGTATCGATCACACAGGACCAGCTCCCGCTTCTCAAGGTGGAACTGGATTTCCTTCAGATGCGCGGCGCGATCGGCGAGGAACAGAAAGGATTCTGCGACGGCGCCGACCCCGCCGTCAAATGCGTGGCGCACCGCCTCGCCAAGCCACGTCCTTGTGGGCTCGCTCGTCAGATACACGCGGTGTCCTTTCGCTTGGAGGGATTTCGCGACGAGACGACTCACGGTCGTCTTCCCCGAGCCGTCAATGCCCTCGAAAGTCACGAATCCCGTGAGCACGTGTGACGACAACGAACGCGCGGCACATTAAGCCGCTGTTGTCCCGTCCGGATTTCGGTCCCGCACAACGTTTTTATAGAGTCCGGCGGCTCCGTGGCCCGGCGGCCGACGCCTCGGGGGGCGGGGACGATTTCATGGAAGATCCATCCGGATATGCGCCGACTTTCCGACGGCGGCGACCGCGAAGGGCGATGTCGGAAGTGTCACGTGCGAATCGTCGTCCTGCCCGATGACCGCCGCCAAGGTTACTGTTTCGACTGTTACGATTCCCTCGAAATCCATTCGAAGATCGCGGTCTAGTCGGTCGCCTGTCCCATCAGCTCGCGGCGTCGCTCCTGCCGCTGCCGCTTCCAGCGCTTCACGTCGGCCTCGATCCACGCGTTCGGTCGACCTTGAGCCCGGAGCAAGTCCACGTTCGGCTTCCACACGATGTCCCAGTACCGAAGGGCCTGCTCAACCTCGTCCGTGACTTCTTCCGCGGAGGGAGATCGATCCTCGACGGCCTTCGCTCCGACCTCCCACGCCCAGGCCTTGAGGTCCTCCAGGAGGGTCGACTTCTTCGCGCTTTCCCAGAGAAGGGTCGCGCCCCGGAGGACGTCTTTCTCCTGGTCCCGATCGAAGAGCGCCGTCACCCGTTCGCTCCCGCTCGCCCAGAACGGACGATCGAGACTGCCGCGCCAGCGGAGGCCGTGCCTTGCGAGGATTCGTTTGAAGGATTCCTTGTTCTTCGAGTAGGTTTCCCCCGGCATGTCGAAGCGAAAACGCATGTGCCCTCGTGCACGCGCTCGGCGTAAATAACATTTCGCGCGGAGGGACCCGGGTTATCGAGAGGTGGGCGACCGACGGCTGACGAGCTTCAGTCGCACGACGGAGATCGCGACGATCGCGAGACTCACCGCGGCCAGGAACGCGATCGCCGAACCGGCGGCATTATTGGCGCGGGCCGCGTCATCGGCCAAGGTTGAGAAAAGATTGAACGCCGCATGCATTGCGACGGCGACGATGTAGAACGGGAAGACCGCCCACGGGCGGCCGGAGAGCCAGGACTTGGCCAGGCCATATCCCATCACGGCGGTCGAGCTCGCATGGAGAAATGTCGAGGAGAATGACCGGACGGCAACCACGATGAGCGAGCCGGAGGGCCCGACGCCCGGCACGAGAAGCGCCGCGAGTGCATAGACGAGATTCTCCGTCGCGGAGAACCCCAGGCCCGCG
>Ga0209690_1001838_pt1 | contig 12134 bp, 9 predicted proteins | sample GraSoiAngelo_150_FD_186164 | JGI IMG/M metagenome (GOLD analysis project Ga0209690, IMG submission 186164) | Grasslands soil microbial communities from the Angelo Coastal Reserve, California, USA - 14_1009_09_40cm (SPAdes) (version 2) | ecosystem: Environmental > Terrestrial > Soil > Grasslands ...
AAGTAGAAGTCTTTCACCTCGATGAGTACATCGGCCTGCCAATCACGCATCCGGGCAGCTTCCGCAAGATGCTTCTGGATCATTTGATCAAGAAGACCGGTATCGCTAAATACCATCTTCTCGATGGCGACGCCGATCCTGCGGAGGTCGTCCGCCGCGTCGGAAAAGAATTAACGTCCGCGGGGATCGACGTCGCTTTTGTCGGCATCGGCGAGAACGGACACCTTGCTTTCAACGATCCTCCCGCCGATTTTCAGACTGAGGAGCCCTATCTAATCGTGGACCTCGACGAAGCTTGCCGGCAGCAGCAAGTGGGAGAAGCATGGTTTTCGGACATTTCGCAGGTTCCCAAACAGGCGCTGTCTATGTCTGTGCGCCAAGTCTTGAAAGCAAAGGAAATCCTCGCGGTAGTGCCGGATTCGCGCAAAGCACAGGCGGTAAAGGCATGTTTTGAAGGCGAGATCAGCCCAATGGCGCCGGCTTCTATTTTGCGCACTCACCCGAGCGCAACTGTGTATCTCGACCGCAATTCTGCCGCGTTGCTGAGTGCGGCATTGCAGACATCTGCCTAGACAATCGAGCCGGCATGGCGACTCCCGGGCCACACGCTTCGAGCAAAGTTCGCCCGATACCGTCGTTGCGCTGGTGGATTGGCGGTCTTTTATTTGCCTCGACGGTTATCAACTACATTGACCGGCAAACCCTCTCGCTGCTCGCCCCTTATCTCAAACTCGAGTATCGCTGGACGAATACGGATTACGCGAACATCGCGATCGCTTTCCGGGTCGCGTATTCCATCGGTCAGACTGCCTTCGGCAAACTCATGGACCGGATCGGAACCCGCCGTGGTCTGACTCTCACGGTCATCTGGTATTCGACGATCTCGATGCTGACATCCTTAGCAAATGGCTTTTATAGCTTCTCCACCTTCCGCTTTTTGTTGGGAGCAGGCGAATCGGCCAACTGGCCAGCGGCGACAAAAGCGGTCTCAGAGTGGTTTCCGAAGCGCGAGCGCGCGTTAGCCACGGCCCTTTTTGACAGTGGTTCTTCTATCGGGGGCGCAGTCGCTCCATTCATCGTTCTGTGGATTTACTTCCGCTGGGGATGGCGGCCGGCATTCATGATCCCGGGCACGCTGGGATTCTTCTGGCTGGTTGTCTGGCGATGGCTGTATTACCCACCGGAGATACATCATCGCCTTAGCCGGGAAGAGCTGGAGATGATCGTGGCGGACAAGAGCGAAGGTATTTCCAAACAAAATTCGGCTCGTCCGCGATGGCGGGACTTGTTGAAGCTGCCCCAGACCTGGGGAACTATCATCGCGAAGACTTTTACCGATCCGGTCTTCTTCTTTATTACCGAATGGTTCCCGATCTATCTGGTCGCGAAAGGCATCGAGCTCAAAAGCGGATTGATCGCGATATGGATCCCTTTTCTCGCCGCCGATCTGGGGAGCTTCGCGGCAGGTGTCGTCTCCGGACTTTTAATCAAACGAGGATGGCCGCTTGGCGCCGCACGCAAGGCTCTGATTATTTTTGGCGGAATTGGCATGACCATGCTCATTCCCACAATCTTTACGACCAATCTGTACTTGATTGCCTTGCTTTTCGCGTTAGCAACCTTTTGCTATGCAAGTTTCACGACTATGGCGAACGTGCTGCCATCCGACCTTTACAACAGCGAATCCGTGGCATCGGTCAGCGGTCTCAGCGGTACCGGTGCAGGCATCGGGACTATCGTTGCCTTCAAACTCATCGGTTATTTTTCTGATGTGCGCCAGGCCAGTGGCACTCATTCCTTCGATCCAATTGTGATTCTCGCGGGACTGGTTCCGTTCGTCGGCATGATTCTCGTCTTGCTGCTGGTGCGTAATACTGCGGCTACGGATCAAGGATTGGTACGCCGAATCTGAGGCTTTCTATAAACTCAGTGGCGGCGGTTTGAGGAGGATCTGTTGAAGATCACCGATGCCAAAGTGTTTGTCTGCTGCCCCGGCAGAAACTTCGTCACCCTGAAGGTGCGTACCGATCAGGGTATCTATGGGCTCGGAGATGCCACTCTGAATGGCCGCGAGTTATCGGTTGCTTCTTATCTGCAAGATCACGTGATTCCCTGCATCATCGGACGCGATCCCTTTCAGACCGAAGATATTTGGCAATATCTGTACCGTGGCGCCTATTGGCGTCGTGGCCCCGTGACCATGACCGCCATTGCCGCTGTGGATATGGCGCTTTGGGACATCAAAGGTAAGGCTCTCAGCACTCCGGTGTACAACTTGCTCGGTGGCAAGAGCAGAACCGGTGTTCTGGTCTACGGTCACGCCAACGGACGTGATCTTCAGGAAACCTGCAATGAAGTTGGAAAGTACATCAGCATGGGATATCGCGCCGTTCGTGCGCAAACGGGAATTCCCGGACTTCCCTCCACTTACGGGGTCGGCAATGAAAAACTGTTCTATGAGCCCGCCGAGAAGGGATTGCCACCGGAAAACACTTGGTCAACGGAAAAGTATCTTCTCCATGTGCCGAAGCTTTTCGAAGCCTTGCGTGAAAAGTACGGCGATGACATTCATCTGCTCCACGATGTCCACCACAGGCTGACGCCTATTGAAGCCGCTCGCCTCGGCAAGAGTCTGGAGCCCTATCACCTGTTTTGGCTGGAAGATCCCGTTAGCGCCGAGCTTCAGGAGGGGTTCCGCATCATTCGCCAGCACACAACCACGCCTCTTGCCGTGGGCGAAGTGTTCAACTCAGTATGGGACGCGCACATTCTCATCACCGAGCAGCTCATTGATTACATCCGCATGACCGTCGTTCATAGCGGCGGCATTACTCACCTCAAAAAGATTGCCGCGCTGGCTGAGATCTACCACGTACTGACGGGCTGTCACGGGGCCACAGACTTGTCTCCTGTGTCGATGGCAGCAGCGTTACACTTCGACATTTCTGTTGCCAATTTCGGCATTCAGGAGTACATGCGGCACACGAAGGAAACCGACGAAGTGTTTCCCCAGGCCTACTACTTCAAGGATGGATATTTGCATCCCGGCGACGCTCCGGGATTCGGTGTGGACTATGACGAGAAACTCGGCGAGAAGTTTCCGTACGAACGTGCTTATTTGCCAGTGAATCGGAAGCTCGATGGAACCATGTTCAACTGGTAGCGCACCGCTGCCTTCTCGCGAACTGGCTCTAGCCGCTCTATTCCTAACTTTTTGCGCCTTTGAAGAGAACTTACTGGAATTGCTCGGAAAGCGGGGTGTTATCGAGCAAGCTCGAAGCTGTTGGTGCCCTGAAGCCGGACGATCTTTCGAAGCCTATCGCTTACGGCCAGCGCTTCGCGGTGTCATCCCAGCCCGCTGCACGGGCCGGCTGCGGCGTCGCATTGACTGCGGACTGCGCCATGCGGATGGGCTGCTGCGGCGTTGCCGCGGTGGCCAAAGTGGGTTTGCCCTCAGCGGCATCCTTATCGTCAGATAGCAGCGGCGCGGCCACCCGCAACGCCTCGACTTCCTTTTCCAATCTCGCCAACTCCAGCTCTTTTTGCCTTAAAACCTCGTAGACATTCTTCATCGTGGGCACCTATAGGACGCGCGAATTGAATCGATGGATCGAACTTTACCAGTTGTCTCATTTTTGTCAAGGAGTAAGAGGGGGACATGTGGCCGTTTTCGTGGAATAGGAAAAGCCTTCGGGCAATGCTCAACCCCGACTATGTACGAGCTTAAGCCCGTCCGCCTGCAGGATCCGCTGAATCTGATTTCGCGCGTGGATTGCCCAAGGCCCCGCTGTATCTAGCCTGACATACGCCCGCCAGTGTTTGAGCGCTTTACGCGGTTCTTTCATCTTTTCATAAGCTAGCGCCAGGTTGTAATGGGCATCGGCGTAGGTTGGGGCAAGCTGCAATGCGGCGTTATAAGTCTGAATGGCTTCAGCCACGCGGCCGGTTTCGTCGAGTACGTTTCCTAGATCGAAGTATGCCAGGGCATACCTCGGATCGACTTCAATTGCTCGCCGATAATGCTTCTCTGCCAGCGTGTATTCCTGCCGGTTGTAGTAAAGCGTGCCCAGATTGATGTGGGCGGCGGCGTGATTGGGATCAAGCTCCAGCACGCGCTGGTAGGTCTGAATCGCAAGGGTGTGCTGGCCGGGATCTTCCTCCAGCATGATCCCCCGGGCAAACAATTCAGCAACGTCCGTGGACGCGGGTTCGGGTTTTACAATCGAAATCTTCGAACTGCTTACTACACGCTCCTGGGTGGAAAAGTCGAACATGAACTGGCCGGCAATGGGCTCAACCAGCTTGCCCTGATGGCGAAATCCGACCCGATGATGGCCTGTCGTAAAAGCTCCCGCTTCGAGCAGCGGGTTTTCCATGCCAGCTACCTGTTTCTGCATGGCCTCGAGCGATTGACGGATCACCGCTGGACGCACTTTGCGCGCACAAAGATCGCGTACTTTCTTGATTTGTAGCAGATCAAAAAAAGAATAGCTCTCGGCGGCGGCTACCAGTCCGGCCTTTTCCCAAGCTGCCAACTGACGCGCCGTGAGCCGCAGAATGCGAACCAGATCCGCTCGATTGTATCGATACACAGTTCTAAGGAACTCTGCCGGTATTATCGGAAAAGTTAACCAGCGCCGCAATAGCAAAGTAGTGCCAGAAGGAATCTTCGAAGGCAACTTTGCAAGAGAGATGGTGCAAGTGCGGTGGAAAAGTTGTTGGAGACAGTTGTCGTTAGTAGTCGGTCGTCGGACTTCGGCAAAAAACGCTGAAAGCGGTACCAAGTAAAAGTGCTGGAGCCGACGATCGGACTTGAACCGATGACCTGCCGATTACGAATCGGCTGCTCTACCAACTGAGCTACGTCGGCTTCATTCCGATTCTAAATGCGGCTGTGGCGCACGTAAAGGTTGTCGGCGCGGTCTAAGGAGCCACCGCTGAGGATCAATACCTACATCGAGAAGATGCAGTGAAAATCACGCAGCCCGCGAAGCTTGCTCTGCGTATTCGCGTTCTGATTCCGAGGGCAGCAGGACCCAGAGCGTGTATATCCCGAGCGCCGTACCAAAGGGAGGGTGGAACAAAGCCAGGAAGCCCCCGATCAGAGCAACGATGCGCGCCCAGCCCTCGCGGCGCAGCAGTCCCCAGCCGGCAGCGAATCCCAGCAGCGCCTTCGAGAGCACAAAAATTGCCACTAGTGTGAGCAGTGGCTGCAAGAAACCTTGAACGAACTCCGGCGGGCCTTGGCCCAATTCACGCAGGTGCAGCAGAACCGGTTTGGCCACTAATAAAATTGCTAAGCCGCTAAGCGTGTTGAACGCCGATATCGCCAGCCATAGAATCCCGAGCAACCGTATATGGGCGCTCACGCGCCCGCGGCGCAACTGTGCCCACTGCGCTCCGCCGACAACTTCTTTCCCGCACGACGGACAAAAACGCTGGCCTGTCTGCAAGGATGAGCCGCATTTGTCACAGAACATGAACGCTCCTCGAAGTTCAATCTTCAGCCGTCGACCCACGCAAAGTTATTTATGATACGCCCCGCAACCTCATCGGGTTCCGTCTGCAGCGAATTGCTCCGCTCTCCGTCGAAGAGCAATGACTGTTGCCAACCACGAAAACGAAAAGGCCACCCGGCAACATGGGCGGCCTCTTCTTCAAGGGAGAATAGTTCCAACGGAGTGTTAAACCGTCAAAACTTTCTGGCGAAATCTTATGAGCCGAAAAAGCAGGGTGTCAAGGAATTTTTAGGAAATAAATGGCTTTTGTTTCAATAACTTACAAGACGCATTAACAGCTTTGCAAACTGCCTCATTGTGAGACAAACGTCGTCTTCAACAGCCTTAAACCGCTTTGATTGATGAACTTACCTGCGAATCGCTCCCTCGCGACTCCGGTTCAGAGAGGTGCAGAGCGATGAATTCAATCTCCCCTGGCCGGTCGTAGATTCTTTCCGGCAGGATTCGCTTTATGAGCACCCGAATACCTCCGAAGGCAAGGCCAGCCACTCCGGCAAAGGCAATCAAGATCGCACACAGGATGATGATATTCACCAGCAGATTCGCGAGATTGTCTTTCTTTGTGACATAAGTGTTCTCGTTCCAGGTGACATCAGCGTCATAGTTCACGGCGGCGAGCAGAGACTTGCCTTCATTCTGTGAGAGTGAGCCGGTGGCGATCACAACGATCGGGCCGGTGCGCTTCGAGAGAAATGTCCCCGGATTTCCAGATCCCGCTTGCTGTGGACTTTGCCCATGAGCCGCTTCGATCCTCCGCAAATGCTCCGCCGCAATCTGGTTGGTCGGATAGTTGATCAACATCAGTGTGGCATTGCCAGCAGAGGTCTGGTATGTGCCGAGGACCACTTCCGCGCTTGCGTCGAAATCCACCAGAGATGCGGAAAGCGGAGCCTGAATCTTCTCCAGGCCCTTGGGCCCGGCGACATATTTCGCCGTGTTCTTTACGTATCCGGCTTTAGGCAGATAGGCGGGTAATCCGGGCAAATTGCGGGTGCTGCCGGAGGGCAGCGGCAGAACCCCGGCCAATTCCCGCAGATCGGCAGCGGACATAGCGGTCAGTTTCTCGAAGACTGCATCTACCAGGATGCTGCCACGATAAAACACCACACGCTCATTCAGCGATGCGCTCTGGTCACCGATCTTCTCATTCAGCATCTGCGGCATCTTGTAATAGGTGAATGCCCCGTAAGCGCCGCTGGTATCGGCAAAACGCGCCGCCTTCACCGTGAGCTTGCGATTATCGTGCGTGTAAGCGGCGGATTCGAAATCAGTGAAGCCGTATTCCTTAAGCAGAGCTGCATTGACGGGGTCAGCCAGGGCAGGATCTTTGCTCGCATGAGGCGAACCGGCGATTTCCCATCCAGCAAACTGATTGGGAAGAATGCCCGGCGCGGCACGGGGAGCCTCGCCCGCGAAAGCTGCCGCGGTCAGAAGCACCGTCAAAACGAAAATCAGCTTGGGAAACGTCATCGGAAAACGGAGACAGGGCACAGGCCACAGGCCCATACATAATTAGACTACCTAGGAGCCGCGAAAGTTTCCAGGCTGGTAACTCGGTATTGCTACTGCCCTTGGGCCTTATCGATCCTGCTCGCGACCTTCACCCCGCTCAACCCGCTCACGTATTTAGCAATCCCACGATAGAGCGATTCAGCAATCCGCTGACGGTACTCTGCCGTGCGCAGGCGCTTTTCATCTCCTGGATTGCTTACGAAAGAAACCTCCGCCAGGATCGACGGCATATTCGCGCCGATCAACACAACGAAAGGCGCCTTCTTCACACCACGATTGCGAAGACCGGGATTTTTGGACGCAAGCCCGCTATGCAAGGACCGTTGCACGTCGGAGGCAAACTCGCGGGATTCTTCCACTTTCTCCTTCAGCGCAATCTTCTTCACCAGGTCCTGCAATTCATGGATCGACTTATCCGAGGCGGCATTCTCGCGCGCGGCTACGTCCAGAGCTTCTGGCGAGGAGGTGAAATTCAGGTAATAGGTTTCCACCCCGCGTGCATCCGGGTCATGGCTGGAGTTGGCATGGATGGACACGAACAAATCCGCCTGCTCCTGATTGGCGATTGCAGTCCGCGTCTCGAGCGGGATGAAAGTGTCATCGCTGCGGGTGTAAACCACGTCGGCGCCGAGGCGAGCTTGCAGCAGCTTGCCCAGCCGCCGGCCGACTTCCAGCACCAGATCCTTTTCTTCGAGGCCATGTGGGCCGATGGTGCCCGTATCATGTCCGCCGTGTCCGGGATCGATTACGATCTTGCCGATTTTCAATCCTAGGGCGCGAATCAACGAGCGGTCGCCGCTCGCAGTTGGCTGAGCTTCGCGGACATCCGCCTCGGGAGAGGATTTGCGTTTGTTGCTGATGCCAGCTCTCGGTCGCATCGGCTGTTGCGCGGAAGCGACGTGATCCGACGTTGTTGCATCCGCCCCCGCTGCCCCGGCGGAATTCCGCCTGGAATCTGGCAAGACTGCCGGGACTGGAGGCGGAGTGACTGTGGTCTTGCTAGCAGTCTTAATCGCCGGACGATTCGGCATTGCCGGTGCTGAATCGTCGTCATCATCGTCCGCTTCGACTACGGTTTTCTTCGTCTCTGGGCCACTTGTGACGGGTTGTGCTGACGGCAGCTTCGTTGCATCGGCCGATTTCTGTGGGTTGTTTTCAGTTTCGTCGTTGGCCTCTGCTTTCTCAGCTTTCTTCGTGACGGCCGGTAAGGATGCTCGCCGCTCGATCGAAGTTGCGGATGACTTTCTCGCATGAATCTCAATGCTTAGTCGCGGCGGATCTGCTAACAGCGAGGCGACGTAATCGCAAGACCTGTCGACTTCCAGCACAACCCGCGTCTTTCCCGGCTGGAACTGGGCTACGCGAATCTTCTTGACTGGTCCATCGTCGACATCGAACATCTTCCCGGCGAGCGCCGCCGCTAGCCTGCTGTTCAGCAGATCGAAGACAAGGCGATCAGGACGATCCATGCGTTGCGATTCGAATTTCACCTCGTGGTCGAGGTCAATTTGCACGCGGGTGGAATCTGGGGTTGACCAGTGGCGAACATCAGTGACGCGCGGGGGCTTGGGATTAGTATCGGCAGGCTCGTTGCCCTCGACCTTTTCTGGATTTGCGGAGCCTGCATCTTTCTTGTTTTCCGCAGACTCCGCTCTCGCTGGCTGCTTGGAATCGTTCGCATCTTTCTCTTCCTGGGACCTGATGGCTGCCTGTCGTACCGGCTCAGCTATTGCTTGGCGGGCCTCGTCGGCTAGATGGTGATGCGGATACTGCCGCAGAAATTCCTGGAATGCAACGCGGGCCCGCACCGGATTGTTCAGATCGTCTTTGTAAATCTCTCCAATCGCGAACAGCGCTTCGAAGCGATACCTGCTGCCCGGATACTCGCGGCGTAGAAACTCGTACTGTCCAATGGCTGAGCGTAGGGCGTGATCGTCGTTGAAGCGGCGCCCGCTCTCGGCGAGGAGATCGGCGACAGCGAGGGCGGCAGCATCGGCTTTGGAGCAGCCTGGCGCGCCGTAATAAACGCGGCGGTAGGCCATCATGACGAGCTGATAATCCCGGCGTGTGCGTTCGGCTTCAGGACGGTCATTGAGCGCCTCGCGCATCTTCTCAGCAGTTGAGAATTGCGTGCGCGCCCAAACGTCAGATTTGTGGGCATAGGCTGGCAGGCCACTGAGGACAATCAGAAAAATCGCACAAAACGTAGCCGCCGAACCGCGTGACAAGGTTGACCCCGAGCGGCGCGAGCCAGAGAAGTCCCCGCCAAGCGAAACGAGTGCCCTCACGCACGCACTCCAGCGCAACCATTCTCAACTCGATCGCAAATTTTCAATTTTCCAGCCCGTAATCGCTTTGCTATTCTGCAACCCTGCATCAATCGGTATTGCTGATGTACAACACACCGCGCGCATCCCGCTGCACCCGCACCGGCTCATGCACTGCGCCGCCCAGGATTCGAAATCCGGGATCGCCGCCACCGTAATACAAACCGGTGATGCGCCTCACGTAGTTGCGCGTCTCGGCGAAATGCGGAACGCCTCCACTGCGTGACACCGCTCCTGCCCCGGCGTTGTACGCCGCCAGGCTCAGCTTCACGTCCCCGCCAAAGCTCTCCATCAATTGCTTCAAGTGGCGGACTCCCGCATCGACATTCTGCTCCGGATCAAACGGGTTTGTGACATTCAACTGCCGGGCGGTCTGCGGCATGAGCTGCATCAGCCCCATCGCTCCCTTGCGGGATACAGCGTTGGGGTTGAAGTTCGACTCCACCTTGATCAATGCCCGAACCAGGCTGGGATCGACATTGTGCCGGACCGCGGCTTCATCAATGGCAGCATCGATCTCTTGCTGCGTGAACGGCTTTCCCCGAACGAAGCTGGAAAACTGCTCACTTTCACTGACCTCTGCTGCCGCTGAACGGGCCGCCCGAACGTAAGCCGAGCGCACCGGCTTCCAGCGATGTGCAGTGGGGCTCCAGTAGACAAGCCCCTTGCTCGGCGCTGCTCTGGTCTTCCGTGAGGAGGGCGCCGGCGAATCGTTGACGTAGATTCGGCGGCCGGAGCCGTCAGTCGAAGCCGTGATGCTTGCAGACGCACTGGGACCGGCTTCTGCCTGCACATATGGCGTAGTGAAAGAAAGGAAGGTCGCGATTACGGGACTAGCCATCAGGACTAGATGCAGGTTTTTTCGCATAGCCGGGTTGTTGCCGCACTTCTTTGCGTGCTTTGCAGAATTCTTCGCGCGCTCTATGGTTAAAAGTTCTTAACGCAGAGTTCACAAAGACCTGCCTAGGACGCAGAGAAGCGCCTACCCGGAACCTGACGGAGAATCCCTACCAGAGCCAGGCAATTATAGGATGGCTGTGACAGTGCGGCAATCTATCGAAGGGGAACTGAACCATCCAAAGTAATACGCGGAAGTAGCTGAGCAGCAGCGGGTTAAGAAACGCGTAGGTTACCCCATGCGAGCAGCACGTCTAAATCTGAATCTCCATCCCTTCTGCCGCAGCGCGCACTCTCGGGTAATGGTTGCGCGCCTCTTTCACTACATTGTCGATGCATCGGTCATCGTGGTCGGGATCGTGGTGATAGAGGATCAGTTCCTTCGCGCCGCTTTCCATCACTATGTTGATCGCTTCACGCCAGTGACTATGCCCCCAGCCGCGTTTCCGGGCTGCGTACTCTTCCGGCAGATACTGCGAATCGTAAACCAGCACGTCAGCGCCAGCAGCCAGCCTGCGCACGTTTTTGTCGAAAACCGCATCGCCGGGTTCGTTATCGGTAGCGTAGACGAAGACGCCATCTTTCGTTTCCAAGCGATACCCCATGCAGCCCTGAGGATGATTGAGCCAGGCCGCTTGCACGGCAACGTCATCCAACTCGATTTGCCCCTCCTCCAAGTCGTAAAAATCGCGCTGCGCTTTCATCTCGTTAGTGTTTACTGGGAAATATGGCGATGCCATTTGTTCTTCCATCACACGCTTTAGACTGCGCGTGCGTTTGGAGGCGTGAAAGAGAAAACGATTTTCCGTCCGGTCATAAAGCGGGCCAAAGAATGGAATGCCTTGGATGTGATCCCAGTGAAAATGCGAAACGAAGATGTGAGCGGTAACCGGGCGGCTGTTGAATTCGTGACCGAGTTGCTGGCCCAGGGCACGAAATCCCGTACCGCAGTCGAAAATAAAAATCTGCTCGCCGGCGCGCACCTCCACGCAAGAGGTATTCCCTCCGTAGCGAAGATTTTCCGGCTGGGGAGTAGGCACCGAACCGCGCACGCCCCAAAATCTGATTCGCATAGCTCCTGCCGAAGTTAGTTCATCTTCAGCCCGGCGACGAGATTCGTCAATTTATGGGATGGTTCACCATGTGTTCTCTGGTGGAATCCTCGCTCTGGTTTCTTTGCGACCTTTGCGATGCCTTAGCGACCTTTGCGGTCAAAAGCTTCGAACCGCAGAGGCCCGGGAAGAAATGCCGCGAAGATCGCAAGGAAGGTTAAACCCGAATTTGATGCAGGCTCATCTTGATTCCGTACTTTGGACGCAGAGTGATGCTGGGTACGGGAACCACCTTATGTCCGGGAACCATGCGCAAACGAAATCTCTGCGCGATTGCGGCTAGCAGTAACGTAGCTTCCATCATCGCAAAAGATGCACCCACACAGTAACGCGGTCCCCCGCCGAACGGAAAATATGCAAAGCGCGGCAGGCGCTGCGTATGTTCCTCAAACCAACGTCCGGGGTCGAATTGCTCGGGACTGGGAAAGAACCGCGGGTCGCGGTGCATGATCCACTGGCTCATGACAACGTTTGAGCCAGCAGGAACTAGGTATCCGCCGATTTCGAAGTCCTCAGCCGCAGTCCGGGCGAGGCTCCAAGCGGGCGGATACAGCCGCACCGATTCCTTAACCACCGCTTCGGTATAGCACAGGCGTGGCAAATCCTCGAACGAAGGATTTTTCCCGTCGAGCACCCGGCAGAGCTCCTCGTGGAGTTTGACCGCGACTGCCTGATTTTCACTCAGCAGATACCATGCCCAGGAAAGCGAGAGGGCAGTAGTTTCGTGCCCGGCGAGAAGAAATGTCATGACTTCATCTCGCAGTTGG
>Ga0209690_1001841_pt1 | contig 12127 bp, 9 predicted proteins | sample GraSoiAngelo_150_FD_186164 | JGI IMG/M metagenome (GOLD analysis project Ga0209690, IMG submission 186164) | Grasslands soil microbial communities from the Angelo Coastal Reserve, California, USA - 14_1009_09_40cm (SPAdes) (version 2) | ecosystem: Environmental > Terrestrial > Soil > Grasslands ...
CGCTCTCCAGGACGCTGCTGGGCGCTACTCTTGTCGTCACGACGTAGTCCTCCTTCTCGGTGGTTTTCCAGACCTACCGCGGGAGACTACGTCTTTCTACTTTTACAGCGCCGTGCGGACGCGACCGGACGCAACGAAGCGTGACACTCAGGCGAGACTAACCTCAGGTGGTGCGAACGGTCGCCCAGTCCCTCTAACCCCTCCCCCTCGTAGCGCGCCAGCCAACGGTGAATGGTCTGTCGGCAAACACCCCAATCCCTGGCCACCTCGCCCACCGTGCGACGGTCGGCAAGTACGCCCAAGACCGCTTTATACCTCTGCTCAGACACGCTCAGCTCCCTCATTGCGGGGAGTGTCACGCATCAACCGAAGTAGCTGTAGGCATCAGCCGAAGGTCTGTAGCACAGCAGCCGAACTTGCACACCTCAGGTGGTGCCGATCTGAAACTGACGGAGATCACTGACACTGAGGCGTCCAATCCTTAAGGAGGAGGAAGCCCAGTTGACCGAACAAGAGCTATCCAGGGGAGCTGCTCGCCGACTCGCCATGATCCAGCACGTCGAGGAGGTAACTGGCAACGTCGCCATGACATGCCGGTACTTCGGAATCTCCCGACACACGTTCTACCGCTGGCTGCGCCGCTATCAAGAGCTCGGGCTGGAAGGCCTTAGAGAGCGATCGCGTCGACCACTGGTTTGCCCGCATGCGACCAAGGCCGAGGTGGTGGGCAAGATCCTCCACCTTCGGCAGCACTTCCACTTTGGCCCAGCCAAGATCGCCATGTATCTGAAGCGGTATCACGACGTCTCGGTAAGCCCTTCCGGCATCTGGCGCATCCTCAAGCGGGCCAACCTGAACCGCTTACCCGCATCGCAGCGCTATAAGCGTCACACCGAACGCTGGAAGCGCTACGAAAAGCAGCAGCCTGGTCACTCCGTTCAGATCGACGTCAAGTTCATCGAGCCCATCAAGGGAGTGCGCAAGAAGCACTACCAGTACACCGCCATCGATGACTGCACACGCCTCCGCGTTCTGAGGATCTACGAGCGCTTGGACCACAAGACCGCTATCCGCTTTGTCGACTACGTGCTCGAGCAGCTGCCCTTCAAAGTCATGAAGATCCAGACCGACAACGGCGCCGAGTTCCAGGCGGGCTTCCACTGGCATCTACTCGATAAGGGCCTCCAACATGTCTACATCCGGCCCTCGACGCCACGCCTCAACGGCAAAGTCGAGCGCTCGCACCGCATCGACGACGAAGAGTTCTACCGCATGCTCGCCGGCGAGGTGATCGACGACGCCAAGCTCTTCAACACCAAGCTCACGGAGTGGGAGCGCTTCTACAATTTCGCTCGACCCCACGGCGCTCTTGGCGGTCAGACGCCTTATGAGCGCCTACGGCAGTTGACCAGGCCCTCGGTGTAGGTGAACTCCGTCAGTCGCACACTCAGGTGGTGCCGAGGGCCGGATTTGAACCGGCGACACCTTGATTTTCAGTCAAGTGCTCTACCAAGCTGAGCTACCTCGGCACGGCCGATGATTCTATCGACCGCACAGACACCGCCGTCGGCGAGGTCTCCGGTCTCAGAGTGGGCGGTGATGGACTTGAACCAACGACCTCCTCGGTGTAAGCGAGGCGCTCTAGCCAGCTGAGCTAACCGCCCTCGAATCGCGCGCCGCCCAGTCTACCCACCGGGCAGCAAAGCCAACGCCGCATTCAGCTGCGCGTCCTTGGCATACCCAAGCGAGGGCTGGGCCACGTCAAAGCCATCCGTGGCATTCGCCAGCGGCACGCTGAGATCCGGGGAAAGGCCCTTGTGATCGATCGTCACGCCGTTGGGCAGGTACCATCTCTCCACCGTCAGGTGGACGTCCGACCCGTCCGAGAGAACGAAGTCCTCCTGCACCGATCCCTTGCCGTAGGTCTTGGTCCCGACCAGCTTCGCGCGCTGGCGCACCTGGAGCGAGCCGGCCACGATCTCGGCGGCGGATGCGCTGTTGGCGTCCACGAGCACGACCAGCGGGACGCTCGGTGCTGTGTGCTTCGAACCAACCTGGTGACGGTCTGTCCCGTTCCTGCCCCGTGTCTCGAAGGTCTCTCCACTTGTCACGAACTGGCTGATTACGTCGTCGGCCGCCGAGATGAAGCCGCCCGGGTCACCGCGGAGGTCAAGGACCATGCCGGAGGATCCGGCCAGGCCGTCCGTCAGCGCCTTGGCAAACTCACTCGACGTCTCTGTCCCGAATTGATAGATGCGGACATACAACACTCGATTGCCGACCATCGCCGAGCGCACGGTCGGCACACGGATCTGCGCCCTCGTGACCGTGAACGTCAGCATCTCGCTCCCGCGGAGGATCGTGAGCGTGACCTTGGTTCCCTCCGGTCCCTGGATCAGCGCTGTTGCGGCATCAGGAGTGATGCCTTTGGTGTCCTTGTCGCCGACCTTTGTGATCTGATCGCCGCTTTTCAACCCGGCCATCGCTGCCGGCGATCCAGGAACAGTTCCTGTGATCAGCGGGTAGCCGGTGCTGAAGCTCAGGTAGACGCCGATGCCTGTGTATCGACCCTGATAGCTCTCTTGCAGGCGCTTGTACTCGTCAGGATCGAAATACAGCGAGTAGGGGTCGCCCAGGCTGTTGATGAGCCCTTGCACGCTGCCCTGCGCCAACTTTTTGGTGTCGACGTTGCTGTCCACGTAGTCCGCCTGGATCACCCGCGCCGCCTGCTGCAGCTCGCTGAGATCGATGCGCGATGCCGAGCGGTGGCCGAAGTAAGGGACGTACTCCGGATATGCCTGATCGACCCAGGCGCCCGCTACAAAACCAGCGACGAGCAGGAGCGCCACGGCGCCACCCCGCAGGGCGACGCTGGGATTCATGTCAGGAGACTAACGAAACGAGGAGCCCTAGCAGCCGAGCCAGATGCAGGGGTCCTTGTACACGTCATTGACGCGGATCTCGAAATGCACGTGCGGCCCGGTCGACCACCCTGTCGAGCCTTCGAACGCAACCGTCGTCCCGCGCGGCACGACCATGCCGGTCCGCAGGCCGGGCGCGTACGCCGAGAGATGTCCGTAAAAGGTCGAGTAGCCATGTCCGTGGATGATCACGAGCAGGTTCCCGTATCCGATGCTGCCGGGATATAGGTACGCGACGCCAGTGTCAGCGGCGACGATGTCGGTCCCATATGGACCCGCGATGTCGATTCCCGTGTGGATCTTGTGCGGCCATGGGCAGTAAGGGTCGTAGACCTCGAGGTAGAAGGTCGAGCAGCCAAAACCCTGAGTAATACACGAATAACCACACGCCGGCATCGGCCACTCAAAGACGCCTGAGCCGCCACCTGCCTTCTCCGCCGCGGCGTCGTACGCCAACGAGAGCTTGGCCACCTGCGCGTCGATCGCAGCTCTCTCCGCCTGGACCTTGGCGTAATCCGCTGCGAGCTGCGCCTCGAGCTGCTGCTCGTATGCCAGCGCCGCGGCCTCCGTCGCCAGGTTCTTCTCCAGCTCCGCCTCGGTCGTTTTTTGCTGCTGCAGGAGGATCGAAACCTGGGTGCGCTGCTGGTCGAGGCCGGCGTTGGCAACCGCGATCTGGACATGCGCTTCTTGCAGGTCGGAGAGAAGGCGGTGATCCGACTGCGTGACCGCCTGCGCTCCAACCAGCCGGTTCATCAACTGATTCATGCTGTTAGATGTCAACACCAGCTGCAGATAGTTGACGCTGCCGTGCGAATCTATGTAGCGCAGCCGCTGGTTGAGCAGCTGGTCACGCACGGTGACGCGCGCCTGAAGCTGGATGATCGCGGCCTCGCCAAACCTGATCTTGCGGCTGAGGTCGTCGATCGCCAGCTGCGTCTGGGCGATCAGGGCCCGCTGGGCGGCGATCTGCCTGTTCAAGCTGGCGATCATGGCGTCGATCGCGTTGATCTGGGCGACCGTGTCCTTGATCTGATGCTGGATCGAGTTGAGCTGGTTCTGGTTGTTTACCTGCTGCCCGATGCCCTGGTTGTAGGCGACGCACGCCTGGTACACCGCCGGCGGGTCGCCCGGGTAGCAGTAGATCGCCGAGACGTTTTGCGGCGACTGCGGATACCACGCGATCGTCGCCAGCAGCGCCGCAAGTACAAGGCGCCTCTTCAAATTCGCTAGATCCTCACGTAGCGCCGGACGCCGATGTAGCTCCCGAGCGCGCCCAGGAGCGCGCCCGCAAGGAGCAGGTCGCGAGCCAGGCTGGAGATAAACGCTGGGTCATAGCTCAGCGGGATGAAGCCGATGTCCGACCTGAAGCGGAGCACCACCGGCTCGTAGCCGACGACGAGCAGGGCAAGCGCGATCGAGGCCGCGATCAGCCCCGTCATCACGCCCTCGATCACGAACGGGCCGCGGACGAACCACTCCGTGGCCCCCACGAGCTTCATCACCTCGATCTCCTTGCGCCGGTGGTAAACGGCGGTCCGGATCGTGTTCATCACGATCACGACCGAAACGATGAGCAGGACGACAAGAAGCCCGGCGCCCGCCAGACTGAGCCACTCCGAAAGCTGCAGCATCCGGTTGACGAATTCGCCCTGGTAGTTGGTCGGGTCCGTCGGATCGACTCCGGACCATCGTCGCGCCACCGTGTCGATGGCCGCGACGTCGTTGAGGTTCTTGACCCGAACATCGAGCTTGGCGTCCAGTGGATTGCCTTCGATCTGCTGCGCGAGGATGAAGTTCTGCGGGTCGGACTTGAACTCGGCCAACGCCTCGTCCTTGGTCACGAAGCTGACGCTGGCGACTCGCGGGTCGACCGTCAGTTGTTGCTGGAAGTCATAGACGTTCTGCAGCGGGGTGTCGTCGGAGACGTTGATCGAGATCTCGCTCACCTTGGCGCGGAAACCGTCCAGCACCTGCGACAGGGCATGCCCGACGAGCAGGTTTACGCCGGCCAGAATCAGGATGAGCGTGATCGACAGCACCGCGGCCAGGCTGACCGCCAGGTTCCGCCAGAAGCTCTGCCAGGCGCTATTGAGCGCGAACTTCAGATTTCGCAAAATCATCGTGATACCTGCCTGATCTGTCGTCGCGGGCGATCTGTCCCGCGTCGATGGCGATGACGCGCCGGCGAAGAAGGTCGACGATCTCGCGGTTATGGGTCGCCATCACGACCGTGGCGCCGCGAGCGTTGATGCGCAGGAAGAGCTGCATGATCTCCCACGCCGTGGCTGGGTCGAGGTTGCCGGTGGGCTCGTCGGCGATGATGAATCGCGGCGCGTGCACCAGCGCCCGGGCGATCGCCACCCGCTGCTGCTCCCCACCCGACAGGTTGGCCGGATAAGTGTTCTCCTTGCCATACAGGCTGACGGTGTCGAGCGCCTCGGCAACTCGGGCCCGAACCCGCTGGTCGGACTCGCCGAGGACCCGAAGGGCGAAGGCGATGTTCTCGTAGACGGTCAGGTTGGGCAGGAGCTTGAAGTCCTGGAAGACGAGCCCGACCTTGCGTCGGTAGTGCGGCAGCCTGCGCCGCTTCATCCGGCCGAGCTCGACACCGTCGACAAAGATCTTGCCCTTGCTCGGCTTCTCCTCTCGGATGAGCAGGCGCACCAGCGTCGACTTGCCGGCCCCGGAAGGTCCGACCAGGAAAAGGAAGTCGCCTTCGGGGACCTCGAGGTTGACGTCCCGCAGTGCCTCAGTGCCGGTCGGATACGTCTTATGGACGTGCTGGAAGCTGATTACCGGCCGAATTGCGAAATCCGGTGTTAAAACCATTAGCTGCGTCTCTTGCTGTGGCGTTACGCGCCAGCGGGCGCGGGTGGCTTAGGTCGCGGGCAGTATACCCGATCGACCGGACAGCTCCAACCCCTTCCCTCGGTGCCAAACAGAGGCACTAACGGAGACCCCTTACGAGCCTTGCGCCAATTTGGCGGCCGGGTTTATCCCGGCCGCGACTATGCCTTAGCGTCGCCAGACACTACAGTGCTTGGGCTACTCGAACAATCCCAACCGTATACCGGAATGGGAGCAGCGCCTGCGGCGAAGCCGCACGCGCGATGAGGGAAACTATTCCGGGTTTTCCCTCATATCTTTACGAAGCTTGCGCGACCCCGCTGCTCTGGCCCAGGCGCCAGCGAAGCCAGCTTTCGATGAACGGGTCGATCTCGCCGTCGAGCACCGCCTGCGCGTTCCCGACCTCGAGCCCGGTGCGCACGTCCTTGACCAGCGTGTACGGCTGGAGCACGTAGTTCCGAATCTGCGATCCGAACTCCGCCGGCATCACCTGCCCGCGGATCTGGTCGAGGTGCGCCGCGGCCTCTTGCTGCTGGCGTTGGAACAAGCGTGCCTTCAACACCTTCATCGCCATCTCGCGGTTTTTCATCTGCGACCGCTCGTTCTGGCAGGTGACGACGATGCCGGTCGGCAGGTGGGTGATCCGGACCGCCGAATCGGTCTTGTTGACGTGCTGGCCGCCCGCGCCGGTCGAGCGGTACGTGTCGACGCGGATGTCCTGAGGGTTGATGACGACGGCAGCTTCGTCCGTGCTCTCGAGCTCCGGCATCACCTCGACAAGGGCGAACGACGTGTGTCGGCGGTGATTCTGGTCGAAAGGCGAGATGCGGACGAGCCGATGCACGCCGTGCTCGGAACGCAGCAAGCCGTACGCTCGAGGCCCTCGCGCGATGAAGGTGGCGCTCTTCAGGCCCGCCTCCTCGCCCCGTGACTCGTCGATGATCTCGGTCTCGAAGCGCCGGCGCTCGGCCCACTTCAGGTACATGCGCATCAGCATCTCGACCCAGTCCTGCGCCTCCACCCCGCCCTGGCCCACAGAGATGGTTATGACCGCGTTGTGGTTGGCGTAGGGATCGGTGAACAGCAGGTCGAGCTCGTGCGAGCGGAGCTCTTTGGCCAGCGACGCGCGCTCCTCCGCGACCTGTTTTTCGAGCTCGGAATCGTTCTCCGCCAGCTGATCGAGCTCGATGAGATCACGTGCGCGCCGTTCGAGCCGGTCCCAGGTCGCGATCAGCTCGCGGTTCTCCGAGGCCTCTCGGGCCATCGCGCTGGCGCGCCTTGGATCGTCCCAAACGCCGGACTTGACCAGCCCGGCGTCTAGCTCGTCGGCCCTCTTTGCCTTTGCGGGTAGGTCAAAGGTGCTCCTTGAGCTGCAGGATCCGGTTCAGGAGCTCTCTAGGGTCGTGTTCTACGTCCATTCCGATCTCCAGTGGTTGCGGGCTTGTCGCCGATTCAAATTATCGGCCGTGGCACCGCTTGTACTTCTTGCCTGACCCGCACCAGCACGGATCGTTGCGGCCGAGTTTAGCTGCCGCCCCCGCCGGGACGGCCGCGGCTGCTTCCAGCGGAGCCGCACGGCGCTGCTGCGGCTTGGCGCCCCGATCGGCGCCGTTGGACCCATCGAGCTCGCCCGGGCCGCTCTCAGTGACCTGGCGCACGAGCGGCGGGGGAGGCGGCGGCGACGGCGCATTGCGCTGGACCTGAACTCTGTAGATCGCGGAGACGATGTTGGCCTCGATCCGCTCCCGCAGCTCGTTGAACATCTCGAACGCTTCGTTCTTGTACTCCACGAGGGGGTCGCGCTGGCCGTAGGCGCGAAGTGCGATGCCCTCGCGGAAGTGCTCCATCTGGGTCAGGTACTCCATCCACTGCCAGTCGATCGTGCGCAGCATCACGTCGCGCTCGACCATCGGCATCAGGTCCGCGCCCACCTCCTCGACCTTGCGGTCGTAGGCCTCCGAGGCGGCGGCGTAGAGGTGCTCGACCAGGCCCTCGGTGCCCTTGTGCAGAGCCTCATCGGGGATCTCGCTTCCCGGGGCGATCGGTAGGTAGGTCGAGAGGTACTTGACCAGCCCATCGAGGTCCCAGTTCTCAGGATGCCGGCTCTCGCAGTGCTGGTCGACGCCCTTGACGATGATCTCCCGCACGTAGCTGAGGATGTTCCCGCGCGCGTCCGCGCCCTCGAGAACCTTCCGGCGCTCCTCGTACACGATCTGCCGCTGCTTGTTCATCACGTCGTCGTACTCGACCACGTGCTTGCGGGCGTCGAAATGCATGCCCTCGACCTTCTTCTGCGCGCTGGCGATCGAGCGAGCCACCCACGGGTGCTCGATCGGCTCGACCTCGAGGCTGGTCATCAGCCGGCCGATGCGATCCGCCGCCGGGCCGAAGATCTTCATCAGGTCGTCCTCGAGCGAGATGAAGAACTTGCTCGATCCCGGGTCTCCCTGGCGCCCTGAGCGGCCGCGCAGCTGGTTGTCGATGCGCCGGCTCTCGTGGCGCTCAGTGCCGATGATGTGCAGACCACCCACCTCTTTGACGCCAGAGCCGAGCACGATGTCGGTGCCGCGGCCGGCCATGTTGGTGGCGATCGTCACCGCTTTCGGCTGACCGGCCTCGGCCACGATCGCCGCCTCACGCTCGTGCTGCTTGGCGTTGAGGACGTTGTGCTTCAAGCCGCGGCGCTCGAGCATCTTGGCGAGACGCTCGGACTTCTCCACCGACACCGTTCCGACCAGGACCGGACGGCCTTGCTCGTTCATCTCCACGATCTCGTCGATCACAGCTTCGAACTTCGACTTCTCGGTCTTGAAGATGACATCGGGGCTGTCGGTGCGCACCATCGGCCGGTGCGTCGGGATGACGACGACATCGAGACCGTAGATCTTGTGGAACTCCTCCGCCTCGGTCACCGCCGTTCCGGTCATACCCGCGAGCTTTTCGTACTGGCGGAAGTAGTTCTGGACGGTGATCGTCGCGATCGTCTTCTGCTCCTGCTGGACCTTGACGCCTTCCTTCGCCTCGACCGCCTGGTGCAGACCGTCCGACCAGCGCCTTCCCGGCATCGTGCGGCCAGTGAACTCGTCGACGATAACGACCTCCGCGTCCTTGACCAGGTAGTCACGGTCGCGCAGGAACAGTGACTTGGCTTTCAAGGCCTGGTTGATCTGGTGCGCCTCGATCACGTTCTCAAGGTCGTAGATGTTGCGGATCCCCGTCCAGCGCTCCATCTTGGCGATCCCCGTCTCGGTCAGCGACGCGGACTTGTGCTTGAGGTCGACCTCGAAGTCCTCGCCCTCGGTCAGCCGCGCGGCCCAGCGCGCGTACTGGTAGTACTTCTCCGTCGACTCCTCGGACTGGCCCGAGATGATGTGTGGAGTTCGCGCCTCGTCGATCAGGATCGAGTCAACCTCGTCGACGATCGCGTAGTTCAGATCGCGCTGGCTGCACTGCGAGAGGTCGCGTGCCATATTGTCCCGCAGGTAGTCGAACGCGAGCTCGGAGTTGGTCGCGTACGTGATGTCGGCGCCATACGCCTCCTTCTTGCTCGCCGGGCGCAGATGCTGCAGGCGACTATCGCCGTGCGTCTCATCGAGGTAGTCGGGGTCGTACACGAACGTGCCGGCGGTACCGACGTTAATGCCGACTGACATGCCAAGCACGTGGTAGATCGGCCCCATCCACCCGGCGTCGCGGCGGGCGAGGTAGTCGTTGACCGTGACCAGGTGCACGCCGTTGCCTGCGAGCGCGTTGAGGTAGAGCGCCAGGCTCGCCACAAGGGTCTTGCCTTCGCCGGTCTTCATCTCCGCGATCTTTCCCTGGTGGAGCACGATGCCGCCCACCAGCTGCACGTCGAAATGCCGCAGGCCGATGGTGCGCCGGCTCGCTTCGCGGCACAACGCGAACGCCTCAATCAGCAGCTCATCGAGGTCGTAGTCCTCACGCGCCTTCGCACGGAGCTCGTCCGAGCGCACGCGGAGAGCGGTGTCGTCGAGGTCCTGGAGCTCAGGCTCGAGAGCGTTGATCGCCTCGGTCACCGCGAGGTGCCGCCTGACTTCGCGCTCGTTCGGATCGAGCAGCCGCGAAAGGATGACCATGTTCTGAACTAGAGGTTACCCGGCCGGGGCGGATCTAAATCGAGGCTACGGTATGATCGGTTGGATCACGGCCAAGGATCCATCCGCGCGCCGGACCATGATCTGGATCTCGCCTGAGTCCTCGTCCAGGTAAACCACAACCGGCTGGCTGTCGGCCTGGAGCTCCGAGATGGCCTCCTCCTCGGACATCGGGCGCAGCTTGAAGCGCAGGCGCTCCGGCTCGCTCGGACGCGGCCCTGGGCGGTGGCCGGTCCTCGGAACCCGCACCGGTGAGACCGACTGCTTGCGGTGCGTCACCTTCTCTTTGAAGGCCACCACCTGGCGATCGATCTTGTCCAGGGCGAGGTCGAGGGCAGACTGCGGGTCGGCGCCCCGCTCGCGGGCGTACAGCACCGGCGCCCTGCGCCCGTCCAGGTGCAGATTGATGCGGCACACGGTCGTCGCAAGACCGCTTCGCTTGCGTTCTTCCGAGAACTCCACCTCGGCATCCGCCACTTTGCCGAAGTGCCGCGCAAGGCGAGTCAGCTTGCGGTACGCCGTCTCGCGCACCTCCTGCCCCAGACCGTTGGTACGGTCGTGCAGGACGACCTTCACAACCCGAGTGTAAGACGGGCGCCAAAAGCTGTCTAGCGGCTGGAGGCCTTGTATCCGGGAGGCGGCGGGAACAGCACCGTGATCTCCTTCGGCAGGGGAATTCCCTGGGCGAACATTCGGTCGAGGATCTTCGGACGCAGGCCGGTTGGCCTGAACTCGGCGATGACCTTGCCGTCGGGCGTGGCGCCCTTCTGCTCCATCACGAAGATGTCCTGCATCGTGATCACATCCTGCTCCATACCCACGATCTCGGTGATCGCAGTGACCTTGCGCGAACCGTCGCGGAGTCGGCCGAGCTGGACGATCAGGTTGATCGCATTGGCAACCTGCTGCCGGATCGCCCGCACCGGCAGGTCGACGCCTGCCATGAGGACCAGCGTCTCCAAGCGCGCGAGGGCATCGCGGGGACTGTTGGCGTGCAGCGTGGTCATCGAGCCGTCGTGGCCCGTGTTCATGGCCTGCAGCATGTCGAGAGCCTCGCCGCCACGGCACTCGCCGACGACGATGCGCTCAGGGCGCATACGGAGGGAGTTGATGACGAGGCGCTGGATCGTGATCTCTCCCTCGCCGTTGATGTCCTTGGGCCGTGTCTCGAGCCGGCAGACATGCTCCTGATGGAGCTGAAGCTCGGCCGCGTCTTCGATGGTGACGATGCGGTCCTCGACCGGGATAAACCCGGATAGCACGTTGAGGAAGGTGGTCTTGCCGGTGCCGGTGCCTCCGGCCACGATGATGTTGGCTTTGGAGAGCACGGCCGCCTTCAGGAAACCGAAACCAGCCTCATTGGAAGTCCCGAACCGGATCAGGTCTTCGACCTGGTACGGGTCACGCGCGAACTTACGGATCGTGAGCAGCGGGCCATTGAGGGCCAGCGGCCGGATGACCGCGTTGACGCGGGAGCCGTCGGCAAGACGGGCGTCGCACAGCGGCGAGCGCTCGTCGATGCGCCGGCCCACGGTGCGGACGATGAACTGGATCACATTGAGGAGCTGATCTTCGTCGACGAACTTGATGTTGGTCAGCACAACCTTGCCGGCCATTTCGACGTACACATGGTCGTTGCCGTTGACCATGATCTCGGTCACGCGGTCGTCCCGGATCAGGGGCTCGATCGGCCCGAGCTGTTGGTAGTACTCGTCGATGTTGATGCCTGGGATCCGGACTGCCATTCGGCTAGCCTCCAGCTCGGGAATTCCCCGGCGAGGCTCAGCCTCGCCGACGCTTGATTGACCGACCGCCAACTATACATTCACGCGCGCGACCGAGACCCCTATTACGGGCCCCGATCCGGCTTGTCCTAGGGCATTCGCGCAGGCGTCCAGCGTCGCTCCTGTGGTCGCCACGTCGTCGATCAACAGGATCGCCCGACCGTCGAGGGCCGGACCACGCCACGCAAACGCGTCCTTGACGTTCGCGAAGCGCGTCCGGCGATCGTTGCCAACCTGCGGCGGAGTGGGACGCGTACGTACGAGTTCTCCAGCCGGCCGCTCAAGAGCCAGCCGCCGTCCCAATTCGCCGGCGAGAAGCTCCGCCTGGTTGAACCCACGCTGGCGCATACGGTCGCGATGCAGTGGCACCGCGACGACCCAATGTGCGGCCACTCCCTCGACCACTAGCCGCTCGGCGAGGAGCAACGCGAGCGGACTGGCGAGACGCCGCCAGCCGCCG
>Ga0209690_1001842_pt1 | contig 12125 bp, 9 predicted proteins | sample GraSoiAngelo_150_FD_186164 | JGI IMG/M metagenome (GOLD analysis project Ga0209690, IMG submission 186164) | Grasslands soil microbial communities from the Angelo Coastal Reserve, California, USA - 14_1009_09_40cm (SPAdes) (version 2) | ecosystem: Environmental > Terrestrial > Soil > Grasslands ...
TTTGCGCCAATGTAGATCTTTACGCCGCGCCCGTGTTTTGGATGCTTGGGTTTCCCCCCGAGTTAAACACGCCCCTGTTCGCTGCGTCGCGCGTGGCCGGCTGGTGTGCGCACGTGACTGAGCAACACGACCATAATCGCCTGATCAGGCCGCGTTCGCTTTACGTTGGGCATGAATTACGCCCATATGCGGGAGCGTCTGGCAAGAGCGCGTGACACTTCGAGCTGTAACGGCGGTCTGTGACCGTCGGGCTTAGTATTTTTCGGCGCTCGTAGAGCGCCGCTACAATGAAAGAATCGCAGTCACTTCAGGAAAAGTACGCACCGAACAATGCCTGCTGGGGCTGTGGGCCGGCGAATCCCGAAGGGCTACATATCCGGAGCTTCCCAAGAAATGGTGAAGTCGTCGCGGAATGGAAACCGGATAGAAAATACGAAGCCTTCGAGGGCGTTTTGAATGGCGGTGTCATTGGCACGTTGCTCGATTGCCATTGTAATTGGACAGCCGCCTATCATCTGATGAAGCGTGCGAAGGAGGAGCACCCGCCATGCACGGTCACTGCGGAATATGCGATCAAATTGCTCCGGCCAACTCCGACGAATGATGCGGTGTTTCTTTCCGCCAAGGTTGTCGATCTGACCGATGATCGCGCGACCGTCGAAGGAACACTGAGCGCCGGCGGAAAAACTTGCGCAACCTGCCGCGGAATTTTCGTCGCAGTGAAAGAAGGCCATCCCGCGCATCACCGATGGTAGGGACGCCGCGTTGCGGCGTCCGGTCGGTGCAATGCGCTGACCCTGCCAAGAATTCGCTGCCCGAATTTCGCCGATGCGCAATTCGGAAAGCGCGCTTAGATCTCATTCATGAAAACATCAACACTTCGCATTGTTCCTCTTCCCACCGAAGTCGCGGAGGAAGCACGGCGTGCAGTACAGTCCGGCGCAGAGGACCACACTGTCATCATGGTGGATTCGGCGACTGGTTATCCGTGCCGCCACTGTTTGCGTTGGGCACAACCTGGCGAGCGTGTCATTCTATTTCCCTACGCTTCGATTCCTGCCGGTCATCCGTACTCAGAGACTGGTCCAATCTTCGTTCATGCTGAGCCATGCGAACGTTACGACGCGACACGGGAATACCCGGCAGAATTTCGCAATGGGCGCGTGTTTCGTGCCTATAATGCAAATTACAACATGATCGATGCAGAGATCGCGAACGGGAGCAAACTGGAAGCAGTGATTGAAAAACTGTTTCAAAATCCAGACACCACATTCGTGGATGCGCGCAGCGTCACTCGCGGCTGTTTTACGTTCCGAATCCAACGCGCATGAAAAGACCGCGAACCGTCGACGGTAAATGTAGCCACGGCGCTGTGTCGCTGTGCCCGGTGGCAGTTCGCAAAGCGCCTCGACACGTAAGGCGGCTACAGGAATTTCCTGCCCGAATTTCGTCGATGCGTCAACGCGCGCGAGTGCTTAATCTTTATACATGAAAACACTGGAACTTCTTCCTCCGACCGAAACGATGTATCGCGCGTTGGTGAACCGCGATCCGAGTTTTGAAGGCATATTTTTTGTCGGAGTGCGTACGACGGGAATTTTCTGCCGGCCTACCTGTACGGCGAAAAAGCCAGCACGCGAGAACGTCAATTTCTTTGCGACACCGAGTGAGGCGTTGGTCAGCGGTTATCGTCCCTGTCTGCGCTGCCACCCAATGGATCCAAACAAGCGTCCGCCCAAATTGATCGAGCGTCTCCGTACGGAGGTCGAGCGCGCCCCGGGCGGGCGGCTCACAGACAAGGAACTGGCGGCGCTGGCGATCGATCCCTCTACCGCGCGCCGTCAATTCAAACGTCATTATGGAATGACCTTTCAAGCTTATCATCGCGCGCGCCGAATGGGCCTTGCGTTGAGCCAGGTGCGGCAAGGTGGCCGCGTGGAAGAGGCGCGAAACGGCAGCGGCTTTGAATCTGAGAGCGGTTTTCGAGAAGCGTTTACGAAGATTTTTGGCGAACCGCCAACGAATGCGAAGGCGCGCGCGCCTCTGCTTGCGGAGCGAATCGATACGCCCCTGGGAGCTATGATCGCCGCGGCTGACGACGAAGGTTTGCGCTTGCTCGAGTTTATCGACCGCCGCGCGACCGAACGCGAGTTGTCGACCTTGCGAAAGCGATTGCGAACGAACGTAGTGCCGGGGAAACACCGTCATCTGGAGGCGGTCCGTTCGCAATTGGCGGATTACTTCTCCGGCAAAAACCTAGAGTTCAATATTCCACTCGCGCCGGTTGGCTCGCCATTTCAACTGCGAGCCTGGAAAATTTTGCGATCCATTCCCGTGGGCGAAACGCGTTCGTACTCCTGGATGGCGAAACGTTTGGGCGATGAAAATGCACGTCGCGCTGTCGGGCGGGCAAACGGAACGAATATGATTTGCATCATGATCCCATGTCATCGCGTCATTCGCGCGGACGGAACGTTGTGCGGTTACGGCGGGGGGCTATGGCGCAAGAAATGGTTATTAGATCACGAGCGTCGCTGGACTGAGAAATGAGAAGTGATTGGTGAGAAGTTAGAAGTTGACCGTTTCCACGAATCACTTCTCCCTTATCACAATTCACTTTCTGAACACCTGGTGTCCATTTTCAAACTCAGCGTTGGCCTTGTTTTCAACGTAGCCTTTTACGCGCTCCTGCTCTTTGTGCCCGCCAGCACGTTGCACTGGTGGCGTGCATGGGTGTTCCTTGCTGTAACGCTGATCGTCACGGCCGCGGCCGTGTTGAGCATTTTCCCGATAATGCCGGCTTGCTCTCGGAGCGCTACAGAGGACTCATCCAAAAAGGACAGCCGCTGTGGGACAGAATTCTCGTGATCTTGCTAGTCGTCTCGTATGTCGGGCAAATTAGCTTTATTCCGCTCGACGTATTCCGTTTCCACTTCATGCTTAGGCCCGGCCCGCTCGTTTCATTTTTCGGGCTCGCACTTTTCGTCGGCGGCTGGTGGATCTTGACCCTTGCGATGAAAGTCAATCCGTTCGCTGTGCCGGTGGTGAGGCTGCAGGAAGAAAGACATCAGCGAGTTATCGACACGGGCGTTTATGCCGTGGTGCGGCATCCGATGTATGCGGGCTTTGCGCCGATGGTCATCGGTCCGGCGTTGTGGCTGGAATCGTCCGCTGCCGCTTTGACAGCGATCCTTCCTATCGCAGTGCTAGCGGTGCGGAGCGTATTTGAGGAACGATTTTTGAAACGGGAACTCGAAGGCTACAAAGCCTACACGCAGAAAGTCCGCTACCGGCTGATCCCATTTGTCTGGTAAATGCCGGGGGCCGCGATTCGGTGACCAACCGCCAATCATTTATCACTAGTCACCATTCACTTTGGATCACTTCATCTGGTGTCCAGTGACCAAGCCATAAACAACTAAAGCTGCCCCCCACTAGCGGCAAAGGTGAGAACGCCAAGCGAATTCGCGGGCCGCCGAGCACGTACACCAGCAACGGCATGCGCACGTAGCCGGGCGCCGCCGAGAAAGCCGGCGAATAGTCCGCCAATTACAGCAACCATCACGAGTATCCAGAGCGATATGCTTTTTATTTCCGACTCGGCGAGTTTGGGCATTGGCCATAATTTGATTCGCCGAACCTTGTCAGAGAAACCACCGGCTGCTGACTCGTCGCCTTTGCCAGAACGCGAATCAACTGTTTATGCATTCCTCGCTCCTCTTGCATCATGACCGGATCGACACGACCTCGTCATGCAGCTCGCGCGCGATCTCTTTGCGACCGCCGGACGGAATTTTCGGAACAGAAAAGGAGCAGTTCGATCGGATTTCGCGTTTGAAGAAAAGATTAAGTAAATGCGGCACCAGGATCATGTCCCGCCAGTAGCAGACTTCATCGGCGACTGAACCCTGATCGAGTGCATATTCGATTGCGGCCGCCGCAACCGGACAGCGCAGTTGCACAGCTGATTCCAGCAACGTTGACTTGAATGGCAAGACTGTCGTGCCATCTGAACTTGTGCCTTCAGGAAAAAGCACAACCACTGAGCCGCTGGCGATCGCATCTTGGACAAGATCGACAACCGCTGAGCTGGACAATCGATGCTCGCGATCGACGAAGATTGTGCCTCCCGCGCGAGCCAGCCGTCCGAACAGCGGCCACGCCGCGACATCGCGCTTGGCGACGAACACGCACGGCCGAATCGAGCTGAGCACAGCCACGTCGAGATAGCTGAGGTGATTGCACACCAAAAGGCCAGATGGCGGCATCGAACCGCGCGTGCTCACACGGATTCCGAGCACGCGACATGCGAAACGGCTCCAGCGATGCAGCCACGCAGCGCGTGCGTGAAGACGTTGTGCTCGAGCAAAGAACGGAATCGTGATCGCATTCTCAATGAGCGCGCAGAGCGAGAAAAATACAACGGCGCATGCGCGCCAGACTCCGAGAAATGCCGTGCTCATCGTTGTAGCCGGGATCGTCGATCCCCGCTGGTCTCCAATAAACCCGGAATCAGGGATTCCGGCTACAGCGGCATCTTTCATCGGAGAAAATGCGCGCGAACAATCGCGGGCAGCGTATGAAGGTCGAGCAAGGTGAGGAAATCGATTGTGCCGAATTCGCGATCGATTGCAGGCGGACCACAAATTTTCGCGCCAATGGTGATATATGCCCGCAATAACTTCGACGAAGCGCCTGCTGTAGCCGGGATCGGTGATACCGGCTGGCGTGTGGCATCATCTCGTTCCAAGCCGGAATCATCGATCCTGGCTACGACTGCAAATTTTGGCCGGGGCTGCGTGCGAAGTGCCGGTGCAACGAGATGCCTCCGCAGTTCCTGATACAGCACCGCGCCTTCCATCGCGTCCTGTGAAGTGAGTGAACTGCATCCAATCAAAAATCGTGCTCTGCGTTTAAGCGCGTAGATGGCGATGCCACGCCAAAGAAGATGAAGCAAATTGAAGTTGCGATGCTCGGCGTGCACGCAGGCGCGACCCAGCTCGATCATTTCGCAGCGGAATCGTTCGTACGGCGCCAAATCAAATTCGCGCTCGCCATAATAACCGAGATTTGCCGCCGCCAGTTGACCGGTCTGCAAGCGATAGGTGCCGACAATTTCGCCCGTCGCGACTTCTTCGACGATCAAGTGATCGCAAAATTCGTCGAACCGATCGACATCGAGCCCAGTCACGTGCGATTCGGCCAGTCCTTCGCCGAGTTCGAGATTGAAAATCTCAAACCGCAACCGCTGGGCGCGACGCACTTCGTCCGCGCTTCGCGCCAGTCGCACCGCGTACCTCGGACGCGTCGTTCTCCACGTCTCGACGGACCTGTTCGCTTCGGTCAGTGTGTTCAATCGTGTTCTCCAGTAGTTTTACTGCGAGCGCCGTCCAGCCGGTTTGATGGCTGGCGCCGCAGCCGCGGCCGGTTTCGCCGTGGAAATATTCGTAGAAAAGAACGAGATCGCGCCAGTGCGGATCGTTCGCGTATTTCCCAATCTCGCCATGACACGGGCGCGCGCCCTTCTCGTTAGGCAAAAAGATGCTCCCAAGCCGGCGTGCCAGTTCACGCGATACCTCCTGGAGCGTGGCCATATTTCCGGAACCCGTGGGGCATTCCACTCTGAACGATTGGCCGTAAAACAGGTGGTAACGTTCAAGCGCTTCGACGATCAGAAAGTTGATCGGGAACCAAATCGGGCCGCGCCAGTTCGAGTTGCCACCGAAGAGATAACTGTTTCCCTCGCCCGGAACGTAATCGACCCGGTATTCTTCGTTGCCTACGCGGAAGACGTACGGTTTGTCACCATGGACGCGCGAGACGGAGCGCAGTCCATAAGGTGAGAAAAATTCATTTTCATCTAGCATGTAGCGGAGTGCGCGCCGCAGCCGCTCCCGCGTTGGGATTGCTAGCATCCGGTTCCCCGTGAAGGGGCAGACTTCGCAATAAGTGACGAGCGATGCGAGGTCTTTGCGGTAATTGAGGAACCACTCCATCCGTTTCTTGAATCCGGGAAGTTTGTTAATCTTCGCGGTCTCGAGATTTTCCACGGCGATCAACGGTAGGAGCCCGACGAGCGACCGCGTCCGCAGCGGAATCATTTGGCCGTCATGCTTTAGCTGGTCGTAGTAGAAGCCGTCTTCCTCGTCCCACAGACCCGTTCCTCCGAGCGAGTTCATGGCGTCAGTGATGCCGATGAAGTGCTCAAAGAACTTGGAGGCCATGTCTTCGTACGCCGGATTGGTTTCCGCCAGCTCGATGGCCATGGAGAGCATCGTGAGACAATAAAAGCCCATCCACGCGGTGCCGTCGGCCTGTTGCAGGAATCCACCAGTTGGCAGCGGCTTCGAACGATCGAAGACACCAATGTTGTCGAGTCCGAGAAAACCACCCGAGAAAAGATTATTGCCTTCCGCGTCTTTGCGGTTGACCCACCAGGTGAAGTTGAGCATCAGCTTTTGAAACGTGCTTTCAAGGAAAGCGCGATCGCGCTGGCCGCGTGGGCCAGTCATTTTGTAAACGCGCCATGCCGCCCATGCGTGCACGGGAGGATTCACATCGCCAAACGCGAATTCGTAAGCGGGAATCTGCCCATTTGGATGCATGTACCATTCGCGGAGAAAAAGATTGAGCTGCTTCTTTGCAAAATGCGGATCGATTTTCGAAAATGGAATCATGTGGAACGCCAGATCCCAGGCGGCGAACCACGGATATTCCCACTTGTCCGGCATCGAGATGACGTCCCGGTTGAAAAGATGCGTCCACTCCCGGTTCCGACCGAACTTTCGCTCCGGAGGAGGCAGTGGCTGCGCCGGGTCGCCTGCCAGCCAGTCGCGAATGACGTAATTATAAAATTGTTTGCTCCAGAGCAGTCCGGCGTAACCCTGGCGCGCGACTTTCTTCGACTCCTTATCCATCTCCGAGGGAATAAGCGTGTCATAAAATTCGTCCGCCTCTTTAATCCGCTGAGCGAGAATCCGATCGAAATCAGCAAATGGATTCGCCGACGCTTCGTCCTTTGCGGAAAGCCGCAACTTCACGATCTGCGATTGTCCTGGTTCGATCTCCAGGACGTAATGCGGCGCAAATTTTGTGCCGGTTTGTGCGGGATTCACCGCGTCTGCCCGCCCATGCACGACATATTCGTGAAACGCGTCTTTCACAAAGGGCCGACCGTTCGCATAACCGTGAAGACGCAGAGCGTTCGTCTCGTTCTCAGTGAAGAGCGCCGTCGCGTTGCCTTGGTAAGCAAATTGATATTCGCCAAGCTGATCGTGGTGAACATGGGCGAGGCCGTCACGTTCCAGCGCGATTAATGGCTTGGTCGTGCAGTCCTCCGGGATTTCGCCCCACGACCACGTGTTCCGAAACCAAAGCGTCGGCAAGAGGTGCAACGTCGCCTTTTCCGGGCCGCGATTCGCAATCGTCAGGCGAATGAGAATGTCGTTCTCGGAAGCCTTGGCGTATTCGGCGAACACATCGAAGTAGCGATCCTCATTAAAGACGCCGGTATCGATCAATTCAAATTCGGACGCGCCCAGGCCGCTCCGCCGATTTTCCTCGAGCAGCCATCCATAAGGATATTCGGCCTGCGGATATTTGTAGAGCGCCTTCATGTAAGAGTGCGTCGGCGTTGAGTCGAGGTAGAAATAAAGTTCCTTCACGTCCTCGCCGTGATTGCCTTCCGAGCCAGTTAAACCGAACAGTCGCTCCTTCAAAATCGGGTCCTTACCGTTCCAAAGCGCGAGAGCGAAACACAGCCGGCATTGCCGATCGGTAATGCCGAGTAAACCGTCCTCGCCCCAGCGGTAAGCGCGGCTGCGAGCGTGATCATGCGGAAAATAATCCCAGCAATTTCCGTAAGGCGAATAATCTTCGCGCACCGTGGCCCATTGGCGTTCCGACAAGTACGGGCCCCACCGTTTCCAGTTCTTGGTGCGTGCTGCGTCTTCCTGAAGTCGCTGATGCTCTGCGGTAGCGGTTGCAACCATGTCGATTGGTCGAGTGTGCGGGCAATTCCTTACGCCGTGACGCGATTATTGATCTTTTCCGCAGTGGAAAGATGCTCACGATTCCACGGTGCAGCCCCGGTCTCGGTCTGCGTGTGGGCAAGCGCGCGTTGGTCGAGAAATTGCACGAAATCTTTTGTGAAAAGAACATCCAGCGCCCAATCGATCGCCACGCGCACTTTCTTTTCCATGCGCGGCAGTTTGTTCCAGTAAATTCCGCGCCAGAGAAACCAAGCCAGGAACCCGGAAAAGTTCACGCCAAAGATTCGCGCGACACCGGTGCGCCGCCCGATCGCAGCCAGCGCTCCGAGCGTTTTGAAACTGAACGGCTTTTTCGGCGCTCCGTAAACGCTCGCGATAATGTTTTGAGCGACGACTTTGCCTTCGCGAGATGCATGTTGCGCGGTCGGCGGACAATATTTGCCAGTCGCGGGATCGGGCACCAATGCGCAGTCACCCAGCGCCCACAAACCATCCACGCTTTCCACCTCGAGATTCGCATTTACTTTGATCCGACCGCGTTCTTTTGGGCACGGGACAAGATCGAGAATCGGATTCGGCGATATGCCAGCGGTCCAGACCAGCGTTGAACTGACGATCTTTTCGCCATTGCTGAGTTCGATTTCATTTGGCCGCACGGCCGCGACTTTGGTCTTCGGGCGAATCTCCACTCCATAACGGCCGAGCTTTTCGCCCAGCTCCGGCAAGATGTATTCGCCCGGATGCACCAGCACGATCCGGAGCATTTCCTCTTTGAGGTTTGGATAGAATGGCAGTGCGTCACGCAGAAAATCGTTGATGCTGGCAATTGTTTCGACGCCAGCGAAACCGCCACCGGCAACGACGAACGTCAATAGTGGCGGACGTTCTGCACGTGCGCATTCGGTATCAGCCTCCTCCAAGTGTGCGATTAGCCGATTACGCAACTGGATTGCGTCGCCGAGCGATTTCATTGTCAGTGCGCGCTCTGCGACTCCGGGCAAGCCGAAGAAATTCGTTACCGATCCGAGCGCGAGAACCAGATGGTCGTATTCGAGCGTATGCGAATGCCGATCGAAGCCATGTGAGACAACGACTTCTTTTTTGTCGATGTCGATCTTGTCCACGTCGCCGCAGAAAAAATTCACGTGCCGAATCATTTTGCGGATCGGATTAACGATGTTTGTCAAATCCAGATCGCTCGCAGCGATCTCGTGCAGCATCGGCGTGAACAGAAAAAAGTTCTCGCGAGCGCCCGCGTAAAGCCCGCCGAATCCACCGCCAAGAATGAGGACACGCGTTCTCTCGCTCATCGCAATCAGTTAAAGAACGCTGCGCTCCAGGCGGAGTAATTCTCCGAGCGACCACGCCTGGAATGGGCAGCCTCGCGGCGTGTGCGGCGGTTCGGCATCGCAAATTTCCGAGACATGACCCAGTCCGGCGTGATTCAGATGCTCGTAGAGCGGTGGAAGAAATTGTGTGCGCGCTTTCTTTTTCGCTCCGGCGTTGGAGCCATGCACGCGCACCCATGCTTCAACAAATGGGCCAATCAACCAGGGCCAGACAGTGCCCTGATGATAACTGCCGTCGCGTTCGGCTACGCTCCCGCCATAATGCGCCGCGTATCCAGGTTCACCCGGGGCGAGCGAGCGCAAACCGACCGGCGTGAGCAAAAGCTTCTCTACCGAATCTACAACATGACGCGCCTTTTCTTTCGAGAGCAACGTGAGCGGCAATCCTCCAATAGCGAAGATTTGGTTCGGTCGAAATGTAAGATCGACAACGCCCGGTTGATGATCGCAATCGATGACGTCGGCGAGGTAACCAGCGTGTTCGCTCCAGAATTTGCTTTCGAACGCCGCGCGTCCTTTCTCGAACAGCGGTTGCCAACGCGCGGAAAATTTCGCGGCAATCGCAAGCGCGTTTAGCCACAGCGCCTGAATTTCCACCGGCTTCCCAATTCGTGGCGTGATCTCCCTTCCCTCAACTCGCGCATCCATCCAGGTGAGCTGCTGACCGGGTTCGCCAGCTGAGAGTAATCCGTCGCGATCGGCACGAATGCCGAAGCGCGTTCCTTCATTATAGCCAGCAAGAATCGCTTCGATCGCCGCTCGCAATTTCTTCGTGTGACAGTCATCCGTGACCAAGGGCTGGTTCTCAGCGGCGAGAAGATAATCGTTTACAGCGATGACGTACCAAAGGGACGCATCGACAGAATTAAACTCCAGTTGGGCACCTTGATCAGGAAAGCGATTTGGCAACATGCCTTGCGAAACAGTGCCGGCCCACTCGACCAAAATGTCGCGCGCGTCTTCGAGTCGGCCAGTGGCGACGCAGAGCCCACGAAGCGCAATGAACGTGTCGCGGCCCCAATCGCCGAACCACGGGTAGCCAGCGATGAGAGTCTTGCCTTTGCCGCGTTTTACCAGATACGCGTCGGCGGCGCGTTCGAGCGGACTGGAGAAATATTCCCGGCGGCGCTGCTCGATCGTTCTGACCTGGGCATAACGCGCTTCGATGGATTCGATCTCGCTGATCGCGTGTCCTTCAGCCGCGAGCATTAGCACCGTCGGTTTTTGGGAAAGTGAAAATTCGAAGACACCGGGCGACGCGAGATCTTCCACGGAATCGAGTCCGCGGGCCTGTTCTTCCAAATACACGAAATTGCGATACCACGTCGGCTCGTGCGTGTAGTACCCGTTCGAATACGCAATGATCGCCGGAACTCCGTCGTAAGATCGAAAGGTTATCCGTTCGCCAGCCTGTTCGCCATCGAAACGGAACGAACCATTCTCATGGTGCGTCGAATGAAAATCGCGACCGGATAGAAATGGCCGCACTTTCAACTTGAGACCGAGATCACCGATCCCGGCGACCATGCGCCAAGAGACGAATACCGCCGATTCGCCTTTCGGAACGAACAGCTCCTGCTCAACGATGAGATCGTCGTCGATCTTGTAACGCCAGCGCGGCCATGGTTCGTATTCGAAGAATTCAATGCGCGAGGCGCCGTCGGGATGAATCACGTCCGGCACATAGCGTTGCGATGAAATCGCAAATGTGCCGCGTGGCGTCTCCACCCATGCGTCGAATCCGTTTACCAGCACCATCCGGCCGGCGGGCGGTGTCGTCGCCGTAAGAAGAAGCGCGTGGTACCGGCGACTGCGGACTCCTGAGACCGTTCCACTCGCGAATCCGCCCAAGCCGTCCGCTTCAAGCCACTCGGCCCGCTCTGCGCCCGGAGGGCAGCCACTTGAGTCAAGTGGCTGGGCCGCCCAGCCTGTTCTTTTCGGCTGACCCTGTCCAGCGTACGATTCTTGCTGAAGGGGCTGCCCGCCAGAGGCGGGTCCGGCGGCGTTAGGATCAATTGGATTCATGCCGCGAACTGGAATCGATGCGGAACAGCAAAATAACGAGCGCGGATAGGATCACGATTGTCACAGGTTCAGCCTCCAGTCTCGAAGCCGGGATAAAGCGTCATGCCGCCATCGACGAAGAGCGTTGCGCCCTGGATGTAGTCGGATTCATCGCTGGCAAGCCAAACGGCGACCCGCCCGAGTTCTTCCGGTTCGCCGATGCGTTTGTAAGGAATTAATTTGAGCAGTTCGTTGTAATGCTCCGGCGTGTCCCACGCCTGCATATTGATCGGAGTTCGAATCGCGCCAGGGGCAATCGAGTTCGCGCGGATCCGATAGGGCGCAACTTCCTGGGCGATGCTTTTCATCATCAACATCACGCCCCCTTTGGACGCGGCGTAATTCACATGACCGGCCCATGGGATCACTTCGTGCACCGAGCTGATGCAGATAATTTTGCCGGCACAACACGAAACTTCCGGCTTTACACCGCGCCGCTTAAATTCGCGAATGGCTTCACGGGAACAGAGAAATTGTCCAGTGAGATTGACGCTGATCACTTTGTTCCATTGCGCCAGCGTCATCTGATCAACCGGCGCGTCCTGCTGGAGGCCGGCGTTATTAATCAAGATGTCGACGGTGCCGAACTCATCGCGCACGGCCTGGAACATCTTGGCGACATCATCTTCATTCGAAACGTCGGCACGATAAGCGAACGCTGTGTGGCCGTGCCCGCGCAGTTCATCGACCATGGCCTGCGCTTTGTCTTCGCCGGCGACAT
>Ga0209690_1001843_pt1 | contig 12120 bp, 13 predicted proteins | sample GraSoiAngelo_150_FD_186164 | JGI IMG/M metagenome (GOLD analysis project Ga0209690, IMG submission 186164) | Grasslands soil microbial communities from the Angelo Coastal Reserve, California, USA - 14_1009_09_40cm (SPAdes) (version 2) | ecosystem: Environmental > Terrestrial > Soil > Grasslands ...
ACATGGCACTTCGCTCGAGGTTCTGCACGGTCAAGGAAGCTTCCAGGCTGTCGCCCTGCAATTGCTCAGTGGGACTGTTGGACATAAAAAACCCTCCACGTCCGAAAAGTGACGACGGGAGGGCAGACAACGCACCATGCGTGTCAGCCTACATGAACTCCCCCCGCCGGTCGAATCGTCCGATGCTTGTCGTATGGCCTCCTTTGTTGAAGAACACTGTCGAGACACCCTCTTGTGGCACTACGAACGCGTACACAAAGTTGGATGCCAGGGTTGATTTGTCAAGAACATGAAGGTGCTCGACACGATAGCGTTGCATGCGGCCTAACGGATCGCGCTTAAGCTGCGGGCGACTCGCCCGCCGGCGCAAGAGTAGTGGACGACAGTCCGTGCCCGCCAGGGCACAACACAACGGCCTCCGCTAAGGCGATAAACGCCCGCCGGCTTCAAGCGCTTGTTAGGCGGCGCGTCGTACAACCTCATGCTGGCCTGTCGCAACTGATCATCCATGGCGTACCGAATCGGTCCGTGAGCACCCCGAACCGGCGTGCCCAATGAGTCTCTTGAACCGGCATCTGCACCGTGCCTCCTTCTGAAAGCATTTCGAAAAGGCGATCGGCGTCTGCGGGGGCATCGAGATCGAGGGTGAGTGAAAGGCCCTGTGGGCTTCGATAACTGCCGGGGGGAGCATCGGCAGCTCCGAGCGTCTGATCGCCCAAGGAGAACGTCGCATGATAGATCCGCTTGGCCCACTCAGGTGGGACCTGCGCGGCAATTGGTGACTGCGCATACGTCATCATATAGACGATCTTGCCGCCCAGACACCGCTCGTAAAACTTGAGCGCCGCCTGGCATTGGCCGTCGAACGACAGGTACGGGTTGATCTTCATATGGTGCTCGTACGCCGAGATGAAGACGTACTCTGCGCGCCGCCTAACGGATCGCGCTTAAGCTGCGGGCGACTCGCTCGCCGGCGCAAGGTTGTTGGACGACAGTCCGTGCCCCGCCAGGGGCACAACACTCCGCTTCCTCTAAGCGATCACCGCCCGACAGCTTCAAGCGCTTGTTAGGCAGCAGGGCTATTCGACGCGCCGATAAATCTCTTCGAGCTTGAGGTCGCGTACTTTCTTCCCATCCTGAAGAATTGGCAAATTGCCGTTTTGGTAAAGCCGATCGCCGTCGGTCCGGCACGAAAAAGGAATCGACTGCCCGATATAGGCGGGATCTGAGAAGAACTCGACTTTCTCGGTGTATGTTGTGCCTTGAACCGTGTACGTACCGCTACCAGCGCCAGTGGTCCGGAACATCTGTAGCGAATCGGCAGTCGTTCGTAATTCCTTTGGGCTGGCATCATCCCTCGCGATCCAGACCCATCGACTCCTGGTTATGAACTTCAGCTGGTGCAAGGTCGTCGGGTACGGCTGACCATCGGCTTTTCCAGAAACGAGCTCCCATACTCCTACGAGCCGACAGCCAGTCTGAACCTGTACAGGACGAGCGACGACGAGTAGCAGAACGGCGGGGATCGTGAAGCGCACAGTCGCCTCCCTGTGGATGGTCACGGCGCTTGCCCTGCTGCCTAACGGATCGCGCTTGAGCTGCGGCGCCCAGGTTGGTTCGTCACAAATGGAATTTCTACCTCGACAGACGGGCGCCGCCAGCTCCAAGCGCATGTTAGACGGCGCGCTTGGCACCGAGGCTCGAACGCGCCGCGCGCGGCTGGGCGGCCGCGCCGCCTTGGGTTGAGAACCTGCCTATGGGCAGCCACTTCATTGAAGGAGGTGCGCGGTGCGGCAAGCCCGTAGCGCGGCCGTGGGGTGTGGGGCGCGGCCAACCGATCCTCCCTCGGGAGCATTCGGCGCGCGGCGCCGCGCGTACTGACCGTACCAAAGAATTAACGGGAGAAGTGTTTGTGGGGCGGCAGCGCGCCGCCTAACGGATCGCGCTTAAGCTGCAGGCGATCCGCCCGCCGGGGCAAGGGTGTGGGACGGAGTCCGTGGCCCGCCAGGGACACAACACTCTGGTTCCTTTAAGGCGATCACCGCCCGCCAGCTTCAAGCGCTTGTTAGGCAGCATTCCCCCTCGGGCAAAAGGGACCCCTTAGTGCAGCTGCTGTACCAGCCACCTGCCGGCGTGACAATAGAACCGTGCAGCGAGACCATCGTACGAGTTGCTCTCAATGACGGGCCCCTCGGTCATCTGGCCTGCGGGGCCGTTCTGTCGAGGGTTATCGCGATACCAGAAAGCGCTGAGCGGCAGGCGCTCGTTGCGTAGCAGGTGAAGCCCGTAGGGATGGTTGTGCCACGCAATTGTCGGGGGACAGCGTTGGGCGGTCGCGAGCGACGTATCAGAGACCCACACGACCAGTAAGTAACGCTCCGGACCAGCCTTGCGGTCGCACCAGTAAACTGCGCTGCGTTCACCGAACCGGTCGAGCGTCGAATCGACGTAACCCCAGACATATGGCGGATCAACACGGCCGGGATGGTCGTAAAACCCCCCGACTTCCGAGCAGCCGATTTGTCGGGCGTGTTCACGGAGCGTCTGTGGTAGCGTACCGTCCTGGCCGACGAGCGGCAGCGCCACGAAGAGCAGAAAGACGAGTGACACGAGCACCCGACAATCGTTCACTCCAAGCTCCTATTGGGAATGCTGCCTAACGGATCGCGCTTAAGCTGCGGCGCGCTGAAGAAAGATTCATTCCGTAATCTACGCGCGCCGTCAGCTTCAAGCGCTGGTTAGGCAGCAGCAGCCCACTCACGCACTCCGCCGAGCGCTCGACCGGTCACATCACTCCGGCGTCAGCGCGTCCGAGGGAGCGACGGAAACGGACCAAGAGAATCAGCAGAAAGAGGCCGACGCAACTGGTGAAGAGCGACACACCGTGATGCCGCCATGGCAGGCGCTCTGCCCGATAGCTCAAATGCCAGCTGCCAAGACGGAAACTCTCGGCAGTCTCTGTCCAAAGGGGGAACACCATCATTGCGACCAGCGCCGAGGTGAACGAGAGACCGATAGCGGCGAGGACCGCCACGTTCCGCTCGTCGGCCCGAAACCGTCGGGCGAGTCGTCCTGCGAGCGCATATGCGGTAAAGGCGTATAGCACAGTGAACGACAAGAGGACAATGGCGTCATAGAGTTCGTTGCGTAGCGCCGTATATCCACGGACCAGTCCGATATCGAGGCCATGAGTGCGAGCGACGGCGCCAAAGAGCGATGCCATGCATTCGTCGCGAGCCTGATCGTACTCCTGTGGTCCCTTTCGCCGAGCAGGCGACACGTCAGCGTAGTGGATGGCTATGGTCTCCGCCGATTCCGCGTCTCTTCGCAAGTGCGCTCGATCGGCCGACTGGGCCAGGTCCAGGCGACGGGGCGTCTCTGTTGGCCACTCACATCTCCTCGACTGCCGCTTGCTTCCAACGCAGCCACCAAGCGCGAGTGCCGCCAGAACGACCGTCCCGATGGACGTGGCCAGCCTCGCTGAGCGTTTGAGAAGAGTGGTGTTCCACGACATGGCGTTCTTGGACTGCTGCCTAACGGATCGCGCTTAAGCTGCGGCGCGCTGAAGAAAGATTCATTCCATAATGTACGCGCGCCGGCAGCTTCAAGCGCTTGTTAGGCCGCATGCGGTGCCATCTTCTGATGCTGGCTGGAACCCGACCACTCGGCGGGAGTCATCGCCCTTCGTTGCGCGGGCGGTAAGGTGCGCAAGGGCGATCTCAGGATAAGGAATGCACACCTGGTCGAAGACTTGGTGGTCCTGACGAGGATTCGCAGCCTGCCACTGCTTGGTGTGGAGCGGCGGCTTGGCGTCCGAATAGACATTCAGAACCACGTAGGCCTCGTGAGCTGCGATGAGCGAATCGGAGGACCGCAACAAGTCTACCTGGTCCAGGAGCACCGTCAGCGTCGGGTGTAGTCCTCTGGGTTGGCGGCGCCGAGTTCCTTGAGGCGGCCAGTACGCCACTCGCGGGGGGTGTATTCAGCGCTTAAGCGGTCCCAGGAAATCTTTCACCCGCGCCCAACCGGAGTTTCGAGCTGTTTCCGTCGCCTCTGGCGTGCCGCCAAAACGCATCGTGAATCGTTCGTTGACGCGAATTTCGGTCGGCGCAGGACCGAAACCCATCAACAAATGGCTTGCATTCTCGTACTGAACATTCTCGACCCGATACGAAAAGCGATTCGCGCGCAGGCGTGATTCAATACTGTTCGCCATGCGAGCGCTTGGCCACACTTCATCCGCTTTCGAGGACAGCAGCAGGACGGGTCCATGAATGTGCTCCACCTCGATGGCCGCAGCGTTGCGCACATCAGCAGGACCGTCGAGAATTTCTGTGAACTCGCGCATGGGCGCGGCGCGGTCGTAATGCCCCTGGGCGTAGGGCAGCGGCAGGCCATGTAACGTCCACGCCGCGGCACCACCTCCCACCGCGCCCCATCGCAACTCGCTTGGCGAATAGGCGATCACGCCAGCCACGTCCGGCCTGAGCGAGCCGATCATCAGCGCCAATTCCGCCCCACGTGATTCGCCCATCAGGACGATGCGGTCGGCACGGACTTCCGGACGAGCCTGGAGCCAATCGAGCGCCTCGAATATGTATTCCAGCGGTACATTGCGAAGGTGCCTCTGTTCGAGTTCCGCGGGATCACCTCCATAGTCGCGAAAATAGGCAAGAGCGAACACCGGATAGCCGGCCCGAGCGAGATCGCGCGCGGCGGCCTCATCGGGATAGCCGCCCCCCGAACCGCCAAGCATCAGGACGCCGGTCCGCCCCGAGGCGCCGGACGCGGCATAGAAATGCCCGACCAAGCCGGGGTCGCGCACGTCCACGCGCTGGACGTCTTGCGCCTGCGCGTCATGACTAGCAGCAAAAACGATAACCAGAGCAATCGCTAAGACCTTCCGACGATTCGTAGGCATCATCCACTCCATAACCTTGTTCTAAAACCCGAACCTTGGATTCGGAGGCGAAGAGGAACCGCTCGGCTTAGATAGTAGAGTATTGTAAAAGGTTGTCAGGGTCGGTTAGGGAGCTTAATCCGGACGACATCATGCGGCCTAACGGATCGCGCTTAAGCTGCGGGCGACCCGCCGGCCAGCGCAAGGGTGTGGGACGAAGTCCGTACCCCGCCAGGGGCACAACACTCCGCTTCCCTTAAAGCGATCATCGCCCGCCAGCTGCAAGCGCTTGTTAGGCGACACGCGCTCAAGAACTTCGCCGCCAACCGCGCGCCACTCCTACACCTAAGAGCAGGCCGACACCGGCGAGCCCACAGGTCAGAACCGGTGTTATGGGGGTACGGAGATTCGCCACCGCAAAGGGAGCGGCGACCGCGAATCCGACAATTCCGCCAACGAAGGCGCCACTGCGATCCTCGGGCGCAAGCCACCGCAGTTTGGTGAAGACGGCAACCGCAGCCCCGACTCCGAACACGCCTCCGACGCCCGCTCCGGCAAAGAGTCCGGGCTTCCCTGCTGCGCTGCCAAGGACGGAACCGACCACGGCACCGAGGCCTGCCAACACCCAGGTGGCGAGGAATACAGGTATGGGCTTCAAGGGAGTCGGCTTGTTCTCGAAGGTCGTGTGTTCGCCTAACGGATCGCGCTTAAGCTGCGGCGCGCTGAAGAAAGATTCATTCCTTAATCTACGCGCGCCGTCAGCTTCAAACGCTTGTTAGGCAGCGTCCCCCCACCGATGCTTCACTTCGGCAGCAGAAACACGAGACCCACCAGAAAGCGGCGAGACGAGGTTTCAACGGTGGCGCCGTTTGCCGGTTTGCCGGATCAGACCGAGCACCGCCTGCACCGCGGCGCTCCGCTCGTCCCGTCGATAGATGACATCGATCCCCCACGGCAGGTTGAAGCCAGTGATTGGCAGAACCACCGTGCCGGCTGGCGGTCGCGCCCGCTGAGAACGGAAGCCAAGGCACCACCCTTTTCCTTGTGCGACCAACGACCAGACGGCGGGGAGGCCATCGTACGTCGCATCAATGCGCGGTGTGAGGCCGATCGAATCGAGCGCCCGCAGGACCAGGTCATACAGCCCCGGGTGAAACGCGCGCTCCGGGAATAGAAATGGCACATCGGCCAGGTCCGCCGCTTCGAGCTTGCGGCGTTGAGCGAGCGGGTGACCCGAGCTGAGCAGCGCGGCATCCACGCGATCCTTGGCAATGCGATGGTGCGCGAATGCTTGGTCGCCACCCACACCGACATAGGAATGGGCCAGGCCCAGATCGATCTTGCCTCGCGCCAGTGCCGGCGGCTGGAGGGGGCTTGCCATTTCCTCAATCATCACCCGCACCTCAGGGTAGCGAGCCGCGCACTCGGCCAGCATTCCGGTCAGGATCGCGCTGGTCACCGTGGTCGCCACGGCGCCGACCACGCACCGAGCCTCCATCCCTCGCCGCGCCCGCAATGCTTCTTCAAACAACTGTTCCAGCGACAGTAGCAGCTCCGGACAATCCTCTGCCAGGGAGGCGCCGGCCGGCGTTAGGATCACTCCCCGGGCGGAGCGTTCTAGGAGTGGGACGCCGACGGCGTGCTCCAACTCGTTGAGTTGCCGTGACACGCTCGGTTGTGCGACGCCGAGCTGCTCCGCCGCCCGGCCGATGCTCCTGGCCCCAGCGACCGCAAGTAACGCCCGCAGATGCCGGATTTCGACCATCAGAGGCACCCTGCCCCCGCTGCTCCGCCGCGTCGAGCCGGCTCCCGCTGGCGGCAGCAGCTGCGACTGAATCACCACACGTGCGCCCGGTCGGCGTCGCACCACCTCGAGCAACTTGTCGAGCGCAGTCCGAACGACAGGCCGTCGCTCGCTCCGACGCCACATCGCGTACGTGAGAACCTTGAACTCGAACCCCTCGATCGGAACGGTGCTGGTGCCCCCGGGAGGCGCCAGCGCGCGTGCCCGGGTCACCAACGCCCATCCGCGGCCCGCCGCCACTGCCATGTGCGCGTCCTGAATAGTGCCCTCGACGATCATCAGTGGTGACCGCAGGCCGCCTGCGCGCAACGCGCCGAGCACGCGCTCGAATACTCCGTCGGAATAGCCGTGCTTCGGCAGGACCAACGGCAGATCGCCCAATCCGCTCACGGTCACTCCGCAATGCCGAGCGAGCGCGTGCGCAGTGGGTACGAGAGCCTGATCGGCCGTTTCCTCCCACAGAGGCGCGACGATAATGGCGGCACCATGCGGTGCAGGGGCCGCGCCGAGCCCGAGGTCGATCACACCGGCGTGCAGCTGTTCGAACAGCTCCGGTTGATCGAGGTCCTGCAGTACCAGCGCGATCTCCGGATGGTCGCGTCTCAGCTCCTCCTGGACGGCACTGGGTAACCCAAGCGCGAAAAACGCGCGCAAGGCGCCGATCACAACGCGACCCCGCCGACCTGCCGCGGTCGCTTCGGCACGCTCGAGTGCGATCGCCGTGTTCGCCAGAATGCGGGGTGCGCCGTGGATCAGGGCTTCGCCGGCGGGAGTGGGTGTGACACCTTTGGGATGGCGCTCGAGTAACTCGACGCCCAGCTCGCGTTCCAGATCGCGGATTTGGCGCGACAGCGCGGGCTGCGCCACGTGCAGTTGCGCGGCGGCGCGACTCAGGTTCCGCGTCTCCCCGACAGCCACGAAGTACCGCAAGTACCGCAGGTGCACCGCTGCTCCGGCCATGCACACCCGCTATCGAAGTCCCAGCGAACGAGTATTGGAACCCCACGTCCCCAGCGTCTAGACTGTCGCTCGCTCAGGATAATCGAGCATACGATGGCGTTCGGTCCGCCACCACGCTAGAGGTCGCCCAATGGAGCTCCGCCATCTCCGCTACTTCGTCGCCGTCGCCGAGGAGCGGAGCTTTGTCAACGCCGCCCGCCGCGTGCGTGTCGCACAACCCGCCATATCGAAACAGATCCACGACCTCGAAGGGGAGCTGGGCGTGGCCCTGTTCCATCGGCTCCCTCGTGGCGTGCGACTGACCCGCGCCGGCGAGACGTTCCTCGTGGACGCTCGGAGAACCCTGGACGCGGCGGAGCACGCGGTGGTCAGCGCCCGCGGCGCGGCCGAGGGTGGAGTGTCGGATCTGGCGTTTGCGCACGGCGAGCTCGCGGTGTACACACCGATCATCGAAGACCTGCTCGCCGCGTTTCGGGCCGCTCATCCCGAGGCGCGGGTTCGCGTGTCGAGCAAGAGCGACGCGGACACCTACCAAGCGCTGCGCGAGGGGCAGGTCGACGTGGCCTCTATCTTCATCGCCGAGTGGCCCGTCGCGGGGTTCGATGCGATGCGCTTGGTCGATTGTACGACCAAAGGGGTGTTGTTGCCAGCGAGCCATCCGCTCGCAGCCCGGCCCTCCGTGCGGTTGGAGGAGCTCCGGAGCCTCACGTGGCTCCAGCCCGCTCCACAGCGGTGGCCCGGCTTCATCCGGACGATGCGGGAGGCGCTGCGGGACCGCGGCTTGGTCCCGGTGCGGAGTCGTGAACGCTCCAAGGAATCGCCGACGGCAAACGTTCACATCGCTGCCGGCGACACCTGGGCGCTGGCGACCGAGGCGATCGCGGCCCCCTACCGCACGGCGCCGACGGCGATCGTGTATCGTCCCTTTGTCGAGGCGCCGATTCCGTGTTGGATCGCGCTCGTCTGGCGCTCCAAAGCGCCACCGCTCGTGCGCAAACTCATCGATGTCGCGCGCACGATGGCCGATCACATCGAGGACCGCGTCGGCGCGCGAATTGCCTGAGGGTGACGCGACCCAGGTCGAACTGAGGGCCGGCCCAGTGCGGGCCGGCCCGTTGCACTCCCTAGCGGCCGAGCACCTCCCCCAGCGCCCGTAGCCGCTCCTCCCAGAATGCCTTCAGCCTGTTTGCGGCTGCCCTTTCAGACGGTTTCGCGAACCGCTATCCAGATCTCGACACGCTCGGGTTCGCGATATGCTTCGAAATCCACGGTGTAGGCGCGTCGCAGTGCGTCCGGCCGTTCGAAGAAGGCCCATACCGCCCGCCACCCCTCGATGACCGCGCCGGGCAGCGGGCCCGAACATCTGAATACGAGATACTGGCCTGGGGGAATGTCCACGACTTGCAGTGGCGGCGCGACGCGCGACGACTCGAGACTACCTCAGAGACCGGGCGCCGTCAGCTTCAGGCGCTTGTTAGGCAGCGTGAAAACGGATGTCAGCCTTCCAGGTCCTGACCGAAACAAAGGCGGTATCCGTTGCAATCCTCAATGTCAAAATCGTGGCAGCCATAAGGTTGGTCGCAGATATCACGCGCAATCTTCACGCCCCTCGCCTTGAACTCAGCATTCAGCGCATCAGCATCGTCGATCCAATGTAGGTGTCCCACGCCCCGCCCTCCGGATCAGCGACGTGATTAGGGCGCATCGCTCCAGTGGTTTCCAGCTGAGCCAACATGATGACGACGCTGTTGCGCTTGACCATACAAAAGGATGGTGGATCGTTCCAGAAACGTTCATAATGGAAGCCAAGCTTGTCGCGGTAGTAGTTCGCGGTGCTGACCACGTCATCGACGATGAAGTACGGGGCACAGGTCCAGCATTGGCGGTCCTTCACGACGTCGTCGGCCATGTTCTTGCGGTACCCCAAGAGTGCTTTCGAGTAGTGGTGAAGAGCCCACGCTGCCTAACGGATCGCGCTTAAGCTGCGGGCGACGCGCCCGCCGCGCGGCGTGTCGTTGAACGATAGTTCGTGCGCGCTAGCGCATAACACTCCGCTTCCCTTAAGGCGATCACCGCCCGCCAGCTTCAAGCGCTTGTTAGGCGGCCAGCTACCTTGCTGGCACTAAGTAGTCGTGTGCGGCGACGATCTGCCAACGCTGGTTCCGCCGGACCCAGGTATCCGTGAACCGGTATCGGCGACTGAACGGTCCCTTGGGCCCGTGGCCGCCGACCACTAACCATCCTGTGACGATGGCCGTCCTGCCGAAGCGATGGACCTTCATATCCTCGTTGTGCGCTTCCTCGACCGTGTCCGGTCCTGCCACGATATCGCGCAAGACGTCGTCGCGACCGACCGTCCGATCGTCTTCGCTGTAAACGAATCCGTCTGCCAGCAATCGCCGAAACAGAGCGGCATCACGGCGCCTCAGCCCGAGAGCCCAATCGTCCTCAAGCCGAAGGAGCACCTGCGCCTCGGTATCCTGCACGCTCGGCGCCTGAGCGTCGACGGCTGTGGGCTCCGCACCGGGGGTCGCCATCGCCGAGTACTTTGCACGAGAGTCAGGAGCGTGCGTGGCGAGCAACAGGGCGACGAGTAGCCAATCCATTTGTGGACTCCGGCAACCTGGACGTGTCTGGCCGCCTAACGGATCGCGCCTAAGCTGCGGGCGACTCGCCGCCGGCGCAAGAGCGGTGGACGAACGTTCCGTGCCCGCCAGGGCACGACCCAACCGCTTCCTGTGGAACGGAAGCGCCCGCCAGCTTCAAGCGCTTGTTGGGCGGCCGCCTTGCCTCGCTCAAGGTGGTTTCACACCGCGCGTAGCGAGCGCCCGCTGATACTCGTCAAGCTGTCGTTGCCATTCATTTCGATACGATGGCGCCGCCCCAGGCACCGCCAGTGCTTGCTTCATTAGCTTGATCGCCTCTGCAAGATCTCCGCTGCTGGCATAGGCCCCAGCGAGAATCACGAACCCACGCGCGCCGCCGCGCGACGAGTCCAGCGCGATCGCGCGCTGAATGGCATCGATCGCCTTGCGCGGGTCGCGACGCGTGGAGTCCGGACACCCGGAATAGACACTCGACTCGAGGCTGTACAGCTCGACCACGAGATTGTAGCCCTGGGGCGCCGAGGTCGGCGCGAGCATGATGGCCCTATCGAAGTCGCTCAGCGCCCGGTCGCAGGCACGCAGGGTGTTGTAGTGCCGTCCACGCCGCAGATAGAGAAACGCCTCGGCCGGATGAAGCTGGATCGCTTTGCTGTAGTCCGCCGTGGCTGCGTCTCGCTGATTCAAGGCATGCTCAGCCTCTGCCCGGCGCAAGTACGCGTCCCAAGCACCTGGGTCCCGTTCGATCAATGCGGTAAAGTACGGAATTGCCACAGGTAACCGACGGACTTCGGCGCTGTCGACCCAGCCCGAATCGCCCCCGCTCGTTGAAAGGACCCACAGTCGGTGTCCCTCAACTCGAACGACCGACGTTACGAGATTGATGCCAACGGCGGATGCGACATGAGTGCTGTCGAGCGGACTGTGCACTTCGCCCATGCCCTTCAACATCACGATCCGCTGGCCGACCCAACCCGAGTCAGCGAGGACTCGAACTGTCTGGGTCAACGCCGGTGGTCCTGCAAACAGACACATGCAGGCGATGAGGGTACTTCGCGCGCGTTGGAGGTTCATTGTCGAGTCACGTTGGGAAGTGACATGAGCGGCCGCCAAACGGATCGCGCTTAAGCTGCGGGCGACCCGCTCGCCGGCGCAAGGTCGTTGGACGAAGTCCGTGCCCCGCCAGGGGCACAACACTCCGCTTCCTCTAGGGCGATCACCGCCCGGCAGCTTCAAGCGCTTGTTAGGTGGCCGCGCCTTCAGGGCTTCTGGAACTCGTTAACAAGAAATACCCAGTCTGGCCGCTTGGATCGAGCGGTGCCTCCCGGCCACACGATGAAAAGCCAAACACGATCACCTGGTGTCATCTCATTCGCGAAGTAAGGCAGGACCTGCGACTGTACTGGTAGCCAATACTCCACACTGTCCTCGCGAAACAGCAGCTCGTCCTTAAACTCCGTTGGCAAAGGCTGGCGCAGCACCTTCTCATAGTAGTCGCGAATGAAGGCTGAGCGCCACGCGCCGACTGCCCGCTTTTTCCCCGTGTAGGTGACTAGTACTCGGGAGGGATGATCGTTGCCCCGAAATACGAAGCCTGAGTCCAGAGCTTCGGGCGCGCTGTCCACAAGCTGGCGCAGGGTCCGAGGTTGGTAGCACTCCCAACAGAACTGCGCCCTAAGCGTATTCAGCGGCGCGAGGCATAACGCTGTGCCAAGGAGCAAGTATTGGGCTGCAGAGTTCAACATGATCTGTTTCCGACGGCGCGCTGCCTAACGGATCGCGCTTAAGCTGCGGGCGAACCGCCCGCCGGCGCAAGGCCGTGGGACGACAGTCCGTGCCCGCCAGGGCACAAC
>Ga0209690_1001845_pt1 | contig 12116 bp, 11 predicted proteins | sample GraSoiAngelo_150_FD_186164 | JGI IMG/M metagenome (GOLD analysis project Ga0209690, IMG submission 186164) | Grasslands soil microbial communities from the Angelo Coastal Reserve, California, USA - 14_1009_09_40cm (SPAdes) (version 2) | ecosystem: Environmental > Terrestrial > Soil > Grasslands ...
CAATTATCAAGACTGGCGGCAGGCAATTTCGCGTCACGGAAGGCGATACGATCGATGTCGATCTGCTAGAGGTCGAGCCGGGCAAGACAGCGACCTTCGGTGACGTACTGATGTTTGCCGACGGAGACAACGTCACGCACGGAAACCCCCTCATTTCAGGAGCAAAGGTAACGGCTGAAGTTCTGGAACAGCGCAAAGACAAGAAAGTGATCGCGTTCAAGTACAAGCGGCGTAAAGGCTATCACCGAACAATTGGGCATCGTCGCAAATTGACGCGCGTGAAAATCAAAAGCATTAGTGTGGGAGCAAAAAAAGCCGCAGCGAAGAAAACCGACGAATAACAACGTGTAACCGCCCATCAACTATCAACTTCACGTCCGCCGTAGCCTTGGCGAAGGCGGATCAACCATCAACTCTCTCCAATGGCTCACAAAAAAGGACAAGGCAGCGTTAAGAATGGCCGCGACAGCGTCAGCAAGCGGCTGGGTGTCAAAAGATTCGGCAGCGAAATGGTTGTGGCCGGCAATATCATTGTGCGCCAGCGCGGGACAAAGTTTTTGCCCGGAAAAAACGTCGGGCTCGGCCGCGACTACACGATTTTTGCGCTGGTTGACGGAAGCGTGCGCTTCGACCGTGCCGGGCGCCGGGTAAATGTGGATCCTGTCGCGACCGGGAAATAGCCCGGTCGATTCTGCTTCCCCGTCTGAGCCGGCGTGCAGTATAAGCGAGTTTCGCAGATGAGATACCAGACGTTTATTCTTTTTGGCGCACCGGGTAGCGGCAAAGGCACACAGGGCAAAACCCTCGGCACGATCCCGCGCTATTATCACTGCGCTTGTGGCGACGTATTCCGTTCCATCGACACGCGCACAAAGGTCGGCAAAGCATTCCTTGATTACTCCAGCAAAGGGCAGCTCGTCCCAGACGATATCACAGTGGAACTTTGGCGAGAGGCAATCGAAGCGGCCGTGGAAGCGCACAAATTCAAGCCGGACATCGACACGTTGGTGCTGGACGGGATTCCACGAAACCTCGGCCAAGCCAAGATTATGGATGAAACGATCGACGTAAAAAAGGTGTTTCATCTCGCGTGCCCCGACCGTGACACGCTGTTTTACCGGCTCAAGAAGCGCGCTTTGAAGGAGAACCGCCTCGACGACGCAAACGAACAGGTCATCCAACGACGTCTCGATACTTACGAGACCGAATCGAAGCCGGTGCTTTCATATTACCCGCAAGAGCTGGTCACGGTGGTTGACGCAACTCAGCCGCCCGCCAAAGTTCTGCTCGAGATCCTCCAGAGCGTGAACGACGGCGTGTATGAACCAGCAGCAGTTTGAAAATTTCACCGCTTCCAGTCTTTACTGCGAGAAATGCAAAGCCGCGATGCCGGTGCGCGAGCGGCTGCTCTTAGTTCTGCCTGACCGGGAGATTTTCGATTATCTCTGCACGGGGTGCGGATCGTCTGTAGGCCGGCGTGAAATTACTGCCGGAGAGAAACTTCTCGCGCAATCGATGGCCGGACGACGACCGCGTCGCTCGGCCGTGCCGCATGAACGGCCGCCGTAATTCTGCATGCGCATCGTTTTTATCGGCGCAGGCGAAATCGGCGTGCCGACGCTACAAGCGCTCATGAAGTCGGAACACGATGTCGTCGGGATCGTAACGCAGCCTGACAAACCAGCCGGGCGCGCTCAATCGGTCGAGCCACCTTCAATAAAGAAGGCGCTGACGAGCGGCGCGCCTAACGCCAGTCCGGCTCGGACCGGTCGCGCCCTGCCATTCCCGATTCTGCAACCGGCGAGGATCAAAGAGCGACAAGCAATTGAAGAGATCCGTGCGCTAAAGCCGGATGTGATCGTGGTTATGGCCTATGGGCAAATCCTGCCGCGCGACGTTCTCGACATTCCGCAGATTGCCTGCTTGAATCTGCATGCATCTCTTCTGCCGCGCTGGCGGGGCGCCGCGCCGATCCAGGCTGCCATTGCGGCAGGCGATCGGGAGACCGGGATCACTGTCATGCACATGGATGAAGGACTGGATACCGGCGACATCCTGTTGCAGCGCACAATTGACATTCGGTCGAACGATACGGGCGGGTCGTTGCACGACCAATTGGCACAGATTGCGCCTGAAGCATTGCTTGAATCTTTGCGAACGCTTGCAAAAGGAAGTGCGCCACGCATTCCACAGGACGATGCGCTTGCGGCCTACGCGCCAAAGCTGAAGCGTGGAGATGGCAGGATCGACTGGTCGGAGCTGGCTCAAAGAATCGAGAGAAAAATCCGCGCGTTCAATCCCTGGCCAGGAGCGTTTATGACCATATCAATAGACGGGGAGCGCAATTTAAAGATTTTTTCGGCGACCGTCGTCGATCTCGCAGGAACGCCCGGCGAAATCCTCAGGAGCCAAAATGAGTTGATTGTCGCCGCAAGCGAAGGCGCGCTGTCATTGCGCGAAGTCCAATTAGAAGGAAAACGACGGATGAACGCGAGCGAGTTCCTCCGCGGCCACGCTTTGAGATTGCGGACGGCAAGCTAATGGTGAGCACAGGCCGCCGGCCTGTCCATCTCGGCAGTTTGCTGAGATGCTCCATGTCGCCTCGCAATTGGACGTTTTCAGAAGTTGCTGGCAGGCTGCTGGCAACTACAGGCTGGCAGCCTGTGCTCCCCAGACACCAGAATCGGCCGCTCGAGGACTCACCATTTTGCTTTTCAAAGGCGGCGTGTTTGCCCGATCATGACTGTGCATGCAAACCGAGACGCCAGTTTACGAGCGCATCGTACTCAAGCTAAGCGGCGAAGCGATGCAGGAGCGCGGCGCACGGGACAACATTTCACTCGCAGTCGTGCGTGGGATCGCCGAGCGCATTAAAGAGGTGCGCGACCTCGGTGTGCAAGTGGCCGTTGTAATCGGCGGGGGAAACATCTGGCGCGGTCTTTCTGCGTCGCATCGCGGGATGGACCGCACGACGGCGGATTACATGGGAATGCTGGCCACCGTCATCAACGCGCTCGCGCTACGCAGCACGCTCGACCAAATGGGCGTCGAAACACGTGTGCAGACGGCCATTGAGATGAAAAATGTCGCCGAGCCGTTTATTCTTGGTCGTGCAATCCGGCATCTCGAACTGGGCCGCGTTGTGATTTTCGCCGCGGGCACCGGCAACCCCTACTTTTCCACCGACACGACGGCAGCACTGCGCGCGAGCGAGATTCGCGCCGACGTGATTTTGAAAGCCACCAAAGTCGAGGGCGTCTATGATCGAGACCCGAATACTCACGCAGATGCGCGCCTCTACGACCGACTCAGCTTCACTGAAGCACTGACCAAACGTTTGCAGATCATGGATTCGACAGCCTTCAGCCTTTGTATGGACAACAAGATCCCGATCGTCGTCTTTGACATGTATAAGCCCGGTAGCATCCGCGACGCCGTGCTGGGACGAAAAGTCGGGACCCTGGTTTGCGATGAACCTTCGTCAGACCTAAAAATTCAGGCGACATGAGCAGAGATGACATCCTTCTTGAGGCGGAGATGTCGATGGAAAAAAGCGTCGATTACATGGTGCACGAATTTGCTGCGGTGCGCACGGGCAAAGCCTCGCCTGGCCTTGTGGAAAACGTGGACGTTCGCGCTTACGGATCGACGATGAAGCTAAAGCAACTCGCTTTGATCACGACGCCGGAGCCGCGTTTGCTCGTTGTTCAACCGTTTGACGCCGGCACGGTGCCCGACATCGAGAGAGCGCTCAAGGAGTCGAAGATCGGCATTACCCCTGCGGTTGACGGCAAGATCATTCGACTGCCAATCCCGGAATTGTCAGAAGAGCGTCGAAAAGAACTGGTGCGTTCCCTGGGCAAAATGGCCGAGGAAGCACGTGTGCGTGTCCGCGCGAATCGGCACGCGGCGCTCGACGAAGCAAAGAAGCTGAAGGCCGCCGGCGAACTAACCGAGGACGGCTTTCGCGATGTTCAGAATGAAGTGCAAAAGCTCACCGATCGCTTCGTCAAATGGATCGATGATCATCTCAAGCACAAAGAAGCCGAGGTCATGAAGGTGTAGCTCGTCCGAATCGCCACACGGGTGGAGAGCAGGACCGTTCGATGAGAGCAGATTCCTAAACTGCGAAACTTTCGCCGCAGGAGCAGTGAGCCACTGCGTTCGGATTAGTGACTTTGAAGCCGCCTTTTTGGAGATCTTCGCTGTAATCGAGCACCGAACCACTGACGAAAAGCGCGCTTTTTGGATCGACAACTAGGCGCACGCTTTGCGTCGGCACGAGAATGTCCCGCTCCTTTGGGCCATCTACTAAATCCATGACATATTGCAGACCGGAGCAGCCGCCGCCAACCACCTTAAGGCGCAAGGCACCTTCCGGCTTGCCTTTTTCTTCAAGCAGCGACGCCAATTTAGACGCTGCTCTTTCCGTAACGCTGATCAGCCGCTCATTGCCAATCTTGTAATTAACGGCCGGTGTTTCTGTAGTCATCAGCGGTCACTTTCCACCTTATCAAGTTTCGTCGCTCCGCGGAGCAACTGGGCGACTTCGTTTTGCACGGTTTCCAGTTCGTCGAGGCGCAATTGCGGATCGGGTACGACGAACACGTCGCCTGTTGTGCCCTGTTCGTAAATGAGAACGCGCCTCCCGCCATCGCGGGACTCTGTCTTCACTTGTTTTAGGACACGCTTGCGTTCCAGCATCGCGGCGAGAACATAGCACGCGTTTGCGGGGGGATTATGCGATGCCATCAAACGCCGGAAGAGTTGCTCCGCGTTTTCCTTGGGGACAGACTCGGCCGGCTTTGGCGGCAGCGGCTCATACCGCGATTTCCAAAAAGAGAACGGCCGAATGTTTTCGTTCCGGTTTCGCCACGCCTCTTCGCTCAAATCCTCGCGGCGGTAACCATCAGCATCGTGATACAGCAGGGTGTAAAAATATTCGCCAGGAACAAACGGCCGATGCGTTACGGCGCAGGAGTCGGCCCGATGCCTAATCGCCCATTCATTCGGGAGAGGGTTCATCGCGCAACTATACGTCGCGCGGTGAAAAGATGAAAGCTGGGCGGTTCGCGGTTGGAGGCCCGCAGATACAACAAGTAAAGACCAATTGCCATGAAAAGAATGTTTGGGGTCCAGGCGGCGATCCATGCAGGAACGCGGTCGCCTTCGCCGAGTGCAAGGAAAAGGTGCACCAAAAAGTTCATCGAAAAAACAAGAAAAACCGCAGCCGCAACACTCGATAAAACGCCCCGGCGCGAATAACCGATTCCCAGCGGGGCCGCAATGCAGACAACAACGAAACAGGTCCACGGCAAGGCAAGGCGATACTGCAGATGCGTGCGAAATGGCGCGAGCAATGTTGCAGGAAAATCCGCGTTGAAATACAAGTACTCCCGCAGCTCAGGTAAGCTCAGGAATTCAGCGCGCTCATTCGCGCTGCCCAGCCGGAACGGCGTTTCGCTCCAGTGCTCAATTTTGAGAGTGGGAAAAAACTCCTCCTTGGTAATGTTACCGGTAGGATCGTAGTGTGCGACCCTTACGTTTTCCAGGTCCCAAGTTTTCGCTTCGGGGCTGTAAGAAGCACGGCTTGCGACATAATTTGTGACGATATTGTCGTTCGCGTCCTGTTGTAGCACCTGAACGTTATTGAACGTATTGCTGCGCGGGAGAAAATTCTGAATGAACCACGTGCGCGAGTCCGTCCGGTTACGAAAAATTTGTCCCTGGATGTAGCGCCCGGGACGCGACTGCGCTTCGGAGAGGAATGTTTTGCGTGCCAATTCGGAGTGCGGCGCGAGCGAATAGTTTAGCGCCATAGTCGCCGCCACCGTGAGCAGTCCCATGCCGATCAACGGCAGCAGAACGCGAGGAAGACTTACGCCTGCCGTGAGCATCGAAACGATTTCATTCGAACGCGACATTCGGCCCAAGGCAAAAAGGAGCGACAGCAGCAGCGAAACCGGCAGCAGAATGATGAGAACCTGTGGGATTTGCGTGGCGTAATAACGACCAACAAGGGAAAGAGGTACATGTTGGTCGATGAACATCGATATATTGTCGCTGACATCGAAGATGAGCCAGATCGAGATGAAGCCGGCGATGCAGTAACAGTAAACCTGCAAGAAATTCCGAATGACGTATCGATCAAGGAGCCGCATTGTGATTTAGACAGTCCCGTTCGAATTAACGTAGTCAAATCAACTGGCACATGCCATAGCGCAGCAAAATTCCAAATCCGACTTTCGAAGCTCGAAACAAGAGGCCTAGAATGACGAAATCCGAATGACGAAGCCCGAAGGAATGACGAATGATCAAATGACAAAGGATTGCCGCGTCGGTTCTTCGTCATTCGGGCTTTGGGCTTCGTTCGTCATTCGTCATTCGTGCTTCGTCATTTGTTCTTGGGCACCATGATCGCGCTAAAGAACGTCGTAACCAGCGAATTTGTCGAACGAGTCCACGCGTTTTTCTCCGAAAACGGGCCGTTGTCTAAGGCAAAGAACTTCGAGTTCCGCCCGCAACAACAGGACATGGCGGCGCGCGTAGCGCAGGCGCTGGAGGAAGAGCGTCATTTGGTGGTCGAAGCAGGCACCGGTGTGGGCAAATCGCTCGCTTACCTCGTCCCAGCAATCCTGTTCGCGCTCGAGCAGCACAAAAAGGCGATCGTTTCCACGCACACGATAAATCTACAGGAACAACTGCTGCACAAAGACATTCCGATTTTGAAAAAAGTGCTGCCGGTCGAATTTGAAGCAGCGTTAATGAAGGGCCGGCAAAATTATCTTTGCCCGCGCCGGCTCGAGCGTGCGTTGCAAAGCGCGAAGGAACTTTTCACCGGGCCGGAGGAGAAGGAATTGCAGCGTTTAGCTGAGTGGGCCAGCACAACCCGCGACGGATCGGTCAGCGATCTGTCCGTCGAGCCAGATCCCAAAGTTTGGACACAAGTTTGCAGCGAAGCGCAGATCTGCACTCAAAAAACATGCGGCCAGAATCCGCGCTGTTTTTATCAGCAGGCACGCAAACGTTTGCTGGCTGCGGACGTGATCGTGCTCAATCACACCTTGCTCTTCATATTGCTCGGCTCACCGGATCTACAGGAAGAGCGCGAGAGCGGGTTTCTTTTTCCGAATGATTTCATCGTTTTCGATGAAGCGCACACGGTCGAGCAGGTCGCGTCCAGGCAGATCGGTATCGGCGTCTCGCAATACGGACTGCGATCGACAATCCAGCGGCTCTATAATTCGCGGACGCGCAAAGGACTATTCACTGTAATGCGCGACGCGGCCGGCGTGCGACTCGCGGCGGAACTGATTGATGACGTTGAGAAATTTTTTGGCGCAGTTGAGTCGAAATCGGATTTTCGTAAAGGCCGCGAGTTTCGCGTTCGCGATGTCGATTTTGTTCCGGATACGATCACTGGCCGATTGACTGCGCTTCAGGCACGGATCGCCGAAGCGGTGAAACGCGCCGATGACGAAATTTTGAAAGCGGAGTTCCAGGAATTCGGCCGGCGAATCCGCGACGCACGGGACGGCATTGCCATCTTTCTGGAGCAAAGCGCGTACGAACACGTTTACTGGGTCGAGCGGACCGGTAAGACGGAGCGGTTCCTCGCTCTCAACGCCGCGCCTGTCGATCTTGCGCCGGTGCTGCGGCGGATGCTATTTCGCGAGAACTGTTGTTGCGTAATGACCAGCGCCACTCTGGCGGTGGACCGGGCGGATCTCGCGTATTTTCGTGAGCGCACCGGTGCGACAGAGGCGGAGCCGTTGCAGCTCGGGAGTTCTTTCGATTTTCAACGGCAAATGAAAATGTTCGTCGTCCAAAAGATGCCCGACCCGCGCGACGCCGCTTATCAGAAAGAGCTGGAGCGATGGATCGCGCATTTCGTCCAGAAAACCGATGGGCGCGCGTTTGTCCTTTTCACAAGTTACCGCGACATGCAGCAGGTGGCGGGAGCGATGGAGAAATTTTTTGTCGAAAAGAACATGAACCTTCTCATGCAGGGAGCGGGCGTCCCCCGAAGCAAGCTCCTTGAGCAATTCAAATCAACGCCGCGCAGTGTGCTTTTTGGCACGGACAGTTTTTGGGGCGGTGTTGATGTTCCGGGCGAGGCGCTTTCGAACGTGATCATCACGCGCCTTCCGTTTGCCGTGCCCGATCATCCGCTGATCGAAGCCAAACTCGAGCTGATCGAGGAGCGTGGCGGCGATGCGTTTACCGAATATTCTCTGCCGGAAGCGATCCTGAAACTTCGACAAGGCGTCGGTCGTTTGATTCGAACCAAGAGCGATCGCGGCATCATCGTTATCCTCGACAACCGTATTGTGACTAGGCCCTACGGGCGCGCCTTTCTGGCGGCGCTGCCAAAATGTCCGGTGGAAATTGTTTAGTCTTGCTCTTTTCCGCTACTCACTGGAAAAAAGTCGGATAACTTCTCCCCCGAATGGCGTCAGACAAATCACTTGAATCGTGGATTTGGGATGCTGCTTGTTCGATACGCGGTGCAAAGGACGCACCGAAATACAAGGAATTCATCCTTCCGTTGATCTTCGCAAAACGGTTGTGCGATGTCTTTGATGACGAACTAAACCGGATCGCGAAGGAAGTCGGCTCGCGTGCAAAGGCGTTTAAGCTGGTGAAGCATGACAAGAAGCTTGTCCGCTTCTTCTTGCCGCTTGAACCAAAGAATCCGGAAGACACGGTTTGGTCCATCATTCGCACTCTTTCAAACAAGATTGGCGAGCAACTGACCACAGACCTCCGCGCAATTGCAGACGCAAACCCGCTTCTGAAAGGAATTATTGATCGAGTTGATTTCAACGCTACAACTCACGGCGTCCGCGACCTTGATGATGACCGTCTTTCGAATCTCATCGAAGCAATCAGCGGGAAGCGCCTCGGTCTAGCAGACGTTGAACCCGACATCATTGGGCGCAGTTACGAGTATTTAATTCGTAAGTTTGCCGAAGGAAGCGTGTCGAGCGCTGGTGAGTTTTATACGCCGACAGAAGTTGGGTTTGTTATCGCGCGGATCACCGATCCTGAACCAGGTATGGAAATCTACGATCCCTGCTGCGGTTCTGCGGGACTGCTTGTGAAATGCGAGATCGTTCTCAACGAGAAGATGGATCTTCGCTCGAAGAAAAACTATGCGCCGCTTCGACTAAACGGTCAGGAATACGTCGCGGAAACGTGGGCTATGGCCAACATGAACATGATCATCCACGACATGGAGGGCAAGATTGAGCTCGGCGATACGTTCAAGAATCCGCAGTTTCGAAAAAGCAATCGCCTTCAAACTTTTGACCGCGTCGTAGCCAATCCCATGTGGAATCAAGATTGGTGGAAGGAGGCCGATTACGACGCCGACGAGTTTGACCGTTTTCCCAAAGGCGCGGGCTACCCAGGAAACAATGCTGATTGGGGCTGGATGCAGATCATCCTCGCCAGCCTTAAGCCGCAGGGACGCGCCGCTGTAGTGCTGGACACCGGTGCGGCTTCGCGCGGTTCGGGAGTTGCGAGCACGAACAAGGAACAGGCAGTGCGGCGTTGGTTCGTCGAGCAGGATTTTGTCGAGGGCGTAATCCAACTGCCGGAGAACCTATTCTACAATACACCAGCCGCTGGAATTATAGTTGTATTGAACAAGGCTAAACCAGAGGCGCGACGGCACAGGCTGCTCATGATCAATGCAAATAAAGAGTTTAAGAAAGGCAGACCAAAAAACTTTCTACCTGAGGGAGCAATCGGTCGAATCGTTGAAACATTCGTTGGTTGGAAGGAAGCGAACAAATTCTCTTTGGTGGTCCCAATCAAAGAGGTTGCCAAAAACGACTTCAACATCTCTCCGAGTCGGTACATTCACACGGGAGAAGGCGAGGAATACCGCCCAATCAAGGAAATCATCGAAGAACTAGATGCGTTGGAGGAAGAGGCCACCGTCATTGGGAGACAGTTTAAAAGCCTTTTGGTAAAGCTTCAGTCACATTGATGACAACGTCGTCCCATCTACCTGAGGGATGGAGAATCTGCTCGTTGGCATCTCTGCTTAGCGAAGTTGACATTCGCGTTGAAGACCTTCCGGTCGAGGAGAGAGATAACCTGGAAGTACTATCTCTTACCAAGCGATTCGGATTAATGCCGCAATCCGAGCGATTCGAGAAGCGCGTCGCTACCGAAGACGTCCATAAGTACAAAGTGGTTCGGCGAGGGTGGATTGTTTACAATCCATACGTCATTTGGGAGGGGGCTATCCACGCGCTTCGACGCAGTCGGCCCGGAATCGTAAGCCCAGTTTATCCGGTCTGGCGGCGCAACGAGGAAGACTGCGGCTTTTTAGACTGCATGTTGCGAACTCCTGAGATGCTCGCCAATTACGAAAAATTATCCGCCGGTGCCGTCAATCGACGCAGGTCGATTAAAAAGAACGGTTTTCTTAGTATTAAAGTTGCACTCCCGTCTATCGAAGAGCAGCGGAAGATTGCGAGGACATTGCATCTCGTGCGCCGCTTTATCGAGCAGCAGGAACGCGTAATTGAGCGTCTGGCTGAGTTCAAAAAAAGGCTTCTTCATCAAGTCCTGACCCACGGTCTTTACGACGAGCCTCAAAAACAAACGGACTTCGGCCCAGTGCCGCAGAGTTGGAAGCTGGTTACGTTTTCCGAAGCAGTGAGAATCAAGAACGGCCAAGTTGATCCCAGACAAGCGCCGTACCGAGAAATGCTACACGTGGGTCCTGAAAACATAGAATCCGGTACAGGATGCCTAGCTGAACTTCGAACGAATGCTGAATTACAGATCTCGAGCGGGAATTATCATTTCATGCCTGGAGACATCCTCTACTCAAAGATTCGGCCATATTTAAACAAAGTGGCTCTCGCCGACTTCGAAGGAACTTGTAGCGCGGACATGTACCCCCTGAGACCAAACGACAGCAATTTTGAAAGAACATTTCTTTTCCAATTGCTGTTGAGTGACGCATTCAATAAACAAGCGGTACCACTTCAAAACCGAACCGGAATTCCTAAGATTAATCGAATCCAACTTGGTTCGATTTCGCTCCCTAGACCGCCGCTGGGGGAACAGTCGTTGATCGGCGAAATGTTGAACTTGTGCGATAAGAAATTCTATGTGCTTCGGCGCAAACATGCTGTGCTTACCGCGTTCGCCCGCACATTGTTGCACGAGTTGATAACTGCGCGGATTCGCGTTCATAATTTCGATGTGTCCGCGATAGAGATGGCCGCGCATGATTAATCGGGTATGGCGGCCGGCCCGATCAACCCTGAAGGTAATCCGGCGCGGCCGTCGCAGTTTCAAGATCGTTTCCGGCTCTACTTGGATGAGTCGGGCGATCACGTCTTCCGCAACGTCATGGCACCGCCGCACCGTTTTTTGTGTTTGCTCGGATGCTGGTTGCAGAACCCCGACTATTTGAAATTTCACAAGGCGCTCGAAGATTTAAAGACGCAGTTTCTGCCTCACCATCCCGACGATCCCGTGATCCTTCACCGCGAAGACATGCTGAATGCACGAAAGGCATTCAAGACATTGCGAGAACCAGCTGTGCGCGTGGAATGGGACACGGGTCTAATGGAATTGATTGCCAACGCTGAGTTTCGGGTGGTAGCCGTCGTCATCGACAAGCTGGAGTTGCGGAATGACTATGGAGAATCGGCGGCGCATCCCTATCATCTCGGACTCGGATTCATGCTTCAGCGCTACGCTGGTTATTTGAATCACATTAATCGCACGGGCGATGTGATGGCTGAATCGCGCGGCGGAGCGGAGGACCGATTGCTAAAAGAATCTTACGAGCGCGTCTATGAACGCGGAGTTTGGATGACATCCGTCGATACATTCCATGCGGCGCTAACATCGTGTCAGTTAAAGCTGAAGAACAAGTCGGCGAACATCTCCGGTCTGCAATTGGCGGATCTTCTCGGTCATCCGGTTAAGCAATCGATTCTGCGACAGCAAGGCTTGCTCGAATCTGATCCGACGCCGTTTGCGGAACGATTGATGGAGATCGTTGAGACGAAGTTCAATCGCCAACTCTACACGAACGAAATCGAAGGTTATGGAACGGTCCTCTTTCCGAAGTCAAAAAA
>Ga0209690_1001852_pt1 | contig 12090 bp, 9 predicted proteins | sample GraSoiAngelo_150_FD_186164 | JGI IMG/M metagenome (GOLD analysis project Ga0209690, IMG submission 186164) | Grasslands soil microbial communities from the Angelo Coastal Reserve, California, USA - 14_1009_09_40cm (SPAdes) (version 2) | ecosystem: Environmental > Terrestrial > Soil > Grasslands ...
ACTGCTCGTTGAGGGGGGCGCAGTGAATCCCAGAATAGTAGCGGTCTGCGGGCCGCTCAAGGACTCCGTGTTTGTGCTGCCGGCCGGAGAAGTGCCTGTAGGCCGAGACGCTTCCAACCTGCTTTGCATCAGCGAAAATTCGGTTTCGCGGCGCCACTGCGTGTTCAACCGGAAAGAAGACGGTGTCATGATCCGTGACAACAGCAGCCGGAACGGCACGCTGGTCAATGGTGTACCCGTGACGGAACATTGGTTGAAACACGGGGATCAGGTTGCGATTGGCGATTCTGTCTTTGTCTTTCTGCTGGCCGAAGAAACCGACGAACAAATTCCGAATCCATTTGAGTTCGACGATGAGCTGACGCGAGCCACGGCGCAAATCCGTCCTCAGGACGTGCTGTATCTGCAGCCCGACAAGATCCTCAGCGAGCTTCCTGTAACTTCCCGCCTGGCACGGAACCTAAGCGCGCTGCTGAAAATCAGCCGGATTGTGCACTCGATCCGTGACTTGGACGAACTGCAGCAGCAGATCCTGAATCTGATCTTCGAGATTTCTCCGGCGGAGCAGGGTGCCATCCTGTTGGATGGAAAAGGTGTGGACCACCTTGAGTCTGTTTTTGCGCGCAACCGGCCGCCTGGCAACGACCGGCCGGTGCAGGTCAGCCGTACCATCACTCGCCAGGTTCTTGAGCAGGGGATCGCCATTCTTGGTGGCGATGTTCCGCGCGGCGGCGGGTTCAGTGCAGTGGAAACTCTGATTTCCTCACAAGTGCGGTCTCTGCTGTGCGTGCCGATGACGATTTTCGAACGAGTTATCGGCTGCATTTACCTGGACGCCATCAACCCGCTCCATCGTTTCAACGAAGATCACTTGCAGCTGGTTACGGCTATTGCGGGCATTTCAGCAGTCGCCCTGGAAAACGCGCGAAGGCTGCAATGGCTGGAAGCGGAAAATCAACGGCTCGCCACGGAAATGGACTTCGAGCACAGCATGGTGGGCGAGAGCACCGCGATGAGACAGGTCTATCAATTCCTGACCCGTGTAGCGCCCACGGATTCCACCGTGCTGATTGGCGGGGAGAGCGGGACGGGCAAGGAGCTTGCAGCACGCGCCATCCATCGCAACAGCGGCCGCGCCGAGAAACCGTTCATCGCTATCAACTGCGCCGCTATTCCAGAGGGCCTGCTGGAGAGCGAGCTATTCGGCCATGAAAAGGGCTCGTTCACGGGCGCTTTCGCGCAGAAGAAGGGCAGGCTGGAACTGGCGGATAGAGGGACGGTCTTTCTGGACGAGATTGGCGAACTGGCTCCGGGACTTCAGGTCAAACTACTGCGGGTATTGCAAGAGCGGGAATTCGAACGCGTGGGTGGGACGCGGCCGATTGCGGTTGATATTCGCCTGCTCGCGGCCAGTAACAGGAACCTTGAGGAGGCCGTGAAGGCCGGCGCGTTCCGCCGGGACCTCTATTTTCGATTGAACGTAGTGTCCTTGAAAATGCCATCCTTGCGCGATCGCAAGGAAGACGTTGCCATGCTGGCCCGCTACTTCGTTGACAAGCACAGCAAGAAGTGCAAGGTGAGATGCAAAGAAATTTCGCGCGAGGCGCTGGCGTGCCTCATGAATTATGACTGGCCAGGTAACGTACGCGAGTTAGAGAACGCGGTGGAGCGCGCGTTGGTATTGGGGTCGTCCGAAATCATCCGGCCCGAGGACTTGCCGGAACCGCTGCTGGAGGCCAGCCCCGCCATGGGAGTTACGGCGACCAAGTTTCACGCGTCGGTAATAGAACTCAAGAAACAGCTGATCCTGAATGCGCTCGCTGAAGCCAAAGGGAGCTACACGGACGCAGCTCGAATCCTGGGCGTACATCCCAACTACCTGCACCGCCTGATCCGCAACCTTGATTTAAAAGAAACTTTACGTCCTACCCCAGCAACACGCGCCAAGCTGCCGGCACGCCCAGCTTGAAAGGCGACTTGAAATCGAAAATTGTTGTGCCCAGGTTTAACGAAATCGAAGCGCGAACAATGTAGTGGGATTCAGATACACTCCCTGCCAGCGAACAGCAATGTGCAAGTGCGCTCCGGTGGCCCTGCCGGTCGCGCCGCTCAGACCAATCTGCTGCCCTCTGGTCACTCGGTCGCCTTCTTTCACTTTGATTTCCGAGAGATGCAGATAAAGCGTTAGTAGCCCCAGTCCATGGTCGAGAACCACACAATTTCCTTCGTAGAACAGCGGCCCAGCCAGCATAACAGTTCCGTTGTTGGCCGCTGATACTGGCGTGCCTGCCGGAACCCGGTAGTCAAGCCCCTGGTGAACACTCTGCACAGCGCCATTAAACTGTCGCCGCGTGCCGAAAACGTCGGAAACCCGCGCCCTGACCGGCGGAAGAAATCTGCCGGACCACTCCCGTTCTGGTGCGCTTTGCAGAAACACTTTGTCCTTGAGTGCCTTGTCCTGATTGATCTCTTGCATTTGTGTCGGATTCGGCTCTGTGTATCTCGCCGGTACTACTAACCTGACCATGCGGTACTTGCCCGCGCCCACACGGACTTTCTTCAAATACGAAAGCGGCTTTCCTTGTTCCGATTCGGCTACCAGAGTCAGTGGATACGTGCCCGGTTTCGTTTCCAGGCTCGTGCCCGCCAGACCGTACCAGATCTTGTTCGCTGGATCCCAAGTGAAGAGCACGTCGTGCCAGAGCCAGCTTCCGCTGAGGTTCTTGAGCCGCGTTGGTGGCTTCACCTGAAACAGAACCGGCGCCCCGTTCACAATTTGGACGGGCTGCCAGCGTATGGACCAGGCGCCCAGTGTGGTCGCTCGTTGTGCCGATTTTTGGCTGGCTGCGGCAATGCTCAAGATTGGCAGGAAAATCATGAGCAGCACTGAGCCTCGCATGCCGGCGGTTAAAGGATTGTAATTCAGAAGACGTCTCCCCGGACAATTCAGCGTAGCACTACGAAGTCATAATCGCCGTTTCATAATCTTGTTCTGGGCAAACTTCGCAGATGTATGACGATATGGACGAGGTCCGGCCGTGGCGGGTGGAACTCGAATTGAAATACGACCTCCTGCCGATCGGAAAAGGTAGGGACGCGGACTTATTGAGCGGAAATTGGTGGACCTGGTCGGGTTCGAACCGACGACCTCTTCCATGCCATGGAAGCGCGCTCCCAACTGCGCCACAGGCCCACTGCAATAGGAACACACCGGTGGGAAACCAATTCAATTTTCGCCCACCTTCCACCGATAGTCAAATTTGCATACGATGTATTTTGAGAAACCTTGGAAAATTAGTATCCTGAAGCCGATAACCCAGAAAACAATGAATCCGAACCCAATGAAGCACGCCGCCCTGCTGGCTCTTTTATTGTCGTCTATCATAGCAACCGCCCAAGTTATGTCGGGGGGCCGCGGTACAACCCCGCCACCGGTTGCCTATGCCTCTGTCAATCAGTTGAACATGCTGCTCTCGCAACTGGAGCAGGTGGCGCAGAGTACAACGGCTGATCTCAGCAAATTGCGCATAGATAAATGGAAGACCGATTCTTCCAACAAACGCCAGGTGCAGGCGGATGTAGCGTCCATCCAGCGCAATTTGCAATCGGCGCTGCCGGAAATCCTCAACCAGTTGCGTGCCTCTCCGGAAGATCTCTCTGCTACCTTCAAGCTTTATCGCAACCTGGATGCGCTCTATGACGTGTTTGGACCGGTTGTAGAGTCTGCTGGCGCTTTTGGTTCAAAAGACGACTTCCAGTCGCTCCAAAACGATCTCACTTCTCTTGAGAGGTCACGCCGTTCACTCGCGGAACGCATGGATAACCTGACGGTCTCCAAAGAAACAGAACTGAGTCGTCTGCGCACGCAGGTGAAAAATCTGGCCGGTCCGTCCGCGCCTTCGAAGAAGATTATCGTCGACGATACCGAAGCTCCCAAAAAGCCTGCGAAGAAGAAGCCAAGCAATAAGCCGACGAAGCCAAACCCGAGCGCGCAGCAGCAATCACAGCAGCCTCAACCGCATTAGGCACGGGCAATCGCTTGTTTCTTCGATATACACTACCATCCAGTACACTCAGTGCATCCCCCGAGACCCAAACCAGGCTATATTGGAAATAAAGGGCTTTACTGTTAGCGTGCGGAGTCCTGGAACCCAGAATAGTGCTCCGGGGTCTATTCAAGTGGGATGTCGATTTCGGTCGCGGTCCAGGGATGGAGAGGTTCTGACCCACTACCCATTTTTGGGCAGGGTTGCGGTGCGAAAAAACCTATAATAGGGGTGACGCCATGAGAGTTATGGCGGGAGCGACCACCTTGGGTGATCTCGCAAGCGCAATCGATGTACGAGGGCAGGAATCCGCGATCGTCGCGGAACTAAAAGCCGGATCGGAAGATGCCTATGAGTGGCTGATCGGCCAATTCCATCAGCCGATCTACAGCCTGGTGTACCGGATCGTGGCCGATCCGGCGGATGCCGCGGATACGACGCAGGAAGTATTCCTGAAAGTCTTCCGGGGGATGAAGCACTTCCATGGCGAATCCAGCCTGAAGACCTGGATCTACCGGATCGCTGTGCACGAGGCGTCCAATCGACGACGCTGGTGGTTTCGGCATAAAGCGCGGGAGGTACCGATGGAGCCCCTCGATTCACGTGTGGGGTTCGGCAGCGCACTGGCAGCCAGAGATACGCTGGTGGACGAAAGCGATTCGCCCTTTGACAATGTAGCCCACGAGGAGGTTCGGGGTCGCGTGGAAAAAGAATTGCGCAAGGTGCCGGAACCGTACCGCACGACCCTTATTCTGAGAGATCTGGAAGAAATGTCCTACGAGGACATCGCGGAGATCACAGAGGTGTCTCTCGGGACAGTGAAATCTCGGCTGACTCGCGGACGCGAAGCACTTAAACAGCGGCTGACCGCTTATGTTCGGGAGGTTGGTCCAGAACTGGGTCTGCGGTATCCGGACGAGCGCGACTCAGAGAGAACGGGTTCCCAGATTTCCACCGCTGGTAGGGAAATCGAGGTGAGCTCATGAAGTGTGGTGAGGTCAGATCGTTGTTCTCGCCGTATCTGGACGGCGCAGTCACTGGTACCCAGATGCATGCCCTGAGCCAGCATCTGGAGATTTGCTCTCGATGCAACCGGGAATACCTGCTGCTGCGGAGAAGTCAGCAACTGCTGACCGGGTTGGGACGCAGGAAAGCGCCGGCTGATCTGGCGCTCAAACTGCGTGTCGCCATTTCACAAGAAGTTGCTCAGGCAAAACGTCCGCCGTTCCAGGGTGTCGTGCTTCGCATGGAAAACGCGGTCAATGCGTTTATGGTCCCCGTCACAGCGGGCCTGGTTAGCGCTGTCGTGATCTTCGGGATTGTGATGGGCGTTTTCGCGTTGCCAGAACCGTTACAAGGCAACAATGATGACGTTCCGTTGATGCTTTATACCGCACCCGAGCTCCAGCAGAGCGCGTTTGGGACGACACTGAATTCGATCAATGCAGATTCCCTGGTGATTGAGGCGACTGTTGATGCAAGCGGTCGCATACAGGATTACCGCATCATCTCCGATCCCAAAGATTCACAAGACCTCGTGCCGCAGGTAAAGAACATGCTCATATTCACCACCTTCCGCCCGGCAACGGCGATGGGCCGACCAACTCCCGGGCGCGCCGTATTGTCCTTCTCCAAGATCAGCGTGCGGGGATAACGAGAAGCTAATTAACTGTTGCTGTGGGCTTCTTGTTTTCGACCCGTGCTTTGTGATTTCAAACCTGAGGTCTCGAAGCAGCGTGTTCCTAGCTCACCTCGTGATGGGGGAATTAATATTTGCAGAACTGTTTCGACGAGTGGTATTTGAAAGAGAAGCTAAAGGCTGAGAGCGCTCTTCCGTTTGACCCTCTCGCGGCAAGCCCTTACACTGGTCCGTAGTCTTCCCGCCACCCTTACAGGAGGTTCTCCTGGGTTCTAGGTTTCGATGCTGGCTTTTTGCGGCTGTTTTCGGGCTGCTAGTGCAAGTGTGTCTCGCTCAGAACACACCGAAGGTGAGCCTGGATACCAATGAAACTCTCTTCACTGTCCTGACTGCTATTAACGCCTGCGGCTACGACCAGGAGTTGGGTATCTCTGATCCATTGCGCGGCCAGATTCGCTCGGAAGTGGCAAAGAGCATCCAAGCCTCTGAGGAATCACAGGAGACTGCGAAGACAATGTGCGAGTTCTATCGCGAACATCAGCAACCCGACTCATCACGGGATTTAGCGCAATACGTGTCCTTGGCACTTTCCCTGAACGGCCCGCCCTTCGCTCCTAAAAGTAAGGACTCGGACTCGCCTAAGGGCAAAGAGAAAGAAGCCGAAGCTGCTAAAGCCAAGGAAGCCAATTTTCCGCCCGATGCCAGCTATGTGGCGGGCTTTGTTCCACTGATGCAAAAGTTCTATGACACGGCGGGACTCCAGTCCATCTGGCAGCGCCATCGTGAAGCCTACTCGGCGCTCACCGATCGTTACCACGAGCCGGTCTCCAAGATGCTCTTCGCTGCGGAAATGTATTTGAAGCTGCCTTCGGCGGGATACCTGGGTCGTCAATTCACCGTGTATCTGGATGCCATGGGTGCGCCGGGCCAGACTAACGCGCGAAATTACGGCACGGACTATTACGTCGTGATTTCTCCTGGGCCATCACTCAAGATGCAGCAGATTCGCCACACCTATCTGCATTACCTTCTCGATCCTTTAGCGCTAAAAAACGGCGGAGGTATTAAGCGCTTGGAACCGCTGCTGGATTCCGTGAAAAGTACCCCCATGGACGAGAGCTTCAAAAGCGACATCTCACTTCTTGTTACCGAATGTCTGGTGCGTGCGATTGAGGCGCGCACCATGGGAGCGAGCAAGACCCCCGAAACGGAACGTGCGAAAGCTGTTGATGGGTCGGTGCAGGAAGGTTTCATTCTCACGCGATACTTTTACGATGCCCTGGCCCAGTTCGAAAGGGATCCCGCTGGTCTTCGCAACGCCTACCCCGACCTTCTTGGCAAAATCGATGTGGGCAGGGAAATGAAGCGGGCCTCGCAGATACAATTCGCCAGCCAGGCATCGCCTGAATTGCTGCATTTATCCCGGCCAAATGACACGCACCTGCTGTTAACCGCAGAGAAGCGCCTCTCGGCTGGCGATTTGGAGAGCGCACAGAAGCTCGCCCAGCAAGCGCTGGATGAAAACCGCGAAGATGCCGGACGCGCGCTGTTCATTTTGGCGCAAGTGGCCACGATGAATCGCGACATCCAGGGTGCGCGCAACTACTTCGAACGCGCGCTCGAGGTCGCGCAAGAGCCAAAAGTTATCGCCTGGTCGCACATCTATCTGGGCCGGATTTTCGACTTGCAGGAGAACCGGGAAGCGGCCCTGAATCACTACCGGGCCGCCCTGACTGCCAATTCGCCTCCAGAAGCTAAGGCCGCCGCCGAACGCGGGGTGCAGCAGCCCTATGAGCCGCCGGCTTCTCCGCAGTGAGCAAGATCAGAGGATAAGAGATTAGAATTCTCGCGATTTAAGAAATCGTATCAAGGAGAGAGTATGAAGCGAGCAGCGATTGCAGGCGCAGTGCTGGTCTTGGCCATGGGGACCTTTGCCCAGAGCAATAGTAAAAATCCGTCAACGCCCCAGAACCCGCCCGCAGCACAGCCGGGCACTGCACAGCCGGGCACTGCGCAGCAGGGTATCGCGCAACCGGGCGCAACGCCGCAGGCGGAACCTCAGGGAAAGCGTCCTCCACAAACCAAGACGCAGGCTGAGTTCGATGCGTACAAGGCTGCGGCCACCAACACTGATCCCGCAGCGCTGGAGAAGGCCGCGAATGACTTCGCAGCCAAGTTCCCTGACAGCGAAGTGCGGATCATCTTGTTCAAGACTGCCATGCGCTCCTATCAGAGCGCTAACAATGCGGACAAGGCGCTTGAACTCGGGCGCAAAGTGCTGGCCATTGACCCTGATGATCCGGAAGCGCTGGTCATCGTAGCCAGCGTACTCGCCGAGCGCACGCGCGATACCGACCTTGACAAGGATCAGCGCCTGGACGAAGCCATGAAGATGGCCCAACACGCCACCCAGACTGTCGACACGGATGTTAGTGTTCCGGCGGGGACGCCGCAGGACAAAGTCGACGCATACAAGGGCTTGCTGCGGTCCAACGCGTATTCGATTATCGGGACACTGGAGTTCAAGAAAGACAACTTCAAGGCCGCGGAGACCGACCTGCGCAAATCCATTGAAGCCTACCCGGCTCAGCCTGATCCCGTAGTCGTATTGCGCCTGGCTCTGGCTTTGGACAAGCAGGATAGATATCCAGAAGCGTTGACGTACGCCACCAAAGCGTCGGAGTTGACACAAGAGAATACGCCGGCAGGAGGGTTGGCTCGCAGGGAATGTGAGCGCGTGGCGCAGCTGGCTAAGCAACCGAAACCGCCCGCTTGCGGCGCGGGTACACCCGCAACTCCGGCTCAGAACCAAGTACCGCCGAAGCAGTAATTTGGCTGATTCTTGGCCAGACTGGGATTGAAGGATTACAACTCCTATCTAGTCAGGAATGGACGCCTAAGCCAGGTGGCGGGAGTCTGCGGCTTTGTCTTTAGCATGAAAGCACGAGAAATTGCGGCGCTCGAAGCTGTATTGGGATATCACTTCAAGCATCCTGCGTTGATTGAACAGGCGCTGACTCACACCTCGGAGGCGCGGGAGCGAGAGGCTCTCCGCCCGCCGCAGACCTTCATCAGAGTGGGGGATAACGAACAGCTCGAGTTCCTGGGAGATGCAATTCTTGCGCTCGTGACCAGTGAAGAGTTGTTTCAGCGTTTTCCGCATTTTCGCGAGGGGCAACTCTCAAAGCTGCGTGCCCATCTGGTGAGTGAGAGACATTTGATCCGGGTTGCGCAGCAACTGGAACTGGGCCATTACCTGCGACTGGGCCGGGGTGAGGAGAAGAGTGGCGGTCGAAGCAAGACCGCTTTACTGGTCGATGCCCTGGAGGCTGTAATCGCAGCCATGTATCTGGATGGCGGGCTCGAACCAACCCGGCAGTTTATTCTGCAATGTATTGTTGCGCCGGAATTGGAACACATGGATCTGGCCGCCAGTGGCCTGCCGGTGACCGACTTCAAATCAGCTTTGCAGGAGACCTTGCAGTCAATTGGGCACCCGCAACCCTCTTACGTACTGGTTAAGGAAGTGGGGCCCGAACACAACAAAACTTTTACCGTCGAGGTGAGACTTGACGCTCCCGGCAGTCAAAATAAGCCAGAATTCACGGGACGCGCCGACGGCTCGACTAAGAAAAGAGCGGAACAGGATGCGGCGCGCCAGGTGCTTGAATATCTTTCTTCGCTCCCCAGAATGGTAGCCAGCAAGCATGCACGCAAGGGCCGAAGCAATGCCACCCAATGAAACCATGATCCCAGCGCCAGCGCACCCAAAGCCATCGAACACTGATTGGCCGAGCTCGCTCCAGTCGCTGCTGACAACGGTTGTAATTGCGGTATTCGTTATCTCCTTCGTGGTGCAAGCTTTTCAGATTCCCTCCGAATCAATGGAGAACACTCTGCTGATTGGGGACTACCTGCTCGTGGACAAACTGTGTTACGGCGGTGGCGGGGCATGGGACCGACTCATGCCGTACCGCAAGATACAGCATGGGGACATTATCGTCTTCCACTATCCGGTTCGCCCGTCGCAGCATTTCGTAAAGCGTGTGGTCGGCGTTCCAGGCGACCGCGTTCGCATGCTTAACCGGCAGGTCTGGGTCAACGGCGTCCCGGTGAAGGAATCCTATGTGCGCTACAGTTCACCGGTCCGCGATCTTTTTCGCGACGACTTTCCCCGCCTCGACATTCCTGCTCCCGGGCTGGACGCAGGCTGGTGGCTGCAGATGCGGAAACTCGTGGACGATGACGCATTGATTGTGCCCGAAGGGCATTATTTTGTCCTCGGCGACAATCGCGATGAAAGTCTGGACAGCCGCTACTGGGGCTTTGTTCCGCGGGAAAACATTATCGGACGTCCGCTGCTGATTTACTGGTCGGTGCGTAGCCTCGACAGTGAAATGCCGGGTTCCCCATCTCCGGGTGATAAACTCTACCACTTCGCTTATGCGGTAACTCACTTGTTCCAGATTACCCGCTGGGACCGCACCTTTCGGTTGGTGCACTAACGGGAGCTGCGCCTCGTAACGGACAAATGCAAGTGGCCAAGAAAAAGAATAAACCGGAAGAAAAGCACCGCGAAACTACCGTAGAATTTCTCGCCTCTCTGGCGGCGGTTCTGGTGACCGGGCTGTTCATCATCACATTCGTGGTACAGGCCTTTGAGATTCCTTCCAGCTCGATGGAGGACACGCTGCTGATCGGCGATCACGTCTTCGTTAATCGCGTGCAGTTTGCGCCTGAGACTCCCTGGGTCGGACCTCTTCTTCCCTACCGTGAAATACGGCGGGGCGACATTGTGGTGTTTCTACACCCGGCTGAACCGGGTCTTTACGTCGTGAAACGGATCGTAGGCGTACCAGGGGATCGCATCCACCTGCGAGACGGCGCGGTGTATCGCAATGGCAAGAAGCTGGATGAGCCCTATGTCATGCACAAGGACAGAAACACCTACAACCCCTATCGGGATAACTTTCCGGCTGTTCCGCCGGAGGGCTACAGCGTAGCGCCGGAATGGCAACTTATGATGAGGTCGTACATCCAAGGTGATGACGTCGTGGTTCCTCCACACAATTACTTCGCCATGGGTGATAACCGTGACGTTAGTTACGACAGCCGCTATTGGGGATTTGTCCCTAAAGAAAATGTGATCGGCCGCCCAATGTTTATTTATTGGTCTTTTGAAACGCCGCCCAATCAATATCTGCAGAAAGAGGCCGGTGCGCGGCTTACGTTTTTGGGCCACGTGGTTCTTCATTTCTTCGATGAGACCCGCTGGCGGCGTACATTAAGGCTCGTACGGTGAAACTGGTTCACTCTAAGCATCGCGTCTTGCTAGGCGTCGCAGCGTTGCTGCTGGCGCTGTTTTTGATTCGCCCCGGGTCCACGCGTTTGAGGACGGTCATCGCCACTTCGATCAGCGCGGCGCTTGGACGGCCGGTCGACATTGATGCCGTGCACGCGCGCGTGCTCCCGCAGCCCGGCTTTGATCTGGAAAATTTCATTGTTCGCGATGATCCCTCCTTCAGCGCCGAGCCGGTGCTTCGGTCCTCCGAAGTCACGGCCACGCTTCGCCTCAGTTCGCTGCTGCGCGGCCGACTCGAAATATCGCGCCTGAGCCTCACCGCACCGAGTTTCAATCTGGTGCGCAATAACGAGGGCCACTGGAATGTCGAGAATTTGCTGGAACGGACCGCGAAGGTCGCCGTGGCCCCCACCAGCAAGACACGAACCGAGCCACGTCCGGGCTTTCCTTACATCGAAGCTGATCGCGCTCGCATCAATTTCAAATTTGGCCAGGAAAAAACCCCCTATGCTCTCATGGACGCAGATATTGCGTTCTGGCAGGACTCGGAGAATGCCTGGGGAGTGCGTCTGAGAGCACGGCCGGTGCGCACCGACTTCAATCTGAGCGATACGGGCTTCCTCAAAATTGATGGCACCTGGCAGCGGGCAGCCCGCCTGCGTGACACCCCCTTGCAGTTCAGCTTGGTATGGGATCGCCCCCAGTTAGGGCAAATGACAAAACTGATATCCGGTAAAGACAAAGGTTGGCGGGGGGCCGTGACTGCATCGGCAGTGCTCGAGGGTAAACCTTCAGATCTGAGCATCAGGACCGAAGCTTCACTCCAGGATTTCCGCCGCTACGACATCATGGGCGGTCGGGAACTTCTACTGACCGCGCATTGCGAGGCCCATTACAGTTCTGCCGACCGTACGTTTCGTCGGATTCTCTGCGACGCTCCGGTGGGAGAAGGTGCGGTCATGCTGCGAGGCGAGATTGCTGGACTGGTGGCTCCGCACAACTACGATTTGGTTCTGTCGGCAGAGCAAGTCCCCATTCAAGGAGTCGTCGAACTTGCGCGTCATGCAAAGAAAGATTTGCCGGAAGACCTGTTGGCAAGCGGC
>Ga0209690_1001853_pt1 | contig 12084 bp, 9 predicted proteins | sample GraSoiAngelo_150_FD_186164 | JGI IMG/M metagenome (GOLD analysis project Ga0209690, IMG submission 186164) | Grasslands soil microbial communities from the Angelo Coastal Reserve, California, USA - 14_1009_09_40cm (SPAdes) (version 2) | ecosystem: Environmental > Terrestrial > Soil > Grasslands ...
CGGCGTGCCCGTCGGCGCACCGTAGTCGATGGCGAGGTGCGGGCGCACGCCGCCGAGGATCGGATGCGGGCGCGCCCAGGTGAAGCGGGAGGTGATGCGGGTGAACTCGAGCGGCGATTTCAGGAAGCTCTTGCGGAGCGAGCGGCCGTCGGGATCGTAGAACGCCCGGCGGCCGTCGGCGGCGCGCTCGAAGCGGACGCCGGTCAGCACGCGGCCGTCGCTCACGTACTGGGCGACGAAGATGCGTCCGTAGTCGACGAACGTGTCGTTGGCGAAGCGCGTCTCGACGAGCAGGCGGAAGCGGTCGCCCGCGCGGGTGTCGGCGGTGAAATCGAAGTCGGACTCGAAGATCTCCGCGAGGTCCACCGCGAGCTGCGCGGCGCCGCCCGCCTGCTCCACGGCCTCGAAGAGCGAGCGCGTCACCTCCCCGGCCACGACGTCCACGCGCACGTCGGGCCGCGTCTCGGCGCGGCGCACCTCCCAGCCGCCGTCGGTCGGGATCACCGCGTAGCCGAGCCACGGGCTCGGCTCGTAGCGCAGCGCGACCGGACGGCCGTCGAGGGTCCACGTGACTTCCAGCGTGTGACGCGGCGAGAGCTTCCTGAGATTGGCGCCGCTCGCGGCCAGCGCGGCCGCGATGCCGGCGCTGGTGTCACGCTGCATCCCCCCACGCTCGAGCGCGCGCACCAGCGTGTCGCCCCTCCGCACGTCCACCGCTTTCACGCGCGTGCCGGGCGTCGGCATGGGCGGCTCGGCGACGATGGTCGCCGGCGGCGCGACGGCGGGAACGACCGGGGAGCGCGAGAGCCAGCCGCCGCGATAGAGGACAGCACCGGCGCCCAGCTCGATGGCCAGCAACGTGAGCAGCACGATGCGACGTCGCATCCCCATCCACTATAACCGGCGGGCCACCTCGGCAAACTCTTGAATGTTCAAGGTTTCCGCCCGGCGCCCGGGGTCGACCCCAGCACTGGTGGCGGCCTCCCGGGTGGCCCCCACGGACAGACCCAGGCCGGCCGCCAGGGCGTTGGCGAGGGTCTTCCGGCGCTGGGCGAAGGCGGCCCGCACGACGGCCTCGAAGCGCTGCTCGTCCTCGAGGTCGACCCGCGGGGCCGGAAGGGGGCGCAGGCGCAGGACGGCGGACTCGACCTTCGGCGGCGGACGGAACGCGCCGGGCGGCACGCGCAGCGCGAGCTCCACGCGCCAGTGCAGCTGCACGTGGACCGAGAGGCTGCCGTAGGTCTTGCTGCCGGGCGCCGCCGCCACGCGCTCGGCGACCTCGCGCTGGAGCATGAGCGCCATCGCGTCGATCGCGCGCGGCGCGCGCACGAGGGCGCCGAGGATCGTGGTGCCGACGCTGTACGGCAGATTGCCGACCACGAGCGCGCGGCCCCCGGCGGGGCGCGCGAGCGAGGTCCAGTCCCACGCGCGCGCGTCGGCGGCGAGCACCTCGATGGCGGGGAATGCGACGCGGAGCCGCTCGATCAGCACGCGGTCGACCTCCAGCGCCAGCACGCGGCCGGCGCGGCGCGCCAGCTCGCCGGTCAGCGCCCCCTGCCCGGGCCCGATCTCGACCGCGAGGTCGGCGGGGGTCGGCGCGACGAGGTCCACGATCGCCCGCGCCATGCCCGCATCGCGCAGGAAGTGCTGGCCGAGCGCGTGACGCTTACCGCCCGGCACGCGCTCGCGCCGCGAGGTCGCGCACCAGGGCCGCGTACACCTCGCGTGTGCGCGCCTCGGTGGCCGCGCGGTCGCCGGTGTTGTCGATGACGTGGTCGGCGAGCTTGGCCTTCTCGGCGAGCGGCATCTGGCTGGCGATGCGACGCTCACCGTCGGCGGCGGCGGCGTCGCGCGCCACGAGGCGGGCGCGCTGGGTGGCCTCGTCCGTCACCACGACGATCAACCGGTCCATGTGTGTGTAGCCGCCGGACTCGATCATCACGGGGGCGTCGAAGACGACGATCCCCTCGAAGCCCTCGCGCGCGAGCGCGTCGAGCCGCGCGTCGAACCGTTCGCGGATCGCGGGGTGCAGGATCGCCTCCAGCCGCTTGCGGCGGGCGGGGTCGGCGAAGACGATCGCGGCGAGCTTCTTTCGGTCGAGGGCGCCGTCGGGCTGGAGCACGTCGCCGAACTCCCGCACCACCTCGGCCAGCGCGGGCTCGCCCGGCGCCACGACCTCGCGCGCCAGCTGGTCGGCGTCGATGAGGACGCAGCCCAGGCGCGTCAGGATCTCGGAGACCGTGCTCTTGCCGGTGGCGATGCCGCCGGTGAGGCCGACGAGCAGGAAGCGCCGCGGGGGCGCCGTCACACCTGCGACCAGTCGTCGCCGGACTTGACGTCCACCACGATGGGCACGTCGAGCGGCAGCGCCGCCTCCATGATCTCGCGCGCGAGCGCCTCGACCGCCGGCACCTCCGCGCGCGGCGCCTCGAAGAGCAGCTCGTCGTGCACCTGGAGCAGCATCCGCGCCTTCAGCCCGCGCTCGACGAGGGCGGCGCGGATGCGCACCATCGCGGTCTTGATCATGTCGCTCGCCGTCCCCTGCACCGGCGCGTTCATGGCCATGCGCTCGGCGGCGTTGCGCGCCACGGGGTTGCCGGAGCGCAGATCGGGCAGGTAGCGGCGGCGGCCGAGGAGCGTCGACACGTAGCCGCGATCGCGCCCCTCGACCAGCGTCCGGTCGATGAAGGCGCGCACGCGCGGGTGCATCGCGAAATAATCGCTGATGTACTTCTGCGCTTCCTTCTGGTCGATCTTGGTCGCCTGCGACAGGCCGAAGGCCGACACGCCGTACAGGATCGCGAAGTTCGCGCTCTTGGCGATCGTGCGCTGCAGCGACGTGACCTCGCCCGGGGCCACCTTGAAGACCTCCGAGGCCGTGCGCCGGTGGATGTCCTCGCCGCGCCGGAACGACTCGATGATCGCCGGCTCGGCCGACATGTGGGCGAGGATGCGCAGCTCGATCTGCGAGTAGTCGGCGGCGACGAACGTCCAGCCCTGGGCCGGGATGAAGGCGGCGCGGATCCGCCGGCCCAGCTCCGTGCGGATCGGGATGTTCATGAGGTTCGGATCCTGCGACGATAGCCGCCCCGTCGAGGCCACGAGCTGGTTGAACGTCGTGTGGATGCGCCCGGTCGCGGGATTGACGAGCCCGGGCAGCGTGTCCGCGTAGGTGCCCTTGAGCTTGGCGAGGCTGCGATGCTCGAGGATCTTGCCGGGCAGCGCGTGGCCGAGCGCCAGCTCGCTCAGCACGTCGGCGTCCGTCGAGGGCCCGGTCTTCGTGCGTCTCAAGATCGGCAGCTTGAGCTTCTCGAAGAGGATCTGCGCGAGCTGCTTGGGCGAGGCGATCGTGAACTCCTCGCCGGCCAGCGCGTAGATCTCGCGCGTGAGGTTGTCGAGGTCGCGCTCGAGCTCCTTGGCGAAGGCCTCGAGCCGGGACGGATCCACGCGGATGCCCGTCCGCTCCATCTCGGCGAGCACCGGCACCAGCGGCCGCTCGATCTCCTCGTAGATGTGCATGAGCCCGCGCTCCAGACGCGCGCGAGCCAGCGCGCGCGGTCGCCGAGCACGCGCGGCAGGTCGTTCGGCGCCACATTGAGCAGCGCCGGCGGACACTCGCCGAACGCCTCCATGCAGACCTCGTCGAGCTTGTACGTCGCGCGCGCCGGGTTGAGCAGGTACGCGGCCACGGCGCTGTCGTCCACGACGGGCAGCGGCGTGCGCGCGTCGAGCCACGCCGCGAGCAGCGGCTTGGCGTCGTGGGCCACCAGAGGGTGGCCGCCGAAGACGGGCGCGCCAGCCGCGAACAGGTCGCCCCATGCCTCGCCGCCCAGCGCCACGCCGGCCGCGCCCGCGTCAGGCTGGAACACGCCGAGCCCGTCGATGCGCGGCGTCGGCGGGCGCGGATCGCCCGCCCAGTCGAGGAGCACCGGCGCGCCAGCCGGCACGTGCGCGACCCAGTCGGCGAGCGCACGGGGCGCGGGCAGCACCGTCACGGGGCCGGCATCGGCGGCCGGCGCGGCCGCCGGCAGCTCCTTCACGAGCCGCGTGAACTCGAGCTCCAGCCACAGTCCGCGCAGCTGCGGCCAGTCGGGCTCGCCACGCCGGTACGCGTCGAGGTCGAAGACGATCGGCACCTCGCGGTTGAGCACGACCAGCTCGCGCGAGAGCAGGGCGTGCTTGCGCCCGACGGCGAGCGTCTCGCGGAGCTTGCCGGGAATGAGCGTGAGGTTGTCGTACAGGCGCGCGACGGAGCCGTATTGGCCGATGAGCTTCACGGCCGTCTTCTCGCCTACGCCTTTCACGCCGGGCACGTTGTCGATCGAGTCGCCCATGAGCGCCATCACGTCCGGGATCTGGTCCGGACCCACGCCCCAGCGCTCGCGCACCTTCGCCTCGTCGTAGACGATCTTCTCGCCCGTGCGCCCGACCACCGAGAGCACGCGCACGCGCGGACCGACGAGCTGGAGGAGGTCCTTGTCGCCCGTCACCAGCACAACGTCGAGGTCGGTCAGCTTCAGCGCGTGCTCGACGAGCGTGGCCAGAACGTCGTCGGCCTCGTAACCCGGCACCTCGAGCACCGGCGTGCGCAGGGCGTCGAAGAGGCGGCGGATGTACGGGAGCTGGCGCGCGAGGTCGCTGGGCATCGACGTCCGCGTCGCCTTGTACTCCGCGAACAGCTTGTCGCGAAACGTCGGCCCGGGCGGATCGAGCGCGATGGCCAGGTACTCGGGCTGCTCCTCTCGGATCAGCTTCCAGAGCATGGTCGACAGGATCAGGATGGCGTGGGTCGGCTGGCCACGCGACGTCGAGAGGTACTCCATCGCATGGTAGGCGCGGAAGATGTTCGAGTGCCCGTCGACGACGTACAGCGCCGGGCGCCGGCTCACGCGAAGACCTCGGTGTACGCCGCCCGCACCGCCTCGGTGTGCTCGCGGTAGGCGGCGAGGAAGGCCTCGCGCGACGAAAAGCCGAGGGCGGCGGCCACCCGCGCGGGCATCGGCCCCGCCAGCTCGAGGGTGTCGGTGGGGCGCGCGCCGAGCAGCCGCAGCGCCGTCGAGGCGCGGCGCAGGAAGCGATAGCGCGCTGCCAGCGTCGCGCCGGGAAGCAGCCCGAGCCGGTGAAGCGCCGCCAGCGCCGCCGTCGTCGACGGGGTGCGGACCTCGGGGTGCGCGGCGCCGTGAACGAGCTGCAGGGCCTGCGCGAGGAACTCGACGTCCCCGAGCCCGCCGCGGCCCAGCTTCACGTGCCACCGCCCCCGCGTCTCCTTGCCCAGCTCGACCTCCATGCGCCGGCGCACGTCGCGGATCTCCTTGAGCGCCCCCGCCGGCAGCGGCGCGCCGTAGACGAGCCGACGGAGCGTGGCGCGCACCCGCCGCGCCAGGGCCCGATCGCCCAGGAGCAGCCGCGCGCGCGTCAGGCTCTGCCGCTCCCAGAGGTCCCCGTGCTCCTCATAGTACCGTTCGAGCGCGTCGACGCCCGCGGCGAAGCCGCTGCCCTTGCTGCCGGGGCGCAGACGCAGGTCCACCGCGAAGGCGATGCCGGCCGGCGTGATGTCGCCCAGGGCGCTCGCCAGCCGCTCGACGGCGCCGCTGTAGAACGTGTGCGCGTCCACGCGCTCCCCGCCGTCGGTCTCGCCGTCCGTCGTGTCGGCATCGGCGCGGCCGAACGTCACGAAGATGTCGAGGTCGGAGCCGGTCGTCAGCTCGCGTCCGCCGAGCTTGCCGAGGCCGACGACGACGGCGGGGATGAACCGGCCGCGCGCGTCGCGCGGCACGCCGTAGCGCTCGACCTGCGCGCCCAGCGCCATCAGCCAGCCGGCGGCCAGGCTGGCCTCGGCCAGCGCGGTCATCTCACGCGAGTAGCGATCGACGTCCGTGACGCCGAACAGGTAGCGCCACACCACGGTCAATTCCTGCGCCTGCTTGATCCGTCGCAGCCGGTCGCGCCGCTCCGCCGCGCCGAGCCCCGGCGCGAACACCGGCGCGAGCGCCGCACGAAAGTCGGCGCGCGTGCGCCGGCCCTCGAGCACGCTCCGGTCGGCGAGCGACGAGAGCAGCTCGGGCTGAGCGACCAGCAGCTGCGCCAGGAGGTCGCCGCCGGCGCAGAGCCTCACGAGCCCGGCGAGCAGCTCGGGCCGGGCGGCGAGCAGCTCGACGTAGCCCGCGCGCGGCCCGGCGGCGGCGAGGAACCGCTCGAACTGGTTGAGCGCCTCGTCGGGATCGGGGCTCTTCCAGCACGCGTCGAGCAGCACCGGCTGCAGGCGCGTCAGGGCCGCCCGGAGCGCGCCGGGGTACGGCACCAGCGGCCGGCCCTCGACGATCATCCGGAGGTTCTGGAGCGCGCGCTCGGGATCGGAAAACCCGGTGGCGGCCAGCGCGATGCGGCTCGGCAGTCGTGGGCGCGCGGCAGCGGCCGCCGGGCGCTCGCCGAAGAACTCGCGGAACGCGCGGTGGACGTCGCGGGTGACGGCGCGATGCTCGGCCGTGAAGCGGCGCGCGGCGACGCGCGGCGGGGCGTCGATGCCGACGCGGCGCGCGAGCCGGCCGAGCTCGAGCGGATCGTCCGGCAGGGTGTGAGTCTGGAACTCGTGCAGGATCTGCAGCCGGTGCTCGACCGTGCGCAGATGCACGAGCGCGTGCGAGAGCCGGCGCCCGAGGTCCGGGGCGAGGTACCCCCGCTCGGTGAGCCGGAAGAGCGCCTTGAGCGAGTTGCGCTCGCGCAGCCAGGGATCGTCGCCGCCGTAGAGGAGCTGGAGCGCCTGCGCGAGGAACTCGATCTCCCGGATGCCGCCGCGCCCGAGCTTGACGTTGCGCGCGAACGCCTCGGCGTGACGCCCGCGCAGCGCGCGGTCGATCTCCCGCTTCATGCCGCGGATCGCGGGCAGCACGCGCTCGTCGAGGCCGGGCCGATAGACGATCTCGCGCACGAAGTCCATGAAGCGCGCCCCGACCTCGGGATCGCCCGCGCCGACGCGCGCCTTGAGCAGCGCCTGCCGCTCCCACAGCTCGGCGCGCTCGCGGTGGTAGGCGCGGTAGGCGTCGAGCGACATCGCGACCGGCCCCATCCGGCCCTCGGGGCGCAGCCGCAGATCGACGCGGAAGGCGTAGCCTTCCTCGGTGACCTCCTCGATCATCGCCACGAGGTCGCGGCACACGCGCGCGAAGAACGTGCCGTTCTCGAGCCGGCCCTCCGGCCCGCCCGCGGTCTCGCCCTCGGCGCCGTAGACGAACATGAGGTCGATGTCCGACGAGTAGTTCAGCTCCTCGCCGCCGAGCTTGCCCATGCCGACCACGGCGAGCTCCGTCTCGCGGCCGGCGGCGTCGAGCGGCGCGCCGAACCGCGCGCGCGCGTCGGCCAGCGCGTCGGCGTGCGCTTGCCCCAGGCACGCGTCGGCCAGCCGCGAGAGCTCCTCGGTCGTCACGGCCAGGTCCGCGTCGCCGAGCAGGTCGCGGGCGCCGATACGGAGGAGCTGGCGGTACTTGAAGCGGCGCAGCGCGTTCAGGCGCGCCTCGCGCGTGGAGAACGGCCGCACCGCCTGCGCGACGTCCTCGGCGAACTCCTCGGCCAGCCACGGGCGCATGGTGCGCGGCTCGAGCAGCCAGGCCAGCGTGCTCGGGCGCCGGCGCAGGACGTCGGCGAGGAACTGGCTCGCGCCGCCGACGCGCGCCAGCAGCGGGGCGGCGCCCGGATGCTCGGCGAGCGTGCCGAAGAGGACGGCGCGGTCGACGGCGGCGGCGTAGCGCTCCAGGTTGTTGAGCGCCATGTCGGGATCGGGCGCGGCGGCAAGCTCCGACAACAGTCGCGGGAGGGCGGGACCGAGCAGCTCGGCGTCGCGGGGCGTCGGCGTCAGGGCTTCGAGATTCGCGACGGCCGCCGCGGGGTCGGCGAAGCCGGCCCCGCGCAGCATCCGCGCGAGGTCACCCGGACCACCGAAGAGACCGTGCGCGATGACTAGACGGCCTGCTCGCCCGTCTCGCCCGTGCGGATGCGGATGGACTGGCCGATCGGCAGCACGAACACCTTGCCGTCGCCGATGGAGCCGGTCTTGGCGGCGCCGACGATGGTGGCCGTGACCTTCTCCACGAGGTGGTCGGGGACGACGACCTCGATCTTGACCTTGGGCAGGAAGTCCACGGTGTACTCCGAGCCGCGGTACAGCTCGGTGTGGCCCTTCTGACGCCCGAAGCCCCGCACCTCGGTGACGGTCATGCCGATCACGCCGATCTCCGTGAGCGCCTCCTTCACGTCGTCGAGCTTGAAGGGCTTGATGATCGCCTCGATCTTCTTCATGGCGTCACACCTCGTCGAGGATGGGCAGCATCAGGGCCGAGACGTGGCTGCTGATGCGCTTGAGGTTCGTGAGAACGTCGAGGTGGATCTCGGACGTCTCGATCGACTCCGCGAGGCCGGCGCGCAGGCGGCCGATGTGGGACTCGCGCAGCTCGCGCTCGCGCATGCGCATGAAGGGCCGCTGGTCGAGCACCTCCTGCGCGAGGGTCTTGTCGTTGGCCGCGAAGGCGGCGATCGCGCGCTCGAGGTTCTTGGACACGAGACCGTGGAACTCGAGGATCTCGGTCCAGCCGGACTCCGAGAAGCGGCGCGCCTGGTAGAGCTTCTTGCGCGCCAGCTCCATGAGGTTCTTGTCGACGATGTCGCCGATGTTCTCGAGGTTGCCGATGAAGGAGATGAGGCCGATCTCCTTGCGCGAGAGCTCGGGGCCCATCGCCTCGCGCCCGAGGCGGGCCAGGAAGAGCTTGATCTCGCGCTCGAGGAAGTCGACCTGATCGTCGCGCTGCTCGACCTCCTCGAGCAGCGCCTGGTTATCGGTGCGAAAGACGGCCACGGTGTCGCGCAGCATGATCTGCACCACGTCGGCCATGCGCAGCGCCTCGCGCGTGGCCTGGCCGAGCGCGAGCGAGGGCTGGTCCAGCGCGCGCTCGTCGAGGTAGCGCGTGCGGAACGGCGTGTCGCCCGTCTGATCGTCGGGCACGATCGCCTCGATCGCGCGCGCGGCCAGCGGCGTGAACGGCAGGAAGAGCAGGCTGATGCCGAGGTTGAAGAACGTGTGGGCGTTGGCGATCTGCCGCGCGGGATCGGCGGCGCTGGCCGCGACCATCGCCGTGAAGGGGCCGATGAACGGCAGCATGAGGGCAGCCCCCAGCAGCTTGAAGGCGATGTGCGCGACCGCCACGCGCTTGGCCTCCGCCGTCGCGCCCATGGACGCGGTGAGGGCCGTCGCGCAGGTGCCGATGTTCGCGCCGAGCACGATGGCCACCGCGCCGTTGAGGCCGATCAGCCCCTGGCTGGCCAGCGCGAGCGCCACGCCGAGGGTGGCCGCCGAAGACGCCACGAGCGCGCTGAACACGGCCGCCACGAGGATCGCCATCGTCGTGTTGCCGGCCACCGCCTCGATCAGCTCCATGGCCAGCCGGTTGTCCCGCAGCGGCGCCACCCCCTCGAGGATCACCTTGAGGCCGAGGAACACGAGCCCGAGCCCGAGGATGGCCTGACCCACGTCCTTGAGCGCGCGTCGCCCGGCCAGGAAGGTGATCGTGAAGCCGAGACCGACGAGCAGCAGCGCGTAGTCCGTCACCTTGAACGCGATCAGCTGGACGGTGAACGTGGTGCCGATGTCGGCGCCGAGGATGATGCCGAGCGTCTGGCGGAAGGTCATCAGCCCGGCCGAGACGAAGCCGATGAGCATCAGCGTCGTGGCCGCCGAGGACTGGATGATCGCGGTCACGGCTGCGCCGGAGGCGACGGCGATCGGCCGGTGGCGCGCCATGCCCGTGAGCAGCGAGCGCAGGCGGCCGCCCGCCGCGCGCTGCAGGCTGTCGCCGCTCAGGCGGATGCCGTAGAGCAGCAGCGCGAGGCCGCCGAAGAGCGCGACGACGACGGCGGTCACGGCGCGATCTCGTCGGACGGCGCCGGTGCGGGTCCCGCCGCGGCGGGCGCCCCGGCGGCGAGGGAGGCGCGGACGTGGGGGGCGGGGGCGAGCGCCCCCGGCAGGTGCGCGGTGTCGTTCAGCGACACGAGCCGCGGCGGCCGCACGACGGTCAGCGAGGCGTTGTCGACGCGCAGCCGCCAGAGCGAGTTGAACGAGCAGCCGAGGAGCGCGCAGGCATACACGCTGATGACGCCGCCGTGCGCCACCACCAGCACGTCCTCGCCGTTCGGGTGCAAGGCGCCGATGTGATCCATGGCGGCGCGTACGCGCGAGCTGACGGCGTCGAGCGGCTCGCCGCCGGGGGGCGGGCAGTCGTGCGGCGCGAGCAGCCACGCCCGATAGGGATCGCCCTCGCGGCCGCGCACCTCGTCCACGGTGCAGCCTTCCCACTCCCCCAGCGACAGCTCGCGCAGCTCGTCGAGGGCGACGAGCGGGAGGCCGGTGCCGGCTAGCGCCACTTCCGCCGTCTCGCGCGCGCGGCGGAACGGGCTCACGTACGCCGCGGCCACGCGATAGCCGCGCAGCGCGCGCCCCAGGGCCGCGGCCTGCGCGCGCCCGCGCTCCGAGAGCGCGACGTCCGTCCGGCCCTGGAAGCGGCGCTCCGCGTTCCACACCGACTCGCCGTGGCGCGCCAGCAGGAGCCTCACCGGGCCGCCTTCGCCGCCGCGTCGCGGGCGGCGCGCAGTCGCGCCAGCGTCTCCTCGCGTCCGAGCAGCCCGAGCACGTCGAACAGGGGCGGCGACGCCGTGCGTCCGGTCACGGCCAGTCGCGTGAGCTGCGCGAGGTCGACGAGCTTCAGCCCCATCGCCTCCGCGAGCCCGCGGTACAGCGCCTCGAGCGACGCCGGCGTGAACGGCTCCACCGCCGCCAGCCGCTCGATCAGCGCGCCGAGCCGCTCCACGCCCGCCGGCGTGAAGAGCTTGCTCGCCGACCTGGCGTCGTACTCGGACGGGCGCTCGAAGTAGAAGCGGCCGACCTCCACGAGCTCGCGCAGCGTCTTGCCGCGCTCGCGCAGCGTGTCGAGCATGCCGACGAAGCGCGTGGCCTCGGCCGGCGGCGTCAGCCCGGCCGGGGTCAGAAACGGCGTGACCAGCGTCGCCAGCCGCCTGCCGTCGACCGTCTTGATGTACTCGTGGTTCAGCCACTCCAGCTTCGTCTGATCGAAGATCGCGCCCGACGACGAGACGTCCTTGATGTCGAACCGCTCGACCAGCTCCGCGCGCGAGAAGATCTCCTGATCGCCGCTCGACCAGCCGAGCCGCGCCAGGTAGTTCACCATCGCCTCGGGCAGGATCCCCTGCTCCCGGTACGCCTGCACGGAGGTCGCCCCGTGGCGCTTGGAGAGGCGCGCGCGATCGGGGCCCAGGATCATCGAGACGTGGGCGAAGGCGGGCACCGGGTAGCCGAGCGCCTCGTAGCAGAGCACCTGCTTGGGCGTGTTCGACAGGTGATCGTTGCCACGGATGACGTGGCTGATGCGCATCGTGACGTCGTCCACCACCACGCAGAAGTTGTAGGTCGGCGTTCCGTCGCTGCGCAGCAGGATCCAGTCGTCGAGCTGCCGGTGGTCGAAGGTCACCGGGCCGTGGATGAGGTCGTCCACGACCGTCGTGCCCTCTTCCGGGATCCGCAGGCGCAGCGCCCCCGCCGTGAGGCCGAGGGCGCGGCAGCGGCCGGAATAGCGGAACGTCTCGTTCTTCGCCTGCGCCTCCGCGCGCTCGGCCTCGAGCTGCTCCGGCGTGCACGCGCAGTAGTAGGCGCGGCCGGCGGCGACGAGGCGTCGCGCGTGCTCGCGATACAGCTCGAAGCGCTCGGTCTGGCGGTAGCCCGGCGACGGCGGGCCCTCGTCCCAGTCGAGCCCGAGCCAGCGCAGGGCCGCCACGATGTCGTCGATGTTGTCGTCGGTGGAGCGCGAGCGGTCGGTGTCCTCGATGCGCAGGATGAACATCCCCCCGTGGTGACGCGCGTACAGCCAGTTGAAGAGCGCGGTGCGCGCGCCGCCGACGTGGAGGTGACCGGTAGGGCTGGGCGCGAAGCGCACGCGAACCGATTGGCTCATGAACACCTATTCTACGTCGCCGAGCGAGACCGAGGCGCGCCACGGGTTCCCCGGGGCGCGACGAACGTTTGGGGGT
>Ga0209690_1001855_pt1 | contig 12072 bp, 11 predicted proteins | sample GraSoiAngelo_150_FD_186164 | JGI IMG/M metagenome (GOLD analysis project Ga0209690, IMG submission 186164) | Grasslands soil microbial communities from the Angelo Coastal Reserve, California, USA - 14_1009_09_40cm (SPAdes) (version 2) | ecosystem: Environmental > Terrestrial > Soil > Grasslands ...
GAAGCCGCAATCACGCTGCCGAGCGCGGCCAGACTGGCAACCACGGTGCTCCTGGAACCGTATCTATTTGTCGCCCGATTTTCTTCCACTTGAGACATACTTGTAGCGTTTAGCGCCGTTCATTCGGTCAAGCTTCGTGAGCAGGGGACAACAGTCCTCGTGCTTGATTTCCGGTTTCAGGCGCAACTCGCGATTGCAATTTCGCATTGCCCCTCTAAGCTCCGCTTCCAAACGGACTAGGCTCTTGATCTTTTCGCGCACGTCGGTCAGTTTGTGCTTAAGCGTGGACTGCACTTCTGAACAAGCGTGATGCTTTTGCCGTAGCGCCAGCAACTCTTTAATTTCGGTCAGAGAGAACCCTAATTCCTGAGCATGCCGGACAAATTTGAGGTCGCGAATCTGCTGTCCGTCGAACAAGCGATACCCGCCGACGCTGCGAGTCGCCCTATCAATGAGTCCGAGCTTTTGGTAGAAGCGGATCGTATCAACACTGATGCCGGCCAACTTTGTGGCCTTCCCAATCTGAACCGCGTCTGCCATACAATGTTTAAGGATAAACCCTGGAGTTAGCTCCAGAGTCAAGGAGAATTCAAAAAAAGCGGATCGACCGGATGACGCCCTCTTGCAAACTAGGAATCCGGACTTGGATTGACGGTTGATCAGTGGGTAGAGTTCGAGTGGCAGGTTGTGAGATCGGCTGATGTAATACGAAATGCGGGGTAGAGGGCGAAATGCTCAAGTCGTTTGCGCGGGCCGCTGCATTTCTGGCGTATTTAGCCATCACACTCGAAATGTTGTTCATGGTTACTCCCTTTGCCTTGTACTATTACTCCTTCTACAGCCCGCTGCTCGCCGGCCCCTCCAGCCTCCGAGTTATTGCCTGGCTGCCAGCCTTCTTTTTACCTCACCTTTCGACGGAAATTCTCCCAAGTCTCGGGGGATTTTTCCTTCTGTTGGGCTTGGTCGGCTTTTTCCTGAGTGCCTTTCAACTTTACTACGCGAAGTTCAGGCAGCGAGGCGTTGCACAGGGCGGCTTCTACAAGCGCATTCGCCACCCACAGTATCTGTTTCTGGGCTTGGCCGGCCTCGGGTTGCTGATCGTCTGGCCACGATTCATTCTGCTTGTCGCCTACATCAATATGCTTTGGTTCTATTACCTACTGGCTCGAAGCGAAGAGCGTCGAATCGAGGAACGCTATGGAGAGGTCTACCGCGAGCAAATACAGCGAACTTCCATGTTTTTGCCAGGTGAACCGGGCGGACGCTTGGTGCGGCGATTGTTCGGTTGGATACGGGGGCATCGAGCACGACTGCTCGTTCTTTACTGTCTCTCTCTGACGGGAGCGATCGGTGCAGCATTTGTATTGCGCGGGCTAACCTTTAGTCTGACAACGCATCTGAGCTTATCCGACCAGAGAGTTGCGGCCGTTTCGTTTCTGTCCGTCAACGAGGGAGAACTACGCCAGCTTGTTAAGTCAGCGGAGGGTGCCGAAGAAATTCAAAACCGGATTAAACCACTCGACGATTGGGTCCTGGTGCAAGCAATGGACGGCAAGCCTCGGGTCGTCCACGTGATGATCGATGGCGGTATGACTCGTGTAAGCGCCAAAACACTGCCCCTCAGCGAGAAGGGCATCAAATTAGTGTTTTCTCGGCGCATGGATCGACCTGCGCATGAAGACCCTTTCAGCATCCGGGCGCGCTGGCAACCCATTTGTGTCGCCGAAATGAACGGGCAGAAGACATCGCGAGTGATCGACCTTAATCAAGGCTCGTTCCTCGGCAATCCTGTGATGCCCGTTTTCTAACTTTTGTAAGGAAGGTCTTCAACTGATGACCCTCGGCCAAAGCGAAAGACGCGGTCAACCATACGTGCATTTGGGTGCGAAGCCGAACGCCGAACGCAACGTTTTGGCGGGCAGCTCGCGCGGCCTACATCAAGATCACCGACGACGCACATCTTCCACATTAACTTCGCCGACCGCCTCAGGGCTGCGCGGACTCGCGCCAGCAATTCCCTCGGACTGAATGGCTTAGTCACATAATGACAGGCTGTTGACAATTCCTTCGCGGAGACCAGCTACGTATAGTGGCCGCTACGAAGAGGTGGCCGATTGCTTACCCACATCGGGCCTCTGCATCATCCTCAACTTCTTGACATCGCCAAGGCCATCGCGCCAGCGGCTTCGGGCAAGGCGCCTTGTGTTTACGTACTCTCGGCGTAGTTGCAGCGAACGAAATTCGTTAAACAAGTTTGCCACCGGACCAAATGGTCCGAAAGAGGTGTATGCGTAACGGGCGAGCGTGAGGCTGCGCACAAAGCGGGATTCAGTGCACGGATCCGTAGAGGTGCGATGCAGTGTCATGCAGGTAGGCGTGGGCCATGTGAAGGGCTTGGTCCTCGTTCACTTCGCCAGCGGACACCATCTCGGCCAGCGCCTCCGTCAGCGCCACGCTGGCTGATTGCGTCGCCAGCCAGTAATTCTCTTCCGCCCCAATGGCATCACCTAACGGAAACGCATCCGAGCCGAAAACGATCTTGTTCGGGAATGTTTCGAGCCACACCCTTAGCGACTTTTTGAACTCATCTGGATAGAGAAAAATTCCCATCAGGGATGAGTCAAGATACACATTTTTCTTAGCCGCCAACCAGATTGCCTGCCGCTCGTATGGAAAACCACCATGAAGCAGAATGAACGTCACGTTCTCGTAGCGTGGATCACGTAGCACGTTTTCCAAGTTGAGCACGTTACCGTCCTGTAGGCTGAAGTAATCACCTCCGCCGACGGCCGTGTGAATCTGTACAGGCAAATGCAGCTGCCCTGCTTCGCGTAAGAGATAACGGAAAATGAAGTTCTGAAAATCGCGGTATTCCTCGGCACTCGGGACGCCGCCAGCGTGATATTTGGTGTAGATGGCTGTCGCCCGTTGCTGGCTCGGATCATCGAAGTGCAGCGAACGGAAGTATGCAATTTCGAACTTGATGCCGACACCGCCGGCCTTTTGGTTCTCCTCCAATATTCGAGTGATGAAGGATAGATAACCGCTGAGGTCTGCTGGAAGCTGCTCGAAGTGAGCCCGCACTATGTTGCGCCGCAGGATTTTCTCCTGCAGAGGCAAATTCAGCTTCTGGTCGGGATTTCTCGAGGCCAGTTGACGATTATCGAAGGGAAAAAGAAAGCTGTCCACGAAGAAGACCCACCGGAAGCGCGTGGCAGGAAGATAATCAGACATGGCCACGCGGTTTGCCACTGCCGTCTCTATCCCAACCAAATCGAGCACGTGAGAAAAGTAGGAATTTCCCAAACGCTTTTTCTCTTCCGCTTTTCTCTGCACTAGCCAGCGGAGATGGTCCGGCGAGAGATCGTTATAGGGATACCCGAACAGGGCCTTGGCTGCTCCTGCCATCTCCGGATTGTTCTCGCGCAGACGAAAAGGGAGTGCGCTGTCGGGAGAAATGGTCATTGCGTCCACGTCACTATCATCGGGAAAGCCGGGATGACCGTGATTGTCGAACACCGGAATCTGATTGATCTGCCCCAGCAACCTCTGGTAGATGGTCTGCACATCCGATCCCGAAAACGGGCGCGCCTGTCCCTGGGCGGGCGTGGTGGAGGCGGCGGCCGATGCGACGGCAATGCAAGTTAACCAAACCAGCTTCTGGTTACACCTTTTCATTAAGAACACCCGTCGAACTTCGACTCAGGCCTCTCCTGCAAGACAGTTCTCCCGGCTAGAAGGAATACCTCGCCACCAACTGAATCAAACGTGGCGTGCCCACGGTTGTGGTGATCGCGCCAAAATTTGGCCCACTGATATCCACGAAAAGGGGGCTGTTGAAGCTGGGGTGGTTCCAAATGTTAAAAAACTCAGTGCGGAATTCTAGCTTCTGCGCCTCGGTGATAGAAAACGTCTTCCCGAGTGCGAAGTCCCAGTTCTGCTGGAAGGGACCGCGATAGGGGTTCCGAGGCAAATTTCCGTAGCCGGTGGATCCGTCGGGTCCTACCACGGGCGCCGTGGCGAAGGCGGCAGAGTCCAAGTATGCTCCCAGCCGCGACTCAACCGAGCCGTGGGTCAGACCATCGGCTATTGTCTTACCGGGCTGAAGGCTTGCGGTGGACTGGCCTGGCCCGATGGGAGTGAATGCGGTGCCTCCCGTGGTATCAATCACCGTGAAGGGCTTGCCGGACTGGAAAGTAGTCACACCACTCACGACCCAGCCCCCCAGCAGAGCTTTCTCCAGCCCAGTGGCAGTCGCGAAGAACGGCAAATCATACGAATAGCTGACTACAAACCGGTGAGTGCGGTCAAAATCCGAGAGCCCGCGTGAAGCACGCAGATTGGTCTGATCGTTGATGGCAGTGTTGAACGCGGTCGCGTCGGAAGAGTTGTCGTCTATCGCCTTGGAAAATGTGTATGCACCCTGAAGGTAGATTCTGTCCATCCGTCGCGAAACTGTCGCCTGCAGCGAGTGGTAATGCGAATCGGCGTCGTTGCCGAAAAATTGCATTCCAGAGGGCCCAAGCCCCAGAACCCGCGAACGGGCGGGCGCATTGGCGACGGTGTTCTGCGTGATCTGGAATGTCTGGCCATTCGCCATAAGCGTGATCGGGTTCTGAGGACTGACGAGGAAAGGCTGGATGGTTGTCCGGGTCTCACGTAAGTGGGTGCCCTTGGTGCCGACGTAGCCGATCTCCATTAGCCACTTGAGCGGAAGTTGCCGCTGCAGAGTTAGGTTCCATTGCTGCACATTGGGCGAAACGTAGCGGCGCGGCGTCTGCAAGGCGATCAGAAAGATACTGTTGCCATCGAAGTTGGGCGAGCACTGCGTAATGTCAGCCAGGCCGCAATCCGCGAATCCCAGGAAATGAGAAAGAGAAGGCACGAAATCGGGGGAAATTGTCCCCGCCGGCGGCAGAATGCTGAACGCAGGCAGGTTGGCCAGACTCCCCGGCGCCCCTGGTCCGAACGAGCCGGCCAGGAAGGGGGAGGAGAACCCTAGATTATCCACCGCGCCGTTGTCTTCACGTTCGTAGTAAATCCCATATCCGCCGCGGATCGCCGTGGTGTGACGCCCAAGCACGTCGTAGGCGAAACCGATGCGCGGGCCCCAGTTGAAAGCATATCCGTTATCGGTAAGCGTATCGGAACCAGTACCCACCAATCCCGGAACATTGAGTTTGCTGACGCCGCGCGGAAAGATCCATGGCGCCTGTCCCTTGGCTACCAGGCTGGGATCGAGATTGGCAATGTGATGCAGTTTGTCCGAGACCGCGCCATCCAGCTCCCAGCGGAGTCCCAGGTTTAACGTTAAGTTGGAAGTTGCCTTGAAGTCGTCTTGCAGAAACAGCGCGAATGCGTTGATGCGGTACTCATGGTTGGTCACGCCACTGCCGCTGCCGCTAACCACAGGAAAACCGCGCAGAAAATTCTGGAAGTCGGAGCAAAAACCGATTGGACTGAGCGCGCAAGGATCGTTCGGTACGGTGGGATCTGGCGGCGTTGGGGCAAACACCACCAAGCCGTTGAATAACTGTGGGAAATTCTTATCCATGTTGACGCGGTTGACTTCCCCACCGAAGCGCAACTGGTGATGCCCCAGGTTGTAGCTGATGGTGTCGAGGATGGAAAAATTGTTCTGCTGTTGCGACACATTGTCCGCCGGAGTGGGTCCCATTTGAAAGCCGCCCTGGGCAAATTGGAAACGGTAAATATTGGTGTCCACGTTGCTGTTGGGTCGGCTGATGCCCAGGTCGTTCAGGCTGACCACTGGCACGTTGTTAGTGTCGTTGGCGATGTGCACCCACCCGAAGCGCAATTCATTGATCAGCCGCGGCCCGAAGGTGTGGACCTCGGCGAGGCTAAGGAAGCGATTTCGCACGGGCAGCGACAAAGGAAAGCCGATGTCGGTCGGGCTGATGGAAGCTCCAAAGGCCGAAGCCAGACCGGTGGCCCCAAACGGCAAGAACGAGGAGAAGTTGGAGAAGAAAAACCGTTCCGCCACCAGGTCACGTCCACCATTGAAACTGCGGTCCCAGTTGACCGTGAACTGATCGTCGGTGAACTTTCCAGGACGACTGAAGTTGAACGGGGCAGTGTTGATGTTGCCATTCACCGTATCAAAACCGGGTGTACCTGGAAGCGACGGGAAGAGAAAGCCACCGCCTGATCCGCCAAACTGATTGCTCTTGAAATTCAGCAGGGCGAGTGTGACCGGGTCAATCTGTACACCCGACTGACCGGGAAAGAAGGTGTTCAAGAGCGAGGTTGCGGAACGGTCTTGCGGCAGGATCGGCAGGTTTGTGCTGATGAATGTTCCGGGAGAAAGTCCGCTGCGCTGCCGCGTTCCCTGGTAATTCAGAAAGAAGAATCCGAGCGCGCCGTCATGTCCGAGGGGGCCTCCCAGACTTCCACCGAAAATATTCTGCTTGACCACGGGACGGGGCTGCCCGCCACGTTTGAAAAAGAATTCATTGGCATTGAGCACGTCACTGCGGAAGAACTCAAACAGCGATCCGTGAAAAGTCTTGGTCCCGCCTTTTAGAATCGCGTTGATGTTGCCCCCGCCGGCGCGACCCTGGGTAGCATCATAGAGGCTAGTTTGGACCTTGAACTCCTGGAGCGCGTCCGGGCTGGGCAGCGGAGTGTTGGTCAATTCACCCACGTTGTAGTCGCTCGCGCTGACGCCTTCGATCAGGAAGTTGTTGTTGCCCTCACGTTGACCGTTGACATTCATGCGGACATCCCCACGGCCCAGTTGACCGGAGGCGGTCAGGTCAGTCGAGGTACCGGTCGACAGGCTGAGTAATTGCTGGACGTTTCTCGTCGGCAACGGTAGTGCCTCGATTGTCTTGGAACCGACCGATTGGCCGGTAACGGGCGTTGTCGTCTCAACCGTCTGTACCTCCGCAAAGACCTCGACCTTTTCCAGAACCGTCAGTGGACGAAGCTTGGCGATCATGCGGGTCGTTTCGGTGATACGTACAGTGATGTCGGCAAATTTGCCTTCTTGAAAGCCCGCGCTGTTGATCGTCACCGTGTAGATGCCCACGGGTAACAGAGTTGCCGTAAACAAACCGTTGGCATCCGTTTTTGTAGTACGGCTCAGTACATCCGTATCCTGGTTGATGATTCGCACCGTGGCGCCGGCGATCACGGCTCCACTGCTGTCCTGTGCGGTCCCGGTGATCGCGCCCGTTGCTCCCCCTTGAGCAAATACCAGAGTTCCTAGACAGAGATATACGACAATTGTGAGAAGAATCCCCTTCATCATTTTGTCCTCCCGATCATCAATCTTTCATGCTACATCCCGTGGTTACGGGCACAGTCTCTACTTCGCGGTTTCGATTCGCGCCGCTTCGGTCCGTCGCATCTTCCAGTACGCCAGCGAAATCAATAGCAAGAAAGGCATGAACGCTGGCACGGTATACTTCAGTCCCTCGACAAAGAAAGTGCTGATGGTGAGAGCGAGTAGCGCGGCGATCCCCAGCAGGGTGGGAAAAGGATGCCAGGGCAGCCGCAGTGGCAATAGTGCGACGCGTTCCGGATCAACGGTCTTCCGGAAATTCAAGTGCGTCAACAGAATCACCAGCCACACGAAGAACATGCCCGCAACCGCAATGCCATAGAGCAGCAGAAATGCGTGCCGGGGTGCATAGACGGCGAGCACGATGGCGGCAATCATGCCGGCAGTCGACACTGCCAGCGCCCGCGTGGGGACTCCACTCTGGCTAAGACTGCCCAGCCAGGCTGGCGCGTATCGTCCTCGCGCTAACGAGAAAAGCATGCGAGTGGAGAGATAAAGGTTGGTGTTAGCGCTGGAAAGCGCGGCGGTGATCACCACCAGATTCATGATGCTCGCGGCAAACGGGATACCGGCTGTCGCAAAGGCACGTACGAATGGGCTGCCGGTGATGTCCCCACTGCCGGTTTGGTTCCACGGCGTCATCGCAAGCATGACGCTGATAGCAAGCACATAAAAAACGATCAGCCGGAAAACAATCGTCTTCATCGCGCGCGGAATCGACGTCTCGGGTTGCTGCGCCTCGCCCGCCGTCACTGCAATCACCTCGATGCCCATGTAACTGGTGATGGCCAGCGTGAGCGCCAGCCAGACTCCCATCCATCCGTGCGGAAGAAAACCGCCATGAGCGGTTAAATTGGCCAGACCGATCGAAGGCGCGTGTCCCAAGCCCAAGATCAGCGCGATGCCGAGCACGATGAAGACAATGATCGCGATGACTTTGATAAGGGCGAACCAGTACTCAAATTCTCCGAATTTACCAACTTGCAGAGCATTAACAGTAACCAAGCCTGAGGAGACGACCATAACCCAGAACCACGGCGGAATGGTAGGGAACCAGAACGCAAAGTAAATGGCAACCGCGGTAACTTCAGCGCCGATGGCAATGATCTGGATCAACCCGTATGTGGCGCGCACCGAAAAGCCAGCCCACCGGCTGAAATAACGCTCCGCGTAGAGGCCAAAAGAACCGGCTACCGGATGCACGACAGCCATCTCTGCCAATGCATAGGCGATGACCAGCGCAATCACTGCGCCGAACAAATAGGTGACAATCACCCCGGGTCCGGCAAGATGAATGGTAACGCTGCTGCCCAGGAAAAGACCGACGCCAATCGCCCCTCCAATGGCAATCATCGTGAGCTGCCGCTGGCTCAGTTTGCGCTGTAGTCCCTCTGCCTGCATTGCTCCGCTCATACTCTCAGGATTGAGAACTGGAAGAGCGTTGCCGGAAATAACGGGCTTAGTCATATTGCTGCCAGCACATTTTTCACAGTGCACCAATCACCATTCCAACGAACTGCGTGTATCATGTCGCGCCATGACTCAATTTCCTGTAGCGGAGATTCGCGCTTCTTTCCCCGCCCTGAGCCAGGGCGACGAGTTCATCTTCTTTGACAATGCGGCCGGCGCGCAAGCCCCTCAAGTCGTCCTGGATGCGGTCAACCAGCACTTGCTCACGCGCAATGTACAGCGTGGCGGCCCTTATCCGAAGAGCAAAGAAGTGGACGCAGCCATCGCGCGCGCGAGAGAGAGTGTGGCGGTATTCTTGAATGCGCGTGAAGCCAATGAAGTGGCTTTTGGGATGAATGCCACTTCTTTCATACGGCTGGTCAGCCTGGCGATCGGCCAGAGCTTGGGCGAGCGGCGAGAAATCATCGTTACCGACATGGACCACGAGGCCAACGTGGCCACTTGGTTCGCCCTGGAACGCGAAGGCGCAACCTTTTTGTGGTGGCGGATACGTGATGACGGCAACCTGCACGTGGCCGACCTCGAGCCCCTGCTTTCCTCCCGCACTCGCCTGGTGGCATGTACGGTGGCTTCCAACGCCATCGGATCCATCGTGGACGTAGCCGAGGTGGCCAGGCTCGCGCACGCCGCCGGAGCGGAGGTCTTTCTCGACTGCGTGCATTACGGTCCTCACGGACCCATCGACGCGCAGGCATTCGGCTGCGACTATCTGGTCTGCTCCGGATACAAGACCTTTGCCCCTCATATGGGCTTCCTCTGGGGCCGATTGGAAGCGCTTCGCGCCTTGCCCACTTTCCGCGAGTACTTTATTCCTGATACTCCGCCATTCAAGTTCGAGGTTGGCACCTTCGTTTACGAAAACGTCGCCGGGATGGATGCGGCAATCTCCTACCTCGAGGGATTGGGTCGAAGGTTGGCTGCGAACACTGTGCCGGAGTCCCGGCGAGCGAACATCGTGCGCGCCATGGAAACGATCCGCGCTTACGAAGCGTCGCTTTCGCTCGAGCTCCTGAGCGTCCTTGGTGCTCTCGGCGCCCAGGTCTTCGGCATTGCCGATCCCGTGCTTGTGCGTCACCGAGTGCCGACACTGTGCTTTAACTTGAAAAATATCGATCCGGCGATCGTCGCGGAAAAGTTGGCGCGCGCTGGCATCGGCGTGCGCCACGGACATATGTATTCGCCACGGCTGATGAACCGGTTGGGGCTCAATATCGACAAGGGCGCCGTGCGTGCCTCCCTCGTCCACTACAACACGATGGGGGAGATTCATCGTTTTGGAAGTGCTCTGGCCGAGATTGCACAGCATGCATCGCCCTCGTAACGGCAAATGGTTCCGCACCCCTCAGTTTCGCGTCGGAACGGCACCATCCACGACTAGCAAATCCAGGCTCTTGGACAACGCGCGCAGCAGGGCTTCCACATCCTGCCACGAGTTATACACGTGAAGAGAGATGCGCAGCCCGTCATGCCGGCTGGACACCACAGTGCTGCTTTCTTCTAGCTTCTTCACTAGCGCCTCTGGGTCGCGAGCTTTGAGAACCACCAGGGGTCCAATGCTGTCGGCCCGGGGTCTTCGTTTGAATCCCTTGCTCGACCGCGCCTTGCAGCAATGTCGTCGTCAACTGCCCCACCTGGCCCGCCACGTTCTCCATTCCGATTCCGCGGAGTAGCTCCAGCCCGCGTACCGACGCATAGATGTTTGGAATCGACGGCGAGCCCGACTGGAACCTGCGAGCTGACGGTGCCGGATCGAACCGCTTCGGATCGAACGCAAACGGGTTTGTCTGCCCGAACCAGCCGGTCACCGTAGGTATTAGGGATTGCACGGCGCAGTCAGTTCCTTCCCGAAAGAACCATTAGAGTTCAAGGCGCCACACACATCGCGGTTGCCACCGATCATGTTATTGAGTCTTTTCGCAACGGACTTTGGGCAGGATACAAGACCAGCGAAGGCATAGAGCCCGACCTGTTGGCACAATTCCCACTTCTCGAAGACGTCCTCTCCGCTGCTGGCATTGTTGTCTGGCCGATGGTGGAGTTCGAAGCAGACGACGCGCTTGCTGCCGCTGCGCTTGCGGCTGCTCGAAGTATAAGAAAAACAAAATCTCGAAGTATAGGAAAATCAAAATCTCATTTGTGGGAGGTTAAGTTGCGAGTGAGGTAAGGATTATTCGATGTGCTCCTCCCAACACTTCTTAAATTCGTCTTCGTATTTCTTCCACTGGTCTGCCGAACGCAATGACTTTTCGTTATAGCGGGGGAAGCTCTTGATCTGTTGCTTGGTAATGTCAACGGCGAAATCGTCTTTATGCTTCGCGTCGGCGTAAACCTGGTCGATTGGGATCAGAAACTTGCCAGCTTCCAACCAGCCTCCGCTATCCACGACGAGATATCGGATCTCCATGGTGGCGTGATCGAAGATTACGTCGTCTAGTTTTCCGATCTTTTCATCTTCCGCACCGTAAACGGTTGCGCCGCGGATGTCATCAACACCTTGCGAAAAACGATGGCTGCCCAGAGTGCCAACGTGGGCCATAAAGTTCCTCCTGAGGACCAACCCCATTAGCCTTGGGTAGCGTCCCAACACACAGTCAGTGTGAAATGGGGAAGAACCAAATCAATTGGACTAGATTCTTAGTGGGGAGTACACCTTTGGAGGTATGTTGGGGTTGGTGCCTCATTTATAGCTTGACCAACGTGAGGTCACGGCGCCAGTGCGATAGCCCTGTCACAGCCGCTTAGCTCGATTCTTGGTGGAAAGTCGCCTTTCAAACTTAAAAGTCTACATGCAGCCGAGCTCCGGGTACCCATACCGGGCCACGGTCCTGGTTATATCCCGGATTGCTTATGAATTGCAGTTGAGCCGAGGCAAAAATACCGCGCCACATATGCAAGGTGTAGTAGGTCTCCCATATGTTCTCCCGACCGTAACGCAGATTGCCGTCGCCGAGCAAGAAAGCCGCGGCCTCCGAGGCGGAGATATTCGGCATGGTCAGTACTGATGCCGTTTGTGACGAATGCGGAGCCCACCTTGTCTAACTTCCGTTGCCAGCGTTCTCCCGCAAGATCGATGCCGAATGAAACCGTGTTATTGACTTCGGTATAAGCAAAGGATTCGTGTCTGCCTTCGTTCCAGCCTGCCCTCGCAAATGCTCTGAGGTGGTGCGGTATTCCTGCTCAAAGTTAAGACCAAATCCGTATTTCAGCGAACCTTGATGGCGATGAGCGGTGATGTCCGGCCTGGGATCGATCTCCCGCAGGAAGGCGGTGACGGCTTCCCGGTAATCTCCCATATT
>Ga0209690_1001858_pt1 | contig 12068 bp, 10 predicted proteins | sample GraSoiAngelo_150_FD_186164 | JGI IMG/M metagenome (GOLD analysis project Ga0209690, IMG submission 186164) | Grasslands soil microbial communities from the Angelo Coastal Reserve, California, USA - 14_1009_09_40cm (SPAdes) (version 2) | ecosystem: Environmental > Terrestrial > Soil > Grasslands ...
CCGGTCATCGAGGCGGGCCTCGCCTGGCTCCGGCGCCACCGCCCGGCCGGCGAGCCGCTCGGCCTCTGCTGGGGGGACGCGCGCATCGGGAACATGATCTTCGCGGGCGAGCGCTGGCGCGCCGTCCTCGACTGGGAGATGGCGACGCTCGGCAACCCCGAGCAGGACCTCGCCTGGTGGCTCTTCCTCGATCGGCACCACAGCGAGGGGATCGGGATCGAGCGCCTCGCGGGCCTTCCGGGGCGGGAGGAGACGGTCGCGCGCTACGAGGAGCTCATCGACCGCCGCGTCCGGCACCTCGACTACTACGAGGTGTTCGCGGCCTTCCGCTTCGCCGTCATCATGTGCCGCCTCTGGCAGCTGCTCGTCGAATACGGGGCGGTGCCGGCCGACGCGGACCCGCAGGCGAGCAACATCCCGGCGCGGCTGCTCGCGGGGATGCTCGGCCGCTGACCTACGGGTCCGTGGGGCCCTACGAGTGCAGTTGCCCGAGCCGAGGAGCGGGCAGTCGCCGCGCATACTCGCACAGGCGTACACCGCGGGCCCGAGCCAGGCCTGGAACGCGAGCCCCGAGGCCAGCCCCGTGAATGCGGGGACCGCGCACTTGCGCGGTCGGTGCAAAACGCGAGCGGTCCCGCTGACCTCCGACCATGCAATCGACCGGAAGGCATAGTATGATGAGCCCCGAGAGGGAGGAGGTGGAGGCATGGGGCGAACGCCACGGAGCTCGAAGCCGCGTGCGCGCAGGGCTTCCGATCCCCCTCCTGCCGCTCGCGCCGGCACTCGGGATCGCCCGTCGGAGGCCACCCCGGCCGTGCTGCGCGGTGCGACCGCCGACCGCTGGTTCGGCGACCTGCTCGAGTCCGCTCCCGATGCCATCGTCGGGGTCGATGACCAAGGGCGCATCGTGCTCATCAACTCGCAGACCGAGAAGATCTTCGGGTACGGGCGGGACGAGCTGCTGAACCAGCCCGTCGAGATCCTCCTCCCCGAGCGCGTGCGCCGAGCCCACGAGCGGCACCGCGCCGGCTACGTCGTGGACCCGCGGACGCGCCCGATGGGCGTGGGCCTGGACCTCGCCGGCCGCCGCAAGGACGGCAGCGAGTTCCCGGCCGAGATCAGCCTCTCCCCGTTCCAGACTCGGGACGGGGTGATCGTCACGAGCATCATCCGCGACATCTCGGACCGCAAGAAGGTCGAGGGGAAGTTCCGCGGGCTCCTGGAGGCGGCTCCCGACGCGATGATCATCGTCGAGCGCACGGGACGGATCGTCCTGGTGAACTCGCAGGCGGAGCGATTGTTCGGCTATCGCCGGGACCAGCTCCTCGGCCAACCCGTGGAGATGCTCGTCCCCGAGCGCTTCCGCGGCCACCACCCGGAGCACCGCCTCGCCTACTTCGAGGAGCCGAGGGTGCGCGCCATGGGGTCGGGCCTCGAGCTCTACGGGCTGCGGAGAGACGGCTCGGAGTTCCCGGTGGAGATCAGTTTGAGCCCGCTCGAGACCGAGGAGGGGATGCTGGTCACCAGCGCGATCCGCGACGTCAGCGAGCGCCGGGCGCTCGTCCGCGAGCGGGCCGCGCGCGCCGAGGCCGAGAAGCTGGCGCGCGAGAACGCCCGGCTGTACGCGGAGGCGCAGGAGGCGCGCGCGAACGCCGAGGCGGCCAACCGTGCGAAGGACGAGTTCCTCTCCGTCCTCTCGCACGAGCTCCGCACTCCGCTCACGCCCATCCTCGCGTGGACGCGGCAGTTGCGCCGCGGGAAGGTCGCGCCCGGTGGCGTCCCGCGGGCGCTCGAAGCCATCGAGCGCAACGTCAAGTCACAGGCGCGCCTGGTCGAGGACCTCCTCGACGTCTCGCGAATCGTCTCCGGGAAGCTCCACGTCGACCAGCGGCCCGTCGAGCTGCCGGACGTGATCCAGGCGGCCGTGGACTCCGTCCGCCCCGCGGCCGACGCCAAGCAGCTCGTGCTCGAGCTGCTGATGGATCCGGGCGCCGGCCTGGTGCTCGGCGATCCGCTCCGCCTGCAGCAGGTGGTCTGGAACCTGCTCAGCAACGCCGTCAAGTTCACACCCGCGGGGGGCCGGATCGAGCTCGGACTGGCGAGCGCGGGCTCTCACGTCGAGCTGACGGTCACGGATAGCGGCCAGGGCATCGCCCCGGCGTTCCTGTCCCAGCTGTTCCAGCGCTTCCGGCAGGCCGACAGCTCGAGCAGACGCGCGCACGGGGGTCTCGGCATCGGGCTCGCGATCGTGCGGAAGCTGGTCGAGCTGCACGGAGGCAGCGTCGAGGCAGCCAGTCGCGGCGAGGGGCAGGGCGCGACGTTCAGGGTGAGGCTGCCCATGCTCGAACGGCAGCTGGTTCTCGGCCCCGGCCAGCCCCGGCGGGGCCCCGGGACCGACCATGCCGGTCTCGACGGGCTGCACGTCCTCATCGTCGAGGACGACCCCGACACCGCGACCGTGCTCGCGGAGCTGGTCGCGGAAAATGGCGCGGAGGCGCGGACCGCAGCCTCGGTCGCCGAGGCGCTCGACGTGCTCGGGCGCTGGCGGGTCGACCTCCTCTTGTCCGACCTCGGGATGCCGGGCGAGGACGGCTACGCGCTGATCGAGAAGGTGCGACGGCAGGAGAGCGCGCAGGGCGCGAAGGCCCTGCCCGCCGTCGCGATCACCGCGTACGCTCGCAAGGAGGACCGCGAGAGTGCGCTCGCCGCCGGCTTCGACACGCACGTCGCGAAGCCGCTCGACCCCGAGGAGCTGCTCGCCACCCTCGCCGAGGTGGCGGGTCGGGGTGGCTCGACGGCTTCTTGAGCGTGGCCGCGCCTTCGGTTGACGCCCGCCGCCGCCGCGCGCTACCGTGCGTGCCCACAGCATCTTCGGAGCGGTGATGTCCTTCCGGTGAGCGAGCGCGCACAGACGACCGCCGCCAAGCAGGAGCGGGCGATCCTGGTGGGCACCGAGCGGCCCCGTATGCTCCTCCCGGCGAGCGAGTCGCTCGCCGAGCTCGCCCGCCTGGCCGACACCGCGGGGCTCGTGGTGGCGGGTGAGATCGTGCAGGCGCTCCGTCGCGTCCATCCGGCGACCTTCGTGGGCGCCGGCAAGGTGGAGCAGATCCGCGCCCTCGCCGACTCGAAGCAGGCCGACGTCGCCATCTTCGACGATCCGCTCTCACCCGCTCAGCAGCGCAACCTCGAGAAGGGCTGCAAGCGCAAGGTCATCGACCGCAGCGCCCTCATCCTCGACATCTTCGCGCAGCGCGCGCGCTCGCTCGAGGGCAAGATGCAGGTCGAGCTGGCGCAGCTCCAGTACCTCCTGCCGCGCCTCACGCGGCAGTGGACCCACCTCTCGCGCCTGGGCGGCGGCGTGGGCACGCGGGGCCCCGGCGAGACGCAGCTCGAGGTCGACCGCCGCCGCGTGCGCGAGCGCATCGCGCAGCTCCGCCGCCGCCTGCGCGACGTGGAGCGCACGCGCGGGCTCCACCGCCACGAGCGGAGCACGGTGCCGTTCCCCACCCTGGCGCTGGTCGGCTACACGAACTCGGGCAAGTCGACGCTCATGAACAAGCTCACGCGCGCCGGCGTGCTGGTCGAGGACCGCCTGTTCGCGACCCTCGACCCGACGATTCGGAAGCTCCGTCTTCCGGAGGGTCTCACCGTGCTCCTCGCCGACACGGTCGGCTTCATTCACAAGCTCCCGCACCAGCTGGTCGAGGCCTTCAAGGGCACGCTCGAGGAGGTGCGGGCGGCGGACCTCCTGATCCACGTGGTCGACGTCGCGCACCCGACCTGGGCCGAGCAGGTGCGCGTGGTCGAGGACGTGCTCGGCGAGATCGGCGCGGGCGACCGGCCCGTCGTCCTCGCGCTCAACAAGATCGACCTGCTGCGGGCGGGCCAGGCCCCGCCCGGCGTCGGGCCGGACGCGATCCCGATCTCGGCCCGCACGGGCGCCGGCATCGGCCCGCTGCTCTCGGGCCGCGGCGACCTGATCTCGCTGCTCAAGCGCGCGGGCCGTGTGATCGAGGAGTACTACCGCGACGGCGTGGTCACGGTGACGGCGCTCGTCCCGCCCAAGGTCGCGGGCCAGCTCCGCAAGCAACTCCCCGGCCTGGCCGCGGAGCGGCCGTGCTGACGGTGCTCAACGTCCCCAACTTCCTCACTCTGCTTCGCATCGTCGCCATCCCCTGCTTCCTGATCTTGCTCGAGGACCTGCGCTACCGGGAGGCGCTGGCGGTGTTCGTCGCCGCCGGCGTGACCGACGGCCTCGATGGCGCGATCGCGCGGCTCACGCACACCAAGACGACGCTCGGTGCCTTCCTCGACCCCGCCGCCGACAAGGCGCTCCTCGTCTCGGCGTTCATTGCGTTGGGATTCATGCATGCCGTGCCGCGCTGGCTGGTGGTCATCGTGATCTCGCGCGACGTCCTCATCGTGCTCGGCTACTTCCTCCTCTTCATGCTGGCGCGGCAGACGATGGAGGTGCGACCGAGCGTCGCCGGCAAGACGAGCACGGCGTTCCAGCTGCTCTCGGTCACGCTCGTGCTGGTCGCCCTCGTCCAGCAGGACATGGTCGCCCCCTCGGCCCGGGATTCCGTCTTCTACGTGACCGGCGGGCTCACCACGCTCGCCGGGCTGCAGTACATGTACCGGGGTCTCGCCTGGCTGCAGCGGCAGGGCGAGGCGCCCGCCGCCGCGGCCGAGCCGCCCGCACGCGAGGAGCCGGGCCGGCGCCGCGCGTGATTGCGCTCGCGGGCGGGGCTGGTCTATGAGCCCGGCCCATATGCGCCCCCGCCTGGCCGCCGTCGCCGTCGTCCTCGCGCTCGCCAGCGCCGCCCGCGCCGACGAGACCGCGCGCCAGATCCTCGACCGCCGCAAGACCCTCGACGACACCACGCGCCACTGGGATGACCGCCACCAGAAGATGAAGCTCACCATCTTCGACCGCCGCGGCGGGGAGCGCGTGCGCGAGATCGAGCTCTTCGACCGCCGCGAGCCCGGCGACGAGCAGAAGACGATCCTCTTCTTCCTCGCCCCCGCCGAGGTGAAGGGCACGGGCTTCCTCGCCTTCACCCACAAGGGGCGGGCCGCCGACCAGTGGCTCTACCTGCCCGAGCTCCAGCGCGTGCGCCAGATCACCGCGCGCGCCCGCAACGAGAGCTTCATGGGCACCGATCTCAGCTACCACGATCTCGACCTGATCCAGGAGATGACGTCCTGGACGGAGGCCGACGCGCGCTCGACCCTGCGCGGCGAAGCGACGGTCGACGGCACGCCCACCTACGCGATCGAGGAGACTCCTCAGCGCGAGGACATCGGCTACAAGAAGGTCGTCGTCTGGCTCGGGCGCGACGACCTGGTACCGCGCCGGCTCGAGCTCTACGAGGACGAGGCCGAGCCGAAGAAGCGGGTCGTTCAGAGCGACATCAAGCCGATCGGCGCGATCCCCGTCCCGCACCACGTCGAGGTGGCGACCCTTGCCGCCGGCTCGCACACCGTGATCGAGATCGCCGACGTCCAGTTCAACCAGCGGCTCGATCCGGAGCTCTTCAGCCAGCGCTATCTGGAGCGTGGCCAGCGCTGAGGGGCGCGGGCCGGAAGCGCGGCAGGGTCACGTCCTCCAGGTCCTCGAACACCAGCTCGACCGCAAGCCCGACCTGCAGCTCGTCGGGCCGGAGGTCGATCACGTTGGAGACCAGGCGCACGCCGCCCGCATCCGGCAGCTCGACGAGCGCCACGTTGTAGGGCACGCGCTCGGCGAGCGCGGGATGGGTCGCGTGGTGCACCCACGTGTAGCTGAACACGCGCCCGTGCCCGCCGACCGGCTCCCAGCCGCAGGCGGTCGCATGGCAGCGTGCGCAGAGCGGCGCGGGCGGGTGGCGCCAGGTGCCGCACGCCGCACAGCGCTGCACGACGAGCTGGTGGCGGCGGAGGGCCTCCCACCAGGGCGCGTCGTCGCGGCCGGGCGGCAGGCGGGGGAGATCGGCGGGGAGGTACGGCATCATCTCCCGCTCAGCCGCGACGCAGGACGAGCGCGCTGGTGGGCGCCACGCCCGGGCCGCCGGCCACCAGGCAGAGCTCCGCGTCGCGCACCTGGCAGGTCGACTCGCCGCGCATCTGCCGCACGCCCTCGAGCACCAGGTTGAGGCCGTGCACGTAGGCCTCGGCGAGGTTGCCGCCGGCCGTGTTGAGCGGCAGCGCGCCCGCGGGCCCCTCGAGCTTCCCATCCTCGACGAAGGGGCCGCCCTCGCCGCGCGCGCAGAAGCCCAGATCCTCGAGCGCGAGCAGCACCATGCCGGTGAAGTTCTCGTAGATCTGCGCCACGTCGATGTCCGCCGGGCCGCAGCCCGCCATCGCCCAGAGGCGGCGGGCGACGGGCGCCAGGTTGGCGGCAGGGTAGGGCGGCGCGGGCGCGGCGTGGGTGTAGAGGCTCGCGCCCCACGCGCCCTCGCCGCCCTCGGCGGCGGCCAGGACGTGGACCGGCCGGCGGCGGAGGTCGCGCGCCCGCTCGGCCGAGACGAGGATCAGGGCACACGCGCCGTCAGTCTCGAGACAGCAGTCGTGCAGGCGGAAGGGGTCGGCGATCAGGCGCGCCGTCGCGTGCTCCTCGAGCGTGAGCGGGCGCCCGTGCATCACGGCGCGCGGGTTCCGCTGCGCGTGCCCGCGCGCCGCGACGGCCACGTGTCCCATCTGCCGGTGTGTGGTGCCGAACTCGTGCATGTGGCGGCGCACGATGAGGGCGCACATCGCCGCGGGCGAGAGGAGGCCCATGGGGAGCGCGTAGGCGAACCCCGGCGGCACGCTCGGCGCCGCGGCCTGCCGTCCCGGGGCCCGCCCCCCGATGCGGCCGAAGCGGCCGAACTGCCCCTGGCAGAGCGCGCGCACGACGACGACCGTGCTCGCGGCGCCGGCGTGGATGGCGTGCGCCGCGTGCGCCACGGCGGCGCACACGCCGCCCCCGCCGCCGTCCCACACCATGCCCGAGAAGCGCAGCTCCGCGCAGCCGAGCGCCGCCGCCAGCCGGGGTGCGTCGTTGCGGTCGTTGGCGTAGGAAGCGAAGCCGTCGAGGTCGTGCGGCGGGAGGCCGGCGTCCGCCGAGGCGGCGAGGATCGCCTCGCAGGCGAGCTGGAACTCGCTGCGGTCCGTGATCCCACCCCACGGCCGGTACTCCGTCTCGCCGACGCCGACGATGGCGACGCGGTCGCGCACGGGCGCGGAGCATCGCCCCCCTCGCGCACGGGTGTCAACCCGCGCCCGCGCCGTGGAACTGCGACGGCATCTGGGGGGGCGCACCGGGGACGTCCCGCCGTGCTGTGCGAGACGCCCCGGTACGTGCGAGGGGAAAGCGCCGTGGCGCGCCAGCTCATAGCCGGGCGAGGTTGCGGGCGCACGAAGGGGTGGTGAATTGTCTGCGCAAGAGGCCCTTCGGGTGCGAGGTTCACGGTCCCTTGATCGTTCCCTCAAGCGACCGTCATCCCCCGTGACGATCATGAGGGCATGAAGCACCTCGAGCCCGATCGGACAGGCGGGAGCGACGGCTCCCTCGTCCACACCGCCCGCTTCAGCGCGGGCCTCGCGCCGAGCGAGCGCGAGGTCGAGGAGGCGCAGCGCCTCCGCTATCGCGTGTTCGCCGACGAGCTCGGCGCGCGGATGCCGGAGAGCGCCGCCGGCCTCGACCGGGACGACCTCGATCCCTTCTGCCGCCACCTCCTGGTGCGAGAGCGCGCCAGCGGCCTGCTGGTCGGAACCTATCGCATCCTGCGCGCCGAGGGCGCCCGGCGCGCCGGGGGCTTCTACGCGGAGCGGGAGTTCGACCTGCGCCGGCTCCACGGCCTCGGCCCGCTCACCGTGGAGGTGGGCCGCGCCTGCGTGCATCCGGATTTCCGCCACGGAGCCGTCATCGCGCTCCTCTGGGCCGCGCTCCTCCGCTACCTGAATGCCTCGGACAGCCGCTACGTCATGGGATGCGCGAGCGTCGGCCTGGCGGCCGGCCGCGAAGCCGCGGCGGCGGTCTGCGGGCGGCTGTGCGAGGAGCACCTCGGGCCGGAACGATGGCGGGTTTTTCCTCGTCTTCCCTTCGCTACCCGCGGCTGGTCGCGCGCGCTGGCGGTCGAGCCGCCGCCCCTCATCCGAGGCTATGTCCGGCTCGGCGCCTTCGTCTGCGGCGAGCCGGCGTGGGACCCGGAGTTCAACACGGCGGACCTCCTCATGCTCCTGCCCCTCGCGCAGCTCGAGCGGCGCCACGCGCGCTGGCTCCTGCGTCTCGGGGAGACGACCAGTGCAACGGGCGGATCGCGGAACCATGCGGCCTAGCACGCGCCTCTGGCGCGCGGCGAGGCTCGGGCGACATCTGACCCGCGTCTACGCGAGCGCCCGGCTGCGCAGCCTCCGCCTCGGGCCCTGCGCGCGGCGCGAGCTCGCGGCCGCCTTCGCGCGCGAGATGCTCGACGTGCTCGAGGTGCGCTCGCAGGTCCGGGGCCAGCCCCTTCCGAGCACCGATCCGGTGCTGATCGTCGCCAATCACGTGTCCTGGCTCGACATGTACGCGCTCAGCGCCGTCGCCGGCGCCCGCTTCGTCGCCAAGTCGGAGGTGCGCGGCTGGCCCTTCTTCGGCACCATCGCGCTGCGCTTCGACACGCTCTTCATCGTGCGCGGCAGCTATCGCGACGCCGCCCGCATGCGCACCGAGGTCGCGCGCGCCCTGCGCGAGGGCGCGCGCGTGGTCGTCTTCCCCGAGGGCACGACCACCGACGGCACGACGCTCGGGCGCTTCCATCCCGCCCTCTTCCAGTCCGCGATCGACGCGCGCGCGCCCGTCCAGCCGGTCGCGATCCGCTATCGCGACGGGCGCGGCGACCCGAGTCCCGCGCCGGTCTTCGTGGGCGACACGACCGTGCTCGCGTCGGTCGCGCGCGTGATCCGCGAGCCGGCGCTCTCGGTCGAGCTCACCTTCGGGCCGGCGCTCTCGCCGCTCGGCGTGACGCGGAAGGTGCTGGCGGAGCGCAGCCGACGCTGGATCGGTGAGCAGCTCGGCGTGGGCGAAGGTGCCGTGACCCGCCGGCGTTTCGCCGCCTGACGAGCGCGCGCCCCGGCGCTCCCCGGGATTGCCCGAGTGCCAGCGGACGCATTAGACGGGAGGCCGTGTCGCTCTCCTCGCGGCGTCGAACTCGGGGCGATCGGGGGCGCGGCCGGTGGCGGGCGCGGATGAGCACCTCTCCGGAGATCTCTCGACGGCGCTTCCTCGCCGCGTCGGCCGCGACGCTGACCTCCGCCCTCTTGCCGCACCGTGTGCGCGGGAGCGGCGAGAGCCCGCCGAACGACTGGGCTTCCCACGGCTTCGGTCCCGAGCAGAGGCGACACAATCCCTCGGAGATGGACATCACGCCCGAGAGCGTCTCCCGGCTGGCGCTGCGATGGGAATTCGAAGCCGCATCGGGCATCACCGCGACCCCTGCCGTGGTCGGCGACCGGGTGATCGTGGGATCGTGGGACGGGCGCGCCTACTGCCTCGATCGTCGCTCGGGACGGCTCCTGTGGAGCTTCGAGGCAGGACAGCGAACGTATCCCCCGGATCGACGGCTGGGAATCTTCGCGTCGCCTGCGGTGGAGCGCTCGACGGTCCATCTGGCGTCCGACCGGCTGATCGCGCTTTCACTGGAAACGGGAAACCTGCTCTGGGAACGGACGATCGGCTCGCCCGAAACCACGCTCGAGTATTTCTGGGCCGCTCCGCTCGTCCACCAGGGACGTCTCTACGCCGGTGTGTCCGCGGGGAGCGAAACCCGGACACGGGGCCGGGTGGTGTGCGTCGATGCCGAGAGCGGACGGCTCCGCTGGAGCTTCGCCACCGTCCCCGAGGAGCTCGCCGGCGGCGGGCTGATCGCGCCGCCCTCTCTCGACCTCACCACACGGACGCTCTACGCGGCCACGGGGAACCCTTTTCATCCGACCCCGGGCTCCGACGGCGGCGATCACACCTCGAGTCTCGTCGCCCTCGACGCGACGAGCGGGCGCCTGCGCTGGGCCGACCAGGTCCATCCCCATGACGGCCGGAACTTCGACCTCAACTGCCCGCCGATGCTGCTCCGGGTGACGGCGCCGGATCGACGGAGGGAGCTCGTGATCGTCGGCGGCAAGGACGGCCTCCGGGCCTGGGACCGCACGAGTCGGCGAAGGCTCTGGCGGGTCGAGCTCGCTCCCGCCCTGCCTCCGGGCGGGAAGGAGGCCCTGCCCACCACCGGACCGGAGGCGGGCCCCACGGCGGCAGCCGAGGATCTCGTCTTCTTCGCGTCCAACAATCACGCCGACAAGACGTGCATCGTCGCCGGAATCGAAGCCGCGACGGGCGACATCCGCTGGCTGCACTCGCTGCCCGCCTTCCAGTTCGGGCCGCTCTCGGTCGCCGGCGGAGTCGTCTTCATCGGCCTGATCGACGGGAAGCTCCGGGCCTGGCGCGCCCGGGATGGGGAGCTCCTCTGGGAGTCTCCGCCCGGCCCGCCGATTGCCGGAGGGCCCGCGATTGCGCGCGGGATGGTCTTCGTGGGAAGCGGGGCGGGAGAGTTTCTGCCGGGGAACCGGCTGCGCGCTTTTGCCCTGCCCGCCTGACGACGGCGAAGACACGGTGGCGATGAACCAGCCGGCAAAGCGATCGCTCGCGGCGGGCCTGCTCGCACTGCTGCGGCCGCCGAACGTCTTCACCGCGGTCGCCGACTCCTTCGCCGGGCTGGTCCTCGCACGCCGGGCGGGCCCGGTCTCGGGCGATGGCGGGCTCTGGTGCATCGCGGCGTCGGCCTGTCTCTACCTGGGCGGAATCGCGCTCAACGACTACTTCGATCGTGAAGTCGATGCGCTCGAGCGACCAGAGCGCCCGATTCCCTCGGGAGCCGTTCCGCCGGCGGTCGCGGCGGGGATCGGAGCGGGCCTCCTGGCCGCGGGAATCGCGCTGGCGGGCCTCGCGGGCGGGCCCGCCATCACGGTCGCGGCCGTGCTCGCGCTCGCGATTCTGCTCTATGACGCGGTCTTGAAAGGAACCGAAGCGGGTTTCCTCAACATGGGCGTCTGCCGCGGCCTCAACTTCTCCATGCCCATGTCGCTGGCGATGAAGTCCGTTCCAACGTCTCTCTTCTTCGCCCCGGTGCTTCTCGCCGCCTACGTCTCCGTCCTCACCTACCTCGCGCACGAAGAGGTCGGAGGCAACACGCTCGAGCGTGCACGCCGCGGCGTCACCGCGATGGCGGTCGTCGCGCTGGTCATGGCCGTTGCCATCGCCCCGTGGCCGGCGGCGCCGGTCGGATGGGCCTTCCTCGCGCTTCTCGTGGTTCGGGGTGCGACGCTCTTCGCGCCGCTCTGGACGGAGCCGGGAGGGCCGACGACCGGACGCGCGATCGGCGGAGGAATTCTGATGATTCCGCTGTTCGATGCGACCTTCGTCGCCGCGGCGGGCCACACCTCGTGGGCGTTCGCGGTCGCGTCGCTCATGTTGCCGGCCATGGCTCTCCGGCGCATGTATAGTCCCACCTGACATGCGTCTCGGCTACAACACCAACGGCTTCACGTCCCACCGCCTGCGCGATGCGCTCGCAGTCATCGCCGGGCTCGGCTTCAAGAGCGTCGCCATCACGCTCGATGCCGGGGCGCTCGATCCGTACGACGGTGCGACGGCCCGGGAGGCGAAGGCGATCGGCGCCTGGCTGGCCGAGCAGGACCTCGTGCCCGTGGTCGAGACCGGCGCGCGTTTCCTTCTCGATCCCTGGCGCAAGCATTGGCCCACGCTCCTCTCCCCGAGGGGCGAAGACCGCGAGCGAAGAATCGATTTCCTGCGGCGCGCCATCGGCGTCGCGTCGCTGCTCGGGGCGGAGGTCGTCTCGCTCTGGTCCGGGACGGCGGAAGCGGACGAGCCGGCCGAGCTCGTGGACGAGCGCCTCGCAGAGGGTCTACGGATTCTCGCGCGCGACGCCGCCGAGCACGGGGTCGTGCTGGGCTTCGAGCCCGAGCCCGGCATGCACATCGAGGACCTGGCGGGTTTCCGCCGCATCCGCGACCGGGTCGGAGAGCCGGGCCTCCGTCTCACGCTCGACGTC
>Ga0209690_1001859_pt1 | contig 12068 bp, 10 predicted proteins | sample GraSoiAngelo_150_FD_186164 | JGI IMG/M metagenome (GOLD analysis project Ga0209690, IMG submission 186164) | Grasslands soil microbial communities from the Angelo Coastal Reserve, California, USA - 14_1009_09_40cm (SPAdes) (version 2) | ecosystem: Environmental > Terrestrial > Soil > Grasslands ...
GGTCTGCCTTTTCCAAAAATGGTGAATGGCACTGCGCAACTTCCTTTCGATGGGCCTTCGATGGTTTATACCTTCGATGATGCAAAAGCTAAGGATCGTCATACGACCCAATACTTCGAGATGTTTGGTAACCGCGCCATTTACCATGATGGCTGGGTAGCCTGCACGCGGCATTCCATCCCGTGGTTGATGACTCAGAATCCACCACTAAAAGATGATGTGTGGGAACTGTATAATGTGGACGCAGATTTTAGTGAAGCGAACAATCTCGCGACAAAGAACCCTGGGAAACTCAAGGAAATGCAGAATCTCTTCATGAAAGTAGCAGAGAAATACCATGTTCTGCCTATCGATGACCGCAGAGCCGAACGATTCGATGCTGCCACAGCAGGGAGACCCGACCTGATGGGGAAACGCACTTCATTGACGCTTTATCCGGGTATGATCGGTATAATGGAAAACGCGTTTATCAACACAAAGAACCGCTCCTTTAGCATAACAGCCGACGTCGAACTGCCGAATCGCAGCGCGGATGGGGTTATCATTTGCCAGGCCGGTCGCTTTGGCGGGTGGACGCTTTATATGAAAGCCGGAAAGCTTCATCACGAGTATAACTATTTCGGCCTTGAACATACTAAGATCGCCTCATCCGAACCTATTTCTGCCGGTAAACATACTATTAAATACGAGTTTGTGTTTGACGGCGGTAAGCCAGGGGCTGGTGGGCAATCCATTTTGTACGTAGATAGCCAGAGAGTTGCTGAAGGGAAAATACCAAAGACACAGCCATACGCGTATTCGGGCGACGAAGGAGTTGATGTAGGGATGGATAATGAAACACCGGTGTCGAATGATTATAAAGAAAGGGACAACAAGTTTACCGGAACGATTAAGAAAGTTACGGTTGATGTGAAGCCTCTTAACCTCAGCGCCCAGGATAAGAAGAAAATTGAGGACGAAGGAGATGTGGAACAAATCGCTGAGGATTAATTGTAATACCTATCGTTTGCTGTCTTTGTTGGTGTTGTGAATCGTTAGGTTGGTAACAAGACTAGACCGCTGTCACAGCTGAGAAAGTGCCGTAAAGCACGTCGGTTCTGTTCATGCTAATTGAGCATCCGCAGTGCGCTCCGCCACGCGGACGTATTGGACTAAGGTCTCATAGACACGAGCCCACGAAGACTGCAAACGTTCCTGCGTGAATTCTCTCTTGCCGATGAAATCATCTCCAAGACAACTGCAACAAAAAGAGAAAACCAATGAAAACAGCGGTGGTCGGTCTGCAAAGGCCGGCTCGTTGCAACCTCAACCCAAACAAGAAAGAAGCATGAAACAAATACCAAAACTAATATTGCTCACACTAGCCTTCGGGCTGGCCGTCGGCGTCGGCGCTCCGGCGCAGGCTGCTGACAAGAAACCGAACATCCTCTTCATCATGGGCGATGACGTCGGATGGTTTAACGTCGAGCCCTACCACCAGGGCATCATGTCCGGCAAGACCCCGAACCTGATGCGCCTCGCCAAGGAAGGCATGCGGTTCACCGACTACTACGCCGAAGCGAGTTGCACGGCGGGTCGCGCGAACTTCATCACCGGCGAGCTGCCTATCCGCACCGGTCTGACCACGGTGGGTCAAGCGGGCGCGGATGTCGGCATGCCGGCCCAGGCATGCACGCTCGCCACCGCGCTGAAAGCGCAAGGCTATGCCACCGGGCAGTTCGGCAAGAATCACCTCGGCGATTTGAACAAGTACCTGCCGACCCTGCACGGCTTCGACGAGTTCTTCGGCTACCTCTACCACCTCGACGCCATGTCGGACCCGTATTGGTATTCGTTCCCGACCGACGAAAAATACTACAATACCTATGGCCCGCGCAGCCTGGTGCATTGCTGGGCGACGGACACGGACGACGCTACGGTCGAGCCGCGCTGGGGCAAGGTCGGCAAGCAAAAGGTCGTGAATGAAGGTCCGCTGCCGCCTTTCCCAGATATGTCCAACGTGCCCAACATGCACGACATCCCGTTCCTGAAGGCGAAATACGACATGACCACCTTCGACCCGGTGCTGGCCAAGGCTTCGTGCGACTTCATGGACAAGGCCAAAAAAGAGGGCAAGCCGTTCTTCGTCTGGCACAACACCACGCGCATGCACGTCTGGACCTTCCTCTCGAAGAAGTACAGCTCGATGCAGAACAGCGAAACTAACTACGGTCTGGAAGAGGCTGGTATGGCGGATCTGGATGACAACATCGGCACGCTGCTGAAACACTTGGACGACATCGGCGAGGCCGATAACACCATTGTCGTCTTCACCACCGACAACGGGGCGGAAGTGTTCACCTGGCCGGACGGGGGCATGACGCCCTTCAAGAACACCAAAGGTACTGTCGGCGAAGGCGGCTTCCGCGTGCCGTGCATCGCGCGCTGGCCGGGCCACATCAAGCCGGGCACGGTCGAGAATGGAATCTTCTCCGGCCTCGATTGGTTCCCGACCCTCATGGCTGCCGCCGGCAACTCCGACGTCACCAACCAACTCCTCAAGGGTGTCAAGCTCGACGACCGGACCTACACGAACCACCTTGATGGCTACAACCAAATGGACCTCATCACTGGGAACGGGCCGTCCAAGCGCCACGAACTCTTCTACTTCGGTGGGCCTCACCTCGGGGCCGTCCGAATTGATGACTTCAAATTCACGTTCTTCCAGCAGCCGCAGGGCTGGCCAGGTGCGAAAGTCACCACCGACATGCCCACCATGGTCAACCTCCGACAGGATCCGTTTGAGCGAACACCGACGCTTAACAACGAGAGCCTCAACAATGGAGGATTTGGTTATGTCAATGACTTCATGGCGCGCGAGTTCTGGCGCTTCGTTCTGGTCCAACAGCAAGTGGCAAAACTTGCCATGACGGCGATCAAGTACCCGCCGATGCAGGAACCAGCCACATTTAACCTCGACGCGGTGAAGCAGAAGATCGACGCGGCGATGAAGGATCACGAAGGGCAGTAAGAGGATGGACATTTAGAGCGGGCGGCCTCGCAAGGGCCGCCCGCCTTCTAACTAATCCGCCGAAACCAGGTTCGACCCACACCAAAAATAAAATCCTTGGGAGGGTGTAGGTGGAATTGGAATAGTTGCGGCGCCGAGACAATTTCAAACTGCTCGGTTTCGCATATGAAGTTCTTTCATTGCAGCTTTTTTGGAGCGTCCCGAGGCGTCTGCAGAGCGCTCCGTTTAGGTTGGAGCTATACGACCAAGGTCCCATACGTAGAGCCCAGGAAGTCTGCGAAAGTTTCGAACCAACGGTGATCGGTTCGCAAGAACCGCCTCGCTGCAACTTCAACTCAAACAAGACAAAAGCATGATACAAATACAAAAACTAATACTACCAGCTCAAACCACAAGCCGACTTCAAATTTAAGATCAGCTATGAAAACGAAACCAAACACGATCATCCGAATCATCAACACTTTCGTTTCCGCAGCCGCGCTCCTGACGCTCTGCGCGGAATGTGCCAACGCCCAGAGTGCTCAGCAGGCGCCACGCCCTGCCGCTTCCGGGTTTTCGTTTGCCGTCTATGGCGACTCACGATCAATGATGTACCTGCCTTACAAAGCGGACCAGGAGGCAGAGGCCCGCGATCTGATGGTAGATATGTTCGAGCTGGTGCTGCCGGAGAAAGTCGCGGCGGAGGTCGTCAAGAAAGATGTGAAGCTCATCTACGACCCGGCTACCCATGAGCTGGTGGAGATGGTGATGCCGTTCATGACCCATAGTGAAGTGAGTTATCTCACGATTGACAAAGGTTGGGTCACCGAGGCCGCGGTCGAGGACGTGAAACTGCTACCCGGCGTGCGCCGCACGATGTTCCGGCTGCAAGGCGGCGACTGGGTTGCCCGCGAGATGGTGAAAGATGTCAAGAGCGGGCGGGCCAAGTTTATTCTCAGCACCGGGGATCTGGTTTGGTGGGGCAAGCAGGGTGGCAAACCCTCCGATAACCCGTACTGGAAGCTCGTAAACGAGGACGTATTGAAGCAACTGCCGACGCCGGACGATCAGATGCGGGCCGCCGGGTTGCCGGGCCGGGTTTTCCCCGCCGTCGGCAATCACGAAGTGTGGGACGACTCCGACGTCCAGGGACTGTTGAGTTCTTTTCCCTATTTGAAAAAATTCGGGGTTTCCGACAAACAACTCACCTACAAGTTCGATTACAACGACGCCCGCTTCATCTTCCTATGGACCGGCCCATACGACTATCGCGCGCCCACAGGCTGGAGTGCCACCCGCCCCACGTACGAAGAACAGATGAAGCAGCTCAAGGTGTGGCTGGATGAAGCAAAGGCGTCGGGGATCAAGAAGATCTTCATCGCTTTCCACAACCCAACCTTCTGCCGCTCCGGCATGGGCGCCATCCCCGAAGACCAGAATCCCCACAAGACGATTGCCTCGTACGCCAAAGACCTGGACATCGTCGTCTTTAACGGGCATGTGCACACGACCGAGCTCTACGAAGTGGATGGCGTGAAGTACCTCCTGCTTGGTGGAGGAGGCGCTGAACAAGACCCAATCCTTCCCGGTAGGACGCACATCAAGGTGCCGGAGGGCTACCCGCCGGACCTCTATTGGAAGGGACAGAGCCCCAAAGAGGAATACAACTACGTCCTTGTGGACGTCCAGCCCGGACAGAAGACGAAGTTTACGCTCAATCGTTTCCGACCGTGGTCGGCTGAACCGTTCGCGACCGTAGATCTGTTTGGCTCTTCCAAATGAAGCCTTGGCGTCGATCACCATGTGCCTGCTACGAGAACACGGTGGTTGCTTCCCCGACTACGCGAGAACATCCGCGCTCGGATTTTCTCACTCGTTCGGCGTACGCTCCGCCACGCGGACGTATTGAGCTAAAGTCCCATACGTAAAGCCCGCAAGACCTGCGAAACTTTTATTTTCCCCAACTCAACGATTCCCTCCACGACCCAAAGGACATAGAAAGAAAAACAAAAAAAATGAAACCAAAACCAAAAATACTAAAACAATGGGCCGTGGCCCTGTGCGTCGCGTTCATCGTGACGGCAGCCCAGGCGCAAGACAAGAAACCCAACATCGTCTTTATCATGGGCGATGATATCGGCATGTGGAACATCGGCGCCTACCATCGCGGTATGATGGCCGGGCGGACGCCGAACCTCGACAGGCTTGCCAAGGAAGGCATGCTGTTCACCGACTATTACGCCGAGGCGAGTTGCACGGCGGGTCGCGCGAACTTCATCATGGGCGAACTGCCGATTCGCACAGGCATGACGACGGTCGGCCAGGCCGGTGCCAAGATCGGCATACCAGCTGAGGCTTGCACGATTGCCACCGCGCTCAAAGCGCAGGGTTACGAGACAGGCCAATTCGGCAAGAACCACCTGGGCGATCTGAATGAATTCCTGCCCACGGTCCACGGCTTCGACGAGTTCTTCGGGTATCTCTATCACTTGGACGCGATGGAAGATCCAGCACATCCCAACTATCCGCAGGACCTGCTCGACAAGGTTGGCCCGCGCAACATGGTTCATAGCTGGGCCACGACCACGGACGACGCCACCGTGATGCCGCGCTGGGGCAAGATCGGCAAACAGAAGATCGAAGACGCGGGCACGCTTTATCCGGAACGGATGAAGACCGTGGATAACGAGATCCGCGACCTCGCCTTGACGTTCATCGAGAAGGCGAAGGCGGACGGCAAGCCGTTCTTCTGCTGGCTCAACCCGACGCGCATGCACATCGTCACCCACCTCTCGGACAAGTATGAGAAGATGCGCAACTCGGAGAATGGCTGGTCGGAAGAAGAAGCAGGCATGGCCCAACTCGATGACGACATCGGCTTGGTGATGCAGAAGCTCAAGGACCTTGGCTTGGACGACAACACCATCGTCGTCTTCACCACCGACAACGGCACCGAGCTCTTCACCTGGCCCGATGGCGGAACGACGCCGTTCGCGCAGAGCAAAGGGACGGTCATGGAAGGTGGCTTCCGCGTGCCGTGCATCCTGCGCTGGCCCGGACACGTTCCGGCAGACTCCGTGCAGAACGGCATCTTCTCCGGTCTCGACTGGTTCCCGACCTTCCTCACAGCCGCGGGCAACCCGGACATCACTAACCAATTGCTTAAGGGTGTAAAACTCGGCGACCGGACTTACAAGAACCATCTCGATGGTTATGACCAGACGGCGACCATTACCGGCAAAGGCCCGTCCGCGCGTCACGAAATCTTCTACCTCGGCGAGAGCACGGTCGGCGCGGTGCGCATTGACGACTACAAGTATCGTTTCATCGACCAGCCGAACGGCTGGCTTGGTGCCAAGACGCAAGTGGACATTCCCTATCTGATCAACTTGCGCCTCGATCCGTTTGAGCGCCAAGGCTGGCCCAACAATGGGACGAAAGAAGGAGGGCAGCAATACTTCGATTGGTTCAAGTTCCAATTCTGGCGTTTCGTGTTCGTCCAACAGGTCGTCGGCAAGGAACTCCAAACCTTCCTCGATTACCCGCCGATGCAGAAAGGCGCGAGTTTCAATCTTGAAGCCGTCAAAGCGGAGCTGGCGAAAAAGATGGAACAGGCGCAGGCGGCCGCCAAAGGCACTGGCCAGTAACACAAACGACCTTCAAGGCGGGCGGCTTACAAGGGCCGCCCGCCTTTTCCCTCACCGGATCATCCGTCCGATCGTGAAACACGCGGGCTGTCTCCCACGAGCTGGCCCGCCTTTCCTCCGAAAGCAAGTCACATGAAAAAACTAAAAGAAGAGTTCTTCAAGTTGCTCCCGCCGACGATCTACTTCTTCGTCGCGCTGCATATCGTGGCGTTTGTTCGCGTATTGATGCTGAAGGGAACCGGGGTCGCGCCATCCTCTTCAATTTCAATTGCCGTTGCCGCGCTCATTCTCGGCAAGGCAGTGTTAGTCGCGGACATGTTGCCGATGATCAATCGTTTTCCCAATAAACCGCTGATCTACAACGTCGCCTGGAAGACCTTAATCTACTGGCTGATGGCCACGCTCATTCACTATCTGGAGCGTCTTATCGATTTCTGGCGGCAAGCTGGCGGCTTTGTTGCGGGCAACCGAAAGTTGCTGTCGGAAATCATCTGGCCGCATTTCTGGGCTATCCAGATCATTCTACTCGTGCTGATTGTTATGTACTGCATGGTGCATGAACTGGTGCGCGTGATTGGGAGAGAAAAGGTGCTGCGGATATTCTTCGGACCGATGCCCGCGCCGAAAGTATGAACGCTTATTGCAAAATAGATTTAACCACGGATTACGCTGATAACACGGATTCCTGAAGTCAATTCTGACTTAAGATTCAAAGCTACAACCACCGCTGATTTCTTCGTCATTCATCATTGGTCACTTCTTCTCAGTCCCCTCGCCATCCGCGTTATTCGTGTAATCCGCGGTTAATCCCATTCCTAAAAACCACAACAATGAAATCCACACACAAACAAAACTTCATCGCCGTCGCGCTTATTGGTGCGCTGGCATTCACAACAACCATCGCTCATGCCGCTGACGACCCTCTTCCCTCGTGGAACGACGGGAAAGCCAAACAGTCCATCACCGAATTCGTCACAAAGGTAACAAAGGAAGGTTCGCCCGATTTTGTTCTGCCGGAGGAGCGCATCGCCACCTTCGATAACGACGGAACGCTCTGGTGCGAGCAGCCATTGTATTTCCAACTCCTCTTCGCGCTCGACCGCGTGAAGGCGCTCGCGCCACAGCATCCGGAATGGAAAACAAAGGAGCCGTTTGCTTCGCTCCTCAAAGGCGATGTGAAAGGCGCGCTAGCGGGCGGCGAACATGCCATGTTGGAGATTATCATAGTCACTCACGCCGGTATGACGACAGCCGAGTTCGAGAAGATTGTTGCCGACTGGATCGCGACCGCGAAGCATCCGAAATTCAAGCGATCCTACACCGAATGCGTTTACCAGCCGATGGTGGAATTGCTCGCCTATCTGCGGGCGAACGGATTCAAGACCTTCATCGTTTCTGGCGGCGGGATCGAGTTCATGCGGCCATGGACCGAAAAAGTTTATGGCATTCCGCCCGAACAAGTAGTGGGCAGCAGCATCAAGACGAAATACGAGTGGCGCGACGGCAAGCCGGTGCTCATGCGGTTGCCGGAGATGAACTTCATCGACGACAAGACCGGCAAACCGGTCGGCATCAATTCACACATTGGCCGCCGGCCCATCGCTGCGTTCGGAAATTCGGACGGCGATCAGCAGATGCTGGAATGGACGCAGGCGGGTAGCGGCGCGCGGCTAATGATGCTGGTGCATCACGATGACGCAGTGCGCGAGTTCGCTTATGGCACCGAGTCGAAGATCGGCACGTTCAGTGACGCGCTCATGGCCGAGGCGAAGAAGGACGGCTGGGTCGTCATCAGCATGAAGGACGATTGGAAATGGATTTTTCCGTTTGAGAAATAAACCGAGAACACCAACCGTGAAGAACTCAATATTTATGAAATCCATTATGTGGTTCGCGGTGGTAGTGGTTTTGACGCGAGGCTCGGCGTTTTGCGGCACGCCGCAGTTTGACCCGACAATTGCGAACAAGAACGCGCCGCCCGGCAAAGCGCCGGACGGCATGGTCTGGATTCCAGGCGGTGAATTTTCAATGGGGGCCGTCGTAAATGGCGAGGGCAGTCATGAAATGCCGATGGCTTCGAATGATGCGGGGCCGGTGCATCGCGTTCGCGTAAACGGATTCTGGATGGATGCAACGGCCGTGACAAACGAACAGTTTGAGAAATTTGTTAAAGCCACCGGTTACGTGACGATTGCGGAACGAACACCAACGAAAGAGGAGTTTCCTACTGCGCCTGAAGAGAACCTTGTTGCCGGCTCCGTCGTTTTCGCGTCGCCCGATCACGAAGTTCCGCTCAACGATCATTATCAATGGTGGAGTTATGTGAAAGGTGCGAACTGGCGGCATCCGCTTGGACCGCAAAGCGACATCAAAGGGAAAGAAAATTATCCGGTGGTGCAGATCGCTTACCCTGATGCGGAAGCGTACGCGAAATGGGCGGGTAAACGTTTGCCGACTGAAGCGGAGTTTGAATTTGCTGCGCGCGGCGGTTTATCGGGAAAAACATACGTGTGGGGCGATGAATTTCGTCCAGGTGGAAAATGGATGGCGAACACCTGGCAGGGAAAATTTCCAGTGAAGGATGCAGGCGAAGACGGTTACGCCGGGATCGCGCCGGTGAAGAGTTTCCCGCCGAATGGTTACCGCCTTTACGACATGGCCGGCAACGTCTGGGAATGGTGCAGCGATTGGTATCGCCCTGATTACTACAAGGCGTTGGCCGAGAAAGGCGGCGTGGCACACAATCCGCAAGGTCCTGATTCCCCATTTGATCCTTCCGAGCCTAACGAGAAAAAGCGCGTGCACCGCGGGGGTTCATTCCTTTGTAACGAGCAATACTGCTCTCGGTACATCGTCGGCACGCGTGGTAAAGGGGAGGTCAATACCGGCACTAATCATCTCGGGTTCCGCTGTGTAAAATCGCAAGGGAACACTGCCCAGCACATAACACAGAACTGATTTGCCTATGAACGAGCAACCATTTGCTGCGCTTTTGAAAACATTGCCGTACACGCGCTATTATCCGGAATGGAGACTACTCACGTGGCATCCGCGCGGATTGTTCGACGACGCCCTTGCAGATAAGATCGTCGGTTTGATTGGTTCGGAGGAGCGCGTCGAGCAGGTGCCGTTTCACCGTTACGCGGACTTCAGTGGGCTGACGCATATTCGGCTGAAAGTCGGGCATGTTTTCGATGTCGCGAAGCAGCGCAGCGCCGTGCGCGAAGCGGTGAAGTCGGCGTTTTTCGCCGATACGACCGTTGGCTTTGGCATCGCGCGAATGTACGAAGCGCTCATGGAGGAGGCGATAATTCAGGTGCGGGCTTTCCGCGAGCGCGCCACGGCAGCCGAATGGCTTGGCGTGCCATTGGAAATTCTCCAGTCAGACCCACGGTAAACCGATGTTACGAAGTGTATGGCAACTCCGTAGAAATCCATGTCTGTTGCTAAAGAGGAACATCTATTATGTCTATGACGAAGATTGTCCGAGTCCACGGCCGCCAGGTCATCGATTCCCGCGGTAACCCAACTATCGAAGCCGTAGTCACTGTCGCTGGCGGCGGTACGGGTACGGCGATTGTCCCGAGCGGTGCCAGTACCGGCGAGCATGAGGCGTGGGAGCTGCGCGATGGCATTAAAGAACGCTTCCTTGGCCGCGGTGTCACCAAAGCCGTGGCGAATGTGAACGAAATCATCGGGAAAGAAGTGACCGGCATGGACGCTCTCGATCAGATCCGCTTGGACAAGACAATGATCGCGCTGGACGGCACACCGAATAAGAGCAAGCTCGGCGCGAATGCGATCCTGGCTGTCTCACTCGCAACTGCACGGGCTGCGGCCAACCAGCTCGGCCTCCCGCTTTTCAAATACCTCGGCGGACCGGACGCCAAAGTGCTTCCCGTTCCGATGATGAACATCGTCAACGGCGGCGCGCACTCAGATGCGCCGGTGGATTTTCAAGAATTCATGATCATGCCCAAAGGCGTGCCCACGTTCTCCGAAGCTTTGCGTGCGGGGTGCGAGATCTTCCACGCGCTCAAGAGCGTACTGAAAGATCGCGGCCTCTCGACGGCGGTGGGCGACGAGGGCGGTTTCGCGCCGAACTTCAAGAGTGCGGACGACGCGCTGGCCACCATCGTGAAGGCCGTGAAAAAAGCCGGCTACAAGATTGGCGAGGAAATCTTCATCGCGCTCGATGTCGCGGCGTCGGAGTTCTACGACGCGGCGCAGAAACAATATGTGTTCAAGAAATCCGATGGTTCGAAGCGCAATGTCGACGAGTTGATTGCCTACTATCAGGAGCTGGCAAAGAAGTTCCCCATCATCTCGATTGAAGATGGCTGCGCAGAGAGTGATTGGGATGGCTGGAAAAAACTGACCGACGCCATGGGTGCGACCACGCAGCTCGTCGGCGACGACCTCCTGGTTACCAACGTGGAGTTTTTGCGCAAGGCCATCGACCAGGGCATCGCCAACTCCATTCTCGTGAAAGTGAACCAGATCGGTTCACTGACCGAGACGCTCGATGCCATCGAACTCGCGAAGGAAAACAAATACACCGCAATCATCAGTCATCGCTCGGGCGAGAGCGAAGACACGACGATCGCGGACATCGCCGTCGCGACAAATGCGGGGCAGATCAAAACTGGTTCACTCAGCCGCACTGACCGAGTGGCCAAATACAATCAGCTTCTGCGCATCGAGGAAGAGCTGGGCGAGGACGCCATCTACGGCGGAAAAATGCGCTGACGCGAAACACCATGCCAGTCGCTGACTAAAAGACCTACTGCAAAATGCTCGAACGGGCGCGCGTCGGGCGCTTCGCGCTTCCCGCAGTGAACGTCATGTCACTCACTACCGCCAACGCCGTTCTGCGCGGACTCGCCGAAAGCAAGGCCGACGGCATCATTCAGATTTCCACGGGTGGCGGCGCGTTCGCTTCCGGCACGACGATCAAAGATTCGGCACTCGGCGCGATATCCATCGCGGAGCACGATCTGCGCGGCACCGGGAAGACGATGTTCGCGTCATGAACGTCGCGTTGCTGCCCGCACACAAAACCAAGATCGTCGCAACCATCGGCCCAGCCTCGGAGTCACCTGAGATGCTGGTGCGGCTCATCCGCGCGGGGGTCAATGTCGCGCGGTTGAATTTTTCACACGGCAACCCTTCGAAACACGCTGAAGTTATTCGGCGCGTCCGTGACGCAACGCGTGAAACCGGCCGGCGCGTCGCAATCATGGCTGATCTTCCAGGGCCGAAACTGCGACTCGGGAAAATTGATCCGGAACCGATTCAATTTCTGCCCGGCGCGCATTTCACTTTAACGAGTGAGGACATCGTTGGCGATACGCAGCGCGCCTCGACAAGCTTCGAGCGGTTGCCGCGCGTGGTGAAACCCGGCGATCGCATTTTTCTCAACGACGGTCTCG
>Ga0209690_1001862_pt1 | contig 12054 bp, 10 predicted proteins | sample GraSoiAngelo_150_FD_186164 | JGI IMG/M metagenome (GOLD analysis project Ga0209690, IMG submission 186164) | Grasslands soil microbial communities from the Angelo Coastal Reserve, California, USA - 14_1009_09_40cm (SPAdes) (version 2) | ecosystem: Environmental > Terrestrial > Soil > Grasslands ...
TTGGCTGAACTCCATCACAAGAGGTATAGCCACGGCCTGAATGCCCTGGAAAATCACGGTAGAAGCGATCAATCCCGGCATCAGCACATCCTGGAATCCCGGCGCGCCCGCCCCGATCTTCGGCTGGACGTAGGTGAATACGAATACGAAGAGAAACGGCTGCATCGCTGTCCGAACGAGAAATGGAACGAGATCACGCCTCAAGACGCGCAGATCGCGTTCCATCATTGCCATGAACGGCTGGATGAACGCCATGGGCAGGGGGTAGCGCGGGCGCACCCGGAGCGTAGCTGCCTCAGTGGTCAATCTCGCAGCTCCCTTCCTGTGAGCCGCATGAACACGGTCTCAAGGGTTGGCGTGCTCACGGAGATATCGCTCAACTCCACGTCTTGTGCCAGCGCTGTCTCAGCTATCTGAGGTATCAGCCGGCGGGAGTCGCCGGCGAACACTTGGAGCCCCCGCGGCCCCTCCTCGACCGAGTGGACGCCCGAGATCCCCTTCAGCGCGGCGATGAAAGCGGGCGTAATCGGCTCCGCCTGGAGGGTCATGATGGTCTCCGCTCCCACCGATCCTTTCAATTCGTCCGGCGAGCCCATCGCGAGGATTTTGCCGTGGTCCATGATCGCTACGCGCTGGCACAGCCGTTCCGCCTCTTCCATGTAGTGGGTCGTAAGGAGGATTGTTTGTCCTTCGCGGTGCAGTTGCAGCAGGATGTCCCAGAGCGCCAGGCGGCCCTGGGGATCGATGCCAGTAGTTGGTTCATCGAGGAACAGCACTTCCGGCCGGTGCACCAGCGCTCTGCCGATCAACAACCGCTGTTGCATGCCGCCCGAAAGCGCGTCCACGAGCGAATTTCCGCGCTCCTCGAGCCGGACTAGCTCCAGCACATGCGTCGCCTCGCGGCGTGAATCACTCCGGCTCAGGCCGAAATACCGTCCGTGGTGATAGAGGTTCTCCCAAGCGGTCAGGCGCCGGTCAAGCGTGTTGAACTGCGTGACGACGCCGATGATCCTTTTCACTTCCTGCTGGAGGGTACGGACGTTGATGCCGGCGATCCACATCTCGCCGCTCGTGGGTACGACTCGGGTCGTCAGCATCCCGATCGTAGTCGTCTTTCCCGCGCCATTGGGCCCCAGCAGACCAAAGAACTCGCCGTCCTCGATTTCGAGATCGAGCGCATCTACCGCTCGCGTGCCGCCCGGAAAGACCTTGGTGAGGCGACTCGTCTCGATAGTCAGGCGTTGTTTCGGGATGCTGTCGCGGGGCGGGCTCTGTTCCTCGATCTGGGGCGTTGTCATCGTTTCATATCCTACGCTACACGTTGTGCGACTAGCTTGAATTCACGCAAGGGCGAACGGCTGGAGCGAGCCCGACGTCTTCGGCGCGGCCTTATTTGTGGCCTGCGCCATTTCACATAAACATCTAATGTTTCTCTGCCTCGTCCGGGCAACCTGCCTGACATAATCGGATTGCAGAATACCTCTCTTGCCCGCGGAGGTTCTTCATGGCCCGCAGTATCACCGTCGCCGTCCGTCTCGCGCTCGGCTCCCTTGCCATAGGTCTCGCTGGACTTCTCGCCGGCTATCTGCCCAGCTTGTCCCCGTCCAGCGTCTTCGCCGACGCCACCTTCACTGTAAATTCCACCGGCGACGAAGCCGACACCGCGCCTGGCGATGGCGTATGCGCCGTCGCGTCCAGCGGCCTTTGCACGTTGCGTGCCGCAGTTGAGGAGGCTAACGCCCTAGCCGGATCCGACACCATCCAGTTCAACCTTCCTTCGGAAGGTGGATACGTCATTTCCCCCTCAAGCGCCCTTCCCGAAATCGTCGGCTCGTTGGTGATCGACGGGACCACGCAGGCAGGCTATTCTGGACAGCCGCTCGTCGAACTGGATGGGACAAGCGCCGGTCAGGCGAGCGGCCTGTCCGTCAACACCTCCCGTGGCAGCACCAGCACGATCAGCGGCCTGGTGATCCACGACTTCGCAGTTTTCGGTCTAGCTGGCGGAGGCGAGGGGAAGACGGTCATCCACGGCAACGTCATCGCATCGAACGGCGGCCCGGATCCCCATGGGAGGCGCGGCGGTATCTACCTCGGCGACGGGGTTACCATCGGCGGCACCTCGCCCGGGGCGGCGAACGTTATTGCCCACAACCGTGGTCACGGCGTAGTCCACGGCTACTTCTCGGGAGGCACCATTAGTGGCAACAGCATCTATGACAACGCCGGCCAGGGCATCTTCTTCGAGTCCCGTTGCTTCGCCGTCGGCCCGTGCGGCACCTATCCAGACCACATCCCGGCCATAACGTCCGTCGAGCGCGTGGGAGACAACATCGTTGTGCGGGGCTTGAACAACCCAAATCCAGGTCGATTCTCGCCGTCGAACGCTACACTGGAATTCTTCGCGAACCGCACAATCGACCCAAGCGGCTACGGTGAAGGCGAGATATTTCTCGGCGCCAGGGAAATGTACGATATCACGTTTGAGGAGACGTTTCCGGCGCCGGCGGTCGGCTGCATTATTACGGCAACGGGCCTTACCGCCATGTTGGGAGATACGTCATCCTTTTCGCGGGGCGTGATGATTGGACGAGCGTCGGGTGTGACCACCGTGAACTCGGCTGCCGACCCGGCTGCTGTGGAGCTTTGTGGAGGTCCCTGCGCCGCCGGCGGTCACGGCTGCACCCTCCGTGAGGCGATGGACCTCGCGAACGCGACGCCTGGAACAGACACCATCGCGTTCGACATCAAGGGACCCCGTACCATCAGCGTGAGGTCTCCGCTTCCTACCGTGAGCGACCCCGTCGTCATCGACGGAACGACGCAGCCGGGATTCAGCGGAAAGCCGCTCATCGAGCTGGACGGTTCTCTCGCCGGACGCGCAACCGGTCTCCATCTACGCGCCGGCCACTCGGTGGTAAAGGGCCTTGTCATTAATCGGTTTTACGTCGGCATCGCCGTCGGGTCCGGGAACAACGTGATCCAGGGCAACTTCATCGGGACAGACCCCTCCGGAACGATCGCTCGCGCTAATGGCTATGCGGGTGTCTCCGCCGTATTCTCAGGTCTCTGGGGCTCCCCGTTGTTCAATAACAACCTGATTGGTGGCACTACCCCGTTGGATCGCAATCTGATTTCAGGCAATGGCTGGGGCGTCATAGCCTGGCGTGGGAGTGGTGTCCGCCTGCTCGGTAACTTCATTGGGACCGACTACTCCGGCACAAAAAGTTTGGGCAATACGGCCGGCGGGGTGTCGGCCGATGGCGTGACCATCGGCGGTCCCGGGCCGGGCGAGGGGAACCTCATTTCCGCCAACGGCGGGCACGGCATCGCTCTTGAGGGCGGGGCGGACGTCGAGGGCAACAAGATCGGCACGACCGCAAACGGGAAGAAGCCGCTCGGGAACGCCGGAGCGGGTATGGCCGATGTCAGCGGTTATGGTGGACCCACAGCGCGTGACAACATCATCGCTTACAACGGGACCTATGGAATTGACGCCTTGGGCGGTGGGGGCCTCTTAATACGCAACTCGATTCACTCGAACGGAGCCGAAGGCTTGGTCATGTACAGCGACCCCGACTACCCAACCTCATCTGTCGTTCAGTCGGCCTCGCGGAGTCGCGGCGAACTTACGATCAGCGGATCCGCCCGCTCTGTACCCGAAGCGGACCTTGAGATCGAAGTCTTCGCGAGCGAGGCTTGCGATCCGTCCGGCTACGGGGAGGGGCAACTTCCTCTTGGATCGGTACGCGTCACAGCAGATGCTGCAGGGGATGCGTCCTTCAGTACCGCAGTAGACGCGCCCGCTGGCCGTTTCCAGTACGTGACAGTCACCGTCACTTCGATCGTTGGTGACTACCCGGGATACACGTCGAGCTTCTCGAATTGCCTGCTCGTATTGCGTCAATAGGGCAAGAGGACGCCGCGCGTGACTTGAGGCGCCGCTTCCTGGCGTGATAAAATCCGCATGCGAGGCGGAGCAAATCACTATGTTTATCTCAGCTAGTGCATTGCGTCTATCACCCGTCGTTTCCTGCCCAAGCGGCAGGAGTGCTAGTGCATAGCAAGCGTTCCGATTCCCCTACCGAAACCTGGCGAGAGAAGTGCGGCGTATTCGGCGTCTACGCTCCCGGTGAAGACGTATCCCGCATCACCTTCTACGGCATCTACGCTCTTCAGCACCGAGGCCAGGAGAGCGCCGGCATCGCCACCGCCGACGGCTTCGGCATTCACATGCACAGCGGCATGGGCCTCGTGTCGCAAGTCTTCGAGGAGAACGATCTCGGCTACTTGCCCGGCCACGCCGCCATCGGCCACACCCGCTACTCAACCACCGGCTCCAGCCGCAAGGAGAACGCGCAGCCTGTCCGCGTCGACGGCGCCCACGGTCCGCTTGCGATGGGCCATAACGGCAACGTCATCAACGCCGAACTCCTCCGCTACGACCTCGAGGACCAGGGCCACGAGTTCACCGGCAGTACCGACACCGAAGTCGCCGCCAAGATGCTGGCTTCCGCGCCCGGATCGGACTGGCTCGAGCGCGCCTCGAACACCATGAAGGCGCTGGCCGGCGCCTACTGCCTCGTCGCGCTGACCCCCGACGTCCTGATCGCCATGCGCGACCCCTATGGCGTCCGTCCGCTCTGTATCGGCAAACTAAACAGCAACGGCTGGATTGTCGCCTCCGAGACCTGCGCTCTCGACCACCTCGGCGCCGAGTTCGTGCGCGAGGTCGAGCCCGGTGAGGCGGTCGTTATCGACGAACAAGGCCTCCACGCGATGCAGGGCGTTGAGAAGAAACGCGACGCGCTGTGCGTCTTCGAGTACATCTACTTCGCCCGACCCGACAGCGTCATCCGCGACAAGCTGCTCCACCCAATGCGCATGAACATGGGGCGTGAGTTGGCCCGCCAGGCGCCCGTCGAGGCCGACTTAGTTATTGGCGTGCCGGACTCCGCCACGGCGGCCGCGATCGGGTACTCGCATGAGGCCGGCATCCCGTATGCGGAAGGTCTCGTCAAGAACCGCTACGTCGGCCGCACCTTCATCCAGCCGGACCAGCGCATGCGCGACCAGGGTGTATACCTGAAGTTCAACCCGATGCGGCAGGTCATCGAGGGCAAGCGCCTCGTCGTCGTCGACGACTCGATCGTCCGTGGCACGACAACCCCCAAGGTGGTCGAGATGCTGCGCAAGGCGGGCGCGAAAGAGGTGCACATGCGCATCTGTGCGCCGCCGATCCGTCATCCCTGCCACTTCGGCATCGACATGGCAACGCAGTGGGAGCTGATCGCCGCCAAGCAGGAGATCGAAGAGATCCGCGAGCACATCGGCGCGGACAGCCTCTCGTACCTCACGATCGAGGCCCTGATGCGCGCCGTCGAGCAGCCAAAGGACAGCTTCTGCACCGCCTGCTTCACCGGCGAGTACCCGATGCCGGTCCAGCTCCAGATGGACAAGCTCGTCTTCGAGCGCCAGGGCCGGGGCGGCAAGCGCGTCCCGGTTGGCGTCGCCTGGAGCTGGGAGGAAGACCGGCGCTAGACGACCGCCTCTCGACGTTGCGAGCTCGCCGCGCGGGCCGAGCGTTACGGCGTGGAGTGAAGAATCGCGGCGGCTGCCAACCGGCAACTAAGAACCTCAATCCGGAAATTATTGTGCCGCCCATCACATACCATCCGCCGAGCAAGTGCGCTAATCTAGACTGGTTGCAAGTTCAGGTCTTGCGGCGCTCCACACAATTGTCGTAGGACACAGCTTTAGCCCGGTCGGCCAATCCTGCGAAAACCAAGCAAGTCGGAAGAGGAGGAGATCCCATGACGCAAGCACCCACCATTGATAACGCCGCCGTCGATCACCTCGCACAGAGTTTCAGTGGCCGCATTTTGCGGGACGGCGACACCAGCTATGACGACGCCCGTTCGATCTTTAACGCCATGATCGACCGGCGGCCTGCATTAATTGCACGCTGCGCGACGACTCAGGACGTGGTGGCTGCCGTGAACTTCGCCCGTGAACGCGACCTTCTCGTGTCCGTCAAGGGCGGAGGACACGCTCCCACGGGGCACGCCGTGTGCGACGGCGGTCTGATGATCGACCTCTCGCTGATGAAGAAGGTCACAGTCGATCCGCAGGCGCGGATGGCGACGGCTGAAGGCGGCGTCACGTGGGGCGAGTTCGACGCCGCGACCCAGGAGCATGGGCTCGCGGTAACCGGGGGGCGCGTGCCCAGCACCGGAATCGGTGGCCTGACCCTCGGCAGCGGCTCCGGCTGGCTCGAACGCAAGCTCGGTTATACCGTCGATAACATGCTCGGCGCTGAGATTGTGCTGGCCAGCGGAGACATCGTCCACGCGAGTGAAAGTGAGAACCCAGACCTCTTCTGGGGTCTGCGCGGCGGCGGTGGTAACTACGGCATCGTCACGAAGTTCGAGTACCGCCTGCACGAGATCGGTCCGACCGTCTTCGGCGGCATGCTCGTTTTCCCCCGCTTCCGGGCGGGAGAGGTGATTCGCGCGTACCGCGACTTTATGGAGAAGGCTGATGATGATATCGGCGGCGGCGTTGTGCTCGTTTGCGCCCCGCCCGAGGACTTCGTTCCGGAGCCCATGCACGGGATGCCCGTCGTGGCCATCATCGTCTGCTACACCGGCAAGCCCGAGGACGGCCCGGCCGCTATCCAGCCGTTCCTCGATCTTCAGCCCGTAATGAACATGACCCAGCCAATGCCCTACCTAGAGGTGCAGAAGCTGATCGAAGCCGGCAACCAGCCCGGCAACCAGCAATACTGGAAGGCCGAGATGCTCCCGGAACTCCCCGACGAAGCAGTCGAAGCGCTGGTGAATTCCGCCGCCGAGCCGCCCTCGACAATGACCGCCATCATCGTCCAGCCGCTCGGGGGAGCAGTCCACCGCGTGCCGGACGACGCGTCTGCGATGGGCTGGCGTGGAGCGAAATGGGCCGTCCACATCCTCGGTCAGTGGCCAGACCCGAGGGAGAACGACGAGCAGATCGCCTGGGTCCGCAACGTCGATGCGTCTCTCCAGCCGTGGGTGCAGTCGGGCACATACCTGAACTACTTGATGGACGAGGGTGAACAGCGTGTCAAGGAAAGCTTCGGCGCGCACTACAAGCGCATGGAAGAACTGAAGAACAGGTACGACCCAGCCAACTTCTTCCGCCTCAACCAGAACATCAAACCGACTGTCTAGCCCCGCGTTGTGGCATTCTGAGCCGAGCCGGCCGCAGTGGGGCCGGGCAGCGGGGTCACCCGCGCTGTCATTCTGAGCGAGCCGGGTGGGGTAGGCGCAGCGGGGCGGAGGCGAAGAATCTCTGGGTCTGCCAATCAGCATCACGCCGCCCCTCCTCGAAAGCGCGTCGCGCAGGCGCCGCGCGTACCGGATAATAAAGGCGTGAGCGAAGCCTCGCGTCCCTCTTATGCCGCCGCAGGCGTCGACATTGACGCCGCCGAGGCTCTCATTGCCCGCTTCGCGGAGGCCGCGAAGATCGCCCGCCGCCCCGAGGTTCTTGCTGACATCGGCCCCTTCGCCGGCTTGTTCGAGCTCGGGCGCAAATACAGCGATCCCGTACTCGTCGCCAGCACTGACAGCGTGGGCACGAAGGTCAAGCTCGCCGCGCTTCTCGGCCGCTACGATACTGTCGGTCACGATCTAGTGAACCACTGCGTAAACGACATCCTTACGGGGGGAGCCGAGCCGCTCTTCTTCCTCGACTATATCGGCAACTGTGGCCTGAACGACGACGCCAAGGTCGCGCTCGTCCGCGGCGTCGCCGAGGCCTGCCGCGACGCCGGCTGCGCCCTCCTCGGCGGCGAGACCGCCGACATGCCCGGCACCTACGCAGAAGGCGACTTCGACCTCGTCGGCGCCATCGTCGGCATAGTTGAGCGCGACGCCGTCATTGACGGCTCCCGCATCGAAGAAGGCGATATTCTTATCGGGCTGCCGTCCAACGGCCTGCATACCAACGGGTACTCACTCGTCCGCAAGATCTTGAATGTCGGCAGGGGCGGAGACCGGGATGAGGAGCGGTCAGCCCTTGAGTCCAACTACCCCGGCCTTGAGACCACGCTCGCTGACGCCCTACTAAAACCGCACCACAGCTATCTGAACGACGTGCGTCGTCTCCTGCACCCGGCACCCAGCACACAGTACGCGGCACTCAAGGGGATCGCCCACATCACCGGCGGTGGCATCCCTGGAAATGTTCCTCGCATCCTGCCAGTTGGCTTTGGTGCCCGCATAGATCGCGCATCTTGGCGCGTCCCCGCCATCTTCCGCCTGATCCAGGAACGCGGCGGCATCGACGAAGACGAGATGTACCGCGCTTTCAATATGGGCCTCGGCCTCGTCCTCATGGTCGCGCCACAGGATGCAGAGGCGGTGCTCGGACAGCTCCTGAACGCCTGGATCTGCGGCGAAGTGACTGCGGGCGAGGGAGTAGAATGGGCCACGTGAGAGTCAAAATCAAAATCGCGAACCCTGCACGGCGCGATCAGCCGATTGAGGTCATGGATGCTCTTGTTGATACGGGTGCCACCTGGACCGTGATTCCCCGTTCATTGGCCGACCAGCTCGGCCTCGACATCATAGGCAGAAAGCGGGTTCGGACGGCCGAGACAGAAGTGCAACTGGATCACTCCTTCGCTTACATCGAATATGACGGACATGACAGTGTCGGTGATGTCGTAATCTCGGACGCCGATCCGGGAGTCTTGGTCGGTGTCCTCACGTTGGAGGGAATGGCACTGGCCGTTGATCCCCAGAGCGGTCGTCTCGTGGATTCCGAGCTGCTGCTCCTCTAGCCTGTGCCCACCTATCGCATCTACTATGCCGAGCGAGAGGTCGGCGACAAGCGTACCGGTGACGCGATGAGCGCCTTGCCGCTTTCTGGAGCCTATCGCCCGGGAGACTACGTCAGCGAGACCGAGTGGGAAGAGGAAGTCGATGCACTTAACGCGGACGGCGCTCTCGATTCCTTCTTCAAGGAGCACGTTCGCGACAACAGTGGACTGAGGTGGGTCGACGATGATGGCGAGAGCCGCGCGGTTGAGGGCGTGACATACGATGCCGACAAGACGTACATCTGGGTCGAGCACGGCAAGCTCATGGAATATCAGGGACTCGACGAGGCTACTCCCGGCATGGTGAGCTGTCCCCTCTGCGAGGGCGCGGGTGAGGTTACGACCGAATTAGCGGACGAATACCTCGGCGAACATGGCGAAGAGATCGTCGAAGAGGGCCAGGAAGAGGAGCGCCCTACCTGGGGATGATCGCCCTCATCGCCCCCTACGATAAGGCCGGCGCCGCCGACCTCGCCCGCGGTCTCGTCGCACTCGGCTTCGACGTCATCTCGACCAGCGGCACCCTCAAGCACCTCACCGAGGCCGGCGTCCCCGCCCGTTCCGTTTCTGACCTCACCGGCTTCCCCGAGATCCTCGACGGGCGCGTCAAGACGCTCCATCCCGCTGTTCACGCGGGGCTCCTAGCCCGCCGCGACAAGCCCGAGCACCTCGATGAGCTGGCCCGTCAGGGCCTTTCGAAGATCGACCTCGTGGCGGTGAACCTCTACCCCTTCCGCGAGACGGTTTCTCGGCCGGAGGTTACCCTCGAAGACGCGCTCGAGAACATCGATATCGGCGGGCCCACCATGCTGCGCGCCGCTGCCAAAAACTTCACGTCGGTCCTCGTCCTCGTCGACCCGGCAGACTACGATGAGGCTATTGAGCGTCTGCGCAAGGAGAATGCGCCTCTGGACTACCGGCGCCGCCTCGCCGAGAAGGCCTTCCAGCACGTCGCCAGCTACGACACCGCGATCGCGCAGTATTTGAGGAGCCAGGAACCAGAGGACAGCAATTTATTTCCGGCGCAGCTGACCATCGCTCTGAAAAAAGCCGCGGACCTTCGCTACGGCGAGAACCCGCACCAGAAGGCGGCTGTCTACCGGCTCGATACGGCCGGTGCACCGGTTGGCATGCTGGCGGCGGAGCAGCTCCACGGTGTCGAGATGTCCTACCTGAATTACCTCGACGCCGATGCCGCCTGGCGCGTCGTCACCGAATTCGATGCGCCCGCCGTCGTAATCGTCAAGCACGCCACTCCCTGCGGCATCGCCTCACACGAAGACATCGCCGTTGCCTACGAGCGCGCCTACGCCGGCGACGAGATTTCGCCCTTCGGCGGCATCATCGCCGCCAACCGGGAGGTCTCCTGGGAGATGACCGAAGCGATGAAGGGCAAGCGCTACGATCTCATCGTTGCCCCCGACTACAGGGACACCGCGCTGGAGCGCCTGAAGAAGAGGCGAGATCTGCGCATCCTGAGGATCCCCGAGCAAGGAGCTCGGAGCCAGGAAGAACGCGGAGGCCCTCCGGACTCCACGCTCGAATACAGAAGCATTTCCGGCGGCATACTCGTCCAAACACCCGACACCGGTGCTGCTGGTGAGCTCGATCTGCGCGTTATGACCAAACGCGCCCCGACCGCCACCGAGCTAGACGACCTTCGCTTCGCCTGGACCGCTCTTAGGCACGTCAAGTCGAACGCTATCGTCCTCGCCAAGGAGCGCGCGACCGTTGGTATCGGCTGCGGCCAGCCCAACCGGCTCTGGGCTACTCAGCACGCGCTCGAACACGCAGGCAAGCGCGCGAAGGATGCCGTTCTTGCCTCCGACGCCTTCTTCCCTTTCGCCCGCGGAGACGCCGTCGAAGACGCCTGCAAGGCCGGAATCACCGGGATCATTCAGCCCGGCGGCGGCGTCCGCGACGAAGAGGCGGTCGAGGTCTGCAACGACTACGGCGTCGCGATGGTGTTTACCGCCACGCGCGCCTTTCGACACTAGGTCGCTCGACCCGTACGGACAGATCTTCAGATCTGTCCGCCCACGCACCCGCCCAGAACCCCAGTCTGCTATCGCCTCGACTGACGCCCTTGACGCTCATCACAGCCCGGTGCTAGATTGCGATTGCGAAAGCTTTCACAATCGCGCCCAAGAGCCGGATGTGATATAAGGACGCCGAGAAGATGCCCCCGCTTGACATACTCTTCCGCCACGTTCCCGAAGGCTACGAGTTTCTGGGCGCGCTGTTCACCATCCTCGGCTCACTCACCATCATGGTCATTCTGGGCGCTTGGTGGTCCCGCTAGGAGGCGCATAGATGGCCTTCACTGAAGAACCGGGGAAACCACGTAACTTCCAGGAACGCATCGGTATCCTTCAGGACCGCATCTACGACCGGGTTTTCCACAATTACATCTGGCAGTCCATCTTCCGCTCCGGTTATCCCAATACCCCCCGCAATCAGATGCTCGTCGTGGCCACGAACGTCTTTCTCCACCTCCACCCGACCCGCCTGCACCGCACGCACGTTAAGATCACCCACACTTACTGCCTGGGCGGCCTCACCTTCTTCATGTTCCTCGTGCTCACCGTGACGGGCGTATTGCTCATGTTCTACTACGTCCCGGACGTCAACCGAGCCTACCAGGACATCGCGGCCCTCGAAACGAACGTCAAGTTCGGCCTGCTGATGCGCAACCTACACCGCTGGACCGCGCACGCCATGGTAATCCTCGTCTTTCTGCACATGATGCGCGTCTTTTACACCGGCGCCTATAAGCCTCCACGCGAGTTCAACTGGGTGGTCGGGGTCATCCTGTTGGTGCTGACACTCGTGCTTTCCTTCACCGGCTACCTGCTTCCCTGGGACCAGCTCGCACTATGGGCGGTCACGGTCGGTCACGGTATCGCCGGCTCAGCGCCGTACTTCGGCGACGAGACGCAGCTGATCGTTTTCGGCGGCTACGAGATCGGTCCCAACGCCCTGATTCGCTTTTACACCCTGCACGTAATCGCGCTGCCGTTGCTGGCCGCGATCTTCATGGCAGTGCATTTCTGGCGTATCCGCCGCGACGGCGGCATGGCGAGGCCGCTCTAGGGGGCTGCTTCGCCGATGGCGATTGAAGCGCCTCCAGTACCCGGCCGTGCTCCCGGCGCCGCCCGTCCTCGCCCGAAGCGCGAGCGCGAGGAAGAGGTGCT
>Ga0209690_1001866_pt1 | contig 12044 bp, 11 predicted proteins | sample GraSoiAngelo_150_FD_186164 | JGI IMG/M metagenome (GOLD analysis project Ga0209690, IMG submission 186164) | Grasslands soil microbial communities from the Angelo Coastal Reserve, California, USA - 14_1009_09_40cm (SPAdes) (version 2) | ecosystem: Environmental > Terrestrial > Soil > Grasslands ...
GTGCCGCGCCGAGCGGAGGTGCTCGCCGTCGTGGCCGTGCTGACGACCTTCTTTCCGCTGGCCAACACCGTGCTCGCCGGGACCATGAATTCGATACTCCTCCTCCTGCTCACGGCCGGCTGGGCCGGTTGGCTGCGCCGCCGGGATGTCCTGACCGGCGCCCTGGTCGGCGTGGCCGCGGTCTTCAAACTCTTTCCCCTCGCGCTTCTTCCCTACCTTGTCTGGCGACGCCACTGGAAGCTGGTCGCCGCGCTCTGTCTCACCGGCGTTGGTGGGCTTGCAGTCGGTCTCGTCGTCACCAGCCTGGACCACAACATCTATTACTTCCGCGACATGCTGCCGCACCTGGCGGCCGGAACCGGCTACCGGGAGAACCAGTCCCTCGCCGGTTTCACGGCCAGGATCTGCCAGCCCTCCACGGCGGACGCGGGCGGCAGCGCTGGTTGGTGCGGACGGTTGCTCGACTGGCCGCTGATTCTGCTGTTGCTCGCCATCGTGCTGCATGCCACCTCGCGCGCCGCGCGGTCCGGTTTGGAGTTCGCGCTGGCCGTCAGCGCGCTGCCGCTGATCAGCAGCGTCACCTGGAGCTTCCACCTGGTGATCCTGATCCTCCCCATCGCCCTCCTGATTCGGCTGGCACTCACCGGCGCCCTGTCACGAGCCGCCGGTCGAGTGCTGATTGCGGCCTGGCTCTGTTTCTCGGTGCTGCCCGCTTTCCACTATCTCCTGATCGTCCACCCTCTCCCCCATTGGACAGGCGCGCTCGGCGTGATGCCAACGGGCCTGACGCGACTCACCGGCGAGGCCTACTTCATCGGAACCGTAATCATCTTCGCCAGCGTCTGGGTGGCGCTGCGGAACGAGCGTCGCACGGAGACCGCAGACCGTATCGGCGCGCTGGCCGCGTGAGTGGATCAAGCTTGCTTCAGCAGTCGATCGATCGGCACAGGAAGCCGGAACGTTGGCGGGTCTTTGGAACTCAATGACGTACTTTCGACCACCTCGCGTCGTGGAAAAGGCCATAGGGAAAGCTTCGACAAGACATGAAGAACGACACGCCTGCCATTGATGTCGAGAACCGCCCTGATCCGCCGTGGGCTGGACGCGCTGCCGCGATATGTACACATCCATTCGATCGGTCGTGAAAGTTCCTGTTCGAGGCTGGCCACAAGCTGATTCATTTGCCGTTTGACGGGGAGCTGCCAGCGGTCAACGACATGGCCGAGGTCGATTTGGTCGTGATCGATGAGGTCGGTGACAGCGGCCCATCGAAGATCGAGTCCCGGAGGGTCCGACAGAACTATCAGCCCCACGCCTCCCAACCAGTGATGCGGAATGATCAGGATGCAAACCTCATCGCGTTCGCCGGTGATAAACGTCTCGTTCGGCTCCACCATCCCAGGGTCACGCGCTTCCAGAACATCCCGCACGGCCGTGATGACTTCTCCGTGCCGGCTTAAGACTGTATCGCTCGTCGTGGCGCCGCGGGTCAGATACCTCAAGCCGGATATTAGGCGGCCTTGCCTTCGCGGCCCGCGTCCCAGCGGAGGAACGCTTCCATGAACGCGTCGAGATCGCCGTCGAGGACGGCCTGGACGTTGCCCGTCTCATAGCCGGTGCGGTGATCCTTGACCAGGGTGTAGGGGTGCAGGACATAGCTGCGGATCTGGCTCCCCCACTCATTGGACTGATGCGCACCCTTCAGCTCCTGGCGCTGTTCTGACCGCTGCTGTTCGCGCAGCGCCACCAGCCGGGAGCGGAGCACCTTCAGCGCCATGTCGCGGTTCTTGATCTGGGATCGCTCGTTCTGGCAGGTGACGATGATGCCGCTTGGCAGGTGCGTCATGCGCACCGCCGATGACGTCTTATTGACGTGCTGCCCGCCGGCCCCGCTCGAGCGGTAGACGTCGACCTTCAGGTCCTCCGGCCGGATCTCGATGTCGGCTGCCTCCTCGATCTCGGGGATGACCTCGACCAATGCGAACGACGTATGCCGCCGGTGGGCCTGATCAAACGGCGACAGCCGGACCAGCCGGTGAACGCCGCGCTCTGCCCGGAGCCAGCCGAAGGCGCGCTTACCGGAGATCCGGACGGTAACGCTCTTGTAGCCGGCCTCTTCGCCCGGCGACTCGTCGAGAATCTCGCTCGGCAGCTTCCTGCGCTCCGCCCAGCGCAGGTACATACGAAGCAGCATTTCGGTCCAATCCTGCGAGTCGGTCCCTCCAGCGCCGGCATGGATGCTGACCAGCGCCGGGTGCTCGGCATAGGGATTGGCAAACAGAAGGTCGACCTCTTGCTTGCCAACGTCGGCATCAAGAGCGCCAAGGTCCTGCTCGAGCGTGCTCTGCAGATGGCCGTCATCCTCGGCGATCGCCAGTTCGGCCAGGCCGATGATGTCGCGGGCACGAGCCTCAAGCTTTCGCCAGACCTGGACCTCCTCGCGTAAACCCTTCGATTCCTGGGCGAGCCGCTGGGCTCGTTGAGGATCCTGCCAGATATTCGGGTCGGCTAGCTCCCGTTGGAGCGCGTCGAGGCGCTGGCCTTTTTTGGGCAGGTCAAAGATGCTCCTGGAGCTGGAGGATCTTCTTCAACAGGTCGTTGGCACGCTCGAGGATCTGTTCCATCGTTCAGTGTCCGTGGCAGTTCTTGAATCGCTTACCGCTGCCGCAGGGACAGATGTCATTGCGTCCGACACCGGCAAAGTTCAGCGGCTGTGGACGGCGGAACGGTAAGCGCGCGGGGGTGGACGGCTCGGCGCTGCCAGCCTTTGGGGGCTTGGGCGGCTGCGCGACGTCCTCGGCACGCACCGGGTTGGCGACGGTGGCGGCTTTTAAGCGCTCGCTCTTGCCCGGGACGGCCGGGCTCTTCTTTGCAGGCATCGCCGGAAATCCTACCCGAAGATGCCCAGCTTAATCATGGCTAGCGGCCATGGCACTTCTTGAATTTCTTGCCACTGCCACACCAGCACGGGTCGTTGCGGCCCAGCTTTCCCGCCGGTACCGGCGCCGGGCTTCCCCCGCCGTTCGGGCTGCCGCCGCTGGCGGCTCCGACGGGCGCAGCGACACCCGACGCTCGGGCCCGGTTGATCGCCATCACTGGAGGCGGCGTCGGGACCGGCGGTTCCGTCCGCAGCTGGACTCGATACATGTTCGACGCGATGTCGAATTGGATGTCGTTGAGGAGCTCCTGGAAGGCCGCAAACGCCTCGTTCTTGTACTCCACCAGGGGGTCTTTCTGGCCGAAGGCCCGCAACCCGATCCCTTCCTTGAACTGTTCCATCATGGTCAGGTAGCTGATCCACTTCGAGTCGATGGTCTTGAGCACGACAAACTGCTCGACCTGTCGCATCATCGGTTCGGTGAGCTCCGCCTCTTTCGCCTGGTAGGCCGTCTCCGCGTACTGCATCAGGCGGTCGACCACGGCTTCCTTCGTCTCGCCGAACTCGTCAGGGGGGATCTCACCGAACGGCGGTAGCGGAAACACCGTTCCCAGCTGCCCGACGAGGCCTTCGATGTCCCAGTTGTCGGGATGCCGAGACTCGCAGCGCTCATTGACGGCATCCTCGACGACCTTGCGCACCCAGGAGAGCACCAGATCCCGCAGCGCGACACCCTCGAGCACCTTGCGCCGCTCGCCATAGATGATCTCGCGCTGCTTGTTCATGACGTCGTCGTACTCGACCAGGTAGCGGCGGGCGTCGAAGTTATGGCCCTCGACTTTGGTCTGTGCCCCTTCGATCTGTTTCGACACCAGCCGTGACTCGATGGGCTCGTCGTCGGCGACGCGCAGCATGTTCATCATGTTCTTGATGCGCTCGCCTCCGAAGATGCGCATCAGGTCGTCGTCCAGGGCCAGGAAAAAGCGGGACGAGCCGGGGTCGCCCTGGCGGCCGCTGCGGCCACGTAGCTGGTTGTCGATGCGGCGGCTCTCGTGCCGTTCAGTTCCAACGATGTGGAGGCCGCCCGCTTTGGCTACGCCCAGGCCGAGCACAATGTCCGTCCCGCGACCGGCCATGTTGGTGGCGATGGTCACCGCGCCGGCCTGGCCGGCCTTGGCGACGATCAAGGCCTCGCGTTCATGTTGTTTGGCGTTGAGCACTTCGTGCGGCACCCCGCGCTTCTCCAGCAACCGGGCGAGCCGCTCCGATTTCTCGACCGACACGGTTCCGACCAGGACCGGCCGTCCGGTACCGGCCGTCTCCTGGATTTCGTCGGCCACCGCCTTGAACTTGGCGTCCTCCGTCTTGTAGATCAGGTCCGGACGGTCCTCACGGATCATCGGTTTGTGGGTCGGGATCACGACCACCTGGAGCTTGTAAATCTTGTCGAACTCCTCGGCCTCGGTCACAGCGGTACCGGTCATGCCGGCGAGCTTCTTGTAGAGGCGGAAGTAGTTCTGATAGGTGATGGTGGCGAGCGTTTGGGTCTCCTGCTGGACCTTGACCCCTTCCTTCGCCTCCACCGCCTGGTGCAGGCCATCCGCCCAGCGGCGGCCCGGCTGCTGCCGGCCGGTGAATTCGTCGACGATGATGACTTCGCCGTCCTTGACCAGATAGTCACGGTCGCGCTTGAAGAGCGTGTAGGCCTTCAGCGCCTGGTTGATCTGATGGGCCTCGTCGACGTGTTCCAGCTCGTAGACGTTCTTGATCCCGGTCCAGCGCTCGACCTTGGCGATCCCGTCCTCGGTCAGCGACGCCGATTTCGTCTTCTCGTCGACCGTGTAGTCGTCGCCGGAGAGCCGCGGAATCAAGCGGGCGTATTGGTAATACTTCTCCGTCGACTCCTGGGCCTGCCCGGAGATGATCAGCGGGGTGCGCGCCTCATCGATCAGGATGCTGTCGACCTCGTCGACGATGGCGAAATTCAGGCCTCGCTGGACACACTGCGTGAGGTCGACCGCCATGTTATCGCGCAGGTAGTCGAAGCCGAACTCGCTGTTCGTGCCATAGGTGATGGCTGCCTGGTAAGCCTCTCCCCTGGAGATGGGACGAAGATGCTGCAGCCGAGGATCCGGGTGGGTTTCGTCGAGGAAATCGGGGTCGTAGAGAAGGGACATCTCGTGGCCGATGACCGCCACGGTCATGCCCAGCGCGTGATAGATCGGCGCGTTCCAGCCCGCGTCACGGCGGGCCAGGTAATCGTTGACGGTGATCAGGTGGGCGCCTTTGCCCTCCAATGCGTTGAGGTAAAGCGGCAACACCGCGACGAGCGTCTTGCCCTCACCAGTTTTCATCTCGGCGATCTTTCCCTGGTGCAGCACGATGCCGCCGACGAGCTGGACATCGAAGGGGCGCAACCCGATGGTGCGGCGAGCGGCCTCGCGGACCACGGCGAAGGCCTCCACCAGCACGTCGTCGACGCCTTCACCCTGCTCCAACCGCTGGCGGAACTCCGCCGTCTTGGCCTTCAGCTCATCGTCGCTGAGTTTCTCCATCAGCGGCTCGAGCTCGTTGACATCGGCAACCCATTCCAGGTGCCGCTTGACCTCGCGCGCGTTGGGATCGCCTAAGACCTTGGTAAGAACGCTCATTGATTACACGCTATGCCGCAACCAGTAAGCATACCCGGCATCCGGCGGGCCAAACGAGAGCTCGCCTTCAGCTGAGGTCGGCTTCCACCAGGCCCAGCGAGCCGTCGTGCCGCCGGTAGAGGAGGTTCAACTCCTGGCTGTCCTCGTTGAGGAAAAGGAAGAAGGCGTGACCCAGCTCCTCCATCTGGTCGCGGGCCTGCTCTTCGGACATCGGTCGCATTTTGAAGCGCTTGATCCTCGCCACCCCGTTGGGTCGCACCGCCGTGCTGGGCGGCGTGGCCGGGACCTGGGCGGCAATGGCTGCGGGCTTCGCCCGCCGGTGATCCTTGAGCTTCTCCTTGTGCTGCCGGATCTGCCGATCCATCTTGTCGATCACCAGATCGACTGCCTCGTTCATGTGACCAGCCGACTGGACGGCCTTGAGGATGTTGCCGGTGCGCCCGGTCACGTGCACGGTCAGCTCGGCCACCTTCATGTTCTCGAGACTCTTGTTTTTCTCGGTGCCCAGCTCCATACGCGCCTCGAGGATATGGTTGAAGTGGCGCGCCAGCTTCTCGAGCTTGGCCTGCGCGTACGCCTTGATCTGGGGATCGGCCGCGGACTTCTTGGCCTGAATCAAGATCTCCATGGTCGCCTCCTGTGAGATCTTTGTGCACCCGAGTATAGATCACAGGCTCCGCCGATCCGGCGCGACGACCGGCCACGGCGGCGGTTAACGGCTCTGGCTGTCCTACTTGCTCGGCCGTTCGTTGGCGCGACGATCGGGAAAGACCCGCGACAGCTCCGGCGGGATTGGCACACCAGCCGCGAAGAGCTTGTCCATGATATGCGGCCGGATGCCGGTCGGCCGGAAGACCCCGGTCATCACGCCTTCCTTGCTGATGCCGTGCGACTCGTAGAGGAAGATCTCCTGCATCGTGATGGTGTCGCCTTCCATGCCGGTGATCTCGGTGATGCTGGTCACCTTGCGCTGACCGTCGCGCATACGGGAGAGCTGCACGACCAGGTCGATGGCCGAGGCCACCTGCTGCCGGATCGCCTTGGTCGGCAAATCGATGCCCGCCATCAGCACCATGGTCTCGAGACGCGACATGGCGTCGCGGGTGGTATTGGCGTGGAGGGTAGTCAGGGAGCCGTCGTGACCGGTGTTCATCGCCTGCAACATGTCCAGCGCCTCGCCGGCACGGCACTCGCCGACCACGATCCGGTCCGGGCGCATACGCAGCGCGTTGATGACGAGCTCACGGATGCCGACCTTGTTCTCACCGTTGAGGTCGGGCGGGCGGGATTCCATTCGGCAGACGTGCTCCTGGTGGAGCTGCAACTCGGCGGCGTCCTCGATGGTGACGATGCGCTCGTCGGGCGGGATGAACGAGGAGGCGACGTTGAGCAACGTCGTCTTGCCGGTGCCGGTCCCCCCCGAGATCATGATGTTCGCCCGGGCCATGACGCAGGCCTTGAGAAAGCCCACGGCCTCGTTGGTGACGGTCCCGAAGTTGACGAGGTCCTCGGCCTGGAAGGGATCGCGGGAGAATTTTCGAATCGTCAGCATCGGCCCGTCGAGGGCAATCGGCGAGATGACGGCGTTGACACGGGAGCCGTCCAGCAGGCGGGCATCGACCATCGGGGTGCGGAAGTCGATGCGCCGGCCGACGGCGGAGACGATGAAGTCGATGACGCGCAAAAGATGGTTTTCGTCGTCGAACTTGCGGTCGGTCAGCAGGATCTTGCCGTTGCGCTCGACGTAGATGTTTTCGTAGCCGTTGACCATGACCTCGGTCAGGCTGTCGTCGAGCACCAGATCACGGATCGGTCCCAGTGCTTCGTAATAGCGAGCGAGCTCGTCCTGCGAAACCTCGGACGCGTTGACCATCTAAGCCATAATCCCCCAAACGGAAATTCACGGACAGCTGTACTGTCCAGGCAATGTAACGGCGAGTGCCGGCAAAGTTTGCGCCCTGGCGAGCGCCAGCAAGGCGCCAATCGAGCCACCGGCCCGGGCGACGGCTTCGGCAGCGGCTTCCAGGGTGGCGCCCGTGGTGCAGACGTCGTCGACCAGAGCCAGCCCGTTCGGGGGCCGCTCGGTCGCCGACCAGCAAAAGGCTCGCACCATGTTGACCCGGCGCTCGGCCTCCCCCAGACCGACCTGTGCGGGGGTGGCCCGCACCCGGGACAGACCGGCGATCACAGGCACCGCCATCGCCTGGCCGAGGCGGCGGGCCAGCCGCTCAGCCTGATTGAACCCTCGCTCGCGCTGCCGAGCGGGGTGCAGTGGAACAAACGTCAGCACCGCGATCCGGATGCCGGACTTGCGGACGGCGGCTTCGAGGCAGCCCGCCAGGGCGGTGGCCAGCTCAGGCCGCGGCCGGTACTTGTAGACATGAATGGCGCGCTGCAGGGGACCCTCCAGGGGACCAACTGTGATCAGCGGAATTCCGGCGACCGTGCCTGGTGGCAGCGACGGGACGCGGGCAGCACAGCGACGGCACCAGCTCGCACCGTACGCGCCACATCCGCCGCAGCGCGGCGGAAAGATCAGGTCGAGGAGTGACACCTCAGGCCGCGACCAGCAGCTGGTCGCCGGCCTTGATGGCATGGCGCCGGATGGTGCCCACGGGCAGCTCGGCGACCTTGTCCGCGCGCCAGATAAAGGGCACCAGCCCGATCCATGGCAGGAGGCGCTCGTAGGTTTTGAGGACCGTTCCCTTCTTGTCGACGAAGACGGCGTCGATCGGGAACCGCATGAACATCATGTGGATCCCATTGCAGCCGTGGATCAGCAAGCCGCCGTTATCTGGAAGGCGGGACCGGCCCATCAGACCAACCCCGCGGGCGATGAAATTGCTCGCCACCTCGAGGGGTTGCGCGACGACTGTCCCGTCCTGTTTAGTTAGTCGCAAAACTCTTTCTCCGTATCAGTCGATCTTGATTGTATCAGCGGACCAGCGAGCGCGCAGCGCGAGCCGGCCTTTCGGCCGCAAAGGGCCGGCGCCGTATGCTGGCCTGTACGCGCCCACGAGGGCAATGGAATTTCGCCCGAGTCGCGCGATGGGCCGGCTGGACGGCGCATCGGCCCGCTTTATTTGTGCTGGAACGTGTGGATGATGATGATGACGGCGGGACCCATGAGCACGATGAACAGGGTCGGGAAGATGCAGCCGATCATCGGGAAGAGCATTTTCAGCGGCGCCTGAGCGGCCTGCTCCTCCGCCCGCTGCCGGCGGCGGCGGCGCATCTCTTCCGACTGAATGCGGAGGACCTTCGCGATACCGACGCCGAGCTGTTCCGACTGGATCAAGGCCTGGATGAAGGTGTGTAGCTCTTCGACCCCCGAGCGGCGGCCCATGTCATCCAGCGCTTCGAGACGGGGCCGGCCGAGCCGGATTTCGTTGAGCACCTGGGCGAATTCGTCCGAGAGGGCGTTCTTGAACTTCTCCGTCAGCCGGCCTATGGCGGCATCGAAACCAAGCCCGGCTTCGACCGAGATGGTCAGCAAGTCGAGCGCGTTCGGCAGGGCCAGTCGAAGTTCTTTCTGCCGTCCCTTGATCTTGTTGTTCAGCCAGACATCGGGCAGGTAGCGCCCCAACACGAAGCCCAGGCCCGCCGCGCCCAGCCGCAACGGAAAGCTCGTGCTGAAGACCAGGCCGCCAATCCAGAAACCAAGGAGGGCGACGATGATGCCGGCGATGACCTTGAAGACCTCGAAGCCGTTGACGCTCAGGGCATACGGTCGACCGGCAAGGTTGATCTTGTTCTGGAGGACGACCTGCCGGTTCTTCGCCATGCGGGCGGTGAGCAGGCTGCCCAACCGCTCGAGGGCCGGCTTGATGAAGCGCTCGCTGAAGGGCAGCGAGAGCTCGATCTCGTCGAGGGTCAAGTTGTGATCGCGGTACTGCGCCAGCCGTTCGGCAATCAGGTCCTGGCGCGGCTTGGCGGTAACAGCCTGGATGGCGATGAAGACGCCGCTGAAGGCCAGGAAGGCGAAGACGATAGTGAAAATATTCATTCGCTATACCTGGATGTTTGTGATTTTCGAGATGATGCCGTAGCCGATGGCGATCGAGACCAGGCCCATCCCGATCAGGACGTAGCCGAGCCACTCGTGGAACAACGGGGTGATATAGCTGGGTGAAATGAAGGTCAGGATCAGGGCTAGCGCGAACGGCAGGCCGGTGATGATGTAGCCGGAGGCGCGCGCCTGCGCCGTCAGGGTTCGAATTTCGCCCTGGATCCGGATCCGCTCCCGAATCGTGAAGGCGATGGTATCGAGGATCTCGGCCAGGTTGCCACCCACCACCCGGTGGATCTGCACCGCGGTGACCATCAGGTCAAAGTCTTCGCTCTCGATGCGCTTGACCATATGCTGCAGCGCGTCATCGACCGACACGCCCAGGTTCATCTCGCGGACCGCACGGCTGAACTCGTCGGCCATCGGCGGCGACGAGCTCTTGGCGATGGTTGCCATGGCCTGGGCAAACGAGTAGCCGGCCTTCAACGCATTCGACAGCAGGACGATCGTGTCGCCCAGCTGATTGTTGAAGGCCTTCAGCCGGCGACGCTGCCGAAACTTCAAGAAGAATCCAGGAACGAAGTAACCCGCCGGGATGCCGGCGAGCGCCAGGACGGGGTTGTGGAAGCGGAGGAAGAGGACGGCGCAGAGCAGGAGAATCAGGCCGACGATCAGCATCACGTACTCCGACACACGCAGCTTGAGGTCCGCCTTCGCCAGCTCCTCGGTGAGCCTGGATGTGCGGCCGCCCTTGTTGCGCGTCAGGCTCTTGTTGAAGCCTTCCAGGAAGCCTTCGAAGATGCCGCCCTTCTTCGCCGTCGGACTGGCCGCCGGGTTGTAGCTATCCATGTGCAGCTCAACCTCGCTCGTCTTCCGGCCGGACATCAATGCCATCACGACAATCAGGGCGGCGATCGCTGCCATGGCCGCGAAGAGCACTTGGATCGACACTTACTTGCCTCCTTGCCCGGCAGGATCCGGCACCGGCGTAAAGAGATCCTTCGGCACGCCTTCGCCTGATGACTGCAGGTGATCGAAATACTTGGGAATGATGCCGGTGGCCGTAAACCAGCCCTGCACCTTGCCGTCTTCGCTGACGCCTGTCTGCTTGAACACGAAAATGTCCTGCACCTTTACCTGGTCGCCGTGCAGTCCGAGCACCTCGCTGACGGCAATGATCTTCCGCGACCCGTCCCGCAAGCGGCTCTGCTGCACGATGACGTTTATGGCGGACGAGATTTGCTCCCGGATCGCCCGGGAGGGCAATTCTGCCCCCGCCATCAACACCAACGTTTCCAGGCGGTTCAAACTGTCACGCGGCGAGTTGGCGTGGATAGTCGTCAACGATCCGTCATGGCCTGTATTCATGGCCTGCAGCATGTCCAGGGCTTCGCCGCCGCGGCACTCCCCTACCACGATCCGATCTGGCCGCATGCGCAACGCGTTGACCACAAGATCCCGGATCGCGATCCGGCCGCGGCCCTCCACGGTGGCCGGCCGTGACTCAAGTGTTACAACGTGCTCCTGGTTCAGCTGGAGTTCGGCGGCGTCCTCCACGGTCACCACCCGCTCCTCTTCGGGGATGAAGCTGGACAGCACATTGAGCGTGGTGGTCTTGCCCGAACCGGTGCCGCCCGAGACCAGCATGTTCAGGCGCGACCGCACGCAGGCCCGCACGAACTGGGCCATCGGGTCGGTCAGGCTGCCGAACTTGATCAGGTCGGTGATCTTGTAGGGGTCTTTCGAGAACTTTCGGATGGTCAGGATGGGCCCGTTCAGCGACAACGGCGGGATGATGACGTTGACGCGGGAACCATCCTTCAGCCGGGCGTCGACCATCGGTGAGCTCTCATCGATGCGCCGCCCGATGGTGGAGACGATCCGGTCGATCACTCGCCGAAGCTGTTCTTCGCTCTCGAACTGGGTGGTGGACAGCGTCAGCTTCCCCTTGTGCTCGATGAAGATCTGATCCGGCCCATTGACCATGATCTCGGTGACCGTCGGGTCGCTGATCAAGGCCTCGATCGGACCAAGCCCGAGGAAGTCGTTCAGCACCGAATCCAGCAGCCGTTGCTTTTCGGGCTTGGTCAGCGAGAGGCCCATCTCCGCCACCACCGCGTTGAGCGCGTCGGTGATGCGGGCCGCCCGCTGCTCCCGATCTTCGTCTTCGCCTTCGTCGATGTTCTCGATCAGCCGCGCCTGCAGGCGGTTCTTGATGCGTTCCGCCTGGAGCTCGAAGGAGGTCCGCACGCGGGTCGACGCCGAACTCTGGCGCGTCCCCGGAGTGCCGCCGGCCTGTGGCACGTAGGCGCCGTCGGGCGGTGCCAGCGGATCGGGACCCTGCCCCTTCTGGACGCGATCGAGGAGTGACACTTAACCTAACTCCCCCGCGGTAACGGAGCGCTGCGGGCAGGTCACGGAGCGTGTTTTGCCAGGGTAGGCAGGAACCCCCGAAGTCATCTCAACCTTCCTAACGGCGGGCGAACAGACCCTTGCGGGGTTTCTT
>Ga0209690_1001867_pt1 | contig 12037 bp, 8 predicted proteins | sample GraSoiAngelo_150_FD_186164 | JGI IMG/M metagenome (GOLD analysis project Ga0209690, IMG submission 186164) | Grasslands soil microbial communities from the Angelo Coastal Reserve, California, USA - 14_1009_09_40cm (SPAdes) (version 2) | ecosystem: Environmental > Terrestrial > Soil > Grasslands ...
CCTCCCGCGCGCTCGGGTCCGCGGTTGCGCGGAACCGCGTGCGCCGGCGCCTGCGCGAGATTGTTCGCAAACATCAATGCGAGATCGTTGACGGGACATGGATTGTGACGATCGCGCGCGCGAACGCCGTCGGTGCAACCTATCAGGAGCTGGACGTTGAGTGGTTGCGTCTGGCCAAGCGCGCTTCTATTCTAGCGACTCCATGCTGAAAATTCTTCGCGCTCTTATTCGCTTTTATCAGCTCACGATTTCGCCTTTGCTCTCGGCCCTCGGTGGTCCGGGCTCGGGATGCCGATTTGAACCCACCTGCTCGCATTATTTTTTGGAGGCCGTCGAGACACACGGCATTATTTCAGGGGGCTGGCTCGGTTTGAAACGGCTGGCGCGCTGTCAGCCCTGGGGCGGTTGCGGACACGATCCGGTCCCAAAAGAAATTTGCGCTCGAAACGTTGCCAAATCGCTGCTCTGTGAATAGCGGGCGCTGCCAATTTTATGGACCGAACCGCGTGGATTGCCGTTATACTTTGCGTCATCGGATTGGTGGTGTGGGAATGGTGGGTCGCCAAACAAACGCCGCGGCCGCGGCCGCCGACATCTGCGCAGTTGTCTCCCACGCCAACACCGCTCGCAGGAACTAGTCCGTCGGCAGTTCCGCTGACTGCGTCTTCGCCTCCTTCTGCTGCGACTGGGACTCCGGCGCCCGAAGCAACCCCGGCCTTCGCCGAGAAAATCGAAACGTTGCGGAACGACGATGTCGAATTTCGCCTAACGAATCGCGGCGGCGGGATTCGGGAAGCCGTTCTGCTTAATCATATCGGTCAGGGCGGCGATCGCCTTGTCATTAATTCGAAAGATCAATCGCCCATCGGCGCGATGGTCGAACAACCGAATTCGCCCAAATTCGATGAATTCACGTTAATTCGAGAAGCGGACGGGAGCTTGAGATGCGAGCGCGCCGCTGAAAATGTCACGATCCGAAAGAAGTTCTTTTTTCCGCCGGGCAAGGAGAAGAAAGACAATTTTCTCGCCGAAATGGATGTCGATCTGGTGAACGCCGGCGCGCAGCCCTATTCAAATCCGGGTTATTTCGTTGCGCTCGGCGCGGCCGTTCCGATTCATCCGAAAGATTATTCCTATTACACCCGCCTCGTTTGGTGCGTCGACGGCAAGGCCAAGGGAGTTGATGTCGGTTGGTTCGGAGGCGGTGGCGGAGTTTTCGGCATCGGTCAGCGTGCGCCGCAGCTTTTTTATCAACAGGATCTCGCCAACGCCGATTGGGCAGCGGTTAGCGATCAGTTTTTTACAACGCTGATTACGCCGTTAACGGCGAAGGGCAATGGCGTTTGGGGCCGGCGTTTCGATATCTCGCCGGAACAAAAAACTTACGGACTTGCCGGCGCCTTGCGGATGCCGGGTTTTCAATTGCCGCCCGGCCAAACCTATAGCGCGAAGTTCGAGATTTGGGCCGGACCGAAAATTTATCATCGTCTGGCCCGGCTCGATCACAACGAAGCCGAGATCATGGATTTCGGAATCTTCAAGATCGTCAGTCAGTTTCTGCTCAACTTTCTCAACTGGCTCCACGGCTTCATTGGTTCCTACGGCTGGTCGATTCTCGCGCTCACCGCGATTATTAAAATCGTACTTTGGCCGCTGCAGGACAAAGCCAACCGCTCGATGCGGCGGATGTCGCTCCTCAATCCGAAGATTCAAGAGCTGCGCGAAAAATACAAAGACGATCCGACGCGGATGAACCAGGAAGTGATGAGGCTCTACAAAGATTACGGGATCAATCCGGTGGGCGGCTGTTTGCCGATGATGATCCAAATCCCGATTTTCTTCGGACTATTCAAAATGCTTGGTCAGGCGGTCGAGCTGCGGAACTCGCACTTTCTGTGGGTGCATGATTTGTCACAGCCGGACACGGTCGCGACCCTCCCATTGTTCGGCTATTCGATTCCGATCAACATCATCCCGCTTTGCATGGCCGCGAGCCAGATCTGGCTGATGGCGATGACGCCCAAGACCGGCGATGCCACCCAGCGCCGGGTGATGATGTTCACGCCGCTGATCTTTTTGTTTATCTGCTACAATTTTGCGGCGGCTTTGGCATTATATTACACCACCCAAAACCTTTTCAGTATCGTGCAATTTTATTATAACAAACGACAGCCGCTGCCGACGCTCGAAAAGCGTGTGCCCGCCGGAAAACGGAAACGATGACGCCGAAAGAATTACTCGACACCATTCTTGGCTATCTCGGCTTCGTCGTGCAAATCGAAGAATCGCAGAACGAAGCGGGCAATCCGGTCCTGCAAGTTTACACCGAGGAAAGCGCTCGCTTGATCGGACGCGACGGCGAAACGCTCGAAGCGTTGCAATTCTTGGTCAACCGGCTCTTGCAGACGAAAGACAAGGACGCTCCGAAAGTTGTGGTCGATTGCGAGATGTATCGATCGATGCGCGAAGACCGGATCGTGCAACGGGTGCGCAGTCTCGCCGAACGTGTTCGCGCTAGCGGCCGGTCGCTTCAGCTCGAGCCGATGAATTCCTACGAGCGCCGTATCGTTCACAACGCCTTCAAAGACGACCCCGACATCGCCACTTGGAGTCCGTCCGATTCCGCGCGGATCAAACAGATCACTTTACTGAAGCGCCAAGCGAAAAAGGAACCGGCGCAAAACGCGTCATCCTGAGCGGAGCGAAGGATCTCCCACAAACTCGTCGATCACGCATAGTAATTTTGGTGATCCAAACTTCGATTGAGAGATTCCTCGCTCTGCTCGGAATGACACGGAGTTATCGCGCTATTTGATGGCGTTAGCCCCCAAAGCGCGCCGCCTCTTTTGTCTTGCCGGATTTTATCTCCGGTCGCCAGCGAAACTTTTTCAAAAGCGGATTCTCTTTTCGTTCGACCGCGTCCGCAACGAGCTCGCCCAAGACCGGCGCGAATTTAAATCCGTGCCCGCAATCTCCCGTCGCGATGACTAAATTCAGACGTTCCGGGTCCGGCGCGATCCAGAAATCTCCGTCGTTCGTGTCGCAATACATACAGACGCGCGTGTAAACGATTGGCGCGTCGACCAGCGCGGGGATTGTCGATCTTAGAAATTTGCGCAGATCGATCTCGTCTTCGCGCGTGACCGCGCGTGCGGGAGAATCGGGAGACATCTCGCGGCCCGGCCCGTGGTTCGCAATTTTTACGACGCCCTGATTCAGCGGAAAACCGTAGTAGCCGGTTGTTGAAATATCCGCGCCAAAGAATGGAAAACGCTCCGGCAGGAAAAAATTTGGCTGCTTCGGCCTCAAATGAAAAACCGGATGCGCGGTCGCACGCAGAAATTCCTTCGTGAACGGAAGCAGGTACGGCGTCCATGCTCCGGCCGCAACGACCACGGCGTCGCCGCTGATCTGATGTCGATCTTCCAGCACGACACCTTCGACCCGATGATTGCTTTCGTTGAGGCCCGTGAACTTACCCTGGCGCAATTCGATGCCCCGCGACTTCGCGTATTCGAGCAGTGTCGTAACAACGCGACCGCTTTCCACATAGCCGGCGTCTGGATCAAAGAAGCCATCTTGAAATCGATCCTCCGCAAACGCGGGAAAACGTTGATGGAACGTGGACGAATCGAATCGTTCGAATCGATGTCCCTGTTTTTCCAGGATCCGGCAGCTTTCATATTCAAAGTCGCCAGGCTGCATCCGGTGCTGGCAAACAAACAAAACGCCCGTTTCGTGATAAAGCTCGATGCCGAACTTGGCATCCCATTTTCGCCAAAGTTCAATGCACCGTTCCGCGAGCGCGGTATAATCTTCGTCCGGACCGTAAGCCGCGCGAACCGCTTTGCTAATGTCGGTCGAAGCAGCCAGGGGATGGGGCAGGGGCCCGGGATCAACCAGGATAACTTTGTGTCCGCGTGTTTTTAACTCTATCGCGGAAGTAACTCCGTTAATCCCTCCACCGACAACGATTACGGTCGCCATTTCTCAACCTGCGAACAGCTCGCGATAGTGACGATACCAATCGCTCTGAAAACGCCCAGCCGGATCGTTTTTACTCTTGAGATCGAGAAATTTACTGAAATTCGGATAACAAGCGGCCACCTGTTCGCGTTTCGCAAAACGGTGATAGGTCAGATAGTAACTTCCACCTCGCGCTATCGCCAAATCGATCAGTCCCCGGAACGACTTGGCCGATGCTTCAATGCCTGCGCTGGTGTGGAGCGTCAGTAGATTGAAGATGACACACGCATATGATTCTTTGGCCCAGGGGAGAAAACTCTCGTTATCCTTTTCGATTAACCGCACGGTCCCGTAGATCACAAGTGTGCCATTGGAACGCAGCAATTCTGCCGCTTGAATGAGAAACTCCGCCAGCGCCGGACGCGGAACATAAATCTCGGTGATAACAAGACTGGATTCCTCGCCGCCGATCTGCTCGCGCAACTTGCGGGCGTAATCGGGCAAATAAGCGCTCAGTTGATTTGTGTCGGACCAGTAGGTCTGACCGTTCGTTGACAGATAATAACTTGCGTAGCGTGCAAAAGCCTTGCCGCGGTCGGTATAACCTAGACGCAACAAGTCGAGCCAGTCGTCGTTGCGCAATTTCTTCTCTGCTTCCACCGGCTCGTCGCTCGCGAATGGTTGGTAACAGGAGAAAACACCGATCCGAAGAAAATCAGCGGATTTTTCGTCAATCGAGAATTGAAAGTCGCCGTACAAAAAATTGTTGGCGATTCGCTCCTCGAAGCGCTTGGCGAGATCTTGTGCGCGAATAATTTCGACAACGCGTCGCAACTTTTGCCGCGGGACAAGTTGAAGCGTTACCCGCTCAATCAGTCCAAACAGACCATAGCCACCAATTGCAATTCGGAATAGCTCTTGGTTCTCATCGCGTCGACAGCGAATCCTTTTTCCTTCCGCATCGATCAGCGTAAAGCCGTCGATATTTGATATTAGCGGTTTCATGGTGAGGCCGCGGCCATGAACGTTCGAAGACAAGCTCCCACCCAGCGTAAACGTATCGGCGCCGGTTTGTTTTTGTGCGATGCCCCACTGCTTCGCGCTGTCACCCTGCGCGTTCAAGTAACTACGGATCAATTCGGGCCATTGAATACCTGCTTCCGCTTCGATCAATCCGCGTTCGCGATCGAAGGCAGTCACCCGATTTAACGAACGGGTGTCGATGCAAATGCTGTCCTGGGCAAATTGCTGACCACCCATCGAATGTCGGCAGCCCGACACGGATATGGGCAAAGTTTTTCGCGATGCGGAACGCACAATCTCCACCAGTTCGTCGCCGGTGCGTGGGATGACCAGTTCGCGGACGCGAGTGCGATTGAGTTGCGAATGAACATCGTTGACCCAAATCTCCGCCCGGCGGTGCGCAAAAGCGTGGGGCACAAGCGCGAAAAGCGCCGTCGTCCGTATAAATTCGCGTCGAGTTAGCATCCGACCGGAGCTTAATTTTGTTGGTCAGATTTCAGCGAGGCAAATCGTCGCGCTGTTCGAACTGCCTGTGGGCGAGAAGCGACCGCACCTAAAGCAAATCATTTCTCACGCGTTGAACTCGAAAATGATTTTGCCGCTTCGTTTGCTTTGGGCAGCGTGCGCCATCGCCGCTTGCGCGTCATCAATCGAGTATGCCTTCTCGACTTTCGTTTTCAAAAGGCCGCGCTTGGCCATGTCGAAGAGCGACTTAAATGCTTCCATTCGCTCCTGCATCGTCGCGTTGTCGTACCATTTATTGATCCAAATTCCTCGGAACCGCAGGTCTTTAAAAATAAGCAGACCGGTTGGGATCTTGAGCGGCTGCAAACTCATTGCCCCGAACGACACCAGCGTGCCTCCGAAGGCGAGACAATTGGCCAGACGCAATGCGCTCTCGCCGCCAACAGAATTTAGGCCGAGCCGGATCGCCGCGCCGCCGGTCGCATTTTTCACCTCGTCTCGCAATTTTTCGCCATCAACCAGGACGACGTCGCCACCTTCGGCGCGCAATTCGTCAACCAACTCCGCGCGTCGAACCACGTTTACCGTTTTGTAACCGAGCTCGTGCGCGACTTGAATTACGGCGCGCCCGACGGCCGAGTTGCCTGCGTTTTGGATCAACCAATCGCCGCGCGCAAGATCGACATAATCATGGAGCAAGCGCCAGGCTGTCATTGGATTGATTTTCAACATCGCGGCGTGGACCGGTTCGATTTCGGGCGGAACCGCCACCAGCTCGCTCGCTTCGACCGCGAGCGCTTCGCGCCATGTGCCGATGTTGTGCGGCAGAATCACCAGAGCGCCTTTGACAATCGTTGAGACTTTCGCGCCAACTTCGACAACGACGCCCGCGCCCTCGAATCCCGGCACTGCCGGCACTTCGCGACGACCAGGATATTTTCCTTCGATCGCATTGATGTCCGCCGGATTGATCGGCGCCGCGCGCATCGCAACGATCGCTTCATCAACGGCGGGCTCGGGCCAGGGTTCGGTCTTAATCTGCAAAACCTCCGCCGGATTTCCGTGCCTTTCGTAAACGATCGCCTTTATAGTTTTGTTCATTCGATGAACTCGGCGTCGCATCCTCAGCCTGCCGCGAGTAATCTGCAAACCGGCGCGCGCCTCGCGCTAATTGGTTTGGTGGTGAACGTCGTCTTCGCCATCGTCAAAATCGCCGGCGGCATTTTCGGAAACGCCTACGCGCTTATTGCGGATGGAATTGAATCGGCGCTCGATGTCGCTGGTTCAATCGTCATTTGGGGCGGGTTGCGTTTTGCGGCGCGCCCACCGGACGCGACTCATCCTTATGGTCATGGCAAGGCCGAGCCGCTGACGGCAATTTTTGTGGCGTGCAGCGTTTTGCTTGCGGCCATTGCGCTCGCGGTGCAAAGCGCGCGCACACTGTTTTTGCCGCATTCCGCGCCGGCCTCCTTCACGTTGCTGATTCTCTTGATGGTTGTCATCGTGAAAGAAACGCTCTTTCGCTATGTCATCCGTTTCGGTCGCTCGATCGAAAGTATCGCCGTCGAAGCCGACGCCTGGCGTCATCGCGCCGATGTTCTAACGTCGATTGCCGCGTTCGTCGGAATCTCGATCGCGCTCATCGGCGGCGAGAAATGGCGGAGCGCCGATAATTGGGCCGCCATTTTCGTTTGCCTCGTGATCGCGAGTATCGGCGTGCGTCTCCTTCGGCCCGCGGTTTATGACCTTCTCGATACTGCGCCGCGGGGTGCAATTGTCGATCGTGTCCGCGGGGCGGCGGCGTCCGTTCCCGGCGTCGTCCGAATCGACAAAAGTTTTATCCGCAAAATGGGTCTCAGTTTCTATGTCGATCTTCACGTCGAGGTCGATGGCAACATTTCCGTGCGGGAAGGCCATCAAATCGCGCACGCAGTCAAACGCGCTATTCAAAAGAACGATCCGCGCATCGCCGATGTCCTGGTGCACATCGAGCCCGCGAAACTATCGTCCTAATAATTACAGTTCGCGGACCAACGCGATAATCGCGTCCGTCAAACTTGCGCGGGCGTGCGCAATTTGCCGGCCAAAACGAAACAGGCGCCAGACAGAACCGGGATCTCTTAATAAATACACGAGCAGTCGGCCGAAATTGGTCTGTTCGCGTTCGACGTCGAACAGAACGGAGGGCGGCGCCGGAAACGGCTCACTCGAGGCATCACTGATAACCCGTAATGAAAGCAGTGGCACTCCATGCACCTTGCACACGTCAGCAATTGCCCCCGTCTCCATATCAACCGCCTCTGCCCCGGCCACGCGCGCGATTTCGTTTCGTTCGTCAATCGAATCGATGATCGATGTCGATGTAAAAAGTTTTACCACCCGCGGCCGGCGGTCGCCCAAAATTCTGTCGGCGTTGGCGAGCAGTCCTGAATCGGAAAAATTCTGGGCCAAAATCAAATCGCCCGCGCGTAACTGTTCAGCGACAGCGCCCGCAAAACCGGAGCTGATTACCAAGCTCGGTCGCGTTTTATGCAGAAGAATTTCAAGCCGCTCATTGCAATCTCTGGCTCCGACGCCAGTATGCAGAATTGTTACGTCGCGACTGTCGATCCTGCCGGACAGCGATTTTCCGTGACGCTGAAGCGCCTGAAGTCGACGGACCAACCCGGAACTTTCCGACGGAAGCGCGAACGTAATCCCGATCATTGCGTGCTGACGATGCGCACTTGGAGAATCGCCTTTTCTCCGGCTTTTGGCTCGACCGGAGCCGCGGGAAGAGTTGCGCCGAGTTTTTTCATCGAATCGCGAAAGTCACTTAATCGTGCGGTCGGGACTTCGGCGAAAAGTAAAACGCCTTGTTGATCGGCAAGGCCTTTTGTTCCCGAGCCGCCCGCCTGCTTTGCCGCCGCGATGATTTTGTTGGCCAATTTCTCTTGTTCCGGAACCGGCGCGGTGAATTTGATTTCTTCAACATCGAGACTTGGAGGCGGCAGCGCTGCGGCTGCCGTTCGGGCCAGACTTTCCGCGAGTTCGGTGCGATTTTGTTCCGTGTTCAGTTGCGTGCGTTCCTTTTTTTTCATGAACGCGATCGCATAAATTCCGAACACCACGTTCGCAAAAACGAGCACCGAAAAAGCGATCGCAATCCGGCGGCCAAGCACCGCACCGCGTTCTTCAAGGGTTGGCTCTGCCACGCCAAGGATCTCGCGCGAGTTGCCCATATTGGTGTGAATTTGACGGGCAACCGTCAGCTCCCGCCGCAATTGCGGATCCGACATGAGCCGCTCTTCCAATTCCGCGCGCTCGCTCGGCGATAATTTGCCCTCGAGATAATCGAAAAGCTTGTCCGGATTCATTCGACTATTGGACAAGGGTGGCGCGACCCGCGTTCGCCTGCAATGATGAACTCACCGGGGTCCATCCGAAGCACTCCCAAATTGAGCCGATTTGCGCTTTAGCCTCCTCCGGTAGAGTTAATCCGTCGTGGACCGAAATGGTCAGACGAATTTCCACGATGGAAATTGGCGTCGCCGCGTTTTAATCGGGCTCGGGATTTGCGGCGGACTTCTTCTCATTTTCCATCGCCCGCTCTTGTTGGGTCTGGGTCATCGCATCGCGCTCCATTATGCGGCCAAAGAAAGCCTGAAACTCGAATTTCAGCTCGAGGGCAGTATTTTCACAAACCTTATCATCAGGAACCTGCATGCGGCTTCAACCGGAGCCAGCGATATCGAATCAATCGATGTCGATCTTGCCCGAATCGATTACGGGCTGTTCACGGTGCTGCGGCACGGACTCTCGAGCGCGATCAAGAACGCCGATGTTCATTCCGCGCGCATTGTCATGAATCCGGAGAAGGCGCCGTTGCGACCCCGCCCGCCGAATCCGAAAAAGAAAATCGACTTGCCTGATATTTTTCCGGAGCGCCTTCACGTTGCCGACGCCACGATCGTTGTCCGCAATCGTCCGCACGATTTTATCGCCGAACACATCGCGGTCGATCTGGACCCGCATCATTCCGGCGAAATCACAGTCGAGAAGTTGCAGCTCGTCGGCGGCCAGACCTGGCTGAAATTGTCTGCACCCGCGACCTACGCGAATCGGCACCTGATCGTGCGCGAGATCGTGCTGGCGGACAATGAGCGATTTCGTTCGGTTGATGTCGACGCGTCGCAAATCGCGGCGCGAAAATTGGCGATCAATTTCGATTACGCCGTAGCCACCGGAAATATTTCCGGCTCGGTCCTGCTGCACGAGGCGCAAACTTCGCTCGACACCAATGTTCGCATTCGCGGCGTCAAGGTTCCGGTTGATGCGATTAACAAGTTCGTGGCCTTGCCCGAAGGCTGGATGCGCGGTCAGATGGAAAAATTTGATGTCGATCTCAGCGGCTTGCTCAGCTCGCCGGCGACTTGGAACGGAAGCCTCGCCATTGAACTCACTGATTTTCACCAGGAACAAACGGCGTTCGATCGCGGAATATTTCAAGTTACGGCGAAAAGCGGTGTTGCGACTTTGCAATCGGCTGACATCACCCGGGACCAAAATCAATTCCATCTTCGCGGATCGGCCGAACTACCGCGCAACATTCGAGATTTTGGTCGGGCGCCGACAACTCTGGAACTCGTCGCGACCTTGCCCGATTTGCAGGAGGTCACGGCAGGGATGCGGCAAAAAATTAGCGGCGTGGCGGAAATCAGCGGCAAGCTCAACATCAAGGACTCGCTGGTGAATGGAGAGTTCGCCGTCACGGCGCCGTCATTGGGGTTTCAAGATGGTCGCTGCGAGAATTTCAGTGCCGCGGTCAAACTCTCGAAAAAAATACCGTCAGTCGGCTCCGACAAACCCTGGTTTAACGATCTGGTCTCGCAAGCGACCATCGCCCTTTCAAACCTGCGGTTTCGTGATTACGTCGCGGACTCGGTGGAAGGATCCCTCCACGCGAAAAACGACGCCGTCACGTTCGATCGCCTGGTCGTTAAGCAAAAACAAAACGAACTAACAGTGAGCGGCGATTATCGCTTGCCGAAAGAGCTACCGGACGTCGCGGAGCAACCGGCGAAGATCGACATCTCCTTCAACGCGGCGCAACTGGCGGATTGTTGGGTGGCGGATTCGCCCGACAAAATTTCGGGACCGCTCCAAGCCGTCGGTCAGATCGAATGGAAAAAGGGAGTCGCTAACGGTCAGTTGTCTATCTTTGGCGCGAATCTTCGAATGCGAGATCTCGTTTTCACCCAACTGAACTCGCAGTGCGTTATTTGGAACGGTGTTGTTTATCTAAACGACCTCAGCGCGAACCTGACCGGAAACGATTTCATCAGCGGAAACGCGATTGTCGATTTTCGCGGGTCGCATCGTTACAGCGGAAAATTCCGGGGGAATGTTTCGGATTTGTCGAAATTGCAGCCGCTGCTGCGCACTTTTGGAAATCAAAACGAGCTGGCCGGCTCGCTCGTCGTCGAGTGGGAAGGCGACGGCGACGCGAACAAGCCGACAACCGGCAAATTAAGACTGGCTTTGGACAACGGTCGCTACGGCAGCGCGCGCTCGTTACAGGCAACCGCCGATGCAACCTATTCGGCGGAAGGCCTCGACGTGCCGACAATTTTCCTGCGCAGCGACAAAATGGATTTTCAAGCAATCGCTCAGACCAAAGGGGAGACGCTGGAGATCAGCAAGATCGAGCTCGATCAAGGCCAGGCGAAGTATGCCGGCGGTTACATCTCGATTCCGTTCGTTTGGAAAAATCTCGGGACCGACAAGGCGGTGCTTCCGGCGAATGGAAAAGTGACAGGGGTATTTCAGTCTGAAAATCTCGACATTAAGAAACTTTTTCAAGACGTCGGGCTCAAGCCGGCGGCGTCGGGTTTGTTGAACGTGAAATTCAATGCGACCGGAACGCTCGCCGATTTAAACGCGCGACTCGACGTGCAAATGCGCAACCTGCGGAGCGAGAACATTCCAAAATTCGAGCCCGCCAGCCTCGATTTGAGCGCGCAAGCGCAAGGCAAGCAATTGACGATCGCCGGAAAGTTGCAGCAGGCAAACACCTCGAGCTGACGGCGAATTTTCCGTTGGATGTTCCAAAGATTGTACACGACAAAAAATTGGCTGACGAAACGCCAGTGAACGGGAAGATGCGGTTAGCGCGGAGCTCGGTGAATTTCATGCGGCAATTTATTCCGGGCGTTCAGGAACTGGACGGCGACGCTGCGCTCGACGTCGATGTTCGCGGAACAATCGCGCGTCCCGTTCTCACTGGTAGCGGCGACATGACGATCAATGTTGCCCGAATGACCGATCCAACGTTGCCGGCCGTTCAAAATTTCAAGGCGCGCCTGAATTTTGCGCGTGACACGCTGGTCCTCGAGCAGTTTGGCGGCGAACTTTCCGGCGGACATTTCAAGGTCGCCGGTGGCGTGACATTTCCGAAATTGACGACACCGAATCTGGATTTTCAATTCAAGGCGGAGAGCGCACTGGTCGCGCGCAACGACACGCTTACAGCCCGGGCGGACGCCGACATCAAAATTGCCGGCCCATTTAGCAGCGCCAATGTCACTGGGACGATCGCGCTGAC
>Ga0209690_1001869_pt1 | contig 12028 bp, 6 predicted proteins | sample GraSoiAngelo_150_FD_186164 | JGI IMG/M metagenome (GOLD analysis project Ga0209690, IMG submission 186164) | Grasslands soil microbial communities from the Angelo Coastal Reserve, California, USA - 14_1009_09_40cm (SPAdes) (version 2) | ecosystem: Environmental > Terrestrial > Soil > Grasslands ...
TGGAGCAACGCAAGGCCAACGAGCTACCGTTGAACGGGCGGAACATCTACACCCTCGCGGCCATCGCACCGTCTGTAATTCCGCAAGGAAACACAACCGGCAGCCCCGTCGGCAAGAACCCGTTCGATTTTGCGAATTACCAGATTGGCGGCTCTTTCGCGAATGAGAGCGCCGAATATCTCGATGGCCAGCCACTCAACATCGGCTACATCAACCTGCCGCTTTTGGTGCCGACCCAGGATTCGATTTCAGAGTTCAAGGTCCAATACAACAACCTGGGGCCAGAATGGGGCAAGTTCTCCGGCGGCGTGATCAATCTGAGCACAAAATCTGGAACGAACACCTGGCACGGTTCGGCTTACGAATACCTCCGTAACAAAGTCTTTAACTCGAACGAATTCTTTAACAAGAGAACAGAGATCGAGGCCGGCAAGACAAACGAGCCGCCACCGTTTACACAGAATCAATATGGAGGAACTATCGGAGGAGCGGTCGTTAAGGACAGGACGTTTGTTTTTGGCAGTTATGAAGGTTTCCGCCTGAGGACGGGTACAGTATTCAACACCACGGTCCCGACCGTCGCAGAACGCAGTGGCCAGTTCGCCGATCTCTGTGCTAACGGGTTTACGGGTCCGGGCGGCATCTGCGCCGACACCTTGACAGATCCGGTAACTCACGTGACCGCTTTTGTGCACCAGCTCTACGATCCACTCAACGTAACAAACGCAACTACGGGTGCTCGTGCTCCGATCGCCAACAACGATCTAACTACTCTCCCGTACCCCATGAATCCCACTGCGCTATTCCTGCTGCAAAAATACATCCCGAGCCCGCTAAGCGGCGGAATCGCTAACAATTTCATAAAGGCGGCCAGCACTGGCGGAAATGTGGATGAATATGTGGCACGCGTGGACCAAAACATCAACGCTAAAAATCGCGTGTTTGGCCGCTTCAGCTACTGGAAGATGCTCAGCTTGGCGCAGGACCCGTTCGGAACCGGCCTTTGCAAAGACCGATGTGCGGAAAACACCCGCAGTAAGAGCATTGCCGTAGGTTTTACCCACACGTTTACTCCTACTACCATCGCAGATTTTAATATCAGCGCCAGCCGATTCCACTACCTCCGCCTACCCATTAACTCCGGATTTGATATGGCTCAGGAGGGTTGGCCAGCTGCCTACAACGGCTTCGTTCCAAGCGTTGAACGCACGCCGCTTACGCCATGCTTTGGCAACAGCGACTCTCTGGTCACCTGCAGCCAAGGCCAGAGTTCCATTGATGATCACAATACCCAATGGAACCTTTCCCCCCAAGTCACGATGATCAGAGGCCGGCATACGCTTGTTTGGGGCGGTCAACTCGAGATGGGTTATGACAACTATCTGCAGACCAATACCGGCGGCGGGTTGATTTCGTTCGTCGGGTCGTGGACGACCGACAGCGTAGGAAGCAAGCTTCAGAATGGCAAAGATTTTGCAGATTTCCTGCTGGGTTTCGGGCAAGGGCAAGGTTCGGCCTTTGGCAATCAGACGACGGGATCACTAGTCGTTTCAGGCCCCGTTTCTGGAAAGCAAACGTATCGGGCGCTGTATCTTGGTGACAACTGGCACGTGAGCAATAAACTGACGCTGAACCTTGGACTGCGTTACGAACTGCAGGGCCCTTGGTCCGAGCGCTTCGATCGAATGACGTACTTCAATCCCAGTGTGGCTAACTCTTCCGTGACCGGCTGCAGCGGCGTGGCCGGAAGCCCCTGTCGTGGAGACCTGTTCCTTGTCAAGACTGGCGTGAACCACAGCCGGAACAACCTGCCGCTTTCGAAAACACAGTTCATGCCGCGTATCGGATTCGCCTACAGCTTCGATCAGAAGACCGTAATCCGGGGCGGCTACGGTATGTTCTATATTCCGAACTACGTCTCGTTCGGAACAAACCCGTACATCGATCCGGTAAGCAGTGCAACCTCTAACTTCGTGGCTAGTGCCAATAACGGATTTACTCCTGCCAGCACCTTGACAAACAGCAATTGCACGCTCCCGAGCGCAGATAATCTGGTGTGCGATCCCGCAACCGGACCGTTCTTTCCAGGTGCAACATTGGTTCCCGTAGCGGGACGCAACCCGCAACCGAACGTCTCACAATATGCGCTCAACCAAAGCAATTTCTCAGCCACCGGATACACGGTTCAAAAGTACGGATACGTGCAGCAGTGGAATTTCGGCATCCAGCGCGAATTGCCTGGAGGTTTCTTTGCCGACGTAGCTTACGCGGGGTCGCACGGCGTCCATCTGCCGCAGTTCAATACCAATGTCAACCAGATTCCCGACGGCTTCATTGCGCAGGCGGCCCAGCAAGCGGCTGCGGGTAACACACCTACGATTGCCCAGCCAGTGGCCGTGTACCCGTTCGCCTGCCCGTTGTGCAACACTGTGAATCAGCTTCCCGGCAACCTGGGTCCCACAGGTTTGACCCAGGGGCAACTCGACCGGCCGTTTCCGCAATACGCAGGTCTTAACCTGAACGGTCAGGGCTGCTGCGGCAGCAGCTACAACTCTCTACAGGCGACCTTGACGCGGAGATTCCAGGGTGGCGGAACCCTGCTTGTGGCGTACACAAATGCCAAGCTTCTCTCCACCACCGACACTCTTACTTCTTGGTTGGAGGGCGGAGTAACAGGCGGTGTCGGGGCCATCCAAGACTGGAACAATTTAAAGGCCGAGCGTTCGCTATCGTCGCAGGACGTGTCGCAACGGCTGGTTCTTAGCTACGTTCTTGACCTACCCTTCGGTCATGGCAAGAAGTTCCTTTCCGGTGTCAGCGGCGCCACCGGCAAGGTGGTTTCGGGCTGGGGACTTGATGGCGTGACGACCTTCCAGCGCGGTTTCCCCGTAAAGCTCGACTACGGTGCTGGCACGTCGCTTTCCGCCCTCAATTTGGGTATTGGAACCCTGAGGCCCAATGTCGTCCCCGGGTGCGACAAGTCAACTTCTGGAAGTGCTGTTTCCAGACTGAACAACTGGTTCAACACCTCGTGCTTCACTCCACCACCTGACTGGGGCTTCGGCAACGAATCTCGAGTCGATGCGACTCTGCGGCAGCAGGGTATAAACAATTTTGACTTTGCTGTGTTCAAGAAGACAACAATCGGGGAACGAGCAAATATCGAATTCCGCACGGAATTTTTTAACCTGTTTAATCATCCCCAATTCGGGCCGCCGGGTGGGACGTTGAGTAGCAACACTTTTGGCGTGGTTACCAACACTATCAACAACCCGCGCCTCATTCAGTTCGGCTTGAAGTTTGCGTTCTGACACACCGATCAACTTATCCCGGGCCAGGCTTTCGTCCTGGCCCGGATTTTTCTCTAGCCACTCTCCGCTACTCCCGACCACCAATGAAGACGCTCCACACCATCGACTACTCTGACGCGCAACGCATCATCGATCTGATCGTGAACAAGGCGCTGCAAATGCAGAAAGCTGCGGTTATCGCGGTTGCGGACTCGCATGGTGAGCTCATGGCCTTCGCGCGCATGGATGGAGCTCCGGTCTCGTCAATCCGCATCGCGGCCAACAAAGCCTGGACCGCCGCCCGCGAACGCAAGCCGACCAAGGACATTGGGGACAAAGTCCGGCACCCGGAAAAAGGCCACGATATTGCCTACTATGGCGATGCCAGATTCGTCGGATGGGGCGGAGGACTTCCGATCTGTAAGGATGGTGAAGTAGTCGGCGCAATCGGCGTCAGCGGATTGTCGGCAGATGAGGATACCGCGCTGGCAGCCTTGGGTGTCGAACTGATCGCGCGTCCGCAAGAAAATAAAAATTAGACTCCAGTTTGGCCTACTACTCCATCGCGGACACAATCGGTTTCAGCATGTGGGTAAGGTCTCAAGGCCGCTGTGCGCGTCGTCGTTACTGAGCGCCTCCGATACCGGTCCCGCCAAAATCAACTTTCGCCATGTGGTCCGCGACGCGGATCGCTTGCGCCGCAATGGTCAATGCCGGGTTTACCGCCGCAGAAGAGGGGAAGAACGAGGCGTCCACTACAAACAAATTGTCATGATCGAAAGATCGGCAGAATTCGTTCAGCGCCGCCTTGCTCGGATCGCTTCCAAAGCGCACCGTACCGCACTGGTGAGAGACGGAGAGGCCTCCCATGTGCTTCGCGATATTGAGCTTGAAACCGATCTTCTTCATCAGCGAGACGGCCTTGTCGGTTAAGCGCTTATGCCCCGCCATATTGTTGGCCGTGTAGTGAAGCCGAATCTTGTCGCCTTGCAGAATCACGCGGTTTTCCGGATCGGGCAAATCCTCGGACATAATCCACCAATCCACGCTTCGCTCAGCCATCAAGTTCCCTGCGAAATTGGGCAGAAATTTCTGCTTGGCCGTGAGCATCCCGGCTTGGAGTTTGCCAAGGCCTTGAATATTGCCCATCGGGTAGTTGAAGGCATCGTCCCCGAAGTAAAAATCGTTAATGCAAATTGTTTTCTGAAAGTTCGTATCGTTGATCTTCCAGCCGATACTCATGAGCGCCGTGTTGTTGTGCGCCATGTAGTTGCGGCCAACCACGCCAGAGGAATTCGCTATCCCATGACGCGCCTCGTCGCATGCTGACCGAAGCAGCAACACCGCAGAGTTAACCGCGCTGGCCGACAGTACGATAACGGGCGCTGTGATTCGTTCGATCAGGCCTTCGCGTTCGTATTCCACCGCGTTCACGCGCTTGCCATCGCTGGTGAGGATCAGCAGCGTTGCCTTGGAGTTGGTCTTGAGGGTGAGCCTGCCCGTCGCCAAGGCAGGCTTGATCGCTGCAACCTCAGCGTCAGTTTTCGCGTGGACCTTGCAAGGGAAACCATCACAGGTCTTACAACGCACGCACGGTCCCCCTTCATGCCGCTGCACCGCGAGCGGAAGCGGGAAGGCATTGATCCCCTGTTGCTTGAGCGCGCGCGCCACTCTTTCAATCACGGGCTCATGATCGAGGGCGGGATACGGATACGGCGGAATGTCCGGCGGTTCCGTTGGATCGACGCCCGCTTGGCCATGCACAAGATAGAGTTTTTCCGCCAGATCGTAGTAAGGCGCGAGTTGACGATAACTGATCGGCCAGGCGGGTGAGATACCGTCCGCGTGTTCCAGGTTTTCGAAGTCCCGCTCGCGGAGGCGCAGCATCGCGCCACCATACAATTTACTGCTGCCTCCAACGTAGTAATAAGTTCCAGGACGGAATGGCGTGCCCTCTTTGTCTAGCCAGGTCTCCTCGGGCACGTACTTCTGGTCAAAGAAGACGGCGTTCACATCCCAATTTTCCCGCTCCCGGGGCAAGAAGCCGCCGCGTTCTAAAATCGTCACGGTTAGACCGTGCTGCACCAGGCGATAGGCTAACGTGCCGCCGCCAATACCGCTGCCGATGATAACTACGTCAGGCGAGGAAGGCATTGCAGCAAACCTTGATGGAGTTACAACGGGTGCAGTTCGACCGCCATCCAGATGCAATCCGTATCGGCGTAATAGCGGTGCCAGGGATAACTGAAGCTGCGGTCATTTCCAACCGTGAAGAATGGGTCATGAGTGAATCCCGGCGGCATCAGGACGTCTTCATAAAGGGTGTCGGCCTTGTTCTCGCGAAATTTCTGCATGTGACCCGTACCCAGGACTTGTGTATGCACTTCGAGAAACTGATGTCCCGTGTGAATTCCGCAGTCCGTTTCTTCCGGCGTATACCAGAGATTCAGCTTGAGCCGGTATGGCCGGGGCGATGCTGAAACGAAAGCCTGTTGAGTGAAAGCGGAGACCGGATCGAGCTGCACATCTCCGATCTCATCCTGCGACGAAATGTAAAGAGGAGTCCCGCGAGGAAACTGAGGATTGCGACGCCCATACCAGTCCCAGCCCAGCGCCACCCCTCCAATGTTTGTGCGCTGTCGCACGTGAAGCAACGCAACTCTTTCGCCGCTCTCAATAGTGCAATGACGGAGGATAGTCGATTTCCACGGAAGAATCGCTCCATGATCTCCGCCGACCCTGTAGTGCATGGCCGTGGCGGAGAGGTTTACGACAATCGCATCTTCCACTGGCATTTCGCGCACTGCGCGCACCAGCACGCTTTCGATCCAGTCATTTGAAAAAGAGAGAGGACGGCGTTGGTTGGATTCGGACATACGATTTTCGGCGAACATCCACGGAGCTAATCCTGCGGCCAGCAACATCCGGCCGGAATGTGACAGGAACGTGCGACGGTCCATATTAGCCCTGCCTCCAAATGTGAGCCGGATTATATAACCAAGCGTACTGGGGCCAAGTTCATTCGCTTCCCGCCCCCACCGGGAGTAGAATGTGCGGCGCAACAGGGTTCGAGCGCGGGAGGTTGCCATGCAACTCACAGTGGGACAGATCATCGGAAAGGCTCTCAAAGCATACGGCGTTCCCTACGTCACTGGTCTGCCGGGACACGGAAATTGGAGCATGATCGATGCCTTCAACGATCCGGTTTCCAAGCTGCCGTTCATTCAGGTGATGCACGAGCAAAGCGCAGTGCACATCGCGGACGCGCACTACCGCGTCACCGGCCAGCCGATTGTTGCTTGTACCTCAATCGGCCCAGGTGCGACGAACACAATTATCGGACTCGCAACCGCGCACTGCGATTCGACCGCGCTGCTTCTGATCACTGGCAGCGCTGCCACCCATATGCGTGGCCACGGCGTAATGCAGGAGCTTGATCGCTTCGCGTCGCCTGATTTTCCGCACATCGTGGCGCCGGTCACGAAGCGTACTTTCGATGTAATACGCGCCGATCAAGTGCCGTTCGTACTGCATCGTGCCTGGAATGCAATGCTGACGGGCCGCGCCGGCCCTGTGCACATGGAAGTGCCGCTCGACATCCAGGTCGAAACCACGGACATCGACGTCGCAGATCTCGCCACTCGCTTGCCCGTAGGTAAACCGCGCGCGGATGCTCAAGCCATCGAAGCTGCCATCAAGCTACTCCTCACGGCGAAGCGCCCATGCATCGTTGTTGGCGGCGGAGCTATCAGTGCGAATGCAACACCGGAGCTGACCACGCTAGTCGAGAAACTCGGCATCCCCGTGGTCTTCACCTGGAATGGCAAGGGTGCCATAGCCGAAGACAACCCGATGTGCGCCGGCACAGCCGGCTGGCCGGGATCGCTGCCCGGCAACAACACGGCCGCCAATGCTGATGTGGTCATGTCCCTCGGTTGCCGCTTCACAGACTGGTCGGCATCGTCCTACCGCAAAGGTGTGACGTTCTCGATCCCCGACGCCAAGCTCATCCAGGTCGACATCGATCCGCGCGAGATCGGCAAAAATTATCCCGCGGAGGTTGGCATCGCGGCCGATTGCAAGCTTGTGCTCGCCGACATCCTCGCCGGAATCTCGAATGATCAAGCCCATAAGGCACGGCAATCCCGGGCTTCCTATCTGAGCCATGTCGAAGCACTGAAGAAGCAATGGGAGGAAAAGCTTGAGCGCCGCCGATCTTACAAAGGCATTCCAACAACAATGTTGCGTACGCTGCGGGAGTTGCGGAAAGTCCTGCCCCGTAACGGCATTGTGACTGTAGGCTCGGGTCATCCGCAGAGCACAACCAAGCAAGCCTTCCCCGTTTACGAACCACGAACTCACATTACTTCCGGCTCGTTTTCGTCGATGGGATTTGCGCTTCCGGCCGCTATCGGCGCCAAGCTGGCCAAGCCGGACACGCCGGTTGTGTGCATCATCGGCGATGGCGACTTCATGATGTCCGTTCAAGAGCTCGCCGTCTGCGCGATGTACGACATTCCCGTCGTGTTTTTAATTCTCAACAACTCGGGCTATATCTCCATCCGCGATGGCCAGAACTATCTCATCGGACGGCAGATCGGGTCTGAGTTCAACCACCACAACGGTGACGGGCGTCCCTACTCGGTCGACTTTGTGTCGCTTGCAAAGTCATTTGGCTTTGAAGTCGCAACCAAAGTGCAAGCCGAGGATGATATCGGCTCAAATATCAAGCGAGCGCTCGACTCGAAAGCGCCAGCTCTGGTCGAGGTGCCGATTACGCGAGATGTCTCCGTCGCCGCGGCCGAGGTTGTCGGCTGGTGGGACTTCCCCGTTCTTCCGACCGCGTCGGACGCCGTCAAAGCGGATTACAAGGCCGGCTATGCGGCCGAACAGCATCGACGGTCCGCCAGCGACGTCGAACTCAGTGAACCTGTCTCGGCTGTCGGATAGCTTGCTGGCCGGGCGAACTCTGAGAGGAGGGCAAGATGGCACGATATCTGAAGACTGGACGGCCGCCGGAACAGGCCACGGCCGATGCCAAGAAGGTCCGCGACATCGTAACTGGCATTATCGAAGATATTGAGAGTCGCGGCGAAACTGCTCTGCGCGAAATCTCCGAGAAGTTCGACAAATGGAACCCTCCAGCTTTTCGCCTGTCCGAGCAGCAGATTGAAGATTGTCTCTCCCAGCTTTCCGCGCAGACCATCGACGACATTAAGTTCGCTCAAGCGCAGGTGCGCAACTTCGCCCAGGCGCAGCGGTCTTCGATAAAGGACATTGAAGTCGAAACACTGCCTGGCGTCATTCTCGGCCATAAAAACATGCCGGTTGATTCCGTCGGCTGTTACGTCCCCGGAGGGAAATATCCGCTGGTTGCCTCCGCACATATGAGCGTAGTGACGGCAAGAGTCGCGGGCGTGCCGCGAGTGATCGCGTCGTCCCCGCCATATCATGGCAAGCCAAGCCCGGCCGTGGTAGCCGCGATGCACCTTGGCGGAGCGGACGAAATCTACTGTATGGGCGGCGTTCAGGCGATCGCGGCCATGGCGCTCGGCACCAAAACGATCGCTCCTGTCTCGATGATCGTAGGTCCGGGCAATGCCTTTGTAGCCGAGGCCAAGCGTCAGCTTTTCGGACGCGTCGGCGTCGACCTGATCGCCGGGCCAACCGAGACCCTCATCATCGCAGATGAAACCGTAGACGGAGAGATCTGTGCGACTGACCTCCTGGGCCAGGCAGAACATGGGTTCAACACGCCAGCGATCCTCCTCACGACCTCAGAAAAGCTGGCCCGCAAGACCATGGCGGAAGTCGAGCGGCTGCTCTCCATTTTGCCGACGGCGGAGTTGGCCTCCGTCTCCTGGCGCGACTACGGCGAGGTGATCGTGTGCGACTCCGAAGAGGAAATGGTGCGGGAAGCCGATCGCATTGCCTCCGAACATGTGCAGGTCATGACCCGCGATCCCGACTACTTCTTCAAAAATATGAAAAATTATGGTGCGCTATTCCTGGGACCACGCACCAATGTCGCGTACGGCGACAAGGTAATCGGCACGAATCACACTTTGCCCACGGGCAAGGCGGCGCGCTACACGGGCGGCCTTTGGGTGGGTAAATTCATCAAGACGTGCACTTACCAGAAAGTTCTCACCGACCAGGCATCAGCCATGATTGGCGAGTACTGCTCGCGCCTCTGCGTGCTTGAAGGGTTCTACGGACATGCCGAGCAGGCCAATATCAGGGTACGGCGATATGGTGGCCGGAATGTCGGATACGCGGCGGCGGCAGACTAAAGAGCTTGTAACAAAATCTCCATGCCCAAAGCTTCGGGTCCGCTCATTGTAGCTTCGCGTATTCGGCTCTGGCTTCTTTGATGACGGGAATATCGGGGTCGGCGTCTTTCCACAGTGCGAAGAAATCCTGATACAAGGTGCGGCTCTTCTCTTTGTCGCCCTGTAGGGCGTAAGCACGCCCCAGCCCCAGTTGCGCCATCGACATCAAAGGGTCGGCCGGAGCGTAGTTCCGCAGAGCCAGTACTTTTTGAAACTCTTGTGCGGCCTCGTTTCCCCTGCCGGCTTTCCAATAAGCCAGCCCGCGGATGTATAGCACGTTTGCGCTACCTTTGTCGTAGGGAGCAGCTGCCTTCAGAATTTCGATCGCCTTGGCGGCTTCCCCGCTGTTCAGCGCCGCGGCCGCCTGGGCCAGCGGAGCCCCAAGCTCGTGCACAAAAGTGTCTTCCGGCCGGTTCTTGGCCACTTCGCTCGCCAACTCGAGCGCTTTTCTACTGTCTCCGGCTACAGCCAGCGTCAAGGCTGCCTGGAGCTTGAGGCTGTAGCTCTGCGAATTGCCCAAAGCCACGTTCGCAGTTGCAATCGCCTGCCGTTGATTGCCGGCCAGCGCCAGAACCCATCCTTCCTGGGCGATCGCGTATGACTCCAGATCCTTGAGTTGGAGTCGTTGTGCGAGCTGCCGCGCCTTCTCATAGAAGTTGTTAGCTTGCCGCAGTTGTCCGTGGGATGCGGCTATGTCGCCGTGGCGGAAATTCACATTAAATTCGAGGTCTGGCTGTGCATGAACGAAGGCCTCCTCCTTTTCCGAGGTGGCCAGATCCCCCTGCGCAAGCGCGATGATTGCCAGCGCTTCGTGCAGGGATGTGAAGCCGGGGTTCCTTTGCAGACCTGCTTTTGCAACTGCCTTGGCCTCGTCTAGGCGATTGAGTCCCATATAATCGGTCGCTGTCTGCCCGTAGCCGCGAATCTCGTCGGGGTCCACCCGCATCGCCTCTTTGGTGTTCTCCAGCGACTTATCGAATTCCCCCAGCTGCGCGAATGTGACCCCCAGGTTCACATAAGGAGTAACTTCGCGCGGATAGGTTTGCTTGAACAGCTCGTACGCCGCAATCCCCTTTTCCAGTTGCCCGCTGTCGGCGTAGTAGTGGGCGGTGATGTACAGCCGCTCCCGCTCGGTGGCCCGATCCTTCAACTCAAATGCTTTTTTCCGGTAGCCTTCGGCTGCATCCACTTGCCCGAAATTGCCGTAAACCGTGCCCAGCCGCGCGTAGGAGATGGCGAAGTTCGGATCCACTTCGACCGCGCGTTTGTACAGCGGAATAGAAGCCAGATCGTCTCCAGCGGAATGCTTCGCATCCCCGAGGGTGTAAGTCTTCAGCGCTTCTAAAGAAGAGGTCGTGGCTTCCTCGAGTGGTTTGTCGAACTTCTGGATGGAAGCCAGCGACTCGCCCAGCTTCTCCCGCAGTTCGGTCGTGGTCTGGTCCAGGGTCTTGAGCACCTGCTCTTTGCTGTCCGCCCGCCCCTGCACCTCGGCCAGGGTGTCTCCAGTAGCGGCATTGATCGCATCCAGCGTAACCACGTACTGGCTGCCCAAGCTGGCGATCGAACCCACCAGCAGTGCCTTGGCGCCGTTGCGCTGGCAGATATCGCGCCCAATTTCCGTAGTGATCCGCTCGTCCGGTGACTTCCCCATCAAGGTCAGCGTATGCCGCGCCTTTTCATCCGAGAAGACACTCAGGTACGGCGACTGCTGCAGATCCACTGCCAGGGCCTTCTTCAGCGTGCCGTCAAAAACCGCATCGCCCGTCGTGTTGACGAAGTCCGCGACGAGAACCGAGTCTTTCCCCGTAAGGGCCTGGGCTCGGTTGAAGCGGAGATATAGACCCCAGCGACCAGTGCCGCCACGACCACGGCCACGAACGCGGCGATCTTTCCCAGCGGCCGACCCGGCGCTGCCGCGCTGAGCGCTGCCAGTCTTTGCGCGGAACTGCTTCCCGCACGGGCTTCCGCAACCCGAGTCGTTCCTGAAGTCGGGGCCGCCTCCGGGGTGGAGATGGGGACCGACTCCATGCTCTGCAGAGCGGCGCGCCCGGAATCGGTATCGCGCTTCAGCCGTTGTAGGTCAGCTCTCAGATCGCCGGCATGCTGGTAGCGCAGGTTGCGATCCTTCTCCAATGCCTTGTTGATGATCCGCTCCAGCTCCATCGGCACCTGGGTATTTAGGCGGACCAGGGCGGTTGGTGCCTTGTGTAGAATCGCGTCAAATATGGCGGCGGAAGTATCCCCGTGGAACGGCAGCAGCCCGGTCGCCATCTCGTACAGCACGGCGCCAAAGGAAAACAGATCTGTTCGTGCGTCGAGTTCTTTGCCCAGCGACTGTTCCGGGGACATGTACGCCACGGTACCCAGGGCAGTGCCCGGACTGGTCAGGTGCTCGAGACTGGCTCC
>Ga0209690_1001870_pt1 | contig 12028 bp, 8 predicted proteins | sample GraSoiAngelo_150_FD_186164 | JGI IMG/M metagenome (GOLD analysis project Ga0209690, IMG submission 186164) | Grasslands soil microbial communities from the Angelo Coastal Reserve, California, USA - 14_1009_09_40cm (SPAdes) (version 2) | ecosystem: Environmental > Terrestrial > Soil > Grasslands ...
GACTCAGCAGCAGCTCGCCCCGGCAGCGATAGATCTCAGAGGAGTAAACCATCTCGAGGGAGTGCTCGGGAACTTCACTCAGCAGTGTGAGGCCCTTGTCTGGCCGGCCAGCCCTCGCACAGGCCTCTGCCAGAAGACAGGTCGTGAATGTGCTGAGCCACAACCACCATGACGAACGAAGGCTCTGATGTAGCCGGTCCAGCTCGGAGTCCTCCATCATTTCCCGGCCAGCGAGACGGGCCAGCAAAATGGACCGCCCCACTGTGAGTCCTTGTTCAACTCCGATCTGGTGTCCTGCCAGGGCTTTCTCGACGGTCGAGGCCGTCTCTCCGCGCTGGTAGTGGACCCATGCCGCATAGTAGAGCGCGATCGAGGTCGATCGGGGGTGTCCGAGTCGAGCGCAGAGCCTCAGCGCTTCCTGGGAATATCGGATTGCACGGTCCGGATATCCGCGCATCCACGCGGTAAGAGCCGCGAAGTTCAGGCAGCAGGCGCCGGGGTCGTGCCCGCCGTAGACCGATGCGTAGGGGTGATGTCGCTGGGGATCGTACTGCGAAAGCCCCTCCTGGACGTGGAGCTCCGCGCTTTCGAGGTCGCCGCTGCCGTAGAGGACCGTCCACAGCGAGTGGTGGGACTCGAGAAGAAGCACTGAATCCCCACGCTCGCGGGCCACGCTGAGCAGCTCCTGCCCGAGACTTCGTGCCTCGCGATACAGCCCCCGGTTGAAGCTGACGTGGCACAGGCCCCAGAGCGTGGGGAAGACGCGCGTGCGGTCGTCGAGCCGTCGGCATAGCTCTCGGGCGGCGACGTATGAGGCCTCGAACTCGCTCGAGCCAGGTCCGTGGATCCCAGCGAGGCAGGGACCGAGAGCGAGGCGGATATCGAGGGCCTCGCTGAGCGTCTCGGGACTCTCAGGCAGCTCGTGAAGCGCGGCCAACGCCTGCTCGAAGAGCGCGATTGCCTCTCGGTCGGCGGAACGCGTCACCGCCTTTCCCGCCGCCTGGCGCAGATATCGCGCCGCGCGCTCCCACATTTCCGCGCGCACCGCATGGTGCGCCAGCCTTTCGACATGTTCGCTCAGCAGGTCCGGATAGGAGCGTTCGATGGTCTCGACGATCCTCGCGTGCAGGGCTTTTCGCCGTTCCTGGGGCAGCGTCCCGTAGGCCACTTCATGCGTGAGCGCGTGCTTGAAGGTGTACTCGGGGTCGGGAAAGAGCTGCGTCTCGTAGAGAAACTCGGCCGTCTGAAGATCGGCGAGCCCACGCCGCACGGTATCCTCGGGCAGCTCCGCCACAGCCCGAAGCAGCACGAATGGCACATCTTTCCCGATGACCGAGGCCGTCTGGAGTAGCTCCTTGTCGTCCGCAGAGAGCCGGTCGATCCGGGCGGCCAGAATCACCTGTACGGTCGCCGGAACTTCGATCGCCTGGACCGGTCGGTTGAGACGATAGGCGCCGCGCTCCCCGGCGAGCGTACGCGTTTCCACGAGCGTCCGGATGCTCTCCTCAACGAAGAAGGGGTTGCCGCGCCTTACCAGCAATCGCTTCACGGGTTCCAGCGTCGGGTCGTCGCCCAGGAGCGCGCTCAGGAGCGCGCCGGCGCTCTCGGGAGGGAGCGCGTCTAGCCGAAGTTGACTGTAGTAGGTCTTCCGCCCCCAGCCGTGCTGGTACTCCGGCCGGTAATTGACGAGCAAGAGCAGCCGCGCCGGAGGCAGGCTCTCGACCAGGCTGTCGAGGAGGGCCTGCGTCTCGGCATCGATCCAGTGCAGGTCCTCGAAGACGACGAGGAGCGGTTGGTTCTGACTCTCACGGAGCAACAGGTTCTTGACCGCGTTGAGCGTGCGCTGGCGGCGCTGAGCGGGATCGAGCGCCTGCCACGAAGCGTCCTCGACTTGCACGTCGAGCAAGGCCAGCAGGGCTGGCAAGGTCGGCTCCAACGCGCGGTCCAGGGTGAGCAGCTTGCCCGTCACCTTCTCGCGAATCTCGCGATGGGTCTCGCGCTCGTGGATCTTGAAGTAAGCCTTGAGGAGATCTATGACCGGCAAGTAGCTAGTGGCCTTGCCATAGGACACGGAGCCCGCCTCTAGGACGAGCCAGTCCTGCGTGCGGTGGGAATGGGTGAATTCGTACACGAGACGAGACTTCCCGACGCCGGGCTCCCCCACGATGGCGACGAGTTGGCCACGGCCCGCTCGAGCGAGATCGAGGGCCCGGCGAATCTGCTCGATCTCGGCGTCGCGGCCTATGAAGCGCGTCAGCCCGCGGGCGGCGGCGACGTGAAGTCGGCTTCGCTGGGCACTGGCTCCGGTGAGCACAAAGATTTCGATAGGGCCAGGCAAGCCCTTGACCGCAACCGGGCCCCGGGCCGTGACCTGCACGTACCCTTCCGCGAGCTGCAGCGTGGCCGGCGCGAGCAGGATGGTGCCGGGCGTCGCCATCTGCTCCATACGAGAGGCCAGATGGGTCGTCTGCCCGACCGCCGTGTAGTCCATGTGCAGATCGGAGTCGATGGCGCGCACGAGGACGTCGCCCGAGTTGATACCAACGCGGATCTGAATGGGCACTCCGTGCGAGCGGAAGACTTCCTCGGCATACTGAGCGATGGACTCCTGCATTCTGAGGGCGGCGTAGCACGCCCGGATCGCGTGGTCCTCGTGCGCCAGCGGCGCGCCGAAAAGGGCCATGATCCCATCGCCCATCACCTGGTTGACGGTACCCTCGTACCGGTGCACCGCCTCGATCATCCGTTCGAGTACCGGGTCGAGCAGCTTCCGCGCCTCCTCCGGACCACGGTCGGCAAGCAGCTCCATCGAGCCCTTGAGATCGGCGAAGAGTACCGTGACCTGCTTGCGCTCGCCCGCCAACGCGGCCTTCGAGTGGATGATGCGTTCGGCAAGATGCTTCGGCGTGTAGGCGTCCGGCGTGGCCAACTGCCGTGCACGGCCCGGGCTCAGCGCCGCACCGCACTCGCCGCAAAACTTCTGCCCGGGAGGATTGGCGGCGCCGCAAGCCAGACACGAGTCGGTCAGGCGAGCGCCACAGTCCCCGCAAAACTTCTGCCCTGCGGGGTTCTCCTGCTGGCACCGGGGACACTTCATAGCCGAGCCTCCGCGAAGCGGGCCGGGGTTAAGGCACGGCGACGATAGCCCGGGCGTGGCGACGGCGTCAACGAGCGCCCTTTTTAGAGGATGAAGCTGAGCCGTTGCGATCAGCGACCGTTGGGTTGAGAACCCAATGGACCTCGCAACACCGTGATTTTGCGGGGTCGCGTCGATGCCTTGGGATCTCAGTACAGTGGGTTATGAGAGCAAGGAGACGTAAATGAAGTGGCGGGCTTGCAACGCACAATTTCTATCGAAACGCGCACATGCGTGTGCCTGCGTTGGGTCGGACGGAGCCTCCGTTTGCTCCCCCGAGCCGTTCGCCCGTCACGTTCCTGTCACGTTCTATCAATTCAACGCCAGTGAACCACCCCGCGCGTCGAATCTCGCTCCGCAGCGCGAGCGCCCGCTTGACTCGACGCGGACCTCGGACCACGCCTCCGCGCTCCAGCGCATGTGCAGCATCACGCGCAGGACGCGGTTATGTGGAGCCACGGGTGCTAGACGTGGGCATCATGGTCTTTGAATTAATTCCTGGAAGCACTCCAAAAAGGATTCAGGATCCATCCACGGACCGCGCACCAGGATGGCGGGGCGAGCCCTCGACGTCGGATGGGCTATCGGCGTGCTGTCCCCTCTCGCCCGGTAGAGACGGACTAATGATGTGGAACGATCTTCATGGGATCCGCCGTGTGCGTGTACTCGGCTTTCGGACACTTCACGCCGGGGTTGAAGGGCTTGAAGACCCCTGCCGGGTTCGGCTTGAAGAGCCACACGTGCAGATCGTAGTGGTGGAGTGACGACGGCTGCGTCGGCGGATGACCTTCCATGGGCCCGTCGAAGGGCTGCCCAAACAGAGCTGGGCGCTCCTTGATCCCTGTCGCGAGAGGGACGAACCACTCTGCGCCGATGAGCTCGAGCTTGTCGCCGACCGGAGCATAGAGCAGGATCTGGGGCTTCATCGGATCCACGACCGGTCCGAAGAGCGCCCTGTTTACGAAGTGGATCCCCATTCCGGCGCCATCCGCGTCCTGAACGCAGAGGACACTGGAGAAATAGCCGTCGCGGAGCGCGACGACGGGATCCTGATACCTCTCGAGCGCCTTTCGGACGTTGGACCACTCCGGCGACATTGCGGGGTCACTAGCTTGCGCCCACGCTTGGATCGATCCTAGCCCCAGTGCGGCGACGACAAGCGCTAGCGAGCACGTACCGCTCCGGAGTCCGCTCATACGTCCCTCCTTCAGTTGCTGCAAGATAGCCGGGAACCTAAAGCGGGCGAAGCGGCGAGTCAATGGAAATGTTGCGATGCACATGCCCGACTGGCCTGGCCAGATTGGGCACGGCAATCTCACGTCGCGTCGGCCGTCGTCCACGCCGCTCGCTGGGTCGCGTGCCACGGCGTGCGCTCCCGCACGGTGCCCGTCGCGCTCGTCAGCGAGTGCTCCATGCCGGTTGCGTAGAACGTCGCGTCGCGCCATCAGTCCAGTAGTCGACGTCCTGTCAGAGGGGGCCGGGTCATGGCTTCCTCGCCGTGTTGTCGTTGAGAAAGCGCAGGAGGTCAGCAGAGAACACGCTCGTCCCGTCCGCACGACCGAACAAGAAGTGGCCATTCTGGTCGTACGGCGGATAGACGATCATCTCGACTCTCTTGCCCTTTGCCTGCAGCCGTTTCTCGAGATCGCGCCCGACGTCGACGTCGAGGTTAGTGTCGTTCTTCGACCACAGGATGAGCACCGGTGCCGTCATGGTCCGAGCCGACTCCTTCCAAGCGCTGTCCACGAACGGCGTGGAGGTCTCACCGCGAAGATTGTCGCGCCAGACAAAGCCACCTGCGAGCGAGATCACGGCCCGGAGCTTCGGATCGCGCGCGCCGGCGAGTACCGAGACGATACCTCCGACAGAATGACCGCCGACCGCCACCCGATCGGGATCGACAAAGGACCGCGTGCGCAGATACTCGACCGCCGCTAGGGCGTCGGTGGCGTCAGTCTGAATGCTGCTGTAGACGGCATAGGCCGCCGGCCCGAAGCCGGTGGTCCCGTGGTAGTTGTTGGTCGTCCCTTCTGAGCCGAAGTGGCCTCGGCGGGCCAGCCGAAGGACGACGTAGCCCTCACCCGCCAGAATTTGCAGATAGCTTCCCTTGGCGAGACCGTTCCACGGCGGATTGTTCGCATCTTGTGGCGTCACCGAGCCATGGACGTGGACGTACGCGGCGAAGGGGCCATCACCGTACGGGCGCGCCAGGACCGCCCGCAACGTGAGGCCACCGCTTGAAAGGGAGATTGCTTCTTCCGTGTACGGCTCGGCCGCGTCTGTCGGCGCGGCGAGGACGAGCGGCGCAATAATGAGACTGACAGCGAGCACGACCGCGAGCCCGATCAGCCGCATAGGCACCTCGGTGGAGGATGGCTGGCGGGAGTCTAGCAGACGAGTTGCTGCCCGGAGGAGCTGGCCGCGTGGGTCGAGCACGGGCTACTGAACGACCTGGTCTGCCCGCAGCAGGATGGACTGGAACTTCGTGGGCTGCTCGACGGGGAGATCGGCCGGCTTCGCACCTTTGAGGATTTTGTCCACGAACACGGCGGCACGCCGGAACGAGTCAGGAATGCTCGGGCCGTAGGTCATGAGCCCCCCGGCCTCCGCATATTCTCGCTCTCTGGATATCGTCGGGAGCCGGCTCTTGACCGCCGAATCTGCAATTTCCTTTCGGCGGGGATTAAGAAGGGGTCCCCACACCAGCATGATGACGGCTTCAACCTGCCCCTTGCCTGCGGCTCGGAACGCGCTCGATGGAGCTGCTTGCCGACCGCGATCCCGGGGAGGCGCGGAACTTGGCGCTTGAGCTCGCGCCAGCGCAACGCATGACAAAGCTCCTTTCACTGTGGCGCTGAACGTTACGCTCGGCCTTGCTCTCGGCGTTTCCTCCTCAGCCCGTAGCAGACAACAACTGCTAATTCGGTGCCGTCGCCGTCATCGATGACAGGCGCGCCATCACCATGTTCACGACGGCACTCCAGGCCACGCCGCGTTGATGCGCGGTCCTCCGGGCGTCGGGTGGCTAAAACGGCCCGAGAGAAGCGCGAGAAGCTATCCGCCCTTGGCACAAGCCTGCGGTAAATGACGGCGTCCCCCGGAGATTTCTAGTTCTCGGCCAAGAGCTGGTCGATCAGGCGGCGGAAGACCTCCACGGGCTGGGCGCCGCGGACGATCGTGCCCTCGACACTGGCACCGGGTTTCGTTCTCGCCACCACGAATCCCGGCGTGCCCTGCACCCCGGCGGCCAGACCATCTTCGAGGCCTTTTTGGACTCGCTCGGCCTGCTTGCCCGATTTCAAGCAGGTGTCGAACGCGGCGCCATCGAGCCCGAGCGTGCGCGCGTGCTCGCTGAGCTGCTCCGGGGTAAGGGCATTCTGATTCTGGAAGAGTCGGTCGTGCATCTGCCAATACTTGCCCTGGTCGCCAGCGCAGTGGGCGGCCTCGGCGGCCTTGCGCGCCTGCGGATGAATCTGATCGAGCGGATAGTCCCGAAACACGAGGCGCAGCTTCCCTGTGTCGATGTAGTCGCGCTTGAGCGTCGACAGCGTCGCCGAGAAGAACCTGCCACAGAAGGGACATTGATAATCGGAGAACTCCACGAGCGTCACGGGTGCATCATGGCGGCCAAGTGCTGGCGCGTCCGCCAGGCTCGCGCGCGCCGGGCCGGGCATCGCGGCGGCCCCGCCGGGGACGGGGCGTTGCTGCATGAGCCGCAGGATCTGGCCGACCTGGCTCTTGACGTCTGCGAGATCGGCCTTGAGACGATCGAGGTCAGACTTGATTGCGTCGAGGTCCCCCGGCGCCCCCGGTGGCGACTGCGCCCAGACCGGCGAGACCACCAGCACTAACATCGCCAATGCGGCGACTATCATCGCTAATTCCTCCTGACCCCGATCGACCCGGCGATCATGTTGGACCAGCTCTACGGCATCCTCCCGACGTTCACGGGGATTTGACGACCTGAACCTCCTCGCTAGTTGCATCGCGGTAAATTCCGATCAACATCTGATCATCCGCGGCCATGACGTGACAAAGCCGATCGTAAGGGGCAGCGGAACAAACCGCACAGCCTCTAGGTCCCGTCATGCCGCACGGAGTCATGACGCCCGGGCCTAGGCAGATCCGGTCAACGAACTGACTGATCGCCGGGCAGCAGACGAACTCCTCTTTATATCCTGGGTGCGTCGAGGAATCGATCTCGGCGCACTGAATATTGAATCCTCCTGTGCAGGCGGGGTTCTCCGCGAAGGTACACTCGCCAGGACCGGCTGCCTCTGCCTGGGCGTTGCCGCCATGATTGGCCACCGGCTCAGACATCGTCAGTGCCAGCGCCAGTAGCAAGAGTGTGAGCAGATGATTTGATCTCATGCATCGCCGTCCGCTGATTGCCATCTTCCTCCTCCTTGGGCCGCCTTGGGCCTCGCGGTTCGTTCTGGTGCCAGTGTTCCCGCGTTCTGAACAGTGGCAAAAGGCGCGCCGAAGTGGGGAGCGAACAATAGCGGGCACATAACGCCGCCGCCCGAGCGGGAAACTGGTGGCAGTGGTGGAAAAGAACCTAGTAGCGCACCACCTTGACCAGTCTGATAATCCCCCGCATGGATGTGCTGGGCGACCTGCTGGGCCAGGCCTCCAGCATCGTGGCGCTACGGGAGCAGATCCGCCAGATCCTTGCGCGGACCTCGCACGCCCATTGGCTGCCCCCGCTCCTGCTCCAGGGGGAGACGGGCACCGGCAAGAACCTCGTGGCCCATGTGATCCATCGGGCCGGACCGCGGGGTGCTGGGCCCTTTGTCGACGTGAACTGCGCGGCGATCCCGGACGGCCTGCTCGAAGCGGAGTTATTCGGGTTCGAGCGCGGGGCGTTCACCGACGCGCGGCAGCCCAAGGCCGGACTGTTTCAGCGCGCCAACGGCGGGACCATCTTCCTCGACGAAATCGCACTACTCGCCGACCCGCTCCAGGCCAAGCTTCTGCAGGTCGTCGAGGAACGCTCCGTCCGCCGCCTCGGCAGCACGCGCAGCGAACCCGTGGATGTGTCGATCATCGCGGCGACCAACGAGGATCTGATCGCGGCGTTGCAGGCGCGTCGCTTCCGGCAGGATCTCTATCACCGGCTGGCCGTTCTGACCCTGCGGCTGCCCCGCCTGCGCGAGCGCCGTGACGACATCCCGCTCCTGGCCGAGCATTTCCTCGGGCGCGCCTGCCATGACTATGGACTGCCCCCTAAGGTCCTGACGCCGGCCGCGCAGGCTGCGCTCGGGGCGTACCCCTGGCCTGGCAATGTTCGTGAGCTGGCGAACCTGATGGAGCGCGTAGCGCTATTGGTCGAGACGGCGCACGTCGGACCAGACGTGCTGGATCTGCCGACCGAGGCCGCCACCCTCGGCCCCAGGTCCGCCCCTACCGCCACGCCCGGGTCCTCGCTCGATGCCCGGGTCGAGGCCTGGGAGCGCGATGAGGTGCTCCGCGCGCTGCACGAGACCGGATGGAATGTGGCCCGGGCGGCTGTCCGCCTCGGCATCACGCGCAACACGATTCGCTATCGCATCGTCAAGTACCGTCTCGAACCGCCAGCGCGACGCGCGCAGCCACGCCGGGCTCGCCCGATTGCAACCGCTCAACCGGCTCCGCCGTCCGCCCCTCCTCTATTATCCGCGGTGACGCGATGGGAGCGCCGGCTGGTGGCGCTGCTGCGCGCGACGGTGCACCCGCTCGACGGCGAGACGGACTCGTGGACCGAGTTCGGCCGGGACATCGACACGGTAGCGCAAAAGGTTGAGAGCTTCACGGGGCGCGTCGAAGAGGCGGGACCGGCGCGAATCGTCGCCGCGTTCGGGTTGGATCAGGTCGAGGACGCTGCCGGGCGGGCGGCGCTCGCGGCCATGGCGATCCAGAACGCGCTGCGGCGAGCCCGCCCGTCCCCGGCACGCCGCGCCGCGGTCACCCTCGCCATTCATGCGGATGAGTGTCTCGTGGGAGACGTGAGCGGGCGGGCTCGGATCGACGTGGAGGCCTATCGCCGGATGGCAACGGTTCTCGAGGATCTCGGTGGCCGTACCGAGTCGGACACCGCATTCGTCAGTCCCACGGTCCGATCGCTCCTTGGCCCGCGATTCGTCTTAGACGAGGCAGGCGAGGGCGATGCTGGGTCCAGCCGCGGGTGGCGCCTGCTTGCCTACTCCCAGCATCGCTATGGCCTCGGCGGCCATCCAGGCCCGTTCGTGGGACGCGAGCACGAACTTCGGGTGCTCCAGACGCTGTGGCGGGAAGCGCTCCAAGGACGGGGGCAAATCGTCGCCGTGGTCGGCGAGCCGGGGATCGGCAAATCTCGTCTCCTCTTTGAGTTCCACGCGGCGCTCGGCGATGGGCCCCTGACCTACCTCGAAGGCCGGGGCGAGTCGTACGGCGGGGGCATCCCGTATCTGCCCGTCATCGGACTCCTCAAGGAATATTTCCACATCGACGTGCGGGATGACCCCCCCGCCATGGCGGAGAAGGTGACGGCCCAGCTTCTCGTCCTCGATCCCGCGCTCGCGCCGGACCTCTCGGCGCTTCTGGCCCTGCTCAACGCGCCCGGCGCCAATCCGCAATGGCAGATGCTTGAGCCCCCCCAGCGGCGGCAACGAACACTGGACGCGCTCAGGCGCTTTGTGCTCCGCGTGAGCCAGGCACAGCCGGTGTTGCTCGCCATCGAGGATCTTCACTGGATCGACACTGGGACCCAGGCGTTCCTCGACCGATTGGTCACGGGCCTGCCTGGGGCTCGACTCCTGGTCCTTGTCAGCTATCGCCCGGAGTTTCGGCACGGCTGGGGCAGCGGCTCGGCGTCCTACACGCAGCTTCACCTCCATCCGCTGCCGACAGTGAGCGCTGAGGAGCTTGTTGGTGGCCTCGTCGGCCACGATATCGCCCTTCAGCCTCTCCGACGACTTCTGATCGAACGGTCTGGGGGCAATCCGTTCTTCCTCGAGGAGAGCGTCCGCAGCCTCATCGACATGGGCGCCTTGGTGGGCGTACGTGGCGCGTACCGACCGGCGCACGACCTTCAGCGCCCTCCGGTTCCACCGACTGTGAGCGCGGTGTTGGCGACGCGCATCGACAAGCTTCCGCCTGAAGACAAGCAGGTGCTTCAAGCGGCCGCCGTCATCGGCAAGGACGTACCGTATTCGCTGCTCCAGGCGATCACCAATCTGGCCGAGGCCGACCTTTCGCGGGCCATCGAGCGGCTCCAGGCGGCGGAGTTCGTCTACGAGGCTCGCCTCGTCCCGGACCTCGCGTACACGTTCAAGCACGCCTTGACCCATGAGGTGGCCCACGGCAGCCTCCGGCGGGATCAGCAACGCGCCCTTCACGCGACCATCGTCTCGAGCCTCGAAGCACTCTACCCGGACCGGCTGATCGAGCACGTCGACCGGCTCGCCCATCACGCGTTCCGGGGCGAGTTGTGGCGAGAGGCGTTGACCTACTTCCGGCAGGCGGGGGCCAGGGACTTTGCCCGATCCGCCTATCGCGAATCAGCTACGGCGTTCCAGCAGGCGCTGGAGGCGGTGGGCCACTTGCCGGAGACTGGCGAGACGCTGGAGCAAGCCATAGATCTCCACTTGGACCTTCGACACTCGCTGTTCCCGCTCGGAGAACTCGACCAAGTGCTCGGCCACCTCCGCGAAGCCGAACGTCTGGCCACGCGGCTCGGTGACCAGCGTCGGCTGGCCATGGCCTTGACCCTCCTCGGCAACCTCATCTCAATGACGGGCCACTCCGCGGAGGCGAGAACTCTCGCCCAGCGAGCGCTCGACGTCGCCGACAGTCTCAGGGACCTCCGCCTCCAGGTCCGGGCCACTTACACTCTTGGCGTTGGCTATGACAATTCGGGCCACTACCGGCAGGCTGAGGAAGCGCTCGGGACGGTCGTCGGGTGGCTTGAAGGCCCTCAGACGCGCGAGAACTTCGGGCTGCCTGGGCTCCCTGTGGTGACTTCCCGGGCATTCCTGGCCGGGGCCCTAGGCGAGCAAGGGGAGTTCACCCGGGGAATCACCATCGGCCAGGAGGCGATCCGACTCGGTGAGATGCTCGATAACCCCTACGGCCTCATTTGGGCGTGCTTCCGCCTCGCCCTGGTCCACTGCGCCAGGGGCGACCTCGGCCACGCGCTCCCGCTGCTGGAACGCGCGGCCGACCTCTGTCGTGTCTGGAATGTCTTGCTCTTCGCTCCGAGGGTCGCCGGGACCCTCGGGTATGTGCGCGCGCTCTCGGGGCGGATCGAGGAGGGCCTCGTGCTGGTGGAAGAGGCGCTGACGGCGCCAGAGTCAATGGCGGTAGGAAGCTACTATGCGCTCGTCCTCGCGCAGCACGCGGAAGTGTGCGGACTCGCCGGTCGGGCCGAGGAGGCGCTCGCATCGGCGGAGCGGGCCGCGGAGATCGCCAAGGAGCGCGGGTTGCTCGGCTTCAAGGCATACGCGCTACGGTTCCTCGGCGACATCGCTTCACGTCGCGGTTCCCCGGCGGTAGCCGACGAGCATTACTGGCGGGCCATGGCTCTCGCCAGAGAACTCGAGATGCGACCCCTCGTCGCCCGCTGTCACCTAGGTCTGGGGGTGCTCTGCCGGCACACCGGCGACGCGGGGGCGGCCCGTCAGCACCTGACCACCGCGGTCGGCGAGCTCAGCCGAATGGGTATGCAGACATGGCGGGAGCAGGCCGAGGCTGAACTCGCCGCGCTCGGTTGAGACTCGGACTGCACTCGAGGGTTTCCGCCGCTCGCTGATCGGATAGACTCTTGGCGCGCGGTCCATCAGCAGCCAACAAGGAAGTCGCTATAAAATAGCGCCTTGACAAGAAAAAGGCGCGCGACCGCTAAGAATGCGATCGCGCGCCAATGCTCGTCTTCTT
>Ga0209690_1001873_pt1 | contig 12015 bp, 10 predicted proteins | sample GraSoiAngelo_150_FD_186164 | JGI IMG/M metagenome (GOLD analysis project Ga0209690, IMG submission 186164) | Grasslands soil microbial communities from the Angelo Coastal Reserve, California, USA - 14_1009_09_40cm (SPAdes) (version 2) | ecosystem: Environmental > Terrestrial > Soil > Grasslands ...
GAATCCCTCGCCTCGGCGATCGCCGAAAAGGTGCTGGCGCTGCCGCGGGTGGAATCGGTTTCGGTGCGCGTCGCCAAGCGTCCTGCGAGCATGCAGCCCATCGAGGCCGCAGCCGTACGCATTAATAGGACGCGCGCATGAAACAGGGGTCCACGATCGCTTACTTCGACTGCTTCGCCGGCATCTCGGGCGATATGACGCTCGGGGCGTTGATCGACGCCGGTGGAGATCGTGCTGTTCTGGACGCGGCGGTCGAAGCGCTGCGTCTCGGGGACGAGGTGAAGATCGACATCCGCCACGAGAGCCGTGGCCACGCCGGCGGCACTCGAATCCTGGTCGGGGTCGCCGAACGCGTGGAGCGCACGGTGCCCGCGCTGCGCCGCGTGATCGAGGACTCGGAGGCACCAGACGCCGTCAAGAGCCCTGCCCTCGATGCGATCGACCGGCTCGCGCGCGCGGAGGCGCAGGTTCACAACGCGCCTATGGAGCAGGCGCACCTCCATGAGCTGAGCGGCGCCGACACGCTCGTCACGGTCCGCTTCGCCTCCGTCGGGAGGAAACAGCTCTCGCTCCAATACGCCAAGCTCGAGGAACTCTGATGGATTGGAGAGCGACATGAGGAACGCAGCCGGGTCGCGCCTTGTCTCAGGCCACCCACGGAGTGTGGCGGCCTCGCGGCCCCAACTCCAATGATCACCCGGGAGGAGGTGCTCCACATCGCGCGGCTCGCCCGGCTCGAGCTGAGCGACACGGAGCTCGAGCGCATGCGCGAGCAGCTCAACTCGATCCTGACCTACATCGACCGGCTCAGAGCGCTCGACGTCACCGGCGTCGAGCCAACGTCGCACGCCGTGCCGCTCGTCAACGTGATGCGCGACGACGAGGTCGTGCCGCCCTTTCCCCAAGACGAGATGCTCCGGAACGCGCCCGATCGCGTCGGCGAGTTCTTCCGGGTCCCGCGGATCATCGAGGGCTGAGCGTGACCGGGACGCCGATCCACGAGCTGACCGAGGCCTATCGTCGGAGCGAGTCGACACCGACGGCCGCGACCGAGGCTTTCCTCGCGCGGATCGCGAGGCTCGACGGCGAGCTCGGGGCCTACCTCACGGTCACACGCGAGCAGGCGCTGCGGGCCGCCGCCGACGCGGACGCACGCTACCGGGCTGGGAAGCCGCTCGGCCCGCTCGACGGCGCGCCGCTGGTCTACAAGGACGTCCTCTGCACGCGCGGGGTCACGACCACCTGCGGCTCCAGGATGCTCGAGGGCTTCGTGCCGCCATACGACGCGACCGTCATTGCGCGCCTCACCGCCGCGGGGGCGGTGATGCTCGGCAAGGGCAACATGGACGAGTTCGCGATGGGGTCCTCCACCGAACACTCGGCGTTCAAGCCGACCCGCAACCCGTGGGACCTCACGCGCGTCCCCGGCGGCTCGTCGGGCGGTCCCGCCGCCGCGGTCGCCGCGGGCCTCGCCGCGGGAGGGCTCGGCACCGACACGGGAGGCTCGATCCGCCAGCCCGCCGCCTTCTGCGGCGTCGTGGGGCTTAAGCCGACCTATGGGCGCGTCTCGCGCTACGGACTCGTCGCGTTCGGTTCCTCGCTCGACCACATCGGCCCGTTCGCGAGGGACGTCACGGACGCGGCTCTCCTGCTCCAGGCGATCGCCGGCGCGGACCCGCGCGACGCGACGTGCCTCACGGCGCCGGTGCCCGACTATGCCGCCGCGCTCGCGCCGGGCGTGCAGGGGCTCCGGCTCGGCCTCCCCGACGAGTACTTCATCGAGGGCATGGACGCCGAGGTCGAGCACACCGTCCGCACCGCGGTCGACGTGCTGCGGGGGCTCGGCGCCACGGTCGAGCGCATCTCGCTCCCGGCGACGCCGCACGCGCTCGCGACCTACTATGTCATCGCCCCCGCGGAGGCCTCGTCGAACCTCGCGCGCTACGACGGCGTGAAGTACGGCCTGCGCGTCGCCGGCGCGAAGGACCTCGTCGAGATGTCGAGCCGCACGCGCGCTGTGGGCTTCGGCGCCGAGGTCAAGCGCCGGATCATGCTCGGCACCTATGTGCTCTCGTCCGGGTACTACGAGGCCTACTACGGGCGCGCCCAGAAGGTGCGGACCCTCGTGCGCCGCGACTTCGACGCCGCGTTCGGTCGCGTGGACCTGATCGTCGCGCCCATGACGCCGAACGTCGCCTTCAAGCACGGGGAGAAGGAAGACCCGCTCTCGATGTACCTGAACGATGTCTTCGCCGTCCCGGCGGACATGACGGGGCTCCCCGCAATCTCGGTGCCGTGTGGGTTCAGCGCCGAGGGGCTCCCGATCGGTCTCCAGTTCATTGGCAAGGCGCTCGATGAGGCCAGCGTCCTGCGCGCTGCGTACGCGTACGAGCAAGCGACGCCGTGGCGTGCGCGGAGACCGAGCCCGGCATGAGCGGACGAAGCCACGCCGCGCCCCCGGCAGGCCACCTACGGTGCCACACCGCACCTCCGGCAGGCCACCTACGGAGCCACATCGCCCCCCCGGCAGGCCACCCGCGGTGCCACACCGCACCTCCGGCAGGCCACCCGCGGTGCCATACCGCACCTCCGGCAGGCCACCTACGGTGAGAACCGACCACGCGGCCCCCGCTCCAATGGAGACCGTCATCGGCCTCGAGGTCCACGCGCAGCTCCTCACGCGGTCGAAGATGTTCTGCGGCTGTCCGACGACCTTCGGGGCGCCGCCGAACAGCCAGACGTGCCCGGTCTGCCAGGGAATGCCCGGCGTGCTTCCCGTCGTCAATCGCCGCGCGGTCGAGTTCGGCATCCGCGCCGCGCTCGCGTTCGACTGTCGCGTGAACGCGGCGTGCCGCTTCGCGCGCAAACACTACTACTACCCGGACATGCCGAAGAACTACCAGATCACCCAGTACGAGGAGCCGCTGGCCGAAGACGGCCATCTCGAAATCGAGGTCGACGGCGCGTCGCGCACCATCGGCATCCAGCGACTCCATCTGGAAGAGGACGTCGGCAAGCTCCTCCACGAGGGGACGCTCGAGACGGCCCAGGCGAGCCTCGTCGATTACAACCGCTCGGGCGTTCCGCTCATGGAGACCGTCTCCAGGCCCGACCTGCGCTCGGCGGAGGAGGCCGCGGCGTACCTGAAGGCGTTCCGTGCGGTGCTGGTGTTCCTCGGCGTCTCGAACGGCAACATGGAGGAGGGGTCGCTGCGCTGCGACGCGAACGTGTCGCTTCGGCCGCGCGGCTCCCGCGAGCTCGGCACGAAAGTCGAGATCAAGAACATGAACTCGTTCCGAAGCGTGAAGCAGGCGCTCGAGTTCGAGGTGAGGCGCCAGGCCGAGGCCCTCGCGGCCGGCGAGCGCATCGTGCAGGAGACACGTCTCTGGGACGCCGACCGGGGTTACACGCGCGCGATGCGCTCGAAGGAGTACGCGCACGACTACCGCTACTTCCCCGAGCCGGACCTCGTCCCGCTCACGATCGACCGCGCGTGGATCGAGGAGATCCGCGCGGGACTGCCGGAGCTGCCGCGCCAGCGGCGCGCGCGCTTCGTCACCCAGTACGGCCTGCCGCCTTACGATGCGGAGATCCTCACCCAGAGCCGGGCGCTCGCCGAGTACTTCGAGGCCGCGGTGCGCGAGTTCCCACAGCCGAAGGTCGTCTCCAACTGGGTCATGTCAGAGCTCCTGCGGGAGCTCGGGGCCGACGACGAGCAGGCCATCCGGAGCTCGCCGGTGACGCCCGCGCGCCTGGCCGGCCTGTTGGTTCTCATCGAGGACGGGACGATCAGCGGCAAGATCGCGAAGGAGGTCTTCGAGAAGATGCGCCGCGGGGGCGAGGACGCGCGCGCGATCGTCGGCCGCGAGGGGCTCACGCAGGTCGCCGACGAGGCGGCGCTCGGCCGTGTCATCGACCAGGTCCTGGCCCGGAGCCCCAGGGCGATCGAGGACTACAAGCGTGGCAAGACCGCCGCGGCCAAGGCCCTGGTCGGCCAGGTCATGAAGGCCACGGGGGGCAAGGCCAATCCCGGCATCGTCAACCGTCTCCTGGAGGAGAAGCTCTCTAAAATCTGAGACGGGCCGCTATAATCGAAAGTGCCCGCGATGATTGAGCTTCACCGCGTCTCGAAGGTCTACTCGGTCGGGCCCGTGAAGGTCCCTGCGCTGAGCGACGTGTCGCTTCGGATCAACAAGGGCGAGTTCGTCGTCCTCACCGGAGCTTCCGGGGCGGGCAAGACGACGCTGCTGCGGCTCCTCTACCGCGACGATCTCCCCTCCGACGGCGACATCGAGGTGTTCGGCTACGAGCTCGGGAGGCTGAAGCATCGCGACGTGGCGGCGCTCCGGCGCTCGATCGGCGTGGTCTTCCAGGACGCGAAGCTCCTCCCGGTCCGCACCGTCTACGAGAACGTCGCCTTCGTCCTGCGCGTGCTGGGGACGCCCAAGCGGGAGATCACCCAGCGCGTCTTCGACGCGCTCCGCGTCGTCGGCCTCTCGTCCCGCGCGCAGGCCTACCCCGCGCAGCTCTCCCAGGGCGAGGCTCAGCGCGCGTCACTGGCGCGCGCGATCGTCCGTAAGCCGCCCCTCCTCCTCGCCGACGAGCCGACGGGCAACCTCGACGAGGCGATGGAAGACGAGATCCTGGGCGTGCTGCGCGACATCTGGGCGGGAGGCACGACGGTCGTGCTCGCGACCCACCAGGCCTACCTCGCGCGGGCGCTCCGGCGCCGGACGCTCACGCTCCAGAGCGGGCGGCTCGTGAAGGACGAGGGCTGACGCGTGCTCGGGTTCCTGATCGGCGAGGCGGTGCGTGACCTCCGTCGGGCCGGGCGCGTCGCCGTCAGCGCGATCGTGCTGATCACGCTGTCACTCGCGGCGCTCGGCGGGTTCTGGCTGCTCTCGGTGAACCTGGAGCGCGCGGTGGCGCGGTGGCGGGAGCGCGTGCGCATCATCGTCTACCTCAAGCGCGAGCCCGCGGCCGCGGAGGCCAAGGCGCTCGTCGAGCGCGTCCAGGCGGTCCCGGGCGTCGCCGGCGTCCTCTACATCGGCAAGGCCGAGGCGCTCGCGTCCCTGAAACAGCTCCTCGGCAAGGACGCGAGCGTCGTCGCACAGCTCCCGACCAATCCGCTACCGGCCTCGCTCGAGGTGACCCCCGCGGCGGCGGCCGCCACGCCGGAGGGCGCGGGCGCCCTGCTCGAGCGGCTGTCCACGCTCCCCGAGGCGGACGAGGTCGCCGGGAGCGGGGACTGGGTCGAGCGGCTCTCGCAGTGGCAGCGGCTCCTGACGACGATCGGGCTCGGGATCGGCGTCGTCCTGGCGGCCGCGGCGTTCCTCACCGTGACGACGGCGACGACGCTGATCCTCCACGCGCGCCGAGCGGAGACGGAGATCATGCGCCTCGTGGGCGCGACCGAGACGACGATCTGGCTCCCGCTGCTGCTGCAGGGCACGATGCAGGGCTTGATCGGCGCCGTCCTGGCGCTCGCCGCGCTCGTCGCGACGCACTCCGTGGTGGCGCCGCGCCTCGAGCCGCTCGTCAACCTCACCCTCGGCCTCCCCGACCTCGCGTTCCTGCCGCCGGTCAGCGTCCTCGCGCTGGTGCTCACGGGCGCGCTCCTCGGGGGCATGGGTGGCTGGCTCGTCCGTCCCGGGCGCGAGCCATGAGCGGCGGCGAGCAGGAGGGCGCACGGGGCGGGGGCCGGAACCCCTCCTCGACCACGCTAGCAGTCGATCCGCATCATCCTGTGAGTGCGCCTCGCGTGCGGACAGCCCCCAGAAGCTACGGGTCTCGGAGGGGCGCCGGCCCCCGCCCTTGCATCCTCCTGCTGCTCGTCGTGCTCGTGGCGCTGGCGGGGGTGGTCGAGGGGCAGCAAAAGCGCGACGAGACGTTGCAGAGCGAGCAGAAGAAGCTCCAGCAGACGCAAAAGCGCCTGAAGGAGGAGCGCGAGAAGGCCGCGGCCGCGCGGGCCCGCGAGACGTCGCTGCTCGCCGAGCTCGAGCAGATCGAGCAACGCCTGGCGGAGAAGCAGGCGGAGGTCGGGCGGCTCGCGGCCAGGATCAAACGGACGCAGGCCGACATCGCCACACTCCGCGGCGAGATCATGCGGCTCGAGGGGCAGCGCGGAGGCCAGGAGGAGGCGCTCGCCCGACGCCTCCGGGTCATGTACCGGGTGCACGCGCAGGGCGGCGCGCTCCCGCTCATCCTGAGTGGCGACGACCCGGTGACGCGCGCGATGGCGGTGCGCCACCTCGCGAGCCTGGCGGTGCTGGACGCTCGTTTGATTCGAGAGTATCGTGGGACATCGGACCGGCTCGCCGATCGCAAGGGTCGCGAAGAGGGGCGCCAGCAGGAGTTGGCGGCTCTGCACGCCGAAGCCCAGACCGAGCAGGCGGAGGTCGACCGCGAGGCCGCGAAGCGGCGGACCCTGCTCGCGAGGGTGCGCGACGAGCGTGCCTACCACGAGCGCATGGTGGGCGAGCTCACCGAAGCTTCCCGCCGACTCGAAGCCTTTATCAGCGAGCTGCAGGCCAGGCAGCGAAGGCTGGCCAAGGTGCCGCCGCCAAAGGGTGGGATCGAGCCTCCCGGTGTCGGGTTCGGCAACCTTCGCGGGCGGCTCCCGTGGCCGGCCGAGGGGCGGATCGTCGTGCCGTTCGGCGCCCAGGTGCACCCGCGGTTCGGCACGCGGACTTTCCGGAACGGGGTAGACATCGAGGCGGCCGAGGGCACGGACGTCACGACAGTCTACGCCGGCCACGTGATTTACACGGGCTGGTTCAAGGGGTATGGCAATCTGATCATCGTGGATCACGGCAGCGAGTACTACACGCTCTACGCCCACATCGCCGAGATCGAGGTGAAGGAGGGCGAGGACGTGCGGCAGGGGCAGCGGATTGGTACGGTGGGGGACACGGCCTCCCTGGCGGGGCCTCGGCTATACTTCGAGGTGCGCTATCAGGGAAAGCCGCAGGACCCGGCGGAGTGGCTCCGGCAGCGGGGCTAGCGAGGGATTTGAGGGGGAATCCATGAAGAAGGCATTTGTGATTGGTGCGCTCCTCGTCGTGCTCACCCTGTCGCTCGGCGGGTCCGTGGCCAGCAAGGGCACCGACAACGGCGCGACCTACGAGCAGCTCCGGCTGTTCACGGAGGTGCTCTCGATCGTCCAGAACCAGTACGTCGACGAGGTCCCGCCGAAGGACCTCATCTACAGCGCGATCAAGGGCACGCTGCGCGGCCTCGACCCGCACAGCTCCTTCCTCGACCCCGAGAGCTACCGCGAGATGCAGGTGGAAACGTCGGGGAGCTTCGGCGGCCTCGGCATCGAGATCACGCTGAAGGACGACATCCTCACGGTCGTCTCGCCGATCGAGGGGACGCCCGCGTACCGCGCGGGGCTCCAGACGGGCGACCGGATCATCAAGATCGACGGCCTCTCGACCAAGGACATGCAGCTCCCGGACGCCGTCAAGCGGATGCGCGGCAAGCCCGGTACCAAGGTGACGATCACCGTGGTCCGTGAGGGCTGGACCGAGTCCAAGGACTTCGACATCACGCGCGAGCAGATCCGGGTGCAGTCGGTGCGCTCCGCGGACCTCGGCGGCGGCATCGCCTACGTGAAGCTCCGCCAGTTCCAGGAACAGACCCCGGGCGACCTGTCCGGCACGCTCGAGAAGGCTGCCAAGAGCGGCATGAAGGCGCTCCTCCTCGACCTCCGGAACAACCCCGGCGGACTGCTGACGGCCGCGGTCGAGGTGACGGAGGAGTTCATCGACGACGGTAAGCTCGTCGTCTACACCGAGGGTCGGGTGCGCAACCAGAACATGCGCTTCACCGCGCACGCCAAGAAGTCCTATCCGACCCTGCCGATGGTGGTGCTCGTCAACCAGGGGAGCGCGTCGGCGTCGGAGATCGTGGCGGGGGCGCTCCAGGACTGGAAGCGCGCGATCGTTCTCGGCACGCAGACCTTCGGCAAGGGCTCCGTCCAGACGATCATCCCGCTCTCGGACGGCTCGGGGCTCCGGCTGACGACCGCGAAGTACTTCACGCCGAACGGCCGCTCGATCCACGGCAAGGGCATCACGCCGGACATCGTGGTCGAGCTCCCCAAGGACGCGCAGAAAGACCGGCAGCCGTCCCTCGACCCGATGGAGGATCTGAAGAAAGACCTCCAGGTCCAGCGGGCCATTGACGTGATCAAGACCATGCGGATCATCGAGCAGCAGCGTCCGCCCCAGAACCTTCAGGGTCAGGTCCGGCCGCAGTAGCGTTCGGCACGGTCTCGAGGGCGATGCGAGCCGGGGGCGGGGGACTCGGCCTCATCGCCCTTGGCTTTTGTAGCGGGGTCCGCGAGGCCGGCTCGAACCGAAGGTGGCCTGAGCGCCGGGCGCTCAGCTCCGTTTGTAGCGAAGTCCGCGAGGCCGGCTCCAACCGAAGGGATGCGATGCGAGTACTGGGGATCGAGACCTCGTGCGACGAGACGGCGGCCGCGGTGGTCGCCGACGACGTTCGAATTTTGTCGAACGTGGTCGCCTCGCAGGAGGCGGTCCATGCCCCGTACGGCGGCGTCGTCCCCGAGCTCGCCTCGCGGCGACACCTCGAGGTGATCGTGCCGGTCGTCGAGAAGGCGCTCGCCGACGCGGGCGTGGGGCTCGCGGACCTCGACGGGATCGCGGTCACCCAGGGCCCGGGGCTCGTCGGCTCGCTGCTCGTCGGGTGCTCACTGGCCAAGGCCCTCGCCTACGCACACGACAAGCCCCTCGTCGGCGTCAACCACCTCGAGGGTCACATCTACGCCGCGTTCCTCACCGACGATCCGCCGGTCCACCCGTTCCTCGCCCTCGTCGTCTCCGGGGGGCACACCGCCCTCTACCACGCTCGCGCCCCGCTCGCCTACGCGCTCGTCGGCCAGACCCGCGACGACGCCGCGGGGGAGGCCTTCGACAAGGTCGCCAAGCTGCTCGGACTCGGATTCCCCGGCGGGCCCGTCATCGAGCGCACGGCGACGACGGGCGACCCGAAGGCGATCACGTTCCCGCTCGCGCAGATGACCGACGGCGCCGCCGACTTCTCGTTCAGCGGCATCAAGACATCGGTGTCGTTCTACGTGAAGCGCCACGCGCCGCTCGGCGAGGGGCAGGTCGCCGACATCGCCGCGTCTTTCCAGGCCGCAGTCGTCAAGATGCTCGTGCGCAAGACCGTGCGGGCCGCGCTCCGCACGGGGGTCAAGCGCGTGGTCCTCACGGGGGGCGTCGCGGCGAACGGGCCGCTCAGGGCCGGGCTCGCCGCCGAGGCGACCTTACACGGCATCACGCTCCACGTCCCGCCGCCCCGGCTCTGCACCGACAACGCCGCGATGATCACCGCCGCGGGCACGGTGCGGCTCCGGGCGGGCGAGCGCGCCCCGCTCAGCATGAACGCGCGGCCGGACATGGAGCTGGCATGAATTACGAGGCGGTCCTCGCCGGCCTGCCCGACGCGGTGATCGCGGTCGACGCGAGCCTCAGGATCGTCTTCTGGAACTCCGCCGCCGAGGTGCTCACCGAGCGCTCGGCGCGCCGCGCGGAGGGGCGCTACCTCAAGGAGGTTTTCCCCCCCGACGCCTCCGTCGTGCGCCGCCTCGGCGAGACGGTCTCGACCGGAGAGAGCCGCTCGGAGCCGGAGGGATTCGTGGACCGCGGCGAGAGCCGGCGGGTGCCCGTGAGCCTCGTCACGGCGCCGCTCTTCGCGCGCGACGGGAGCGTCGAGGGCGCCGTCGCCGTGCTGCGCGATCTGTCGCGGATCCGCCAGCTCGAGGCGGAGGTGCGGAGGGGCGACACGCTCGCCGCTGCCGGTCGGATGGCGGTCGGCCTCGCCCACGAGGTCCGGAACCCGCTCGGCGCCATCCGGGGCGCCGTCCAGCTCTTGAAGCGCGAGCTCGGGACCGACTCGCGGTGGAGCGAGTACACGGACGTGCTCCTCACCGAGGTCGACCGCGTCAACCGGATCATCGAGATGCTGCTCGACCTGGCGCGGCCCGTCCAGCTCCGATTGGTGCCGCTCAACCTCCACCAGCTTCTCGAGCGCGTCGCGACGCTCCACGAGGAGGCGTGCCGCGAGCGGAAGATCGGGCTCGTGAGAAGCTACGACCCGAGCCTGCCGCCGATCCTCGGCGACGAGGACCGGCTCGTGCAGGTGTTCCACAACCTCCTGCGCAACGCGTTCGACGCGATGCCGTCCGGCGGGCGCCTGACGCTCACGACCCGCGTGAGCCTCAACCCTCTCTTCGGCAAGATGGACCTCGGCGCGGGGCAGCGCAACATGGTCGAGGCCAAGGTGGCGGACGAGGGCGGCGGGATCCCCGCGGCGGCGCGGGCGCGGATCTTCGACCCGTTCTTCACCACCAAGGACAAGGGCCTCGGGCTCGGGCTCGCCATCTGCCATCGGATCCTCGAGGAGCACCGCGGCGCGATCCAGGTGGACAGCGCCGAGGGGCGCGGAACTGTCGTCACGTGCTTCCTCCCGATCGCCAAAATGACGCCGTGAACCCAAGAGTCCTGCTCGCCGACGACGAAGACAGCCTGCGCTGGGTCCTCGAGAAGGGGCTCCGGCAGGCGGGGTACGAGGTCACGTCGGTCAAGGACGGCCCCGGCGCGCTCCAGGCCTTCGAGGCCGAGCCGTTCGACCTCGTCTTTCTCGACGTGCGGATGCCGGGCGTGGACGGCCTCGCCGTGCTGGCGCGGCTCCGCGAGCTGCGCCCCGACGCCACCGTGGTCGTGATGACGGCCCACGGGACGATGGACACCGCGATCCAGGCGATGCAGCGTGGGGCCTACGACTACCTGGCGAAGCCCTTCGACCTCGACGAGTTCGTGCTCCTCGCCGAGCGGGCGCTCGCCGCGCGCCGGCTCACGCAGGAGGTGCGCCAGCTCAAGCGCGGGCTCCAGGAGGTGTGGGAGTTCGGCGCGATCATCGGCCGACACCCGCGCATGCAGGAGGTCTACAAGACGATCGGGCGCATCGCCTCGAGCGACGTCACCGTGCTCCTCCGCGGGGAGTCGGGTACGGGCAAGGAGCTGGTCGCGCGCGCGGTCCACCACTACAGCCGCCGGGCCGGGCGCCCGTTCGTGGCGGTGTCCGGCGCCGCGATCCCGGCGACGCTCCTCGAGTCGGAGATGTTCGGCCACGAGCGCGGCGCGTTCACGGACGCGAAGGAGCGGAAGCTCGGCAAGCTCGAGCTCGCCCACGGGGGGACGCTCTACCTCGACGAGATCGGCGACATGCCGGTCGAGCTCCAGACGAAGCTCCTGCGCGTGCTCCAGGAGCGCACGATCGAGCGCGTGGGCGGGACCGACACGATCCGCATCGACGTGCGCGTGCTCGCGGCGACCAACCGAGATCTCGAGGCGCTCATGAAGGAGGGGCGCTTCCGCGAGGACCTCTACTATCGCCTGAACGTCGTGACGGTCCAGCTCCCGCCGCTCCGCGATCGGCGGCGCGACATCCCGCTCCTCGTCGAGCACTTCCTGGCCAAGAACGCGGGCGAGCTCGGCGAGCGTGGCGTCGCCTCCGGGGCGCTCGACCGCCTCGTCGGCCACGACTGGCCCGGCAACGTGCGCGAGCTCGAGAACGTCATCCAGCGCGCGATGGTCATGGCGACCGGCGGCGTGATCCTGCCCGAGCATCTGCCCATCGGCCCCGTCTCCGCCGCGGCGTCGGTCGCCGTGGACGCGACGCTCGAGGAGATCGTCGAGAAGAAGCTCGTCGAGTGCGTCCGTGGGCTCCGCGAGCACGCGAGCGCAAACCTCTACGAGCTGATGCTGGGTCTCGTGGAGAAGCCGCTCCTGCGCGCCGTGCTCCGCGAGACGGGCGGCAACCAGGTGCGCGCCGCGCAGATCCTCGGCATCAACCGGAACACGCTCCGGAAGAAGCTCATCGAGCACGGGATCGACCCCGGGGGGCTGGAGGGCTGAGCGCTACTTCGGAGCCGCGAGAAGAGCCTCGATCGCTTCCTTGAAGCGGGCGTACGGCTGAGAGCCG
>Ga0209690_1001876_pt1 | contig 12000 bp, 8 predicted proteins | sample GraSoiAngelo_150_FD_186164 | JGI IMG/M metagenome (GOLD analysis project Ga0209690, IMG submission 186164) | Grasslands soil microbial communities from the Angelo Coastal Reserve, California, USA - 14_1009_09_40cm (SPAdes) (version 2) | ecosystem: Environmental > Terrestrial > Soil > Grasslands ...
GTCGTCGTTCTGTATGGAAAGTTGACAGTTGTCTAATATCTGTGCGGTGGGCATATGTCTTGCCTCTGAGTGGTATGGCGAGAACGCAACACAACACTTTGCCTCCATAGGAGAAGCACCCAAATGCATACAGCTACGAAGGTTGCTGGTCTGGCCCTGGTACTGGTGGCTGCTGGCGCCGCCACGGGGCGGGCCCAGAACAACGCGAGCATGAACGTGACGGCTAATGTGTTCCGCCCGATCACGGTTTCGGCGGACCGGAACTTGGTGTTCGGCAACGTGTTCCCGGGCCAGGGTGCTCAGGGGATGGCGCTTGCCAGTCCCTCCGCTGGCCATTTTAGCATTACGGGCGAGCCGAGCGCGTCGGTGAGCATGGCATTCGTGGTTTCGCCCCTCAGTCAGGGTGCCAACACGCTGCCGCTCAGCTTGAGCGGCACGTACAACACGGTCGACCTCCCCGCCGGCTCGATCCTCGGGGCGTTCGCCTCGCCGACCGCAGCGACGCTCAGCGGCGGTGCGACGGGGCAGCTGTTTGTCTACGTCGTGGGGACGGTAACCCCCGCTGCAAACCAGGCGCCGGGCAACTACACCGGCACGGTTCAGTTGACGGTGGTTTACCAGTAGCCGCACTAGCTCCGGCCATCGAGTTGTGAGCGCCGGCAGGGGTGCGATGGTTACCCTCTGCCGGCGCCGTCACAAGCGGCACCAGGACTCGAGCCCATGCGTGCTTCTCTGACGATCCTCTCGCTCGCGTTCGGCGCGGCGTCGCCTCTGGCGGCGCAGCAGACGAGCGTCGTGGGCGTCCGGCCGCTGGCGTTTGGCGGCCTGTTCCCCGGCGTACCCCGAGCCGTCTTACGGACCGATCCCGCGAGCAGCGCCCAGTTCGACCTCAAGGGCCATCCCAACGGGTCCGCGTCCCTCACTTTCTTGCTCCCGGCGGTGATGACCGGGCCAGCGGGGGCGACGTTGCCGCTGGTCTTCGGGGGCAACGACGCGGGCTTCTCCGCCTCGCAGTCGATCACCAGCCAGGTGGGCTTCGATCCCCGTACGTCCTATCTGGCGACCTTCGTGGGCAACCGCGCCTCCGTCTTCTTGGGCGGCACCGCCAACCCGAGCGTCAGTCAACGTGCGGGCACCTATACGGGCACGGTGACCCTGACCGTGGTGTTTTTCTGATGTCCCGCCACGGCTTGATTCTCGGCGTCCTGGCGCTCGGCAGCGCCGCTCCGCTGGCCGCTCAAGGGGTGTTGATCGCACCGCACGCGGTGTACATCGATCACGCGCGCCGCAGCGGCACGGTGACGCTCTATAATCCCAACCCGGATCCGGCCGAAATCACCATCTCGACCGCGTTCGGTTATCCGGTGACCGACTCGCTGGGCCATTTTGCCCTCCGCGCCGTCGACCGTCCCGACTCGACATTACCGTCGGCCGCAGCGTGGGTCCAGGCCTTCCCGCGCCGCCTCACCATCGCACCGCTCGAGCGGCAGACGGTGCGGTTGCTGGCCACGCCGCCGGCGGGGCTGCCCGACGGGGAGTATTGGGCGCGGCTGATCGTGTCGGCGCGCGGCGGCAAACTGCCGCTCGGCGGCGCGGCCGACACGGCGGCGGTGCGGGTGCAGCTCAACCTCGTCGTGAACACCAACATCGGCTTGGCCTATCGCAAAGGGCCGGTGGCGACCGGGGTCGCCCTGTCGCAGCTGCGCGCCCGCCGTGTCGGGGACTCGGTGGAGGTGTGGAGCCGCCTGGAGCGGCGGGAGACCGCGGCATATGTCGGCACGGTCCGCGCCGCGTTGGTCGATTCGACCGGCAAGGTGCGGAGCACGCTCAACGCCCCGATCGCCGTGTATTTCGTGATGGCGCCCCGGTACGCCCTGTCCGTGGCCCGCCTCGCTCCCGGCCCGTATTGGGTGCGCTACGAGCTCGTGACCGAGCGCGAGGACCTGGACCCGGCGGTGGTGCTCCAGGCGGCGGCCGTGCGGGATTCAGTTCAGGTGCGCCTGCCGTGAGACGTTTGGTCGGAGCCGTGGCGCTGGTGGTGACGCTCTCGGGCGTCGGCCGACGCGGCGTCGCTCAAGGGCCCGCGGCATTCCGGGCGGCGGGCGCGGCGGCGGACTCGGAGCCTGAAGCGGTGCTGGTGGAGCTGCAGATCGGCCGCCTCGCCAGTCGCACCGTCTCCGCGTATCGCGTCGGCACCGAGGCGCTGGTGCCCGTGACCGCCCTGCTGCAGCTGGGCGAGGCCGGCTACCGCCTCTCGCTCGACGGCCGGCTCGAAGCGACCGTGAACCCGGGCGGCCTCGGCTTGATCATCGACGTGCGCGACGACACGATGCGCCTCGGCGGGCGCAGCGTGCGCATCGAGCGCGCGTATCGCGTCTTCAAGGACAACGAGCTGTACGTCGGCGCGGCCCGTCTGGGCGCGCTGTTCAACTCCCGCATCGTCGTGGACTGGGCGGAGCTGAGCGTCACGTTCCTGGAGGCCGACAAGCTGCCGCTGGGTATGCGGGTGCGGCGCGAGACGGCGCGGGAAGCGTTCTTGCAGCGCACGCGCGGCCTGCAACCGGAACGAGCGTTCGGGCTCGAGCGGCCGAGCTGGGATGGGCTCGTGCTCGACTACTCGTTCCTCGCGGCGGGTGAGCAGCCGCTCGGCGGCGGCGCCTACTCGGCCGGCCTCGGGGCCGACGCGTTCGGCGGCTCACTGGAGCTCGGGGTCCAGAGCGTCGGGCCCACCGGTGACGGTCACGCACGGGGCGCGGCCTCGTGGACCGGTGTGTGGCGCGACGGGCGGTGGGTGAAGCAGCTGCGGTTGGGGGACGGCTTCACCAGCGGCCCGCGCGTGCGGTCCGAGCGGGGCGTGCTCGTGACCAACGCGCCCTATCTGCGCCCCTCGCTCGTGGGCGCGACGCGCTACGACGGCCAGCTCGATCCCGGCTGGACAGTCGAGGCGTACCGCAGCGGCGACATGGTCGCCTTGGACTCGACCGACGGTCGCGGCCGCTTCGCCTTCGCGCTCCCGGTGCGCTACGGCGAAAACCCCGTGGACTTCGTGGCGTACGGGCCGTTGGGCGAGGTGCGGCAATTCAACAGTACGTACCATGTGCTGAGCGAGCTGCTACCCCCGCGCCAGTTCGAGTACGGACTCTCGGCCGGGCAGTGCCTGACGCCGACGTGCCGCGCGACCGGCAACCTTGACTTCCGCTATGGCGTCAGTGAGCGCTGGACCGTCCGTGCGGGTGTGGAGCAGTTCTGGCGTGACGGCCTCCCGAACCGCACCCATCCCTACGTGACCACCGTGTTGAGCCCCAGCAACGCGTGGGCGGTGAGCCTCGAAGGCGTGGCCGGCGCCTCGGCCGCGGCCGGCGTGCAGTTCGAGCCCTCGCTCAACCTGCGGTGGGCTGCGGTCTACACGGCCTACGCGGCGGACACAGCGCCCGCGCTGGCCCCGCCCGGGCTGCGCTCGGCCTGGGTCCTCACGGGGTTCGTGCGGCCGATCCCGGCCTCCGGGTTCTTCACGTTCGACGGGCTCGTCGGCGGCTCGCGCACTGCGACGGGCGTGGCGACGATCGCGCGGCTGGGCGCCGCCGTTCAAGCTCACGACGTGCGGCTGGCGCCGTACGTGCGGCTGCAACGCGACGCCGCCGCGGACGGCGTGCCCACGACGCATCCTTATGTCGGGTTCGACGCGTTCGCCCTCCCGCGTCCTGCGCTCGGCCCGCTCTTCGGCGCCGTGTGGATGCGGGCGCACGTCGAGCAGCAGCTCGATGGTGGGCCGCAGGCCGTTCAGGTGTTTGCCGCCCGCCCCCTCTCCTCCGGCGTGCGGCTCGAGGTCGGCGTGGGGAAGTTCGCGGGCACGCCCGGCGCGACGTTCACCCTCTCGCTCTCCAGTTATCTCCCCGCCGTGCGGACCCTGACTTTGGTCAGCGCGCCGACGGCGGGCGGCCCCAGCGCCTCCCAGTTCGTGCAGGGGTCGGTGCTGTGGAACCGCTCCGACGGGCGGTTGACCTATGCACCCGGTCCCTCGCTCCAGCGTGCCGGGCTCACGGGCCGAGTGTTCCTGGACGAGAACGGCGACGGGCGCTGGGAGGCTGGGGAGCCAGTCGTGCCCGGCGTACGCGTCCTGGTGGGCACCAGCAGCGCGTCCTCGGACTCGAGCGGATGGTTCCGGGTGTGGGATCTGGTGCCCTTCGAGCCCGTCCTCGTGACGGTCGACTCGCTCTCGATCGACTCGCCGCTGCTGGTGCCGGCTTTCGGCTCGGCGAGCATCGAGCCCGGGCCGAATCGCTTCCGGACGCTCGACATCCCCCTCGTGCCCGCGGGCGTGGTGGAGGGGCGGGTGCGTCGCGTGACGCCGCAAGGTCCGGAGGCGGTGGCTGGTGTGACGCTCGTACTGACCGATCGGCGCAGCGGCGCGCGTCGCAGCTTCGCGACGTTCTCGGACGGTGCCTTTTACCTGCTGGGCGTCAAGCCGGGGCTGTACGACCTGACGGTGGATCCGCACGTGCTCGATGTGTTGAACGCGACGGCGCAGCCGCTGCGCGTGACTCTCGCGCCGACGTCGACCGGCGTCGGCGCCTCGGACCTGGACGTCCTGCTCACGCCGAAGCCATAGGGCGCCGCCGCTCGGCCTCGCCCGCGACTTGGCGGATCACTCGCTCGAGCTCGGCGAAGTCGAACGGCTTCGTCACCGTCGGGAGCCCGGATTCCTGGATCAGCGCCGCCGTTTCGGGTGCGAACGTGTCGCCCGTGCTGAAGATCAGCCGCGCCACGAGCGCGGGGCGCTCGCGCCGCAGGCGCTCCAGGAACTCCCGCCCGCTCATGCCGGGCATGCGGACGTCCGAGATGATGACGTCGAAGTCGCGCTCGGCGAGCGCCCGCAACGCGTCGGCGCCGTCGGCGACTCCCTCACCCTCGATACCGCGGCGGCCGAGGAACCGCAGCAGGGCGTGGCGCAGCGCCGTCTCGTCGTCGACGATCAACACGGTGACGGGGCCCGTGGCGGGGGCCGTGGGTGCGGGCGGCTCGGGGACGGCACGGCCCTCCCGGCGCGGGTCGCGGGGCAGGGCCACGACGAACGTCGCGCCCCCCCCGGGCAGGGAGTCGACCCAGATGCGGCCGCCGTGCTCGCGCGCGATGCCGTAACAGATCGACAGGCCGAGTCCCGTGCCGACGCCCTCCGGCTTGGTGGTGAAGAAGGGGTCGAAGATCTTGGCCCGGATCTCGGGCGCGATGCCCGGCCCCGAGTCGGCGACCTCGAGTCGCACGTCCTCCTCGCTGGCCGCCGTCCGCACCACGATCGTCCGCGACGTCTCCACCGCTACCAGTGCCTGCTCGGCGTTGATGAGCAGATTGAGGAGCATCTGCTGCAGCTCGGAGGGATCGGCCCAGAACTTGGGCTCCGCGGGCGAGAGCTCGAGCGTCACCGCGATGTTGAGGGTCGTGAGGTGATAGGAGCGGAGCGCAAAGGTGCGACGCACGATGTCGTTCAGGTCCACGAGGGTCCGCTGCGAGCCTCCCGCCCGGGCGAACGCCAGCAGGTTCGCCGTGATGCGTCCGATGCGGGTGGCTTCGTCGTAGATCATCTGCAGCATCTCCCGCTGCTCGGGCTTCACCACGTCGAGCAGCAGCGTCTGCGCGAATCCCGAGATGATCGCCGCCGGGTTGTTGATCTCGTGCGCCACGCCGCTCACGAGCTGCCCCATGGCGCTGAGCTTCTCGGCCTGCTGGAGCTGGTGCTCCGTGTGCTTCTGATCGGTGATGTCCCGGCCGAGGGCGAGGACCCGTGTGACCTCGCCGCGCTCGCGCACCGGGGCGTATAGCATGGCGCTCAAGCCTTTGGTCCCGTCCTCCCGCCGGCCCGCCACCTCGAACCGTTGCACCTCCCCGCGGAACGCCGCCGCGAGCCGCTCCCGGACGGTCGCCGCGGCATCGGCCTCGAGCGACGCAAACACGCTGCGTCCCGCGCCCGCGTTGGGCGGCGCGGCCAGTAGCCGTTTGGCGGATTCGTTCAGATCGATCACGCGGCCGTCACGATCCAGCACCGCGATCGCGTCGGGTACTGCGTCCATCACCAGCCGCAGGTGGCGCTCGGCGTCGGCCGTGGCGGCGAGCGAATCCACCAGCGAGCGCGTCTGGGTAGCGACCTCGTGCTCCAGCACCTTGGCGTAGCGGCGATCGGCGCGGCTCGACGCGAGGAACCGTGCGGCGCCGGCCGCCACGCCCGCCGCGACCAGCCCGGCCGCGGCCCAAGTGCGACCGTGGGATTCGAGCAGGTAGGCGCCGCCGATCACCGCCGCGGACGCGACGGCGGCGAGCCAGAGGCGGGCGGTTGCAGTCGCGGGAGCCACGGGCAGCCTCATGGGCTAACCTAAGCGCCTGCCTCACGGGGGGCGAGGGCGGGTTATGTTTTTGCCTCCCGATGAGCCATCTGGGTTGGATCGACGCGCCGCGCGCCTCGCTGGCGCAGTGGCAGGAGCTCACGCGCTTCGCCGCGGCGGTGCGACGCGACGGGCTCACGCACGTGGTGGTGTGCGGCATGGGCGGCTCGAGCCTCGCGCCCCAGGTGCTGGCGGCGAGCTTCGGGGCGACTTCTCTCACCGCCCTCGACAGCACCGATCCGGCGGCGGTGCTCGCGATCGAGCGGGCGGGAATCGGCGACGCCGTCTTCGTCGTGAGCAGCAAGTCGGGGACGACGGTCGAGACCCTCGCGTTCTACCATTACTTCACCGCCCGGGCGCGGCCGGAGCAATTCGTCGCGATCACGGAGCCCGGCACGTCGCTCGAGACTCTGGCGCATGAGCGGGGCATCCGGGCGGTGTTCCCGCACCCTGTGGATGTGGGCGGGCGCTACGCGGCGCTCACCGTCGTCGGGATGCTGCCTGCGGCCTTGATCGGCGTGGACGGGCGGACGCTGCTCGAGCGGGCGCAGGCCGTCCAGCCGGACCGCGCGAAAGCACTGGGAGCCCGGCTCGCGGCGGCGGTGCAGGCGCGGCGCGATAAACTCGTGCTGCGGCCCCCTCCCCGCATCGCGCGGCTCGCGGACTGGGTCGAGCAGCTCGTGGCGGAGAGCACCGGCAAGAACGGCCGCGGCGTGGTGCCCATCGTCGACGACCCCGCCAGCGAACGCCGGCCCGATGCCCTGGAGTGCTCCGAGTTCTCGCCCGACCCGCTCGACCTGGGCGCCGAATTCGTGCGCTGGCAGTACGCGACGTGGGAGCTGTGTGACCGCCTCGGTATCGACGCCTTCGATCAGCCCGACGTCGAGGAGGCCAAGCGACTGGCGCGCGCCGAACTGGCGGCGGGACCTGGAGGGGCGCAGCCCGCTGCGTCCCTATCGACCATGAGCCCCGACGCGTTGCGCCGCGCCGCGCGACCCGGTGATTACCTCGCCATCCTTGCCTATCTGCCGCCGCGCCCCGATGTGACGGCACGCCTCGAGCAGCTGCGCGCCATCTGGGGGCGGGCGCTGGGCTGCGTCACGACGCTGGGGTTCGGCCCGCGCTACCTGCACTCCACGGGGCAGCTGCACAAGGGCGGGCCCAACACCGGTCTGTTTCTCGTGCTCACGGCCGACGATGCGGCGGACGCGGCCGTGCCCGAGCTGGGCATCACGTTCGGGCGGTTGAAGACCGCCCAGGCGCGGGGTGACATCCGGGCGCTGCTGGCGCGCGGGCGGCGCGTGGCGCACGTGCACCTGACAGGTCCAGAGGATGTGAGCGCGCTCGCGACCCTATAGGCTCAGCCAGTAGTTGAATTTCACGAGCAGGACGTTGGTCGGCCGGTCGTGGAGCAGCTCACGCCCGAGGTCGCGTGCCACGTCGAAGGTCGCGTCATAGGGAAAGTAGCCCGAGCGACTGTGCGTCCACGCGAAAAAGATGGTGGAGCCTGGGCGGTATTCCCAGCGCCACACGGCCTTGACGCTGAGAGAGCGCGTGCGGAAGTCGGGGTTGTAAAGCGCGAATTCGGGGGCGGGTCCCGGTCCGTCCGGATCGACACCCGAGCACTGTGCGGGGCCAGCGCCGCCGCAGACGGCGGGGTCACCGGGGGTCACCGTGGATCCGTTATCGCGGCCGTAGGTGTTGAAGGCAAACGTCTTGCGTGCCTGGAGCTCCTTGAAGCCGCGATACGCACCCGTGAACGTGAACGGCTGCGCGTACAGCTGGAAGCTCAGAGTGGGCGAAAACGTGGCGTTGACATGCAGCGTCGCGCTGACCTGGTGTTCGATCAGCTCGGCGAACACGTAGCGGGCGCCTAGGGTCCCGGTCGCGGTGGGGTCGCTCACCTGCGTGACGTATTGGGCCGCGAAGCGACCTGTGAAGTACCCGGGCGCGAGACTCAGGGAGACGGCTGAGCTCGGCCGCAACGTGAGCTTCGGGAGCAGGTCCAGCGACCAGCCGCCGGCGGTGTCGCGGGTGACGGCCGCGAACGCGTAGGCGCTCACCTTCTTGCGGTCGTCGGTGTAGCCGTCGGCACTCAGGTACCAGGAGGGCGGCGTGCGCGCCAGTGGACCGCCTCGCGTCAGCCGGTCATCGATGGCAGCCCCTGAATAACGCGCGGTCACCTCCCCGATCCAGAAGTTGCGGAATTGGCCGAACGCGTACAGGCCGAGTTTCCGCTGAATCGCATCGCCATCGTAGTTCCAGCTGCGGTCGAGCGACAGCTCGGTGACGGCGTGCAGGAACACCTTGCCCGGCCGGCTCCAGCGCCGCCGTCCCTTGACCTCCGCGGAGATGCGGTCGACGCGCTCCTGGAACCCGAGATCGTTGACTTCGAACCCGGGCGAGACGAACTCGCCGGCGACGCTCCAGTTCCACGGGCCGCCGACCCGGTTGAGAAACACGTCCCCGGTGACCCCGGCGAGCGAGGTGCGGTGTGGGTCGTAACTGAAGCGCCGGGCGTCCGGCCGCTGGTAATAGCGGCTGGAGGAGTGTTGCGCCTGCTGGAGGGCGAGGGTGTCGCCGCGGAGGTACGAGCCGCCTAGGCTCGCGGCCAGCGTGTAGGTGTGGTGGCCCCAGCGGTGGAAGAGGTCCACACCGCCCGTGTAGGCGGCCTTGCCGAGCATGTCGAGCGCGGGCGTATCGAGATCACGATTCACGGCCGTGGCGACGAGGCCGAGCGTGGTATTGCCGTGGCGCAGGTCGCGCTTCAGTCGGCCGACAAAGTAGTTCGTCACCGGCTCGACCTCATCGCGATGGCGCAGGTTGGTCGTCGTGTCCGCCACGGTGGCCCATTCGCGTGCCGTGAGCGCGTCCAGGATTCCGATCGACCAGCCGCTCGCCCGCTGCCGCTCAGCTTCGCGGCGCCGAGGATGGTACTGTTTCGTCGGGACGTCGGAGAACTGTCCGTCAGCCGTAACCGACCCCTGCGGTGGTTGACCGATGCGCCGCGAGTAGAAGTACTGCGGCCGATCGCTCAGCTTGGCGAGCCCGCTGCCGTTTCCCGCGAACCCGAAGATGTTGCCGCCTTCGATGAAGAAGGGACGCTTCTCCTCGAGCTTCACTTCGAAGGCTGTGAGGTTGACGAACGCGGGGTCCAAGTCCACCTGGCCGAAATCGGGGTTTACGGTGGCGTCGAGGGTGAGGTTCGAGGTCACGCCGTACTTGAGATCGGCGCCCACACCTCCCCGGTACGCGCTCCCACGGTCGAAGGGATCGCTCGGGGAGTCCGGCGTGTCGTAGTGGCCGCGCCCGACCACATAGGGCAAGACTTCCACGCGCTTCGGCGCGGGGAGGTCTTCCAGCCCCTGGAGATCGGCGAAGCGCGACGCGACGCCGCTCTCGGTCTTCCGCACGAGCGGGAGCATGTCGAGCTCGTTCTTGCGCTGGATCCAGCGCTCGAAGCGCACTCCCCACACCTGCGCCGACGCGCCCGAGAACCGGAGCTGGGAGAGCGGAATCCGCATCTCGACGGTCCAGCCGAGCGAATCAACCGTAGTCGCGGCCTCCCACACGGCGTCCCACGAGTCGTCCGAATAGCCCCCGTCGTCTCCCAGCAGAACGTCCCGCTTCACGCCCGCGGCGTTGACGATGAACTCGAAGGCGGTGCGACGATCGTGGTAGCTGTCCAAGAGCACCCGAAACTCGTCGCTGTGGGTCGTGGCGTCCCGTCGTCCCAGCCGGCGGATGATGGCCTGCGGCGAGGAGTCGAACAGGCGGGCCCCGATGTACAGCGCTTCGGCGTCGTACAGGATCCGCACGTCCACCCGCTCCGTGGCGGGCGCGCCCTCCTGCGGGTCCCGCTGCATCAGCCCGCCGACCGGAGTCGCGAGGGTCCAGGCGGGGTCGTCCAGCCGCCCGTCGAGCACGGGTCTGGCGGCCGGTGCGACCCGCGCGGCGGTGACGCTTGCCGCTACGTCCGGGACGCGGGCCGGGTCGACGGACTGTGATTGCAGGAGCAAGAACGGAATGATCGGGATCACGATGCGGTCTCCCTCGCCATCAGCGTGGTGTTCAGCACGCCCTCCAGGACGCGCTTCGAGTCGAAATGGGTCTCGGCCAAGTCCCGGGCCGCGCGGCAGTGGCGCTCGTAGTCGCAAGTGATTGTGTCCAGGGCAGCGGCGGCCTCGTCGACGGAGGAAAAGCGGAACATGCCTTCCCCGTTGACGAGGTAGGAGCTCGGACCCGTGTCCTGTACCACGACCGGCTTGCCGCTGGCCAGATAGCACAGCGTCCGATCGCTGACCCAGGCGTTCTGGAACTCCATGCACGACGCCTTGGCGCAGCTGAACTCGCCGCGCGAGCGCTGGATGTAAGAGCGGTAGGCGTCGGGGCTGCCCGCCACCTCGCTGGAGTGCCGCACCCGCCAGCCGTTCCGCGTAAGCCGCGTCAGGTCCGCCGCGTCGCGATCGTCCGTGTACAGCGCGAGCTCGAGGGGCTGGCGCGTACGCCGTGGCAGCTCGGCGAACTCGAGGAACGCCACCCGCTTGGTGTTCTCTCGCAGTATCGTTTTCCCGTTCGCGGTGACCTTGAGCCAATCGGTCGTCGACCAGCTCGAGACGGTAGTGAACGCCTCGGCGTGGGGATCGTACGTGAAGGGCCAGAGGTCGAGACACACCGGAGGCCGGATGCGGTGCCACGGCAGGCCGCAGTCGGAGAAACGGGCGGCGGGCGTCCCCACGGTTTCGCCAGTGGTGAGGTAGCAGTCGTGGGCCGGCACGTTGAGCTGACCCGTGCTGATCCAGAACTGCAGCAGCCCCGGGTCGATGTCGACGAGCGCCGTGCGCCGGGCGCAGGCGAGCAATCGCGGGTCGATCGCATAGTGGAAGTTCAGCAACAAGTCCACCCGCCGTAGCACACGCTCCGCGTCGGACCAGTCGCCGCCGACGAAGCGAAAGGCGTCGGGGCCGGCGCCCCGTCCACGATCGCGGGCGTAGAGGAGCGCCTTCCCTTCGAGCCCGAACTGCCGCAGCCGCTCGAAGAAGGTCGAGAGCAGACGGGTCTCTGCGGCGGGGTCGTCCGGGGGGCGGAACTGCTCCAGCCAATACACGTCGCAACCGAGCCGGCGCAGCCCCTGGACGTACTGCATGTAGACCCAGAAGTGGCCCCCGCCGTCCGGGAAGTTCGCGACCTTATAGACCGAGATCACGGCGATCACGCGGCGCCCTCCGAGACCGGGGAAGCAGCCAGGAGCGCCGGCAGGTCGCGAAACCCCACCAGGCGAATGCCCCGCTCCGCGAGTGCCTGGCGCACGCGCTGGTCGCACAGCGTGCGGAGCTCGGCTTCACGCTCGACTGTGTAGCTCGAGGTCAGTCCCTCGTCCACATAGCCGGCATGGCAGGTGAGCTCGGTCACCCCGGGGCCGAGCTCCGCATCCAGCAGCCGGAGCAGTCCGTCGACGCTGATTTGCTCGAGATGGGTCTCGCCGCCCCACTGGCCGTAGAACTTCGAGAGATGGCGCACGTGGGAGCACCCGCGCACCGGGACCCCGATGCGCTGCGCCCACGCCCGCACGGCGGGCAGGACGCGCGGGTTCTTGTGCACGTCGTGGTGCGAATCCGCGTGCGTC